>WNGB01001172.1_pt1 | contig 43031 bp, 30 predicted proteins | sample 5400681 | NCBI WGS metagenome assembly WNGB01 (sample SAMN13153367, study PRJNA577476) | soil metagenome | isolation source: 115 cm soil or saprolite under grassland replicate 2 | place: USA:California | collected 2016-06-15 | reverse complement strand
CGCGCGCTCGTGCGATGACGGGCGTCGTGGTCGTGCGCGACGGCGATTTTCTCGGCGTCGTCGCTCCCACCGAGCGCGTCGCGGCTCGCGCCGCGGCGGCGGTGCAGGGAACGTGGAAGATTCCTGCCGGACAACCATCCTCAGAAACGATTTACGACTATCTGAAACAGAATCTCGATCGCCAGGTTCCGGCCGCAGTGCAGGCGCTGCAGATGCCCGCGGGCGTCGTCCGCACGTTCGAGGCCTCGTACCGCATTCCGTACATCGCGCACGTTCCGTTGGAGCCGCGTTCCGCGGTCGCCGAGTGGCAGGACGGGAAGCTCACCGTGTGGACCGGCACGCAGCGGCCGTTCGGTGTGCGTACCGAGCTCGCCGAGGCGTTTCGGATTCCCGAGGACAAAGTTCGCGTCATCGTTCCGGACACCGGATCCGGTTACGGCGGGAAGCACACTGGAGAAGCGGCCATCGAGGCGGCACGCCTCGCGAAGGCGGCGAACAAGCCGGTGAAGCTCGTATGGACGCGCGCGGAGGAATTCTCCTGGGCGTACTTCCGTCCCGCGGGTGTCATTGATATCCGGAGCGGTGTGAACGCGGACGGCCGCATCCTCGGATGGGCATTCGACAACTGGAACTCGGGCAACTCGGGCATCCAGACGCCGTACGACATTCCCGCTGCATCAAACGTGTTTCACCCGTCGAAGTCGCCGCTGCGCCAGGGCTCGTACCGCGCGCTTGCCGCAACCGCGAATCACTACGCGCGGGAGATGCACATGGATGCGATGGCGCGGGCGCTGGAGATCGACGCGCTCGAGTTCCGCATGCGGCACTTGAAAGATGAACGGATGCGCGCGGTGCTGACCGCGGTCGCGGAGCGGATTGGCTGGGGCAAGCCCGTCGTCACCGGTCGGGCGCGCGGGATTGCGTGCGGCACTGAAAAGGGAGGCTACGTCGCCACCGCGGCCGAAGTCTCCGGCGGGGCGAGCTGGAAGGTTGTGCGCATCGTGATCGCGTTCGAATGCGGCGCCATCGTCAATCCGAACGGCCTGGAGAACCAGGTGCAGGGGTCAGTCGTGCAAGCGCTCGGCGGAGCGCTGTTCGAATCGATCGAGTTCGCGGATGGTCACCTGAGAAACGGATCGATGGAGCAGTATCGCGTCCCGCGCTTCAAAGACATCCCGGCGATCGAGACCATTCTTCTCGATCGGAAGGATCTCCCATCCGCGGGCGCGGGGGAATCTTCGATGATCGCGGTCGCTCCCGCGATCGGATCCGCCGTGCGTGCGTTCGGCAAGGTCGACACCGCGCTTCCCATCCGATTGAGCTAGTTCCTGCTGAGCTTTGAAACGCGCGCGCTCGCGTAGACTGCTCGCCGTGCGACGAACAATCCCGATCCTCATTGGCCTTCTCCTGAGCGCAGCATCGGTCTTTACGCAGGACCCCGAGCTGCAGCCTCCCGATCCACTCGAAGAAGAATTCATCCAATCGAAAATCGAAAACGGTGAGTCGCACGCATCGGGTGCGCGGCCCGAGCTCGGGCCTGTGATTCTCGGGAATCCAACCACCGCTGTCGTTGCGCTGCGCGTCGGGCTCTACGCGTCTACGTTCAATTCGACCGGCGGGTTGGTGACGGAATTTGCGTCGTTGCACCACGCGTTCGTGGAGCTGACGAATACGGCGGGCTTCGTCAAAGTCACGGATCAATCCGATGGCAAGGAAATCCTGACGATGGCGCCGGGATCGCTCGTGCGTGTGGAGCACGATGGCGCGCAGTTCCTCGTCACGCAGGACGGCGTCTTTCTCGGCGCGTTCGATGGCCCGGTGTTCTTCCGGCCCGACGATCCGTCCAACCAGTTCCAGGTGGAGAGCATCAGGCGCACGTTCGGGACGACGCAGCGGCCACGGTATCGCGGAGCGATGGAAGTGGCGCGCGGCGCTACGACCGCGGCACAGCCAGGCGCTCCGAAGGTCAACCTTGTGAACATCCTCGAGGTCGAGGACTACGTCCCCGGCGTGGTCGCCAACGAATCGATCGCCAGCTTCTCCGTGGAGGCGTTGAAGGCGCAGGCAATCGCCGCGCGCGGCTACGCGATCGCGAACATCGGCAATTACATCCGGCGCGGGTATCCATTCGACGTCGTCGATTCGAGCTCGTCGCAGGTGTATCGCGGCGTGATCTCGGAGCACAAGAACGCGGTGGCGGCCGCGTCCGGGACATATGGTCTGGTGGCGTCGCGCGAGGGTCGAATCATCTCCGCGATGTATTCGTCGTCATTCGGCGGCCACAGCGAGAGCAGCGAGTGGGTCAGCTTTACGAACAGCGTGAAAGGCGCCGGCGTGACCGCGTACCTTCGCGGCATCTACGACGGCTTCGAACCGGCGCCGGATTTCTCGACCGATGCGGGCATCAATTTCTTCTGGCGGAACAAGCCGCCGGCGCTGCCGCTGTTCTACGACGACTGCGCCTTCACCGGGAACGGGTTCTCGCGCTGGAAGTTCACGCTGCCCGCGCCGGTGCTCAAGGGGCGGCTGACGACGTCGAATTCGACGCTCGTGAGCGGCACGCGGAGCGGCGCGATCACGAACGTGGAAATCGTCGAGCGCACGGGGGCAGCGCAGCGCGCGCTCGTCGCGCGCGTGACGTTGACGACGGGTGTGGTGGATGTCCTTGGATGGCTAAGCCTGCGGCAGACGATCGGCACGACGAACGCCGCAGGCACGCCCCGCGCGTGCGGATCCGGCACCATCCTGGCGAGTTTCCCTCTCAACAGCCCGAGCGCCGTGGACGTGGCAACGAACGCGGATGGCACGGCGGGCAATCTGACGGTGTACGGCGGTGGGTGGGGACACAACCTCGGCATGAGTCAGTACGGCGCGCACGGGCGCGGCAAGTCGGGGCAGACGTTCATTGAAATCCTGAAGGCGTATTACAGCGGAGTGGACGTGGGCTCGTACCCGATCGACATCGGCCGGAATCCAGGGACCGGGCCGCCGACGCTCCGCCAGGAGTTTGCGGCGCCGAATGCCCAGGGCACGCTGCAAATCCGCGCGAGCGGCGATCTTGAAGGACTTCGCGTGCATCTGAACGAGCTGTATGACCTCAGCTTCAATGCAGCCGAACTGGCTTCCGGGCTGATCGAGGTCGACGTGTCGCCGTACCTGATCGCGGGACTCAACATCATTCAATACAACCCGGTCGGCCGCGCCGGCTCTGCCACTGTCGACGTCATCGTCCGGTAGGCGACGGTTTGAGAATTGTGACGAAAGTGTGACGGCACCTGGAGCGAACGCGAAGCCTGCCTCGCCGTAGCTCCGCCAGGCTGCACGTGGAGCGAAGGCGGGCCGAACTCCACCCGGCGGCGTCTTAGAACGGTAGAATCCGAGCGATCGTGTTCGAGACGCTGTTTCAATTCCTCTTCGAATACCGGCCCCACGTGTTCCGGCAGGGGGACTTCCGGTTCGCGCCGCCGGCGGGCGCGCCGATTGCCGCGGTCGTGGTCGTCGCGGCGCTGGCGATCGCGTTCATCAGCTATCGCCTGCTGCGCTCCCGCGTGCAGTGGCGCGAGCGCGCGCTGCTCGGCGCGCTGCGGGTCGCGGCGCTCGGCATCATTCTTTTCTGCATCTTCCGCCCCGTCCTCGTCGTCAAAGCGGCGGTTGCGCAGCAGAACGTCGTCGGGATCCTCATCGACGATTCGCGCAGCATGCAGCTGCCGGCATCGAACGCGCAGGGCGGCTCGCGCGCAGATCTGATCCGCTCGACCTTTGCGAATCCCGACAGCGCGGTGATGAAGGCGCTGTCGGATCGGTTTCTGATCCGCACGTTCCGTTTCTCCTCTTCCACGGCGCGCGTGAGCGCACCCGCCGACCTGACGTTCGGCGGCACTCAGACACGCCTCGCGAATGCGATCGAGAGCGCGCGGCAGGAGCTCGCGGGACTGCCAGTGTCCGGCCTCGTGCTCGTCAGCGACGGCGCGGACACGACGGACGCCACTGTTGCCGATGCGCTGCTCGCGTCGAAGGCCGAGGCGTTGCCGGTGTTCACGGTCGGTGTCGGGCAGGAGACGCTGTCGCACGACATCCAGGTGGGCCGGGTGTCGACGCCGCGCACGGCGTTGAAAGGCACGTCGCTCCTCGTTGACGCCGTGCTGACGCAGACGGGGTACGCGGGGCAGACGGTGACGCTCGACGTCGAGGATGAGGGGCGGATCGTCGGCTCGCAGCCCGTGCGGCTGCCCGCGGGCGGCGACCCGGTGTCGGTGCGCGTGCGATTTACTGCCACCGAAGCGGGCCCGCGCGTGTTTCGCCTCAAAGTTGCGCCGCAGCCGGGCGAGGTGGTCACGCAGAACAACCAGCGCGACGTGCAGATCGACATCCGCGATCGCCGCGAGCGCATCCTTTATTACGAAGGGGAACCGCGCTTCGAGATGAAGTTCGCGCGGCAGGCGATCAAGGACGATCCGAACCTGCAGCTCGTGACGCTGCAGCGGACGGCGGAGAACAAGCACCTGCGCCTGGACATCGATGCCGCGGGCGTCGAGCTCGCGGCCGGATTCCCAAAGACGCGCGAGGAGCTGTTCGCTTACCGCGGCCTGGTGCTCGGAAGCATCGAGGCGAGCGCCTTCACCGCCGATCAGTTGAAGATGATCGCCGAGTTCGTCGACGTGCGGGGCGGCGGGCTGCTGCTGCTCGGCGGGCAGCGCGCGTTTGCTGAAGGGGGATACGCGGGCACGGCCGTTGCTGACGTGATGCCGGTCGTCCTCGGACGATCCGGCGCCGTGCTGTCGCAACTGAAGGTGCATCCCACGCGCGCCGGCGAAGCGCACGCGGTCACGCAGCTGGGTGACACCGATCAGGCATCAGCCGAACGCTGGAGGACGCTGCCGCAGCTCACTACGGTCAACGTAATCGAGGCGATCAAGCCTGGCGCCACGACGTTGCTTGCGGCAAGCGACGATCGCCGGCGGGAGCGAATCGTCCTCGCGTACGAGCGCTACGGGCGTGGAAAGTCCATCGCGTTTCCGGTGCAGGATTCGTGGCACTGGCAGATGGACGCGTCGATACGTGTGGACGATCAGACGCACGAGAACTTCTGGCGGCAGCTCCTGCGGTGGCTGGTGGATGGCGTGCCGGATCCGGTGGAAACGCGCTCCCTGACCGACCGCGTCGAGCCGGGGCAGCCGGTGATCCTCACCGCCGACGTCGTCGATCCGCGGTTCGTCGAATTGAACGACGCGACGGTCGTCGCGCACGTCACGTCGCCATCCGGCAGGAAAGTTGACGTGCCCCTGCAGTGGACCGGCGAGCGCAACGGCCAGTACCGCGCGACCTTCGAGACGTCGGAGGCCGGTTTCTACGAAGCGAAGCTCGACGCCACGCGCGCCGGCCAGGCGGTCGGATCGGCGGTCACGCATGTGCGCGCGGTGCCGGATGACGCGGAGTATTTCGACGCCGCGATGCACGCGCCGCTGCTGAAGCGGATCGCGCAGGACACGGGCGGGCGCTTCTATCCCGCCGATTCCGTCTCTACGCTCGCCGATGATTTGAAGTACTCGGGGCGCGGCGTGACGGCCGTCGAAGAGCGCGAGCTCTGGCACATGCCGGCGTTGCTCATGTCGCTCGTCCTCGTCGTGTGCGCCGAGTGGGGCCTGCGCCGGTACTGGAGGCTCGCGTGAGCCGCCTACGCAGCTTCGCTGCTTCGGCGGGCCAGCTACCCAGCGTACTGGTCTGCGCACTCAGCTGCCTGTGCGTGACCGGCAGTGTATTCGCGCAATCGTCGTCGTACCTTTTGATCGTCGTCGGCCTCGCGGGCGATCCGGAGCATGGCGAACTGTTCCACAAGTGGGGCACGACACTGGCGGCGACCGCGACGGAGAAGCTCGCCGTGCCGAAGGAGAACGTGACGCTGCTGATGGACGCGGCGGCGACGCGTGACGGCGTCATCAAGGCCTTTGGCGCGCTGGCCGCGCGCGCGAACGAAGACGACACGGTGCTCGTCGTGCTGTTCGGTCACGGCACGTATGCGAACAAGGTTGCGAAGTTCAATCTCAGCGGGCCCGACATGACGGCCCAGGACTTCGAACCGCTGCTCGCAAAATTGAAATCAAAGCGCGTCGTCTTCGCGGACACGACCAGCGCAAGCGGACCGTTCGTCGAAGCGCTGTCGGGCCCAGGGCGGGTGATCGTTGCGGCGACCCGGACCGGCGGCGAAATGTTCGCGACGCTGTTCGGCGGTCCATTCGTCGAGGCGTTCTCCAGCGAATCGGCAGACGGCGACCACGACGGCAAAATCTCCGTGCTGGAGGCATTCGATTTCGCGAGAAAATCCGTCGCAGCCTCCTATCAGAAAGAAGGTCTGCTGCCGACCGAGCATCCCGTCCTCGACGACAATGGGGACAAGGAAGGCAGCCTCGAGCCGGGACGCCAGGCGAAGGACGGCCAGTCAGCGGCCGTCCTGGCGCTCGGGTCGATGCGTCGTCCCGTCGCGCCTGCCAATGAGAAGCTGCGCGCGCTCTACGCCGAGCGCGATGCCATCGAGCGGCGCATCGAATCGTTGAAGCTGCTGAAGAGCGGCATGGATCCGGCGAAGTACGCCGAGCAATTGGAAAAGCTCGCGACCGATCTGGCGCTGAAGTCGCGCGAGATCAAGGCCGCTGAGGGGGGCAAATGAACGCAGCCCGCTCATCGATCATCGCTCTCGCGCTGGCGGCCGTGACGACAGCGGCTGTCGCCGGCGTCGCCACCTCCGCGCCACAGCGTCTCGGCGGGGGCAGGCGCTTCGATCAGTCACAGATGATGGACGTGCAGGGGAACACGCCGTACGACGGCCGCTTCGTCTTCATCCGGCTTCGCTATAGCTTCGGATTTGGCCGCATGCGCGGCGGCCCGCCGTGGTCCCACGACTATCCGCGCGGCGAAGTGCACTTCACGAAGATCCTCAACGAGATCACCTATGTCAGGTCGCGCCTCGACGGCTCGAACATTCTCTCGCTCGACGATCCGGAGCTGTTCAAGTTCCCCATCGCCTACATGGCTGAACCCGGCTACTGGTCGATGACGGACAAGGAGTGCGAGAACTTCCGCGCCTACTTGAAAAAGGGGGGATTCGTCATTTTCGACGACTTCCGCGTTGCCGAGGGCGCCTGGGACAACCTGCAGGAGCAGATGCACCGCGTGCTCCCCGACGCGCGGTGGATTGAGATCGACGACGGCAAGCAGGCGATCTGGCATTCGTTCTTCGAGATCCCGAATCCGAAGGCGCTGGCGCCGCCGCCCATCTACGACCAGTCGATGGTGCTGACGTACTGGGGCATCTTCGAGAACAACGATCCGTCAAAGCGCCTGATCGCGATCGCCAACGTGAACGGCGACATCAGCGAATACTGGGAATTCTCGGATACGGGATTCGCACCCGTCGATCTCAACAACGAGGCGTACAAGTACGGCATCAATTACGTCATTTACGGATTGACCCACTAACCGGAGGCGTCTTTGGCTCTCGTCACAAACACCGTCGACCTCGACTCGCCTGACGACGTTGCGCTTGCCGACCGCATGAAGAGCGGCCGCGATCGGATCGTCTCCGAACTGCGCAAGGCCATCGTCGGGCAGGAGGACGTCGTCAACGAGGTGCTGCTGACGCTGTTCGTCGGCGGCAACAGCCTCATCGTCGGCGTCCCGGGGTTGGCCAAGACGCTGCTCGTGTTCACGCTGGCGCGCGTGCTCGACCTGAAGTTCTCTCGCATCCAGTTCACCCCGGACCTGATGCCGTCCGACATCACGGGGACGGATCTGATCCAGGAGGACCCGGGGACGGGGCGGCGGCAGATGGTCTTCGCACCTGGGCCGATCTTTGCCAACATCGTGCTGGCGGACGAGATCAACCGCACGCCGCCGAAGACGCAATCGGCGCTGCTCGAAGCGATGCAGGAACATCGCGTCACGATCCAGGGACGCACGTATCCGCTGGAAGAACCGTTCTATGTGTTCGCGACGCAGAACCCGATCGAGCTCGAAGGCACGTATCCGCTGCCCGAAGCGCAGCTCGATCGCTTCATGTTCCACATCGTGATCGATCATCCGCCGCTCGACGAGGAGTTCGAGGTTGTCCGATCGACGACCACTCTGAGCGACGTCACCTTCGACCGCCCGGTGAGCGGCCCGGATCTGATCGCGTTCCAGCGGCTGGTGCGGTGCGTCCCGGCGGCGGAGCCGGTGATGCGCTACGCGCTCGACATCGTCCGGGCCAGCCGGCCGAAATCCACCACGGCGCCCGATCCAATCAAGAAGTGGGCGGCGTTCGGCGCCAGCGTCCGCGCGGCGCAGCATCTCGTGCTCGGCGGCAAGGCGCGCGCGCTAACCAGCGGGCGCTACCACGTCAGCTTCGAGGACGTCCGCGCCCTCGCGCATCCCGTGCTGCGTCACCGCGTGCTGACCAATTTCCACGCGCAGTCTGAAGGGATCACGAGCGACACGCTGATCGATCGGTTACTCGAAGCGGTTCCGATGCCGAGATCCGGGATGTAATGCGGAATGAAATTCAACCTGGTGCGCTGACCGGGGCACGGTTCGTGGACCCCGTTGTCCTCGCACGTGTGGGGAATCTCGAGCTCGTGGCGCGGTCCGTGGTGGATGGCTTCATCAACGGCATGCACCGGTCGCCGTATTTCGGCGCGTCCGTCGATTTCGCGGAGCACCGCGGCTACACGCCGGGGGATGACATCCGCCGCGTGGATTGGAAGCTGTTCGGCCGCACGGATCGGTTCTATATAAAGGAGTACGAGGCGGACACCAATTCGAATTTCGCGGTGCTGCTGGACGTGTCCAAATCGATGGGGTTCGGCAGCCGGGGCATCACGAAGCTGGAATACGGAAAGATCCTCGCCGGCTGCCTGACCTACATGGTCCATCGCCAGCGCGATCGCGTCGGGTTTGCCGCGTTCGACGACGACATCGTCGAGTTCGTGCCGGCATCCGCGAAGCACATGGACGTGACGCTCCACGTGCTCGATCGCGTGAAGCCGTCGAAGCCGGGGCAGCTGGCTGCCGCGATGAAGAAGCTCGCGGAACACTACGGCCGCCGCGGCATGCTCGTGATCGTGTCGGACTTCTACGAGGATCCGCAGGCGGTGGTCGAGGCGATCGCGCCGCTGCGCTTCCGCGGACACGACATCATCGCGTTTCACGTACTCGATCCGGCCGAGATCGAGTTCGATTACGACCAGGCGTCGGCCTTCGAGGACCTGGAGAGCGGCGAGCAGATTCCGATCGTGCCCACTGCGCTCGCCGAGCAATATCGCGCGCTCATCAGGGAGCACTCTGAGGCGCTGCGCAGCAAATTTTCGGAGCTTCGCGTTGACTACGCGCTGCTGAATACCGCGACGCCGCTCGATCACGCGCTCTTCACGTATCTCTCGGTCCGCGAACAATTGAGTAGGGTCAGGTAAGACATTGTCGATTGTCGAGTGCAGATTGCAGATTCACGGATCGGCGATTGGCGGATTGCCGATTACCAGATTGCCGATTGGCGTCTCTTCGTCATCCTGCTGCAAGTCGCTCCGCGCCAGTCTTCAATCGACAATCGACAATCCGTCTAATCGCCAATCTGCAGTCGGGAATCGCCAATGGGTTTCGTAACGCCTCTGGTGCTGATGGGGCTTGGCGCCCTCGCCATTCCGGTGGCGATCCACCTGATTCAGCGCGAGCGGAAGCGCGTCGTCGAATTCCCGTCGCTGATGTTCCTGCGGAAGATCCCGTACCAGTCCGTGCGCCGGCGGCGCATCCGGGACTGGGCGCTGCTGGCGATGCGGCTTGCGGCGCTGGCGATGATCGTGATGGCGTTCGCGCGGCCGTTCTTCCGGCGCGATGCGCTGGCTGCCGCCACGCAGAACGGCGCGCGCGAGTCGGTCATTCTCGTGGACACGTCGTACAGCATGGAGTACGGCGATCGCTGGGCGAAGGCGCGAGCCGCGGCGACGGATGCGATCAGATCGATGGGACCTGGTGATCGTGCATCGCTCGTGTTCTTTGCGTCGGGCGGTGAGGTCGCGGTGCGCTCGGCGGCCGATCGCGGGCGGCTCGAAGCCGCGCTGGCGGCGGCGGGCACCGGTCCCGCGGCGACGCGCTACGCGCCGGCGCTGAAGCTTGCGGGCAGCATCCTCTCGGAGTCCGCGCTGCCACGGCGCGAGATCATCCTGATCAGCGACTTCCAGCGGCGCGGCTGGGAGCAGACGCCCGGGCGCGACGACGTGCGGCTGCCGGAGCGGACGACGCTCACCCCGGTGAATGTGGCCTCGGGCGAGACCACAAACCTGTCCGTCACACCGATCTCGTTGCAGCGCACGCGATTCGAGAATCACGACCGCATCGCCGTTACCGCGGGAGTGGTGAATCACGCGTCGAAACCCGTCTCGCGCGTCGCGCTCACGCTGGAAGTGGACGGGCAGTCAATCCAGTCGCAGGCGACCGACGTCGCCGCCGGCGGATCCAGCAGCGTCACGTTCGCGCCGTTCACCGTTGCGTCGCGAAACATGCGCGGCACCGTGAAGCTGCCGGACGATGCTCTCAAGCGCGATAACGTGTTCCACTTCGTCGTCTCCCCATCGGAGCCGGTGCGCGCTGTCATCGTCAATCGCCCTGGCGCGGAACGCGAAGCGCTGTATCTCGGACGGGCGCTCGCGATCGGCGAGTCGCCGCGCGTGGAGCTCGACATGCGCACGACGGCGACGTTCTCGGATGCGGACGCGCGGCAGGCCGCGGTGGTGATCCTGAACGACGTGCAGGCGTCGGACGACCTGGCGAACCGGCTCGCGCGATTCGTCGCCGCGGGTGGCGGCCTGCTGATCGCCGCCGGGCCACAGGCGACGTGGCCCGCGCGCCTGGCGGATACCGTTCCCGGACTTCCCGGTGACGCCGTCGATCGCACGACGACCACCCCGTCGCGGCTGGGCGGACTCGAGTACAGCCATCCCATCTTTGAATTGTTCCGCGCACCGCGCAGCGGCGATTTTTCCGCCGCGCGCTTCTACGGCTACCGCACCACGCTGCAGCCGACAGGGCAGGTGCTCGCGCGGTTCGAGGATGGCACGCCGGCGTTGCTGGAACGCAAGGCGGGCGCGGGGCGCGTACTTCTCTGGACGTCGTCGCTCGATTTGGAATGGAACGACATGCCGGTGAAACCGGTGTTCCTGCCGTTCGTCCACACGGTCGTCAAATATTTGTCCGATTTCGCCGAAGCGCCTGCATCATTGACGGTAGGGCAGGTCATCCCGGCCCCGCGGCGCGCGTTGGGACGCGCATCGGTCTCGACGGGAACCAGCTCGCGAGCCAGCACGATCGCCGTGGCCCCATCGGGCACGCGCGTCTCGGTTGAGACGGAAGACGGCGCGCTCGAACTGAACGAACAGGGCTTCTACGACGTGCGCACGCAAGGGGCGGCTGCCGATTCGGCGACAACGCTCGCCGCGAACGTCGATCTGACGGAATCCGACCTGGCGGCGCTGGATCCGCGCGAGCTTGCCGCGGCAGTGGCGGGCAAGGCGCCAGGTGAGATCGCGGGACTCGGCAACGCGCGGCCGAGCGACGACGCGCAGGCGCAGGCGCAACGGCTCTGGTGGTACTTGCTCGTGGCGGGAGGACTGCTGCTCGCGGCGGAGACGCTCCTCTCCAATCGTCTATCGCAGAACGGCGCGAGGGTTTCATGACGCAGCAACACGACGGTCGATCGGACCTGGTCGCAGTCATCCACGAGGTGCGGCGGCGGTGGCGGATGAAGCTCGCGCTCCGCGGCGCGGCAATCGCCGCAGGTTGCATCGCCGTTGCGCTCGTGCTCGCGGCGGTGGTGTTGCAGTGGATGCGGTTCACTCCGGAGTCGATCCTGGCGTTTCGCATCGCGCTGGCCGCGGTCGTTGCGCTGCTCGCGTACGTGTTTCTGGCGCGTCCGCTGCTGCGCCGAGTGAGCGATGAACAGGTCGCGATGTATCTCGAGGAGCACGAGCCATCACTCGAAGCGGCGATCATCAGTGCCGTGGACGCGGAGCGTGCGGGCGTGTCCGCACAATCTCCCGCGCTCGTGCGCAAACTGGTCTCGTCGGCGGTCGAGAAATGCCGCACGATCGAAGACGGGCGCCGCGTGGAACGCGATCCCTTCCGCCGTTATTCGGGGGCGCTCGGCGGCGTGCTCGCACTCGCCGCGCTGATCTTCCTCCTGGGCCCCGCCTACATGCGGCACGCGTTGTCGGCGCTGCTCGTCATCTCGCGCAGCGTCGAAGCGGCCGCGCCGTATCGCATCGAGGTGACGCCGGGACATTCGACGATTCCACGCGGGGCGGACCAGCCGATCACCGCGAAGCTCGTCGGCTTCCAGTCCGACCAGGCGGTCCTGATGATCCGCAAGTCGCAGACGGCCGCGTTCGAGCGCGTGCCGCTGATCCGCGCGGAGGACAAGTACGAGGGAACGCTCTTCGACGTCGCCGCGCCGATCGAGTACTTCGTCGAAGCCGTTGGCGTGCGATCGCCGGTCTACACCATCAAAGTCGCCGACATGCCGTACGTCCAGAAGCTCGAGCTGGAGTACCACTTCCCGGCGTACACCGGTCTGCAGCCGCGCAAGATCGAGGACGGCGGCGACATCGCCGTCCTTCGCGGGACCGAGATCCGCGTCCGCGCGGTGACGACGATGGCCGCTGCCGGCGGCGGCGTCGTCATCGACGACAAGACGCAGATTCCGATGGCCGTGCAGCCTGACGGTGCTCTCACCGGTTCCTTCACCGCTGATCACGACGGCTTTTATCGAATCGATCTCGAGGCCGCCGGGGGACCGCGCGTGGCGGGGTCGCCGAAATACTCGATCGACGTCCTGACCGATCAGCCGCCGACCGTGTCGTTCACCAAGCCCGGACGAGACACGTCGGCGTCTCCGATCGAGGAACTATTCCTCGAGGCCAAGGCGGAAGACGATTACGGCGTGAAGACGCTCGACCTCGTGTACTCGGTCAACGGCGGCGCCGAAAAGACGGTGAAGCTGTTCGACGGTGCCACGCGCATGACGAACGTCTCCGCCGGGCACACGCTCTATCTCGAAGAGCTGAACGTGATGCCGGGGGATTCGGTGTCCTACTACGCGCGCGTCGGCGACAACGACACGGTCGCCGGATCCCAGAAAGCGCTCAGCGACATGTATTTCGTCCGCGTTCGCCCGCTGCAGAAAGATTTCAGGAAGGCGGAATCGCAGGGGGGCGGCGGAGGCGGCGGGCAGCAGAACGACCAGGTCGGAAAGCTCTCGGAGCAGGAACGGCAGATTATCGCCGCGACGTTCAACATCCAGCGCGATCGCAAGAGCGCCGGACCCGACAAGGTGAAGCAAAGCTCCGTTGTCGTCGGGCTGATGCAGGAGCGGTTGCGCAACAGCGTCAACGAGCTGCTCGCGAATTTCGCCGGTCGCGTCGGCAACCAGGCGGAGCGTTTCAAGAAGATCACTGACCTGTTGAAGCAGAGCGTCCCCGAAATGCAGACCGCCGAGGGCAAGTTGAAGGCCGCGGCCCCCGATCAGGCGTTGCCGTCCGAGCACAAGGCGCTCGAGTACCTCCAGAAAGCCGAAGAAGAGTACGAACTGGAAGTAAGCGCAAACCAGCAGCAGGGGGGCGGCGGTGGCGGCGGCCAGCAGATGGCGGAGGAACTGGCGGACTTGTTCGAGCTCGAAGTCGACAAGATGGCCAACCAGTACGAGACCGCGCAGCGCGCCTCGCAGGCGCAGGCGGACCAGAAGATCGACGAGCTGGCGGAGAAGCTGAAGGAGCTGGCGCGGCGGCAGGAGCAGGAGGCGGAGCGCCAGCGCCGTCGCGCGTCGCAGCAGCAGGGTCAGGGTGGCGGCGACGCGCAGCGCGCGCTCGCGGAGCAGGCAGAGGAAGCGGCCCGCCAACTCGAAAAGCTCGCGCGTGAAGAGAACCGTCCGCAGCTGCAGCAGGCCGCGCGCCAGTTACAGCAGGCGGCGGACGCGATGCGGCAGGCCGCGGCGAACGGCGATCCCAATTCGGCCGCCGCGGCGACGAGCGCGATGGAGCAGCTGAAGCAGGCGGAGCGTCAGCTGCAGCAATCACAGTCGGCGCGCACCGGCCGCGACGTCGAGGACGCTCTGCGCCAGGCCGAAGCGATGGCGCGGGAACAGCAGCAGATCCAGGAAGACGTGTCGAAGCTGGATCAGCAGGGGGCAGGGCGCCAGGAGAAGGCGCAGCAGCTCTCGGAGCGCAAGAACCAACTCGCCGGCAAAGTCGATCAACTCGAAAAGCAGCTGGATCGCACCGCTGGCGACATGTTCAAGAACGAGCGCGACGCCTCGCGCAAGCTGACCGACGCGGCGAACGCCATCCGCGACAAGCGCATTCGCGACAAGATTCGCTATTCGGAATCGATGCTGCGCGGCGGCAGCCAGACGTCTGACGTCGCTGCCTTCGATCGCGACATCCAGAACAACCTCGAAGATCTGAAGAAGAAGATCTCGGAGGCGCGAGGCGCCGTCGGCAACACGAAAGCGGATCCGAACGCGCAGGCGCTCGACAAGGCGCGCCAGCTCGCACAGGGAATGCAGTCCCTCGGCGAGCGCATGCGCCAGCAGGAAGACGGAAGAAAGAATACGGAAGACGGAAGAAAGAATACGGAAGACGGAAGAAGGAATACGGAAGACGGAAGAAGGAATACGGAAAGGCAAGGGCAGACAAACCAGCGCGGCCAGCAACCGGGACAGCAGGGACAGCCGGGTCAACAGGGCCAGCAGGGGCAACAGGGGCAGCAAGGCCGAGGACAAGGGCAAGGACAAGGACAAGGACAAGGTCAGGGCCAGGGTGACGCGCAGGGGCAGCGGGGTCAGCAAGACGGTCGCGGCGGCGGGCGCAACGGACAGGGGGATACACAAAGCGCGATGATGAATCCGCAGGGGGGTTCACTTGGCGATGCGCGCCCGATGCCCGGACGCTTCTCCTCGGAGCAGACGCGCCAGTTCCGCGGCGAGGCGCGCCAGCGCGCGGCGGACGCGGAGCAGTTGCGCCGTCTTCTCGGCCAGCAGAAGATCGACGCGAAGGAGCTCGACGAGATCATCAAGGGGCTGCGGAAGCTCGATGACGAGAGCATCTACGCGAACCCCGAGACCGTCGGCCGCCTCGAGCAGTCCGTGACGGACAACATCAAACGTTTCGAGTACACGCTGCGCCGCCGTCTCGAGACGAACACGAACGTGTTTCTCTCGGGGACCGACGACGTGCCGGAGCAGTACCGCAAGCTGGTCGAGCAGTACTATCGCTCCCTGTCAAAGCCGGGTGGAAGGCAGTAAACAGTGAGCAGTAAACAGTAAACAGTAAGCAGTAAGCAGTAAGCAGTTTTCGCAGGAGGATCGAGAGATCAGGAGAATTTCTTCTGAAGAATCTCTCTTGATCTCCTGTTTCTCCTGTTCAGAGACAAGCAGTGGGCCTCCGGCTGGTTGCCGCGATCGCGTTACTCGGCCTGGGAGCGCAGCAGCCCCCGCAGCCGCAGCCTGCCTCGCAGCCACAGCCGCAGCGGCCGCCTGTGTTCCGCGGCGGTACGCAGTACGTCCGGGTAGATGCTTACCCAACGCACGACGGGAAAATCATCGAAGGGCTCACGGCGGAGGACTTCGAGCTCTCCGAAGACGGCAAGCCGCAGTCGGTCGCGTCGGCGGACTTCGTGCCGTTCGACGCGCTGCCCGATGACGACCGCGGGTCGCACATCTCGGCCCGCGAAGGCCTGGAGCTCGCCGCGGACGCCCGTTACCGGGTGATCCTCTTTGTGATCGACCGCGAGTCGTTCGATCGACGGCAGTGGCCGGACGTGCGCGACTCCCTCGTCCGTTTCCTCGAGACCGAAGTGACGCCGCGTGATCTGCTCGCGCTGATCACGACCGATCGCCCGTGGTCGGATCTCGTGATCGGAAAGCGCCTCTCCGAGATCCAGCGCGAGCTCGACACGCCGGAATGGATCACGCCGGTCCTCAGCGAGCAGAGCGCCGTGCTTCTCGGGTGCGGATTCGAGGGGCTGCAGCCGCGCATCCGCGCGGACGAGAACTATGAGCTCCTCCAAGGGCTCGTACGGCTGCTCGGGCAGGTGCGCGAAGATCGCACCAGCATCGTGTTCGTATCGAACGGCTTGAACCGGCAGCCACCCGATCGTCGGCTCGCGGAACGGCGATCGATCGAGATGCCGCAAACCGGCCTCGTCAACGGACGCATACAGCGCGTGCCGGCCGCCAGCGACATGCACGACCGGTTTTGCAAGTCCGAGCTTCGCCGGCTAGCGGAAACCGACTTCGGCCACCGGTTCGACGATCTGATCGGCCTCGCGCGCGCGTCGAACGTCGCGTTCTATCCGGTGGCGGTCCCGAAGCTGATCCCGGCGCTGCCCGGGTTCGCTCGCGACAGCGTGTACGCGCGCACCGCGCCGATGACGCGCGTCCACGTGGATGGGGGGCTCGGCAGCCTGGCCGCGGGCACCGACGGACTGATGATTTCCGCCGAATCCGACATTGCAGGAGGCCTGCGCCGCATCGTCGCGGACGCCACGTCGCATTACTTGCTCGGGTACTACACGACGAATGCGAAGGCGGACGGACATATCCGGAAAATCCAGGTGAGGCTCGCGAAAGGCGGCGCTGTCGTCCGCGCGCGCCCGTTCTATCGCGCGCCATCCAGGAAAGACATGAAGACGATGGCGGCGCCGGCGACGAAGCCGCTGACCATCGTCCCGCCACACGTGGTCGCCGCGCTCGACGCACTGAGTCACGCGCGACCGTCGGCGCAGTTCTATACCTATGCGGCCGTCGCAGGTCCGATGCTGACGGTTGTCGTCGAAGTGCCGCCGGTCGCGGTAGACGCGGGAAGATGGAGCGAAGGGGCAGCGCTCGAAGTGATCGCGGATACGGAGACGGGCGATGCGGCCGCCGTCGGGCGCGGACGCCTGCCGCCGAATGGAAGAGCGGTGCTACGCGTACCGCTCGGAGGCGCGCGACCGTCGAAGGTGCTCGTTCGTTTGCGCGCTGAAGGAGAGTCGCTGGTCGAGCGGTCGTCCCTTGCCGCCGACTCCGGCCATGTCATCGGGGATCCGATCGGCTATCGCTCGGGACCGCGGGGGCTCGCGATACCAGTGGCACTCTTCGAATTCACGCGAGAAGAAAAACTGCGCCTCGATTGGCCGCTGCTCGGCAAAGTGGACACGGCCGACGCGCGCCTGCTCGACCGGATGGGGCAGCCACTCAAGCATCGCGTGTCGTCGGTCCTGGTGAGCGCCGCGGACGGCCAGCACGCGGTAACCGAGTTATCCTTCACGGCGCTCGGGCGCGGGGATTACCTTGTCGAGTTGACGGCCGCGACGGGTGGGTCAACCGAACGAAAGGTCCTGGCGTGTCGAGTGAAGTAACCGAGGTTTTCATGCGCAATGCGATCGCCGCAGCGATGATCGGGTTCCTGACGTTCCCCGCGCTCACACAGCAGTCAGGGCAGTCCAAACCTACCCTTCGAGAGCCTCAGGGTAGTCCCGAGCAAGGTCGAGGGGCTACGCAAGCGCAACAGCGGCCCGTGTTTCGGGGCGGCACGCATTTCGTGCGCGTCGACGCGTATCCGATCCAGGACGGCAGGATTGTCGAGGACCTCGAGGCCGAGGACTTCGAAGTGCTCGAAGACGGGAAGCCACAGAAGATCGAGAGCTTCGATTTCGTGAAGTTCGCGGCGTTCACACCCGATGTCGAACGCCGCGATCCACGCTCGCAGCGCGAGGGCTTCGACATGGCGGCGGATCCGCGGAACCGCGTGTTCGTGATCTTCGTCGACATGGCGTTCAGCGAATCGGGCGGCGCGTTCAGCCCAACGCCGGACATCAGCTACATGCACCAGCCGCTCACCAATTTTCTCGATCGCATCCTCAGTCCGCAGGATTTGTACGGGTTTTTGACCTCGCGCAATTCGGTGAAAGACCTGGTGCTGCAGCGGGCGAGTATCGTCACCAAATCCCAGATCGCGGACCTGTTCCGCTCCTCCATCATCGACAAAGACGAAGCGGATCAGCTGTTCGGATGTCCGAGCGACCCGGCGCTGATCGACCGCTTGAAACGGCTGCACCGCGCCGATGCCACTTACTCGACGCTCGAGAGCCTGGTCGAGCAGCTCGGTTCCATCCGCCAGGAACGTAAGAGCGTGATTCTCGTCACGGACCTGCTGCCGCGCTGGCGTCCCGATCGATCGCTGCTCGAGGCGAGAGGTCCGGCATTGCCGCGAGTCAAGATTGCCGGTGGCCGCATCGGCACCGCCGATCGCGCGCAGCCCGAGGCGGATGAGGCCTACTGCACGGCGGAGTCCCAGCGCCTGGCGAACATCGATTTCGACTCGCGCTACCGGGAGCTGCTGCGCGACGCCAGGAAACAGAATGTGTCGTTTTATCCGATCACGCCCGGCGGCCTGCAGGCGCCTGCCACGATCGGCGGCCTCCGCGCAGCGCAAAACGCGACGGACGATTTGAAATCGGTGGCGTCGGAAACCGACGGGATCGCCATCGTGAATACGAACGACCTGAATACGGGAATGAAGCGCATTGCCGACGACCTCGCCGCGTATTACGTGCTCGGCTACTACACGACCAATACCACCTGGGACGGCGGGATCCGCAACATCAAGGTGCGATACAAGGCCAACGGCAATCCGATTCGCGCGCGGCGGCAGTATCGCGCGCCGACGCGGGAAGAGATCGCCGCGCTCGCGTCCGGCGCCGCGTCCGCGTCCTCTCCCACGGTCGCTGCCGCCGCATCTTCCGCCGTGGCGGTAGCCACGCCCGTCGAAAAGGCCCTGACCGTCCTGGAACGTGCCTCGCGTCCGTTCGGCATCTACGTTGCGGCGTCCGGCTCCGGCTACACGGTTGTAGCCGAGTTGTCCGCAGCGTCGATCCAGGCAGGACGCTGGAAGGACGGCGCCGGCGTCGAAGTATCTGCCGTCGGTGATGCCGGTGAGACCATCGGCACCGCGCGCGGCCGCATCGAGCCTGGGACATTTGCCGCGGCGATTCCACTAATCGTTCCGGCGCGTCCCGCACACGTTTCGGTTCGGCTGAGCGGAGATGCCGCGTCGGCAGACGACTGGGTCAAGCTCGAACCGTCGCCTGGAAAGTTACTGGGCGATCCCCTGGCATTCCGCTCGTCGAATCGCGCGGCGCCACGGCCGGTCGCAGGCTTCGAGTTCGCCCGCAACGAGCGCATCCGCGTCGAGTGGCCCGTCATGACCGCCCTCGACCGGCGCGAGGTGCGGCTGCTCGACCACGCGGGCAAGCCGCTGCCGGTGGAACTGCCGCTGTCCGAGGATGCGGCGAAGCGGCTCCTCGTTGTGGAGATGTCGGTCTCCGGACTCGCACACGGAGACTACGTGATCGAGCTGACGGCGGGAGCGGCGGGAGCTATCGACCGCCGCCTGCTTGCGATTCGAATTCGGTAACCCACGGCGACTTCTGCGGATCCTCTTCGTCGTCCGCGGCGGCTGCCACCGACTGCGTCTCTGCGCTCTTCATCGCGGCCGTCCAGCGTGGCGGCGTCACGCCAAGGAGGTGCTGCACGAAGAAGTCCCATCGCTTGTGATCGCCGTAGGGCCCTCCCGACGTATGATTCGCTCCCGGAATCCCGAGCAGATCGAAGTTCCTGTTGTTCTTGATCAGCTGATTCACCACCTGCAACGTCGACGAGGGATCGACGTTCGTGTCCATCTCACCGTAGATCAACAGCAGGTCCCCGGTCAGGTTCTTCGCGTTGTCGACGTTCGATGCGGCCGCGTACTCGGGGCCGATCGGCCATCCCATCCACTGTTCGTTCCACCAAATCTTGTCCATGCGATTGTCATGGCAGCCTGACGAGGACACTGCCGCTTTGTAGAAGTCGCCGTGAAAGAGGAGTCCGCCCAGTGCGCTCTGTCCACCTGCGGACGTGCCGTAGATGCCGACGCGGCTGATGTCGTAGTACGGATACTTCGCCGCAACCGCCTTATGCCAGAGGATCCGATCGGGAAAGCCGGCATCGCCGAGGCTTTTCCACGCGACGTCGTGGAACGCTTTCGATCGATTCGAGGTCCCCATGCCGTCGATTTGCACGACGATGAAGCCGAGCTCCGCGATGGATTGCATCGCGTTGTAGGCGGCGAACGACTTCGGCACGAACGATCCCTGGGGACCGGCGTAGATGTTCTCGATGACCGGGTACTTCTTCGACGCGCTGAAATTCGACGGGCGATAGATGACGCCCCAGATGTCGGTCGCTCCGTCGCGCCCTTTTGACACGAACACCTCTGGCGCGTTCCAGCCGGACGCCTGCAGGGCCGCGATGTCTCCCGTCTCGAGCGGCATGACAAGGCTCGCATCATTGGTGCGGCGCAGCTCGGAGATCGGCGGCGTGTCGACACGCGACCACGTGTCAACGTAAAGCGTGCCGTCTTCCGAGAAAACGACGTTGTGGTTGCCATCGCCGGTCGTCAGCGGCTTGAGGCCGCTGCCGTCGAAATTGATCCGGTAGACGTTCAGGAAATAGGGGTCTTTGCCCGGGTTCATGCCGCCGGCGCTGAAGAGGATCTGCTTTGCCGTCTCGTCTACTTTGATCACAGCGCGCACGACCCAGTTGCCTTTCGTGATCTGGTGCTTCACCTGCCCGGTCGCGCCGTCCATCATGTACAAGTGGTTCCAACCGTCACGCTCGGACATCCAGATCACTTCACGCCCGTCTTCGAGGTCGTAACGGAACTTCTTGCCGGAATCGGCGAGGTTGCCGTTTGCCGTACGGTAGTTGAAGAAGGTCTTCGGCTCTTCCGAAATGACGGCGCGGACCTTGCCCGTCGACGCGTCCGCCTCGAGCACGCGATAGACCTGGTGCCCGCGCTGGTTGTATTCAAAGGTCACCGCGTGACTGTTTTTGCGCCACTGGAAGCGACTGAGCTCGTACGGATTCGGGAACAGCCCGTTGTCGAGCCAGAGCTGCTTCTTCGTCGCAACGTCGAGGATCACCGGCTGCGGCAGCGCCAGCGCGTCCCCTGGCTTCGCATACACGTTCACAGTGTGCTTCGGCTGGAGCTGGTCGGCGGGCGAGGACTCGACGTAGTGGACTTCGCGGCGATAGCTCGGACGCACGCGGTTCGCGGCGATCTTCTTCGAATCAGGAGACCAGGCGATTGATGCGAACTCGTAGGCGTTGCCTTCGGAGCCGTCCGTGCTCAGCGCGATCTCGTTCTTCTTCGTTGCCGCGTCGCGAACGGTCACGTTGTAATTCCAGATCAGCGCTTCCTTCGTTCCATCAGGCGACAGCCGCACCGGCGGCGTCCCGTCCTGCGCGGCGCCGCCGCGGCCGCCGAACCCGCCGGCCCCGCCACCGCGTCCTCCGCGACCGCCTCCCTGTTGCGCTTCCGCCGGTGTCGCCTTCCGGCACGACGAGGTGACGACCTCGCACCGCCACGTGGCGTCTTCCGCGATGAACTGGATCGAACGCTCGCCGTCGACGAACCCGAAACTGTTGAACGGCAGCTCGATGGCAGCGTAGGTCTTGCCAGTTGCGGTCGACAGCGACGCGGCAATCTTCGCGTGGTCGAAGGCCGGTCCTTTCGTCTTCGCGTCGCCGTCCGCCAGGATGAAATCGTGACCCCCTCTTATCGTGCGGCGGTAGTAGGCCTTGTGCGTGCGCGCGATCCATCTCGGCGCCTCGGCGGCGTTCCCCACCAGCGCCTCGTACTTCTTCCGCAGACCGAGCGCGCGGTCGTAATCCGCCTGCGTCCCTTGCGCGCATACCGGCGCAGCCACAAGGATCCCGAGCACCATCAGCGCCACAGCTCTCATACCGCGATCTCCGTTGAGATTTCCAAATTTCCACATTTCCAAATTACCAAATCAATTTAGCGATCCGTCCGCCCTCGCCGACTCCCCAGCCCGCATTGCCTCGACGTGCGAAGGAGAACGCGTGATATCCGTCGCCTGCAATGGGACGCCAGGTGGCGCCGTCGTCGTCTGAAACGTCCGAACCGGAAGGTCCTGCCGCGAGCCACGATCGCGGCGACCCAGGGATCCATGCGACCACAGATCGAAAGCCGCCGAGACCCGTCACGGGTGTCCAGGTGACCCCGCTGTCGCTCGTCGCGGCAGCGTTGCTGATCGCATCCTTTTCCCTGCGGTAATCGCCGCCGATCGCGAGACCGTGCCGTGCGTCCCTGAACGCGATCGAGAAGATGCCGGCGGATGCCGACGCGGCGATCGGCGTCTCGACGATCGTCCACGTCGCGCCATAGTCCTTTGTGTGCAGCACGCGGCAGCGCGCCGACGCGCCGGTTCCGATCCAGGCGTGGCCGCCCGGCAGCACGGCGACGTTCGTTCCGCTTCCGGCAAACGCCCCTTCGTTCGGCAACGCGGCGGGAAGACCGCCGGCGCGCGCCCATCGCCGGCCGCCATCCACGGTTCTCAGGATGTCGAACCGGCCATCGATCGAATCTCCCATCACGAGGCCACTGCGCTCGTCCCAGAAGGCCATCGCGTCGAGGAATCCTTTTGGCTCTTCGTTGGTGAACTGCAGCGTCCATGTGACGCCGGCATCGATGGTCTTATAGATTCGCGACGCCGCGCCGGATCCGATGCTCAGGATGTACGCGGTCTTCTCGTCGATCGCATCGACGTCGCGGAAATCGAGCTTGTCTGCGTCGGGAACGGTCAGCTTCACCCACGTCGTGCCGCCAGCCGCCGTGCGCAGCACGGTGCCGTTCGCGCCGCTGGCCCATGCCACGCGATCGCTGACCGCGCTGACGCCGCGCAGCCGCGCGGTGACGCCGCTGGCCTGCGCTTCCCAGCGGTAGTCTGCCGGCGCAACGGCCACGATCGGCAGGAGCGCCAGAGCGGCCGCGGTAAACGTTTTCACCGGCGCATTCTCCCATGAAAACCGTGTAAGCTAGCGGCGCATGAACCCGATTTCAGCGCTGCTCGTGGCTCTTGGTGTGTTGACGGCGATCTTCGTCGGCGGGTGGGGAAGGATCATCGCGACAATCCGCGGCGAGCGGGGCGCCGCCGCGTCACCCGCGACCGACGCCCGTTTTCCAACGCCCCTCTCTCTCGGCGTTGGCGGCATCACGAACTTCTTCGATACGCTCGGCATCGGGTCGTTCGCCACGACGACCTCGATGTTCCGCGCGTTCCGGATGGTGCCCGATCGCATCATCCCCGGCACGCTGAACGCGGGACACACGCTGCCGACCGTCACGCAGGCTTTCTTCTACATCTCGGTCATTCCGGTTGACGTGGTCACGCTGATCTCGATGATTGCGGCGGCCGTCGCGGGTGCGTGGCTGGGGGCCGGCATCGTCGCGGGCTGGTCGAAGCGCAAGGTGCAAATCGGGATGGGCGCCGCGCTGCTCGCGGCTGCGATTTTCTTCACGATGCGGAACCTCGGCCTGTTTCCCGCCGGGTCCACCGAAATCGGCGTGACCGGTGTGAAGCTCGTCATCGCGGTCGCCGGCAATTTCCTGCTCGGCGCGTTGATGTCGCTCGGAATCGGTCTTTACGCCCCCTGCATGATCCTGGTCAGCCTGCTCGGCATGAGCGAGACGACGGCGTTCCCGATCATGATGGGATCGTGCGCCTTCCTGATGCCCGTCGGCAGCCTGAAATTCATCAAGGAGCGCGCTTACAGCCTGCGCGTTGCGCTTGGTCTTGCGCTTGGAGGGATTCCAGGCGTGATCGTCGCAGCGACGATCGTGAAGAACCTCAACCTCAAGACCGTCCGGTGGCTCGTCATCGTGGTCGTGCTGTACACGGCGCTGACGATGCTGTATGCGGCGTTCTCACAGCGACAGACGGGGTCCGAGGCCGAAGTCTAGGGCCGTTTCTTTTTCTTTCCGCCGTCCAGCGTCGCGCGGACCTTCAAGACGAGATCGTCGGGCAGGCACGGCTTTGTGACGAAGCCGTCGCATCCCACCGCCTGCGCCTGCTGCCGCGCGTCGTCGAATGCATGCGCCGTCAGCGCGAGCACGGGGATGTGCTGCGTGACGGGATTGGTTTTCAGCTCGCGCGTTGCCTGCCAGCCGTCGAGCACCGGCATGCTCGCATCCATCAGGATGACGTCGGGCTGCAGCGCGATCGCCTGTTCGATGGCCTCGCGGCCGTTCGACGCGGTCTTCACGCTGAACCCGGAGAACTCCAGGTAGTCGCGATAGAGATCGCGTGCGTCTTCGAAGTCCTCGGCGAGCAGCACCAGCGGCTGCCGGCGCGCGGACTTCATCGCATCACCACTTTGTTGTAGCCGCGGCGTCCGAGCCGCACGGCGAGCCGATCGGAGTACTTCCGCGCTTCGGTGTCGCGGAGGAACCGGGAGCGACGCCGCAGCAAGCCATCGGCCCAAACCTCCAATTCAACCCCGTCCGTCAGTGCGACGAGCACGACGTTGATGGTCTGACGGCATCCGCGCAGCAATGCAAGTACTTCGCGGCCATCTTCTTCGATAGCTTGTCGTTTGTTCATTATGGTCGAGTCGGCACGCGCGAGTCCGACGGAAGGCCTGCCAGTCCCGTGCCACGGATGAGTGTCTGCGACGGCACGACCCATGCGGAGGACATCGATATTGGTCGTTGCGGCACCGAACCGCGTCAGGAATCCGTACAAACACTCATGGCTGTGACGTTGATTTGTCCGAAGTGCCAGGGGGGGACCGAACTGCGAGGGACGCTCGACGCGTACTATCTCACGTGGTGCCCGGAGTGCGTGCGGCTCTGGCGGTTCGAGATCTGGACGCTCGTCCACGCGGACGAGCCGGAGCGGAAGATGCCGTGGCTCAGCGGGCGGTGAGCAGAAACTGCAGCGCCTGCGGCCAGCGCCACGCCCAGTCCGACTCGCTGTGGCGCGCCCCTTCCGATTCGAGGTACCACAGGTTTTCGCGGCGGTAGCCCTTGCGCCGCAGCACGCGATTCGTCGCACGCGCGTTGTTCAGCGTTTCCGCTCCTTCTGACGTCCCCACATCCAGATACAACTTCCCGCGCGGCGTCCTCGCGCGTTCGATGAACGGGAGGATCGCACCTGCGCCAAACCAGATCGACGGGCTCATCACCAGCGCGCGGCCGAACGGTGACGGGCGGCGGAAGAACGTATAGAGGCTGATCAGGCCTCCCATCGACGAGCCGGCAATCACCGAGTCGTCGCGATCCTTCCTGGTGCGGAACTCGCCATCGATCCGCGGCTTGACCGTGTCGATTAGGAACCGCGCGTAGCGATCGCCATCGCCGCCGCCATGTTTCGGATCGGCGAAGGGGCTGTACTCGGCAAGGCGTCCTGCGGTGTTGTAAAGGCCGACCACGATCGGCTCGATGCCGCGTTGCGCGAGCCAGTACAGGCCGTCGTCGAGACGCCATGTGGTGCCGCCGAACGCGATCGATGGATCGGAAAGATTCTGTCCGTCCTGCATGTACACAGTGGGATAGCGGCGGCGTCCTTCGGAGTACGACGCGGGAAGATAGACGTCGACGCCGCGGCGGTTGCGCAGCTGCGGCGACCACACTTCGAACGAATGCTTTTCCATTAGACTTCTACGCGATGCATCGCGAAGCGCACTACTGGTACTCCGATCGACTGCGCCGCGACATGGGCGTGGTCGTGCACGGGCACTACGGGCCGCCGATGATCGCGTTTCCCACGACCGGCGGCGACGAGTGGGAATACGAACGGCAGGGAGTGATCGACGCGATGTCGGGCGCGATCAATGCCGGACGCGTGAAGGTGTTCTGCGTCAACACCAATCATCGCGACTCGTTCGGCAACAACGGCGCGCACCCGCGCCACCGCAGCTACATGCAGGCCCAGTACGATCAATATATCGCGCAGGAAGTCTTTCCGTTCATTCGCGCCCACTGCGGCAGCCACGACGTCGGCATCTGGACGATGGGTGCGTCGCTCGGCGGCTACCACGCGGTGAACACGCTGTTGAAGCACCCGGACGCGGTGAAGCGCTGTTTCGCGCTGTCAGGCGTGTACGACATGAAGCAGTTCATGCTCGGCGACTACGACGACAACTTCTATTTCAATAATCCTGTTGACTACATGGCGAACATGTCCGACGAATGGACGCTGCACCATCTCGCGAGCTGCGACATCCATATCGCCACGGGCACGGGCCCATGGGAACACCCCGAAGAGGCCTATCGGCTCTCCGGGATCCTGGCGAGCCGCGGCGTGCGTCACAGTCTCGACGACTGGGGACCGCAGGGGGGCCACGACTGGCCGTACTGGCGCCACATGATGTGGGAATACATGAATTACGTGTAGCAGTCGGGCAGAGGGCAGAGGACAGGGTCGCGCGTCATCCGTCAAGTCCCAGTCGCTCGAGCTGATAATGGCCGTGGGCAATGATCTGCATGTCGTCGATCCACACGTCGCAATCGCGGGTGAGGACGTCGATGTGCGTCCTTGATTTCCAGTCCGCGCCCGTCTGGCTGCCGTACGGATCGCCAAACGCCACGTGCACGCCGGGTACTTTTTCGTCCTGCAGCAGGATGCCGATCATGTCGCTCAGCGCGACGTTGGTGCCGAATGCCAGCTCGCCCACGCGATCGCTGAACCGATCGGTGTGGCAATAGCTCCAGAATTCCTCTTCCAGCTCCCGGCGATCGCAACGCGCCGAGACGAGGCGTCCTCCTGAAATCTCGAGCGTCAGCGGCGTCGGCGCGAGGTCGCCGTACTTCGGGCCGAAGTAATCCCCCGCGGTGCCGTTGCAGACGAAGACGCCGTCCACGGACGCCGGCGTGGTGAACACCTCGCCGGCGGGAAGATTCGACCAGTAGCGCGTGCTGATCAGGCCGCTCGTCTTGATCCACTGGAGGGCGGGGTCGAACGTGGCCGTGAGCGAGGTGCCGAACGGGGTTTTCACTCGCAGGGACGTTGCGGTCCGCATCCGCTCGCACAGCCTCGTGCTGAGTCGATCGACTAGGCGATAGTCGGCGCGCATGCCCTGCTTCATGATCTCGGGCGTGACGCCGACCATGTGGGCGTAGCGGATTTGGCGCCGTTCGACCGTTGCGACGATGGCCATCCGCGCGCCAAGCTCTCCCTGCTGCGGCTGCACGCACAGGATGCCGGCATCGCAGCGTTCCAGTGCCTCGAGCACTTCGCGCGGCGCCTTCATGAGCGGACGGGTGGCCACCTGCTCGATCAGGACGCGATCGCCGGCCGCGCCGGCACGGTCCAGCGCGGCGGCGATGCTGGCGGCGACTTCTTTGCTCGCCTCGTCTGCTATCAGCGCCACACACTCGCCGGGCTTGATCGCCAGGCAGACTTCCACGGCATTACGCGCACCGGGCTCCAGCTCCGGCGAAAAGGGTCCGAACACACGCACGATGGCTAATCCCTCGATTGCACGATGAAGGCGGGCACCTGCCCTCCGCCGGAAGTGACGTTCGCGAGCCCGGTGGCGCTCAGGCGTGTCAGGAATCCCGCCATGCGGCCGCGAAACAGGTAAGGGGCAAAATCGACGAGCATCTCCCGCTCGAAGACGCCGGTGCTCTCGCAGACCGGGAAGATCTCACGCCGCACGTTGATGCGCTCCTGCACGATCCACGGGCGCTCCACCTCGTCGGACTCTCGCAGGGCGCGCGCAATCGCGTCGTCCCACGCCCGCTCCGACGTTTCCCAGCCGAGGGTGACGCCCGTGCCGCCGTACTCGTCGTTTGGCTTGAGCACCAGGCAGTCACGGCGCCGGCGGATGTCGTCCGCACGATCCGCCTGCACGATGCGAGTCCAGGGGATGTGGGCGGCAATCATCTCTCGCTCGGAGGCCGTGAAGAGCGACGCATAGCGCTCGTCCGTCAGGACGGCGAAGAACGATTTCTTGTGCGCGATCTTGCAGCGCAGGGTGTTCGCGACGCAGACCGCGTGCGCGGTGTAGGCGTCGATGAGCGCCCGGCACTCGTCGGGCCGCGCGACGATGTCGTTGATCAGCACGCGGCGGTACACGAGATCTATGCGCTCCCCCTCGGCGAACAGTCCGCGCGCCCTGTCGAAGACCAGATCGCGTGGATCGGCGACGACGGTCGGAATGCCCGCCGACGTGAAAGCGTCGCGCAGCAGCTCGAACTCGCTCCACGTCGGCACTTCGCTCCAGTCGACGATCGCGATGCGAGGCGAACGCTCGATGCCACCCCATTGCGCGTAGCTCTGGAGCAACGCCTCAAGTAACGCCGTGATGGGCGTGTAGTAGCGCACGTCGAAGCGTTGTTTGAACCGGTCCATCAGCGGCTCTTCGTCGAAGAGCTCCGACAGGCGCTGACTGTACCCAGGACCGGCCGGCGACTCCGCGTTGTACTCCGCGAATTGCAGCGAGTCCGGCAGAATGAACGCGTCGGCGCGCCCGGCGGTGCTGGCAATGTCGTACCCCGGATCGATCTGGGCCAGCCGGATTTCGTCGTCGTTCAACCCAAGGTGCTCCAGCAGCAGTGCGTCGCCCGCCGCGACGTTGGCCACGCGTTCGCCCAGGCGCCAGAGCATCTCCGCCGCGTCCTTCACGCGCGCCTCGTCACGCGGATCGAGAAAGAACGGCCGCAGGAACGGGCAGAGCAGGCGACCTCCGAACGTGAGCCGCCGCTCCTGCATCCGTGCCGCCAGGCTGCCGCACAGATCCGGATTGGCATTCTCGCGGACGAGCGTGTGCCACGCGTGGATCGGATCCGTCAGATGGGGCCCCCGTCCGACAATCCGGTCATCTGCGTCCATCGCGGCCACGACTGTGACGGCTTCCCGCTGAGCGCGCGGTCGATCACCAGGTTCGTCATCTTCTCGAGCACCAGCTCGAAATAATGCGGCGTGATGCGATCGCGCTCGAAGTCCGGCGCCGGGTTCAGGAAATCGATGGCATACGGCACGCCGTCCTGGACGGCGAACTCGATCGTGTTCATCTCGTAACCGAGCGCCTTGTTCAGCGTCTGCGCGTCGCGGACGATGCGCGCGCCGGTGTCGGAATCCAGGTATTCGTGCTCGACCAGGTAGCGGCGTTCCGTCACGTCGTAGCGCACTGGCGTGATGTCCGTCTTGCCGAACGTGAAGCAGCGGACGTACTTGTCGAAGTTGATGAACTGCTGCAGCGTCATGCAGTACGGGCCGGTGTGGTCGTAGGCCGCGAGCAGCTCCTCCTTGTTACGAACCTTGTACACGTGCTTCCACCCGCCGCCGGAGTACGGCTTCAGGATCGCGGGCCGCCCGACGTAATCGAGCATCCCGTCCCAGTCGATCGGATATCCCAGGTTTCGCAGCGACTCGGACGTGATATCAACGTCGGCAGGGTAGGACTTCTGCGGCAGGACTACCGTCTTCGGCACCGCGACGCCGAGTCGCTGCGCGACGGCGTAGTTGAAGAACTTGTCGTCCGCCGTCCACCAGAACGGGTTGTTGATGATATAGGTGCCTTCGAGGACGGCGTGCTTCAGGAAGGCGCGGTAGTACTCCACCTCGTGCGAGATGCGATCGACGATGACGCGGTAACCGGAGCCGTCGCCCATCCGCGTCCCGGTGAGCGACACCATTTCAGCGGTGATCCCGTGCGCTGCGCCCGCGGCGTTGACCCTGTCGATGAAGGCTGGAGGAAACGAATACTCGCGGCCGCAGAGAAGTCCGACCTTCATTTCTTTCCGGGGGGCTTTGCCCCGCCGGACCCCCCGGCACGCTCGCTCGCGGGGGCCCCAGGCCCCGCTCCGCTCGCGTGGCTCGCCTCGCTGTGCTCGCTCGCGCTCATGCCAATTTCCGGGCGGTACCGACTGGCCGCAGGCTGGGCGTGACCCGCGCGCGTCTCGTCGACGAGCCAGCGGACAACCGCGCGAAGATCCCCGGTCTGCTTGTAGACCTGGAGTTGTCGATCGGCGCTGGTGCCTTCGGCGACGATCCGGTGCACGTACGAGAGCGCCTTCCGGCTCCCCAGCTCGTCGACCACGTCGTCGACGAATGCGAGCAGCTCCAGCGCGAGGTCGCGCATCGGGACCTCCTGCCGCTTGCCGAAGTCGATCAGGCGCCCGTCGATGCCGTAGCGCGCGGCGCGCCACTTGTTCTCCTCGACGAACGCGCGTGAATAAATGCGGAAGCCGAGATTGCTGCGGCGAAGACGATAGAGTTTGACGACGAGCGCCTGCGCGAGCGCGGCGAGCGCGATGGTGACGTGCGGATCGGTCGGCACGTCGCAGATGCGAAACTCCAGCGTCCCGAAGATCGGGTGCGGCCGCAGATCCCACCACACCTTCTTTGCGTCGTCGATGCAGTGCAGCTCGACGAGCGTGTTCAGGTACTCCTCGTACTCGCTCCACGAGTCGAACTCGTCGGGGATGCCGCTGCGCGGAAACCGGCGGAACACGGCGGTGCGGTAGGACTTCAATCCGGTGTCGCGTCCCTGCCAGAACGGGGAGCTCGTCGAGAGGGCGAGCAGGTGCGGCAGGAAATAACGCGCTTCGTTCAGGAGCTCGATGGTGCTCGTGCGATCGGGCACGGCGACATGGATGTGCAGCCCGAAGATGAGCAGCGATCGCGCGAGCTGTTGCAGCTCTTCGACGATGTTCTCGTAGCGTTCCCCTGGAGAGAGGACCTGGTCCTTCCACTTCGAGAACGGATGCGTGCCGGCGGCGGCGATGCGCAGACCGACGGTGTCGGCGCTCTGCGAGAGCTCCCGCCGGATCCGGCACACTTCGGCCTCGAGTTCCGTCACGTTTGCGCAGATGCGCGTGCCCACTTCCACGATCGACTGGTGGAGTTCGCGCTTGATCTGATCGCCGAGTGCGGGCGCGCCTGCGGTCAACAGCTCGGACACGTGCGAGCGCAGCTCGCTGGTTTCGGGATCGATGATCTGGAACTCCTCCTCGACGCCAATCGTGAAGGCGTGGGCCATCACGCGATCATAGTGCAAGTGATATCCTGCGCAGGCACCCCTGCATGCGCCGGACCGCACTGCTTGTCATCCTCGCCGCGGCGGCCGCCGCGCGGCTCTGGTTCCTCATGGCCGGGGTTCCGCATGCCGTCGGCATCGACGAGCCGCAGGTCGTCGATCGCGCGATCCGAATCCTTCGCACGGGCGACTGGAACCCGCACGTCTTCGATTACCCGACGCTCGTCATCTACTTCCACGCGGTGCTCGCGATCGTTCGATTCCTGTGGGGTGCGCTGAACGGGGAGTGGCGCTCGCTCGATGGATTCACGATCGAGGCGATCTACTCGATGAGCCGGACGGCGGCGGCGTTGCTCGGCGTTGCTACCGTGTGGCTGACGTACCGGCTGGGATCGGAAGCGGTATCGCGCGCAGCCGGTTTGCTCGCGGCGGCACAGTTAGCCGTACGGCCGATGCACGTACGCGAATCGCACTTTGTCCTGACGGATGTGCCGATGACCGCGCTGACGACGCTCGCCATGTGGATGACCGTCCGCGCCATGCGGCTCGGCACGGTCCGCGCGTTCGCCTGGGCGGGCGCGATCTGCGGGTTTGCCGCTGCAGCGAAGTACACCGGTGGCGTCGCGATCGTCGCGCTCCTCGCGGCGTGGGTGCTGACAGAACGCGCGGCGCCTGACCGCGCGCGGAAGCTTGGCGCGGCCATCGGCGCGGCGGCGGTGGCGTTCCTGCTCGCGGCCCCCTATACCGTGCTCGACATGCCGGCGTTCCTCGACGGTTTCGCCGCGCAGTTCGCGCGATTCGCCGCTCCTGCACCGGCGGGCGATCCCGCCTGGCTGCTGTATCTGAAGCACCTCTCGCCCGGCTGGTCGCGCTTCTGGGTGCCGCTCGGCCTCGTCGGGATCGCGTTGCTGCTCTGGCGTCCGCGCACGCGCATTACCGCGTTTCCGATCGTACTGTTTGCCTTCGCATACTTCTACGTGATTTCGTCGCACTCACACGTGTTCGGCCGTTACGCGCTGCCGCTCGTGCCGCTGTTGTGTCTCTTTACCGCGGTTGGCGCGCTCGAGATCGTCGCGGCTCTCCGGCGACTTCCGGCGCTGAGGCGCCCGGCCTACGGGCCTCTGCTGGCGACTACGGTCGTCGCGGTGCTCGTGTTGTCGCCAATCGCAGAGACCGTCAGCTGGCTTGATCACCTGAAACGGCCGGATACGCGCACGATCGCCGCCGAATGGTTGAAGGCGAATACCCCGAAGGGCACGCGCCTGGCCGTCGAGAACAACGGTCCGACCTATCTGGACGCAGCGGGATTCAAGGTCATGGCCGGCGAACTGATGCTCGAGCACCCCGCGGACTGGTACACGTCGCGTGTCGACTATCTCGTGATCAGCGCTGTCGACCTCTCGCGATATGCCGAGTACATGAATGCCGGTCGGACCGTACTGCAAATCCCGTCAACCCCCCAAAGGTGGGGGCCGCCAATCCTGATTGTGTCCCTTCGCTAGCTGAGCGGGCACACTGGCGACGCGTGCTATCAGGTTGCCACTCCATGCCCCCAGGTCCGTGCCGATGTGAGTAATGACTTCCCAGTGACTTGCCGCCGCTGAATCGGCCCTTCTCGTCGAGAACTCGTAGGCGCTGCCGCATACACGGCGACCTTGCGTGTGCGCGGCTGGCACATTCCCTACAGAAGATTAGGAAATCACGCCAATCAGTTATGTACAGGCTCCGATTGTGGAGTTGCAGCACGTCGGGCTTGTTTAAGGAGGCCTCATATGAGACGTGGACGTTGTGTTCTTGCCGCCGCGCTTAGCATGGCTTTGACTCTCGTCACCGGTGCCGCAGTGCTGGCACAGGAGCCAGCCCCGGCCCTTCGCCTCGAAACCGATCACTTCGTCAAGGGGGAGGGTTCGAAATTCCTCATCTTCGTGAGTTTCTTCGACGCCATGCGTGCCTATGACAGGAATCCGAGTTCGTTGAGATCGGATTTCCAGTTTCTACGGGCGCACTACATCGATGGAGTTAGGATCTTTCCGAACTGGCAGTTCGGGAATAATCTGTTCAACTCAAACGGAACCTTGAACTCGAGCCGTCTGGCCGTTCTGCGCGCGATCCTTCAGATAGCCTACGATGAAGGTCTCGTCGTTGACGTCTCGTTCGCAAGGTTCAACATGGAAGTCCCCGAGTACAAGGCCGCGCTGGTCTCGGCTGCAAATGAACTACGGGATTTCCACCACATCGTGATCGACATCGAAAATGAGCGAGACCTCGAGGATCGTCCGGAGCAGTTCCTCAGCTTGGGTGACACTCAAGATGCGAGGAACATGATCAAGTCCGCCGATCCCAGCCGAATCGTGACAGCCTCAAATACTGGGGTCTCTGGGGAGGATGGCATCGGCACGGCAGCGATGCAAGTCAATCTTGGATTGGATCTGGCGGCATTCCACGATCCGAGATACTCGGATTGGTACAGCTGGCGCACACCATGGATCATTCAGAACATGTGGTACTACTGGCCTTGGAACGTTCGGGTGTACCTGCAAGAACCGCAGGCGTGGCAGGACGACCCGGATGAAAACCACCATCTCTTGGCGCTTCACAACTCCAAGCGATATGGTGCGACCGCCTGGACCTTCCATACGCGCGCCGGTCACGACCTCGGCTCCCAGTCCTTCTACGACCGTTTGTCGGCAGGCGAGAGGACCTTCTTCGATCGCGTGCGGGACGAGATGCCCGTGGAAGGTTGGTCGGCCTGCAATTTCTGGACGAGTCCAGCGTCGGTCGTAGATGTATCCAGCGGGGGAGGTTACTTTGCCGTGTACCTAGACACGCGGTGGGGATGTTCATGGAATGCTTATCGCGCAGAACCGGCGGCTTCTTGGGTTCAACTGAACTCTCCGGGAACCGGCGCGGGATCATCCACGATCTATTTCCATGTGGACGCGACTGGCGGTGGCTATCGCGAGACGAAGATCGTGATTGGCACCGTGCCGATCACGATCAGGCAACAGTAATCCGATCGCCGGCTTGGGACCTTCAGTCCCGCGCCGGCATCATCACTAGCTCCATATGAGCACACCTTCGTAACGCGTACAGCACTTGTCTGTCCACACGCGTACTTCGTAGGTCTCGCCATGCACGACATCTACCTCGAGCCGCTTTGTTGGATCGAAATATCCTTTTGCGATCGTCTGCCCAATCATTCGCGACCCGTCCCAGACTTCTATCCACAACCAATCGTTGTAGTCAGCCTGAAACGTGATCTTGACGGCAAGATGATTGAAACCATTCGACGCAAGAAAGCGGCTATGTGACCACGGGCGTTCAAAAAAATCGCCGTGAATCGCCTCGGTTTGTGGACCGGTTGGCGACGTCATTGACGAGCAACCCACCAGAAGCGCAACCGCCGCTAGGTACAGGACGATTCGCTTCATAATTTGGATGGTACCACGGTTGCGGGTTACCGACGTCACCTCGCGGCAGATGATTGACGCACCCTTAGTCCCCTCTCGCGTCAACGCGTTGCAATCGTGCCGACTTGCAGGCCAAGCGTCCGCGTATCGGTCGAGCCCGGAATGATGTGTGACGGGATCCAGGCTCGATCGAGCTTCAGGCGGATGTGGTGCATTGCCCCGAGGCGCGACGCATTGCGGGACTTCAGCGCGATCGTCACGGGATGCCAGTCGCCGTCGCTCAAGGTCATTTCCTGCAGCACACGTCCATCCGCCTCGAGCCGCACGTGTGCGGGCTCCTGGAATGCGCCGATCTCGTGACGGACCGCAAAAGTCACAAGCCGAGTTGCCCGCGCCACATAGATGTCGGTCGCAGGCCCTGACATCCAGCGCAGGGTCAGCCCGCTGGAATTCGTCTCTCGGCCGTGTAGGCCGAACCCAACGATGGGAAGGGCAAGTGCAGGATTGGCTTCGAACGTTGCGGTCTGACCGCCGGGCTTCGCGGCCAGGTAATCCCGCAGTTCGACTGGAACCGCAGCCCACTCCTGGACGATGCGATCCGCGCGACGGACGATTGGTCCACCGGGTCCGAAATCTCGCGTGATGTCACGCGCCACTAGGCCCATCGCTACCAGACCGGCGGCCACCGCTCCGGCCCAGACTGCTGCGCACACCGGGCGCGGGCGTAGGGCATGAAGCAGGCCGAACGCAGCGGCCGTCAGGCTAAGGCTGGCTGACATGGTGACCAAGTGCACCTGTTCGGGTTTGACGATGAAGATGAAAGGCAGATCGAACAGCGCGCCCAGCGCCAGACCCGAAGCCAGTCCGAATCTTGCAACCCTCGGCAGCCAACGCCAGCCAGCGACCGCCGTCAATGGCAGCAGCGTGGCGAACCAGCTCGCGGCACACTGAAACGGGCGCTTCGCCGGTACGAGAAAGAACGGCCCGCTGAAACCTCGAACGAGATTTGCCCGAGCCTGATCGAGCGTTGGCAGACGGTGCGCGGGAACCGCCTCGAGGGCGGCGCCTCGAGCCATGAACAGGAGCCCGAGTGTTGCGGCGCCGCCAGCGATAAAGGCAATCGGGGGATGAGGTAGATCGCGCTCGACCAGATACTTCCGCAGCGTGTGTACTGCCACGACTGCTGGCAGCAGCATGACGCCATCCTCCTTGATTAGGAATACCGCCGCCTGGAGCACCAGCAGCGGCATCCACCATCCCGCGGATTGGCGGCGTACGGCGAACCACCAGAGCAGCGCCCACAGCACCACGACCATCTCCGCAAGGTGCATCTGGTTGGTGATCCAGACCGCGGCCGAATAGGGCATTCCGGGATGGACGACGAATGAGGCGACGCCGATCGCGCCCGCCACGCGGGAATCGAGCAGTCGCATCGCCGCTACAGCGAAGAGCGTTGCCGCGATGGCGAACAGAATCAGGCTGAGAACGTGATAGGCGGAGGAGTTGACGCCCAAGAGTGAGAACCGAGCGGCATACAGGCCGATCGTGAGCGGACGGTAATACGCCGTTTCGATACCGCTCGGATCCCAAGGACCGCGAAAGGCGGCGAGCACTTCGTGCGCCGTATAGGGACGCACGAAGTGGTAGTCGTCATAGTAGAAACCGTAGCGGACGGTCGTCCAGTATTGGACGACCGTCAGTACGCCGGCGACCGCGGAGACCGTGACGGTAATGGCGCTGGTTCGCAATGCCGGTGCTACGTGCCGCTATCCCGCCCGATCAGATCGGGCGGCGTGATCGCGTTGTTGATGCGGCGAGCGAGCTCGTCGTGCTCGTCGCGCAGCGGCTTCGGCATGCGGTCGCCGAACAACCGGATCAGTTCTTCCTGCCCGTCCACCGCCTCGACCCACTCGGCCGGATCGACCTTCAGCAGGTAGGCCATGTCGGCCTCGGTCACGTTCAGGCCGGTGCGATCAATCGCATCGGGCGTGGGGACGCCACCGATCACCGTCTCCACCGCGTTGCCGCGGCCATCGCAGCGATCGAGGATCCATTTCAGCACGCGCAGGTTGTCGCCGAAGCCGGGCCAGAGGAAGCGGCCGGCGACATCGGTGCGGAACCAGTTGACGCGGAAGATCCGCGGCGGCTTCGCAATCGAGTTGCCGACGTCGAGCCAGTGCTGGAAGTAGTCGCCCATGTTGTAGCCGCAGAACGGCCACATCGCCATCGGATCGCGGCGCAGGACGCCGACTTTGCCGGTCGCGGCCGCAGTCGTCTCCGACGATAGCGTCGCGCCAAGGAACACGCCGTGCTGCCAGTTGTGCGCCTCGAACACGAGCGGGATGCGGCGCTGGCGGCGCGCGCCGAAGAGCATTGCGTCGATCGGCACGCCCTCCGGATTGTCGAACTCGGGTGACAGCGACGCGCAGTTCGTGGCCGGCGCAGTGAATCGGCTATTCGCGTGCGCCGCCTTGTCGGTCGACGTCGGCGTCCACGGCCGTCCCTGCCAGTCGAACGCTTCAGAGGGCGCCGGATCGTCGTGCCCTTCCCACCAGGGTGTACCGTCGGGCCTCAGTGCCACGTTCGTGAAGATCGTGTCGTGCTGGATCATCTCCATCGCGGTCGAGTTCGTCTTGCGACTGGTCCCGGGTACCACGCCAAAGAATCCGGCTTCCGGATTGACGGCCCATAACCGTCCGTCCGATCCGGAACGCAGCCACGCGATGTCGTCGCCGACTGTGGTCGCTTTCCAGCCGTCGAACATCTTCGGCGGCTGAAGCATGGCGAGATTTGTCTTGCCGCACGCCGACGGAAACGCGCCGGCGATGTAGTGCATGCGCTTCTGCGGATCCTCGAGCCCGAGAATCAGCATGTGCTCGGCCATCCAGCCTTCCTTCTTGCCGAGCCAGCTGGCGAGCCGCAGCGCGAGGCACTTCTTGCCGAGCAGCGCGTTGCCGCCGTAGCCCGAGCCGATCGACCAGACGGTGTTCTGCTCGGGGAAGTGCATGATGTAGCGCCGATCGGGGCTGAGATCCCCGAGCGAGTGCAGGCAGCGCGTGAAATCATCGGAGGCGCCCAGATGCTCGAGAGCGGCCTGTCCGACGCGCGTCATGATGCGCATGCTGAGGACGACGTATTTGCTGTCGGTGATTTCGACGCCGACCTTCGAGAAGCGCGATCCCGGAGGGCCCATCAGGAACGGAACGACGTACATCGTCCGACCCTTCATGGCGTTCGTGAAGAGCGGCGTCACCTTCGCGAAGGCGTCCTCCGGGGCCATCCAGTTGTTATTGGGACCGGAGTCCTCCTTCCTGTCGGTGCAGACGAAGGTCAGGTGCTCGGTGCGCGACACGTCATGGCTCGCGCTCCGATGCAGGTAGCAGCCGGGCATCTGCTGCTGGTTCAGCTCGATCAACTCGCCGCTGGCGAGACTTTCCTTGATGAGTGCGTCCTTTTCCGCGCCAGAGCCATCGATAAAAAGAATGCGATCGGGGCGGGCCATGGCCGCAATTTCATCCACCCACTTGCGGATGCCCGCGTGTTTCAACGCGCCCTTGTCAGTCATCCATTTATCTTATCGATTGGAGCCATGCTTTCGCGACCGCGAAATCTCCGGGCATCAGTTGATGACCGGCGGGCTGCCAGTGCACTTCGACGTCGGCGCCGGCACGCTGCAGCAGGCGCGCGAGACGCTCGGTCTCCTCGGTCGAGACGATGGGATCGATTTCGCCGTTGGAGATGAGGACGCGCGTGCCTGTAATTGACGGCAGCGGCTGCGGTTCCAGCGGAACCATCGCACGGAGCAGCACGCCGCCCCGGAGCACCCCGGGTCGCAGCAGCATGACCGCGGACGCGATGTTCGCGCCGTTCGAGAAGCCCATGGCGATGATCCGCGACGAGTCGAGGCGGTAGTGCGCCGCGGCCGCGATCACGAAATCCGCAAGGTTCCCGGCGCGTCGTTTCAGATCCTCGACGTCGAACACGCCTTCCGCAAGACGCCGGAAGAAGCGCGGCATGCCGTTTTCGAGGATCTGGCCGCGAGGACTGAGCAGGTTGGCTCCCGGCATCAGGCGTCCGAGCGGCACCATGTCGTGCTCGTCGCCGCCGGTGCCATGGAGGAGCAGCAGGGTCGGCGCGGATGGATGCGGCGCGGGCTGGAAGACGTGCTCGAACTCGAGATCCCCCTTCACCGAGTCCCCGGCTCGGCGAACGTGGCATCTGGCAGCGACAGCGGCGGGAGCACCTCTTCGATTTCGCCGCGCGCGGATTCGTACCATGGGGGCAGCACGAGCGATTCGCCGAGATGCGAAGGGTCTTCATCGACCGCGAAGCCCGGACCTCTGGTCGCGATCTCGAACAGCACGCCGCCTGGCTCCTTGAAGTACACCGACTTGAACCAGAAGCGATCGATGACATCGGTCGCGCGACCGCCGGCCGCTTCCACCTGCTGTCTCACGATCAGCTCCTCGTCGAGATCCGCCACGACCCATGCAAGGTGGTGCACCGCGCCGACGCCCCACGCGCCGCGGCGCTCGCCCGGCGTTTCACGGATGTCCACGATGCCCGGCGCCTCCGTGAAGCCGTACCGCGTCCACCCTCCTTCGCGCCCGATCTCGCGGAAGCCCAGCGCGCCGATCAGGAATGCGGCAGTCGGCGCCTGTTCGCGCTCCCAGATCTGCGCGCCGTACAGTCCTCGGATCTGATGGTCTTCGGGAGTCGGACTGCCGCTCCACGGCGCGAAATCGCGCTTGTGGGGCGCGCCGCTTTCTGTCAGCGCGAGCCGCATACCGTGCGGATCGACGAGCGGCAGCACCGTATCGCCGAAACGCCGTTCGAGCGGGGACGTCTTGACGCCGTACTTCACGAGCCGCGAGTTCCACCAGTCGAGGCTTCCAGCAGGGACCTCGAGACCGACTTCCATCGCGAGACCGTGCCCGATCCGGGGCGGCGCCATGTGCTCCCACGGAAAGAAGGTGAGATCGGTGCCGGGGTGCCCCTCCGCGTCGGCATAAAAGAGGTGGTATGTGCCTGGATCATCCTGGTTGATGCTGCGCTTCACCAGACGCATACCGAGGATTCCGGCGTAGAAGTCGAGGTTTTCCTGCGCCGGGCCGGCGATGGCGGTGATGTGGTGGAGTCCGTGGACGGGACGCATGAGTGAAACCGATTTCACCTATCAAATCTGCTTGACACAGGCTGGAAGGTGGAGTCTCCTGTCTTTCATCCGGCTACCTGTATTTAGGAGGACAGTTTACATGTCTCAGCCCACCAGGCTGGTTCTGGCGCTGACGTTCATCGTCGGCGTCTTTGCAATCCCTATCCCAACCTACGCGCAAGCCGTCACGGGCACTCTGCTTGGCAATGTCACCGACTCGAGCGGCGGGACCGTTCCCGGCGTGACCGTCACCGCCACTGAAATCGGGACGAACGTGACCCGCACAGCGGTCAGCAACGAGGCGGGTCGCTACATCTTCCCGAGCATCGTCAACGGTGTGTACACCGTGACCGCGGAGCTGCAGGGGTTCAAGAAAGTCGTCCACCAGGACGTCAAAGTGGACGTGAACACCACAATCCGCGTGGACGTGGTCCTCGAAGTGGGCGCGTTGACGGAGGCCGTCGAGGTGTCCGCCGACTCGCCGGTTCTGCAGACCGACCGGACCGACACCGGCCGGATCATCGAGTCAAAGTTGATCACGGACTTGCCGCTCACCTTCAATCGCAACTTCCAGAGCCTGATGATTACCGTACCCGGCGCGACACGGCCGCACCGTGAGCACTCACAGTTCTTCAATTCACAGGACTCGCTGCGGTTCGAGGTCAACGGGCAGCCGGGGATGGCGAGCAACACACTGATCGAAGGGCTCGACGACAATCAGAAAACGGGATTGCTCCAGGTCATCATCCCGGCCGCGGATGCTCTCGAGACCGTCAACGTGACGACGAGCAATTACGACGCGGAGTTCGGGCGATCGGGTGGCGCGATCACGAACGTGACTATCCGCTCGGGCACCAACCAGTTGAAGGGCAGCGGGTTCGTCTTCGGCAACAACGAAAAGACGAACGCGGGCGACTACTTCAATCACCAGAAGGCGCCGACCAAGTTCCTCAACGCCGGCTTCACGCTCGGCGGTCCGATCGTGCGCAACAAGCTCTTTTTCTTCGGGGACTACCAGCGCACGATCGACAACAGCGGTTACATCGTACGGGCGACCATCCCCACATTGCTGGAACGGCAAGGCATCTTTACGGAAGTGACCAACGCGATCTACGACCCGACCACGGGCGCGGTCAACGGCACGGGCCGCACGGCTTTTGCCGGCAACGTCATTCCCACGGGGCGCATCAGCCCGATCGCGCAGAAGCTGCTGGCGTTCATTCCGCTGCCGAACATCCCGGACGCGAAGTTCGGGCAGAACAACTACACGCACCCGCAGGTCCGTGAGAAGACGACGGACGGGTTCGACGTCAAGGTGAGTCACACGCTCAACGCGCGCGATCAGCTGTCCTATCGCCTCAGCTTCATGCGTCCGGTCGTGTTCGATCCCGGCGTTTACGGGATTTACGGCGGGCCCGCGAACGGCGGTTTCGCCGGCAGCGGGACGAACAACAGCTCGAGCTCGGCAGTGACATGGACGCGCGTGTTCAGCGCCAAGACAGTCCTCGATGTCCGCGGCGGGCTGAATTACTACCACAACGTGACGGCGACGCAGGGAAACGGACTGACGACGAGCTCGGACGTGGGCATTCCCGGCGCAAACATCGACGAGTTCACGAGCGGCGTCTCAAGGATCAACATCAACGGCCTGACCGGTCCGGTGCTCGGCTTCTCCGCCAGCCAGCCGTGGGATCGATGGGAGAAGACCTATAACATCGCCGGGACGTTGACCAAGCTGATGACAAAGCACACGGTCAAGGTCGGCGGCGAGTTCCGGAAGAACACCGACATGCTCCTGCAGACGCAGGACGCCGGAGGCTCCCGCGGCTTATTCGGCTTCAGAGCCGAGGGTACGGGAAATCCCGCTGAGCCCAATTCCACGACGAGCGGCGCGAACGCCTTCGCGGCGTTCCTCCTCGATTGGCCGTTCCAGGTGCAGCGCGATCTGAAGGTATTCGACGAACCCGGCACGAAGCATTTCGGCGTCGCCAGCTTCGTGCAGGATAAATGGCAGCTGCGGCCGAACGTCACGGCGGACCTGGGCCTGCGCTGGGAATATTACACACCGCTCGTCGGCATTGCCGGCAAGGGCGGGCTCGCCACGTACGATCCGTCGACGCACACGATCCAGGTCGCTGGATACGGCGCCTTCAACAACGCCCTGAACGTGGAGAGGAACTTCAAGCACTTCTCGCCGCGGACGGGCGTGACGTGGCGCCTCGACGAAAAATCCGTGCTCCGCGGCGGCTATGGGGCGAGCACGATCCCGTTCCCCGACAACCGCTTCGCGTTCAATTATCCGGTCAAGCAGAACTACAACGGATCGCTGGTCAACAACTTCCAGAATGCCGGTACCATGGCGGCGGGATTCCCGCCGCCGGCGCTGCTGGCAATTCCGGATACCGGCATCATCCCGATTGCGGGGACCTCGCTGCAGAACGCGACCCTCGATGTGATCCCGACAGGTCTCATCGAAGGGACCCTGCATTCATGGAACGTGGCGTATCAGCGCCAGTTGCCGTTCCTGCTCTCCGCCGACATCGCCTACGTCGGCAACCGCGGTGTCGATCTCGTGATGGACGTGAACCGCAACGCGAGCCTGGTCTATAACTCGGGCAACAACGGGCGGCCCCAGTTCCTGCCGTTCAATCGCACGGGCGAGTCGCGCGAGCGCACGAATCTCGGCAAGTCCAAGTACCACGGCTTGCAGATGAAAATCGATCGCCGCTTCAAACACGGGTTGATGACGACCAACTCGTACACGCTGAGCCGCGCGAAGAACTACACCGATGAGAACGGCGGCATCGCGACGCCCATCGACTTCTCAAAGAGCTGGGGCCGCGCAGGTTTCAACCGTACGCACAACTACGCGTCCACAGTGATCTACGATCTGCCCTTCGGGCCGGGGAAGCGCTGGCTGCCGAGCGGCATGGCCAGCAGGATCATCGGCGGCTGGCAGATCAGCACGCTGTTCGTTGCGCAGTCCGGTACGCCGTTGAACATCACCGCGAGCACATCGTCTTTCAATACGCCGGACAACACCGCCTACGCGGATCTGGTCGGCACCCAGCGCATCCTTGGCGGCCTCGGACCGGGCCTGCAGTACTTCGATCCGGCCGCGTACGCGCAGCCGGCCGCAGGCACGCAGGGGAACATGAGCCGCAATGCGGGTCCGGAAGGTCCCGGCTTCTGGCAGCTCGATGGTGCGTTGTTCAAGCGGTTCATCATCAGCTCGTCGAAGTACGCGGAGTTCCGCGTCGACGCCTTCAACGTGACGAACTCGGTGCGCTGGGGCAACCCTACTACCGGCTTCAGCAGGGCGGATGGCAATACGTTCGGCCAGATCGGCGGCACGACGGGTGGCCAGCGGCAGATCCGGTTCGGCGGACGCTTCGCCTTCTAGTAACCAGTTACCGGTTACCAGTTTCGGGTCTTTAAAAACGAAGGGCCGGCCTGCGGGCCGGCCCTTCGTTTAACTGGCAACTGGCAACTGGCAACTGGCAACTGGCAACTGGCAACTGGCAACTGGCAACTGGCAACTGGCAACTGGCAACTGGCAACTGGCAGCTGGCAACTGGCAACT
>WNGB01001170.1_pt2 | contig 43053 bp, 48 predicted proteins | sample 5400681 | NCBI WGS metagenome assembly WNGB01 (sample SAMN13153367, study PRJNA577476) | soil metagenome | isolation source: 115 cm soil or saprolite under grassland replicate 2 | place: USA:California | collected 2016-06-15 | reverse complement strand
CGGCGATCTGCTCGGGCGTGCCGATCAGGCCGGCGAAGGTCGGCGGGCGATCGCCGGCGCCAGCAGCCCGTCCCAAGCATTCCCGCCACCAGGCGCGGCCCGAAACTCGGTAATCACCAGCCCCAGCTTCAAACGCCCACCGCTCATACCGCGCCGTCAGCCGCACGCCCGCCACGGCCAGCTGGCCAGGGTTTGTGGACACGCACGCGTGAGCGCGCGGAATACACTCGGATCCCAAATCCAAGAATAGGAGGGTGGCCATGGTAGCAAGCGTCAGGTATGCGGCCGTCGGCTGTGGCGGCATGGGTCGCCGCCACTTGCGCGGGATGGCCGCGCTCGCCAGCTCGGCCCAGCAGAACCTCGAGCTCGCCGCCGTGTGCGATCTCAAACGCGAGCAAGCCGAGCTGCTGGCCGACGAAGCCCATGAGTTGCTCGGCATTCGCCCACCCATCTTCACCGATTTCGACGAGATGATGCGCGCGCTGCCGGACCTCGAGGCCGCCGACGTCACCGTCGACAGCGGCGCCCACTATGCCGTTGCCGCACGCTGTCTGAGCGCCGGCCTGCACGTGCTGTGCGAAAAGCCGCTCGCCGTCACCGTCCGCGGCTGCCAGCGGCTCACCACCCTCGCTAACCAGAACAGCCGGGTTCTGTCAGTTGCCGAGAACTTCAGACGCGACCCGATGCACCGCCTGGCGCGCGCGCTCCTACAGGATGGTGCGATCGGCACGCCGCGACTCATGCTGCAGACCTCGATCGGCGGCGGCGATCGCATCTCGATGACACCGTGGCGACACATGAAAGAGACCGCGTCGATGCCGGTCGACGCGGGCGTCCACGAGGCCGACCTGATGCGCTTCTATCTCGGCGAGTTCGAGCGCGTCTTCGGCGAATCCCGGCTGCACGAGAGGATCAGACACAAAGGCACTTCGGCCGGCCCAGGCGGCTTCTACGGCGGCTACCTGGCAACGATGCCAGACACCATCGAGGCGACCGGCGATGACGCCATCTACGCCCACATCACCTTCGCCAGCGACGCGGTCGCGCACTGGATCGACGATCACGCCGGCCATGGCATGCACAAGAACGAGCGGCTCGTCTACGGCTCCAAAGGTACGCTCGAGGTCGACGGCAACCGCAACGGGCGGCCCGTGAAACTGCACCTGGACGACGGCACCGTCATCCAGGACGAGCGCATTCTCGACTTCGCGCCGAGCTATCGCTTGAGTCCCCTCGCGGAAGAGCTGTTCGGCGGCGAGCGCATCTGGCGCTATGGCTTCTCGTTCAACGAGACCGATGCGCGCTTGATCGCACTCGAGTACCACGAGCTCGGCACGTGCATCCGCACTGGGACATCGCCCGAGGTCACCGGGCGCGAAGGCCTGGCCGACGTGGCGCTCACGTACGCCGCCTTCGAATCGGGCCGCCTCGGGCGGGCGGTCAGCTACGACGAAATGGTCTCGGGCGAGGTCGACCTGTACCAGCGCGACATCGACGTCCAGTTGGGCCTGCTCACCCCTGCCGGGGTCTAGACATCGGGATATCGGGGAACGGCGATGGCGTGAATGTGCCGTACTGGCGCGAGTAGTACAGCAGCGGCTGGCCCTCGGTGGTGCGGACGGCCTCGACCAGGCCGACCACGATCGCGTGATCGCCGCTGATGAAGATCTGGTTGGTCAGGCATTCGATGTGCGCAAGCGCGCCCGGGATGAGCGGCACGTGCAGCGACGCGCCCTGTTCGAAGCTCGTCTTGCCGGTCTTGTCCGCGCCCTTGGTCGCAAAGAGGGTAGCGATCTCGTCCTGGCCAATCTGCAGCAGGCTCACGCCGAACGCGTGACTGGACACCATCGAGCTGTAGCTGTCGGCGCTGTGCTGGATCGCGAACATCACCAGTGGTGGGTCGAACGAGAGCGTGACGAACGACGACACGGTCAGGCCGACAATGGTGTCGCTGGTGCGGTCGAAGGCCGCGACAACCGAGACCGGCCCAGCCGCCGAGCGGCCAAGCTGCTTGTACGCCTCACCTGAGATCGGCATGGGCCGGTTACCTCTCTAGCGATTCCACCGATATGTTGACACGGTCAAGATTCGTGTTGCGGGAGAACACCGCGCTGTGATCACCCTGTACGTCATCCTCAAGTTCCTGCACGTGCTGCTGGCCATTATCGCCATCGGCTTCAACGCCTCCTACCCGATCTGGCTCGCTCGCGCCCGACGCGAGCCCGAGCACGCGCTGCACGTGCTGCGCGGCATCAAAACGCTCGACGATCGCTTCGCCAATCCGTGCTACGCCCTGCTGCTCGTGCTCGGCCTGGCTATGACCTTCATCGCCGGGATACCCCTGTCCACGTTCTGGATTGCCGCCGCCCTGGTGCTCTACGTGCTGCTCGTCGTCGGTGGCCTGGCGGTCTACTCGCCAACACTCAAGCGCCAGATCGCCGCCTTCGAGTCGGGCGGTCCCACCTCACCCGAGTACACGCGCCTGGCCGCGCGCGGCACGCTCGTCGGCATCCTGCTGGCCATCGACGTGATCGTCATCGTCTTCCTGATGGTGGTCAAGCCCATACTCTGAGTGCCGGCTATCCTGCTTAGACGGCGGCAGTCCCATGCCCACTCGGCACAGCACCTTTCTGGTACAGAGCACCCATGGCGCCATGGGCAACTTCGAGATGGTCGTGCCGCGCCTGGCCGGCGGTGGCGCGGCGCACTATTGGCGCGACAACGACAGTCCGATTCTGCCCTGGATCGCCACCGGACTGGCCTTTGGCAGCCCGGACGACATCTACGGCGTATCGCTGCTGCAAGGCAATCTCGGTCCCGCCGGCAACCTCGAGGTCGTCGCGCTCGAGGGCAGCCAGCTTGTTCACCACTGGCGCGACGATGGCGGCAGCTGGCGCTGGCAGGCACGCACGCTGCTGCCGGGCGGCCTCGCGGTGGTGCACAGCGTTGCGCTCATCCAGAGCACCCATGGCGCAACGGGCAACTACGAGGTCGTCGCACCGCTCGCCGCGGCGGGCGGGGGCGGTCTGGCGCACTGGTCACGCGACAACGACGCGCCGGGCCTGCCGTGGAGCGCGCCCACGTTTTTCGGTGCTGGCGCGGCTGATGCAGTGGCGCTTCTGCAGAACTCGGATCCCAAAGGCAACCTCGAGCTCGTCGTGTGCGCTGCGGGCGAGCTGCAGCACTATTGGCGCGATGACGATGCCTCATGGGCGTGGAGCGGGCCGACAACAATCCCCGACACCGGCGGTGTCGTCGGCCAGCACGCCATGCTGCAGAGCTCATTCGGCGAGCACGGCAATTTCGAGCTCGTTGCTCCGCTCGCAAGTGGCGGGCTCGGCCATTGGTGGCGCGACAATGAAGATCCGCTGCTCAGCTGGCACGGTCCGACGCTCTTCGGGGTGGGCGCCGTCGACGCCGTCGCACTGATCCAGAGCACCTTCGGCGGCGGCAACCTGGAGCTCGTCGCGCGTGTCGGCGCGCAGGTGCATCACTACTGGCGCGATACCGAGTCCGGCGCGTGGAACGGTCCGACGATCATCGTCGATGCCGCGCCGCCCGATCCGGCGGTGGCTGGCTCGAGCAGCGTCGCCTATAGCCCGCCGATCGTGGCGATTCACGGCGCCCTCGCGCACACGGGCAAGCTCCCCGTGTGGGGCAATACGGATTTCGACGCCGGCGCCGGGGCGGAGGCCGTGGTCAACCTGGAGACGGGTGCCAGCCATTTCCCGGCCGAGCACCACCACCTGTTCTGTAGTGGCCACGCGATGCTGCCTGACGGGCGCGTCCTGATCGTGGGCGGGCATATGGAAGGCGTCACGGGCGTGCACGTTTTCTACCCGCTCGACGACTTCTTCGCGCACGTGACCGACATGGACGCCGGCCGCTGGTATCCAACCTGTACCGCGCTGCCCAACGGTCAGGTACTGACGATGTCGGGGACGATGGGCAGTGGTGGGCCTGTTTCACCGACGGCGCCGGTCAACAACACGCTCCAGGTATTCGATCCCGATACGGGCCTGCAGCCGACTGTCGCCTTGCCATCGCCATTCTCGGCACACTTCCCGTCCGATTTTCCAACGATCGACCTGTACCCGTTCGTCTATGTCCTGCCCTCGGGTGAGCTGCTCGTGCACTCGCGCAACGTCACACGCTTGTATGACTGGACCAGCAACACGTGGTCGCCGGTCGAGCTCGTCGGGGCTTGGCCGTACTCCCGCACGTACCCTGGCCAGGCCAGCTCGGTCCTACTGCCACTCCTGCCAGGCGACGACCCACCGTATCGGGTGCGGGTCCTGATCGCCGGCGGTGGAGGGGCTGAATCACAGGACCTCGACGTATCGACACCTGCAACCGCGACCGTCGAGCTCCTCGATTTAGGCGAGCCCGATCCAGCGTGGCGGTTCAGCGCGCCGATGGGCATGCCGCGGGTCATGCCCGACGCCACGCTGCTGCCGGATGGGACCGTCCTGGTCACCGGCGGCAGCGCAACCGGACGATCCGACATGGGCATCGATCCGGTTCTGCCCGTCGAATTGTTCGATCCGTCGAGTGAATCGTGGCTGCAGCTGGCGCCAATGCACACGCCGCGGTCGTACCACTCGATGGCGATCTTGCTGCCCAGCGCACAGGTGTTGATTGGCGGCAAAGACTTCCTGTTCAACCTGCCGCCGTACGACTATCCCGAGCATCGCCTGGAGCTCTTCAGCCCACCCTACTTGTTCCACGGCCCACGCCCCAGTCTGAGCGACGTGCCGGAGGTGGTGGGCTACGGCGACACATTCGTCGTCACCTCAAACCAGGCGGCGAGCGTGGCCTCGGCGGTGCTGATGCGGCCGGGCTCGGTGACCCACTCGTTCAACATGGAGCAGCGCCTCGTCGGACTGACGCTGATCGGGCAGTCAGGCGCCCAGCTCACGCTGGTCGGCCCGCCCAACGCGAACGTGGCGCCGCCCGGGCATTACATGCTGTTCGTGCTCAATTCGGCGGGCGTACCGTCGCACGCGCAGTTCGTACACCTCACCTGAGGACGGCTACAGCAGCTCGCACACCCGCCAGGTTGCGTCCTCCCGCGTCAGCCCGACCACGCTGTTCATGCGCAGCACCTGCGAGGCGAGTCCGCTGACCATTTTCAGGAAGCCCGTGATCCGCACCTGGGCCGACCGCTCGTCGGCAAACGTCGTCTCGAATGCCAGATCGGTTACGTCGTACGCGGCGTTACCAGCTCCGCCGCCGCCGAATGCACCCGCGCCACCGCCAAATGGCGGCACCGGAGTGCCGAGCGCCATCGCCAGCAGACGCTGGGTTTGATTGTCCGCCTGGCTGGCGCGGCAGGTCAGCCTGGCCACGGCGTTGCCGTCTTGCGCGGCGAGCGCCTGCGTCCAGCGCTGAACGGTCAGCTCGGGCGACATGCCGGCCGGCGCGGCCGTACAGCCCGAGGAGACCACCAGCGCCGCCGAAGCCAGCCAGCGGAGCATGCAACCTCATCGGGTGACGTGCGCCGCGACCGCGAGCCACTGCCCGTTGCGATGCGCCCAGATGTCGGTATAGCGGCCGCTGCGCTGCTCGCCGGACTCGGTGGCATAGCTCGTCCGCGCATGGATGATCGCCACCTCACCCAGAACGCGCACGCGCACGTCGTGCGCCGCCAGACCTCGTATGGTGACCGGTCGCGCCGTCTGCACCAGGAACTGCTGCTTGTCGACCAATGACCCGTCGGGGTTCGACGCCAGGAAATCGTCGGCCAGGATTTGCTCGAAACGGGCAACGTCGCCGTGCTGGACCGCGTCGATGTAGTCCTGGTTCAGCGCGTTCAACTGCTCGACATCAGAAGCCGCGACGGTGTCGGTGTGCATCGCACTCGCAGCTTATCCGCGCGAGCGCTCCAGCAACAGCATCATCAACATGCTCGGGAGCAGCAGCGACTCCTCGCGCTCGGCGAACTCACCATGCTTTTCGATTGTGAAGCGCCCTTCCAGGAAGGCGGGCTCTTTCTTCATCCGCAGCAGCGTCTGCCCATCGCGCTCAACTAGATACGCTGGATTGATGAACATCGTCAGGATCATGCCCGCGATGGGCACTTCGCCGACGAGGCCATCGAGCACCTTGATCCACGGGTTCTCTTCGTGGATGTGCGCGATTTCCCGGCCGTCGGGATCGGTCACCTCGTAGGTTGCCTTCCACAGTGAGCGCATGCCCCGCCGCCGAATGTTGCCCAGTGTCAGACCTTCAGCGGTGCGGACGCCATAATTCGCCGACCAATCCAGGATGCGGTCGGCGTTCAGTTGAAACAGCTGTTGCTGCTGTTGTTCGTCGGCGAAAACGCGCACGTCTTCACGCAGCGCGAGCGCCTTCTGTCGCACGTACAGCACCGTCTGACCCGTCGCATCGGTGACTTTGATCTGCGGCGCGATGGCGATGATTTTGAAGGACAGCGTCAGCGGGTAATTCAGCACGCCTGGCTATCCTACGTGGACACGGGGTCGATCGACGCGCGTGATCGACAAGCCACTGGATGGACTGGTCCACGAGGTGCATCTTCCACGTCGGACCGGTACTCGTGGTCGCCGGTGGCGCGGCCCTGATCTTCTTACCCGTCGTCAAGACGATCCTGACCGGGCGACAACCGGGTTACTGGGACAACCTCGACTTCGAGGCGACGACATTCCTGTTCGTGTTTGTCGTCGTCACTGGTCTGGCCGTATGGGCTGGCTGGCGGGCCTGGCAGCTATGGCGCAAGTACCGCGGAGCCGTTGCCTACCTGGCCAGAAACCGCTGAGGCCCGGCCACTACGGCCGGCGGCGCTCGCGCCGTGGAACTTCATCGCGGCTTGGGCTGCGCCGGCTGCCACGACGCCGTGAACTGGGTGATGCGGATCGCATTGCCGAACGGATCGCGCAGGCCGCAGTCGATGCCGTAGAAGCGCTCTACGGGCTCCTGGGTGAACTCGACGCCTTTGGCCTTCAGTTGCTCGAAGGTCTTCTGACAGTCGTCGGTGGTGAAGCCGAGCCAGCCGCCCGTCGCGCCTTTGGTGATCATCTCGCGCACCTGCTCGGCGGTGGCTTCGTTCATCGCGGGCGGACCGGGCACCTCGAGCAGCACCTCGCGATTGGCCTCACCCGGCAGGCCGACCGTCAGCCAGCGCATGAAACCCATGTCGATGTCGTTCTTGACTTCGAGGCCAAGCTTGCCGACATAGAAGTCGAGCGCTTCCTGCTGGTCCAGGACGTAGATCTGCGACAGAACGATGGAATTCAACATACCGCCAACTCTAGTGGCCGTTTTTCGCGAGGGCTTCTCCGAAACTGCTGGGTCTGGTCCAGCCCATCATGAAGCACGTCGGCACCGCCTTGAACTCGCGCCGCTGGCGATACTCCGTGGGCGAGATGCCGACGATCTCGCGAAACGTGCGACTGAACGTTCCCAGGCTGCCGAAGCCGACGTCCAGGCAAATGTCGGTCACACTGCGCTCGGTCTCACGCAGCAGGAACATCGAACGTTCGACGCGCCGCCGCTGCAGATAGCGGTGCGGCGTCTCGCCGAATGTCTCTTTGAAGGTGCGGATGAAGTGCGCCTCGGAGACGATGGCGATGCTGGCCAGGTACGGAATGTCGAGCGGTTGCGAATAGGTGCGGTCCATCGCATCGCGCGCCCGCAGCATGCGTCGGTTGCACTCTTCGACCGCCCGACTCATCAGGCGCAATTAGATCATGTCCGTACGAGCTCTATTCGACCAGGGTCCACGTGCATGAGACCGCGGATGGGCACCGCTACGTGGTCGGCGCGTGAACCTGGTCCAGGTCAGCTGACGACGTCGACCCGCTTCATTCGGCTCGCAGTGCGCACGCGCCTCCTACAATCCCCCGGGTTCACTTCCAAACCATGAACCAAGGAGGTCGAGCGCATGGCCGAAGCCAAGGCTCAGCTGGAGATCCAGTACTGCGTTTCTTGAGGCTACTTCTGGCAAGCTGCCAGTTTGGCAGCTCAAATCTGCGCCGGACGTAACCGAGAAGTCGGCGTCACTCTGACGCCCGTCGGGCAGGGACGGTTGGAGATCTACCTGAATGGTGAGCAGGTCTACAACCGCAAGGAACCGCCCGGCGATGTGAAGGATGCAATTGGCGATGTGCGCGGGTCCGTCTCAGTCGCCGAGCTCGTGCGGACCAAGCTGCTGTCAACCCTGAACGCCGCGGACGCGACCGCGGAGGGTGGTGGCGGTCACTAAGCCTGAATCGCCGTCGGGGTTGCCGAGCCACGTCAGTCGTCGAAAGGCGTCCGCGAAGTCGGTGAGAAAACGCCCCTCATCGTGGGCGTATACCTCGACGTAGGGCCGTAGCTCGGGATCGTTGAGCAGGGCGGTATCCGTGCCCAGCACGGCACTGCCGCCTTGCGCCACGAGTTGGACGAAGTACGCGTTTGAGAATCGCCACGGATCTGCGGTGAACGGCCGTGCGCCCCGCCCGTGCGCGTGCGCGCATCGAATGTCCCGGCGTCGTGAAACGCAAGCCTGAGGTGCGCCGGCGCGTGCTCGAGCGGCATCAGCGCGACGAGATGCTCGCGCAGCTCGGTCTCGAGCGTGGTCACGATCGGCTATGTTGACAGATCCGCGCCCAGTCTGACAATATGTCGACGTGCTTGAACGTATTGCCCTGGTGGGCGATGAGGACGTGTGCTGCCTGGTCGATCCGGCCGCCCTGGATCCCGAGGTGCGCACGCTCGGCGACCACCTCGCGCTCAGTCGCGACCTGCTGCTGGCGTTGGCCGATCCGATGCGCCAGGACCTCGTTCAGATCCTCGCCCGGGCGGAGCTCAACGTCGGCGACATCGCCGACCGCGTGACGCTCAGTCGGCCGACCGTCTCGCACCACCTGAACATCTTGCGCCGGGCCGGCCTGGTGCGTGTCCGCAAGCAAGGCCGCGAGATGTACTACCGGCTCAACAAGGAGCGCATCGTCGGCACCCTGCAGGGCCTGCTCGACTCGCTCACCTGCTGCTGAATCGAGGAGCTGCCATGACCACGTCGCCAGACGCCATTCGCGAAGCCGTCCGCACCCGCTACGCCGCCGCCGCCACCTCCGCCACCTCGTGTTGTGGCACCAGCGCGAATGACGCGAGCGTCATCTCCAGCGAGCTCTATACCGTCGACGAGATTGGCGAACTGCCTACGGCGGCCGTCCTGGCCTCGCTGGGCTGCGGCAATCCCACCGCGCTGGCCGAACTGAGACCAGGCGAAACCGTCCTGGACCTCGGTTCCGGCGGCGGCATCGACGTGCTGCTCTCGGCGCGCCGCGTCGGCCCGACCGGCTTCGCCTACGGACTCGACATGACCGACGAGATGCTGGCGCTTGCTCAGCGGAACGCAGCCGAGCGCAAAGTCGAGAACGTCAAGTTCCTCAAGGGCGAGATCGAGCGCATCCCGCTACCGGCCGCCAGCGTCGACGTCGTGATTTCGAACTGCGTCATCAACCTGAGCGCCGACAAGCCCCTGGTGCTGCGCGAAGCATTCCGCGTCCTCAAGCCTGGCGGACGCTTTGCTGTCTCGGACATTGTGGTCCAGGGCAGCATGCCCGAGACCATCCGCGCCAGCATGGAAGCCTGGGCTGGCTGTCTCGCCGGCGCCTTGGAAGAACGCGAGTACCGCTCGTTCCTGTCAGCCGCGGGGTTTGCCGACATCGACGTCGAGGTCACCCGGGTCTACAACGCCGAGCAAGGCTGCTGCGACGACAGCTGCACCCCTGAGCCGACGGCCTTCGAAACGCTAGAGTCAACTGGCGGCCGCTTCGTCAGCGCGTTCGTTAGAGCCACCAGGCCCTGACTGACCTACAACCCTGCGCATGCCGACCATCCGCTTCACGATCGCGGTCCCGATCGCGCCTCAGGCGGTGGCGGTCGCGCTGACGGACTTCTCCCCTGACCGGCCCACGCGCTGGCGCAACCTGGACCCGACCACCTATCGCGTCCACGCCCTGGGCGAAACGTGGGCCGAGGTCACCGAAGGCGCCAGCCTGGCCGGTGGAGTGTGGGAGCGTTCCAGGTACGACTGGTCGCAGCCCAACGTCATCACGTCAACGTTGATTGACTCGAACACGGTGGCGCCAGGCAGCTACTGGAAGTACGAGCTCCGCCCGAGCCGCAACGGCGGCAGTGAGATCACGTGCACCGTGCATCGCCTCGGCAAGGGCCTGCGCGGCCGCGCCATCGTCACGCTGGTCGGCCTGCTCGGCGGCCGAGTCATCCAGCGCGACTTGGAGCTGCGCCTCCGCCAACTGGCCGTGGCGGACATACCCTGAGCCACACGATGACGATCCACGTTGACGTGCACCTGCACGCGGGGCTGCAGCGCTTTGCGCCCGACGCAGGTCGCGGGCAGTACGACCGCGAGTTTCCCGACGGCGCACGGGTGTCCGACGTGCTGGCTAGCTTTGGCTTACCGCCCGATCGGCGGGTGATCGTCGGCGTGAATGGCCAGCAAGCACATGCGGACGATCCCATCCCACACGGCGCGCGCATCGATCTGGTGCCACCCATCGCAGGCGGCTAGATCGCGCCCATCGCGCCACCGAGGCGAACGCACCTACACTGAAGGTCTTCTCCGCGGGAGCGAGTCGAAGGGACGAGTAAAGCAATGCCGAACGGCTACTGGGACCGCATTCTCCACGTCGATCTGAGTGCTCGCACGACGCGCATCGAATCGTTGGGCGAAGCATTCTGGCGACGCCATCTTGGCGGCCGCGCCATCATCGCGCATTACCTGCTGAGTGAGGTGCCGCTCGGTGCTGACCCGCTCGGTCCCGAGAACGTCCTGGTGTTCGCGGCTGGCGTGCTGACTGGCACGCCGTTCCCTGGCGCAGGGCGCCACTCGGTCGGTGCCAAGTCGCCGATGACCGGTCTATTTGGGGAGTCCGAAGCCGGCGGGTTCTGGGGCGCCGAGCTGCGCCACGCCGGCTGGGACGCCATCGTCTTCCATGGTCGCGCCGATACGCCTGTCTATCTTTTGATCAAGGACGACCAGGTCGAGATCAGAGACGCCTCGAGCATCTGGGGGCTCGAGACGGCCGACGTCGAAGACGCGCTGCGCAAAGAACACGGCGAGCGCCTGCTACGGGTGGCCCAAGCTGGCGTGGCGGGCGAACACCTGGTGCGCTACGCGCTCGTCGTCAACGACCTCAACGAGGTCGCCGGTCGGGCTGGCATGGGCGCGGTGATGGGCTCGAAAAATCTCAAAGCGATCGCCGTGCGCGGCACCCAGAAAGTGCCGGTGGCGGATCCGAAGCCACTGCAGGCTACGGCGAAGTGGGTCATCGAGACGATGGAAGATGTGCACTACAACTTCCATCACTTCGGCACTGGTGCCGGGATCATCGGCAAACACCTGGAAGGCCACATGATCGTGCGCAATTTCCAGGACGGTCAGTGGGACCCCGAAAAGATCCACGCCATCGACGCCAAGACGATTGCCGATACCGACGGCTTCAAGATGGATGGCTGCTACGCCTGCTCTGTGCGCTGCAAGAAGCGCGTCAAAGACGAAGCCTTGAGCGTCCTGCCCAAGTTCGGTGGCCCTGAGTACGAGACCATCGGCTCGGTCGGGACCAATCTCACGATCGGCGATCTGCCGATGGTCATGCTGCTGAATCAGCGGCTGAACCAGGTTGGTATTGACACCGTGTCGTTTGGCGGCACGGTTGCCTGGGCGATGGAGTGTTTCGATCGTGGCCTCCTGACCACAGCCGATTCCGGCGGAGTCGAGCTGCGCTGGGGTGATGGGGCAACGGTGCTCAAGCTGGTCGACCAGGTGGCGCGCCGCGAGGCGCCGCTCGGCGAGCTACTCGCTGACGGCGCGCTGGCGGCCGCGCGCAAGCTGGGCCGCGACAGCGAGCAGTACGTCGTCCACGTCAAGGGTCTCGAAGTGGCGATGCACGATCCACGCGGCATGCAGCGCATGCTCGAGAACTACCCGATGAACCCGACCGGCGGCGATCACACGGGTGGCGCCCACGCCAAGACGTCCTTGCGCAACTCGATCGGCCTGTGCATCTTCCTGGGCTACGACGATGATCGCACCCTGGAGCTCGTCCGCGCCGCGACCGGCTGGGACCTCGATCAGCAGGACCTGCGCACCGTCGTCAGCCGTGGGCTGAGCATGGCGCGCCTGTTCAACCTGCGCGAGGGCATGTCAACCGAAGACGATCGCCTCCCGCAGCGCCTGCATGAGCCCATGCTCAAAGGCCCGCTGTCCGACAAAACCATCAGCCGCGAGGACGTGCGGAGCATCGTCCAGGACTACTACCGCCAGCAAGGCTGGCACCCGGAGTCCGGCGCGCCCCTGCTCGGCACGCTGCAGGCGTTGAACATCGCCAACTACGCCACCTACGCCCAGCACGCCATCGACAGTTCGCCCGCCGTAGCCACGCTGCCGCCCGTCGTCACCCTGACGGCGACAGTTCCCCAGGAACAACACTCGGAGTAATGGCCGAAATCCGCGGCAGTGCCGGGCTTCCGCTCCGACGTAATCGCGTGCATACGGTGCTGATCGTCGACGACGAGCCGCGGATTTTGGACTCGGTGCGCATGAACCTGGAGTTGGAGGGCTACCAGGTGTTCGAGGCGACGACGGGGCAGGAGGCGCTGGACGAGGTGCGGCGGCGGCTGCCGGACCTGGTGGTGATGGACGTCATGATGCCCGAAATGGACGGCTTTGAGGCCCTGCGCGAGCTCAGGAAGTTCTCCCAGGTGCCGGTGGTGCTGCTCACCGTCAAGGCCGACGAGCGCGATGTGATGCATGGGCTCGACCTGGGGGCCGACGACTATGTGGCCAAGCCGTTCTCGCCCGGAGTGCTGTTATCGCGCATCAAGGCGGTGCTCAGGCGCGCTGAGGCGCCGCCGCAAGCGCCCGTGTCGACCGAGCTCAAAGTGGACGATCGCCTGAGCATTGACTTCGATCGACACGAGGTCTGGAAGGACGGTGAGAAGCTGCAGCTGCGGCCGACCGAGTTTCGGCTGCTCTATCACCTGGCTTCGAATCCGGGTGTCGTCATGACCCACGAGACCCTGCTCAGTCGGGTGTGGGGCCCGGAGTACCGCGACGCGTCGCACTATGTGCGGCTCTACATCAACTACCTGCGCCAAAAGCTCGAAGACGATCCGGCCAATCCGCACTACATCCTGACAGAACGAGGCGTGGGCTATCGGTTCTTCGACTACTCGCAACGCACCCGCGGCGCGGCCGAGGTATGACAGCGCTACAGTAAGCACCTGATGCCGCAACGGATCAATCGGGCCATCGAACAGCTCGAGCAGGACCACGCGATCTACTACACCGGTGGACACACCGGTCACGTCCTGACCTACGAGCAAGGCTGTGCCGATGCGCACACCTGGGCCGACTACATCAACGTAGGCATGGAGCACGGCGCGTTCGACATGACCGGCTTGGCGGCATACATGCGCGGGCTGGTCGACGGCGGCCCGTCCTCGACGGGCCATCGCACGCCGACTGTGATCGTCGAGGCGCTGGTCAACGGCACGGACGAAGCGAATGTGCGCTTCAACGCCTGGCAATTTCGACAGATCCTGGCGCGCGGCGTGCACGGCGTGCTGTTGTGTCAGGGCGAATCGGCGGACGCGGTGCGCGCGTTCGTCCAGGCGTGCCGCTACCCACACCAGAAGGTCGGCCTTGACCAGGGACTGGGAACAGGGCAGCGAGGGCGTGGCTCGGAGCCGACCGCGGGGCCGATCTGGGGCCTCGAGGCCGAGGAATACCTGGAGCGGTGTGATCCATTTCCACTGAACCCACGCGGCGAGCTGCTGCTCGGCGTGAAGCTGGAGAGCCCAGAGGGCATCGCTCACTGCGAGGAAATCCTCGATGTGCCCGGCCTCGGCTTTGCCGAGCTTGGCCCGGGTGACCTCGGATTGTCGCTGGGCTACGTACGCGTGCCGCGCGAGCCGTATCCGCCCGAGATGGCCACTGCCCGCGAACGCGTCTTCAAGGCGTGCCGCGAACGGGACATCCCGTTCCTCGAAGGCGCCTCTCCTGAGACCATCGCGGCGAAGATCGACGAAGGCGTGCGGGTGATCGCCGGCGGGCGCGAGGACACCGCCCGCGTAGGTCGGGCGCACCAGGGCTACGCCTAGAGCGGCCTCTTCGAATCGATCTTCGCTGGGTCGAGCTCGATACCGAGGCCTGGCGCGTGGGAGCGCCAGCGCCAACGGAAAAGTAGAACGGCGAAGGCTCAGGCGAGGGCGCCCATCGGATCCCACGCCGGCAGCACGATCGGTTCTTGATCGAGCGCGGCCTGGAGCGCCGCGGGCAGATACTCCTTGCGCGCGGCGATCTCGAACAGGTACTCGTCAAACCACGAGTCGTTCATCGTGAAGAAGCCCTTCTGGCCGGGATCAGTGCCCCATGAGTTCTCCACGCGCCAGCGCCGCGGCATGCCGTCGACCACGTCGACGCCGGTGAACAGCATGGCGTGCGTCATCGCCGACTCGCCGTACTGCAGCCGCGCCGCTTTGTCCAGATCGAACGTCGTGTTGTACAGCGCCTCGTAGTCGAACAGCTGGCGATCCCAGATGCCCATGTCGCGCCGCATCTGCTTGCCCACGTCGCAGCCGAACCAGACCGGCTCGCCCGCCTCGAGCGTGCGCTGGGCGATGCTCTTGATCAGCCCGATGTCCACGTTCAGGTAGATCACACGGTCGCCGCCGACGACGTTGCCCAGGTACTGGACGGTGAAGGTGCGGCCAACGGGACTGGTCGGCCGCGGATCGTGCACCAGACACACGTACTCATCCAGCGGCAGATCGACGAATTGCCGCGCAAAATCGTGCGGCGTCATCGCCGGTGAGCGATGGAATTCGCCACCCGACTCGCGCCACTGCCAGTCGAAGTGGGTAGGCGGCGTGCCGAGATGGATGCTCAGGATGCGGTGGACGACGGTCAGGTACTGCTGCTTGCACGCGCGCATCTCGTCGAGCGTCGCGCCGCGCGCATGCAGCTCGCGCATTCGCCGGGCACCCTCGCGCAACTTCGTGCGCAGCACCCCATTCATCTTGCGCGAGCTGGACGAGCTCTCGGTCTCAGGCATGAATGCCTTGGGCACCAGGCCGTGCTTCTTGACCAGATTGATGAACATGTTCCACTGCCCACCGTCAGACAGCGGCCCATCGAGCAGGAACGCCACCGAGCGATCGTCGAGGTCGCGATCGGCGGCGTCGATGATCGCCTCGAAGAAGTAGTTAGCCCGCTCGACCTTGTCCCAGAACATGAGGTAGTTCTGGCTGAACTCGAACTCCTTGAGGCCCATGGCTTTACGCGCTCCGACGCGCAGCAAGTTGAGTCCCGCGAACATCCAGCAGCGACCGGTCTGCTTCTGGTTGGTCACGCCCCAGTCATCGAGCAACGTGGAAAACGTGTGATCGATGGACGTCACGACGGCGCGATTCAACGTGACGTCGTCGACGGCAGTGGTGGTAATGGCGTTCTGGGCCAGCCGGTAGGCGGGCCGCTCGGCGAACTTTGTTGCGAAGGACTCTAGGGTGGCGCTGACTAGCGCACCGGCTGGATCACCGTCGACCAGGCGTGGACGGGGCTGCGTCTCGATCACCATCGGACTGTACTGCGCCGACTACACTCGCAGCACTGTGTCGCTGTCGCGGGCACCGACGGTCGAGCCAGTTCGGACCATGGCCGAGCGGGCTCGGCGCAATGTCGAGCAGGTAATCGTCGGCAAGGCCGACGTCATCGATCTTGTCCTCGTGGCATTGTTGTGCGAGGGGCATGTTCTGCTCGAGGACGTGCCCGGCATCGGCAAGACGATGCTCGCCAAGTCGATCGCGCGCACGCTCGACTGCTCGTTTCGGCGCATTCAGTTCACGCCCGACCTGCTGCCGAGCGACGTCACCGGCGTGGCGTTCTTCAACCAACGACAGCAGGAATTCGAGTTCCGGCCCGGGCCGATCTTCTCTCAGGTCGTGCTCGCGGATGAGATCAACCGCGCCACCCCCCGCACACAGTCGGCGCTGCTCGAGTGTATGGACGAGCGCCAGGTCACCACGGAAGGTGAGACCCGGCCGTTGCCGCGACCGTTTCTGGTGCTGGCGACACAGAATCCCATCGAGCTCGAAGGCACCTTTCCGCTGCCCGAGGCGCAGCTCGACCGCTTCCTGCTGCGGCTGGCGATTGGCTACCCAAGTGAAGCCGACGAGAAGGAGATCGTGCGCCGGTTTCGATCGTCCAATCCGCTGGACGAGCTGCCGCCCGTGCTCTCAGTGTCTGAGCTTGTCGCCATGCAGCGCGTGTGTCGTGAGGTGCATGTGGCCGCCGCGGTCGAGGACTACATCGTGCGCCTGGTGCGCGCGTCACGGCTGCATGCCTCGATCGAGCTGGGGGTGAGCCCGCGCGGGACGCTGGCGCTCTATCGCAGCGCGCAAGCGTTCGCCGCGATCAACGGTCGGCCATACGTGCTGCCCGACGACGCGAAGCACCTCGCACCGGCCGTGCTGACGCATCGGCTGATCACGAGCGCACAGTCGCGCCTGCGCGGCCGCGCGAGCCACGACATTCTGTCCGAGGTCATCGCCTCGGTGCCCGCGCCTGTTGAAGAGCCAAGCGCCTGATCGGTCAGCGTCGCATGTCCTCGCGTTTCGCGCGCCTCCGCCCACGGAAGGTTCTTGCTGGAGCAGGCTGGATTGGTCAGCACGCCACGGGCGGGGCCGACGCTGGCGTTCGAACGTCCTCGCGCTGCGCGCGCCTCCGGCCCCCGATGGTTCCTGGTGGAGCAGGCCGGATGGTCGGCGCGTCCGGCGCGGTGGCGAACGTCCATGCGAGTTGGGTCCGGCAGGCGGCATGGTCCAGGCTCGACTGAGGGCTGACTGCTGTGAACGGTGAGGGCTGGCTCTATCTCATCGGCGGCGTGCTCGTCGCCAGTCTGTTGTTCCACGCGCCGCTGCTGTTCATCGTCTCGCTGATCTTGCTGCTCGTCGCGGCCACCGTGCGTATCTGGGATCGCTACTGCCTCGTTGGCCTGAGTTACAAGCGCGAGCTTGGCCAAACGCGCGCCTTCTTTGGCGAGGAAGTGCCGTTCGTCGTCGAGATCACCAACGACAAGCCCCTGCCGCTGGCGTGGCTCGAAGTGGACGACACCGTGCCAGGCGAGGGACTGACCGTCACACCTGGCCATGTCGGCCCGTCGCACATGCCCGGGCGCCGGCTGCTGTCGATGCTCATTTCGGTGCGCTGGTATGAGCGGGTGCGCCGCCACTACCTCGTGCGCTGCGAGGCGCGGGGGTACCACCCGTTCGGCCCAGCCACGCTCAGAACCGGCGACGTGTTCGGCTTCGCAAGCCAGGAAATGGACCTCCTCCAAGAGGACTACCTGCTCGTGTATCCGCGCATCGTCACGCTCACGCAGCTCGGCCTGCCGCCCCACGACCCGTTCGGCGAGGTCCCGCTCCAGCGCCAGTGGCTGTTCGAGGATCCGCTGCGCACCGTCGGCGTACGCGACTACCGGCCAGGCGATAGTCCGCGCCGCCTGCATTGGAAGGCGACGGCGCGCGCGCCCGATCAGCAGCTTCAGGTCAAGCTGCTCGAGCCAACCACGACGTATCGGCTGATGGTCCTGCTCAACGTGAGCACATTCGCCGAAAACTGGGCCTGGCAGGGCTACGATCCCGAAGTTCTGGAGGCGGCGATCACGATCGCGGCATCCGTGGCCAATTGGGGCGCCGAGCAGGGCTACCAGATCGGCCTATCGGCCAACGCCAAGGCATACCGCTCGCGTGCCGCGCTGCGCATGCTGCCCAGCCGCGATCCACGTCAGCTGATGCACGTGCTCGAGGCGCTGGCGACGCTGGTGCCGATGGCCACAATGGGACCAGGCGACCTGGTCGAGCTAGAAGGGCGCGACCTGGCCTATGGCACAACAGTGGTCATGGTCAGCGCGACCGCCGATAGTGCGCTGCTGCGCCAACTCGCTCGGCTGCGCCAGGCGGGTCATCGACCCGCGCTGCTGCTGATCGGCGACGCTACCGGCTGGTCCACCCTGGATGGCATCCCGGTGCGTCGGGTGCGCGTGGAGGACGCGCGGTGAACCGCGCGTTGCTCACCGTGGGCCTGGCCGCGATGCAGGTGTGCTGGATTTACCCCTGGTCATTGCTCGTCGTGCGCTGGGTGCAGGGCGACCCCGAACGGCCCCTGCTCTCGGGACTCAGCATGCTCCTGCTCATCCTTGTCGGCGCGTTGGCGACGCGAGTAGTCATCCGCGCGCTGGGCGTGCGCAAGCCAGGTCAGCTCACGCTGATCGGGGCCGGGCTGGTGGTCGTCCTGATCGCGGTGTGGCTGAACCAGTACCCAGGGGCCGGTCTCGCTGAGTCGCTGGGCGGCCTGGCCAATGCCGTGGTGGTGCTGCTGGGCAGGCCAACCACGCCCGCGCTGGGGCTGGCGCTCGGGCTCATCCTGTGGTGGCGTGGCGTCCAACTCGGCAGTTACACGCCCAGCCTGCCGGAGGTCGACGCCGCTTTTCGCTGGAATATTGGCGCGCTGATCGCGTTCGCCGTCGTCCTCGCCATCGGCACGCGCCCCGGCCAACAGCCGTTGCTCGAAGCGCAAGCCACGCCATTCGTCGTCGGCTCGTTTTTCGTGAGCCTGTTGACCCTGGCGCTGGCACGCCTGGAGAGCCTGCGCTCCAGTACGCGTGCCCTGGCGCTGAACACGCAGTGGCTGAGCGTGCTGATTGCCGTGGCCGGCCTGCTCGTGCTGACCGCGCTCGCGGTCGCGCAAGTATTGTCGTTCGACCTGCTCATCCTCGCGACGCGACCCATCTTCGACCTGCTCGGACGCATCCTGCTCGTCCTGCTGTACATCGTGATCATCCCACTCGCGTACATCGTCGAGTGGATCGCCTACTGGTTGCTGAGCCTTTTTTCGCCAGACGTCAATCGCGAGCCGCCCGAGCCGTACGCGACAGGCGACGTCAACACGTTTCTCGAACGACTGTTCAACCAATTGTTGCCGCCCGAAGTGCTCGTCGTGTTGAAGGCACTCGGCGCCGTGCTGCTGCTGGCGATTGCCTTGCTGCTCGTGGCGCGCACCGTCGCGCGCTGGCGGCCTCGCCCCGGCGAGTCGGACGCGACGCCCGAGGAACGCGACTCCGTCTTCGAGCCTGGGCGCTTTCGACAAGCTCTGCTGGCCTGGCTTCGCCGCCTGTTACGCCGATTTCGACCAGCCGAAGCCGTATCCGATGCGGCGCTGCCGGCGGCCACTGGCCATACCGTCCAGGCCGGGCCGACTAGCGTACGCCAGCTGTACCAGCGATTGGTGGCCCTGGGCCACGCGGCTGGGCGACCGCGCGCGGCATCGACAACGCCCTACGAGCACGCGCCCGCCCTGACGACGGTGCTGCAGCCACCGGCGGCTGTCGACGACCTGACCGAGGCCTACGTGCAGGTGCGCTACGCCGAGCAGGAGGTGACCTCGTCCGAGGTCGAAGCGCTCGCGGACCGACTCAGGCGCGTTCAGCCGAAATGAGTCGCGATTTCTGGAAGTTCTGGCTTGGCCAGACGATCTCCAACCTGGGCACGTCCTTCACCCAGTTCGCGCTGCCGCTGCTGGTGTTCAAGCTGACCGGCTCGCCACTCAATCTGGCAATCACGATGGCGGTCACGTACTTGCCCTACTTGCTATTCGGACTGCTGATCGGCGCCTGGGTCGACCGCGTCAATCGCAAGCGCGTGATGATCGGCACCGACATCGCCCGCGCGGTCGTCCTTGGGACGATCCCGCTCCTGGCCGGCATGGATCGGCTGTCCGTCGAATGGATCTACGTCGTGACGTTCGTGAGCACGGCGCTGTCTATCGCCTTCACCTCAGCCGAGTTCGCGGCTGTGCCGAGCCTGGTGCACAGCGAACAAGCCGCGGACATCGTCACCGCCAACGGCCGCATCCAGGCGAGCTATTCCGCCGCCGCGGTCATCGGGCCGCTGCTGGCTGGTGCGCTGATTGCGCTGATCTCGATTCCTGAGCTGCTCGTCTTCGATGCCGCCTCCTTTCTGGGTTCGGCAGTCTCGCTCGGCTTGATCGGCACCACTTTCAACGTCGTCGACGAGCCGACGCGCACCAGCATTCGCCAGGACGTGGTCGATGGTCTGCGGTACGTCCTCCGCCATCCGGTGCTGCGCAACATTTCGGCGATGATGGCGCTGGTCAATCTGGTCGGCGCCGCCTCCAATGCGCAGCTGGTGTACTTCGGCAAGGAACGGCTCGGGGCAACGGATTCGCAAATCGCGTTGTTGTATGCCGCGGAGAGTGTCGGCACCGTTCTGCTGGCCCTGGCGGCCGGCCCACTCCGTCGACACTACCGCTTCAGCACCGTCGCATTGGGCGCATTGATGCTTAGCGGCACGCTCACCGTCGTGATCGCCATTGTCCCGAACTACTGGTTTGTCCTCGTTGTTTGGGCAGTCATCAGTGGCCTGGGGACGCTGTTCAACATCAACACGGGCAGCCTGCGTCAGCAGATCGTGCCCAACCACATGCTCGGCCGGATCATGAGCATCGCGATGGTGCTGGCGTGGTCGGCGAGCCCCGTCGGAGCGTTCGTGGGTGGCGTGGTGCTCGAAGCGACGCGCGATGTGGTGATGCTGTACGCCGTGGTCGGCGTGCTGACGGTGCTGATCCCGCTTGGGTTCTCGTTCGGGCCACTCGGGCGCGCCGAAAGCTACACCTCGTCCTGACTTACGCGTTCTCAGCCGCGGCGGGGCTTGCGCGGTCCGAACCCGCCCCCGCCACCACGGCCCGTCGGTGGCCGCCGGCCCGGGCGTGGCCCTGGCGGTGGACGACCACCTGGGCCACCACGCGGCCGCGGCGGTCGGTAGTCATCCTCGCGCAATGGCTCGTCGTACTCGGGGTACCGCGGCGGACGCGGCTCGTCGTAGCCGAAGCGCGGTGGGCGCTGCGGCGGGAAGCCTCGCCGCGGCGGCGGGCCTTCGTCGAAGTCGCGCGGTGGCGGTGGCCCGCCCCCGCGTGGACCGCCGGCCGGGCGCCACGTGCGACTGCTGAGCGTCGCGTTGCGCGTGTGTTCGGGGGCTTCGCCATGCCAGCTCAGTGCCGAAGCCACGGCCCGGGCGATGATCTCGGCGAGCGTTGCGTCGTCGAGCTCGCCGTCGGCGTCGGTACGCGCCTGGGCGAGCTCCATGCGTATGCGCCGGCGCAGCTCGGCTTCGATCGCGGCCGGCGTGCGTGGCGTGGGTCGATTAGACCGGCGTTCCTCGTCCATGCGCCACCAGCGTTCGTAACAGCGAATAGCCGCGTTCCTTCTGTTCGGCCGACCCGAATACCGACGCGTACAAGTCCGTGGCACCGGCGCGCTCGAGCGCGTTGAGCTGCTGCTCTACTTCCGCCTCCGATCCGACGATTGCGACATCCGCGGGTCCGGCGGCGCCTTCGCGGTCGAGCATCGCGCGGTACGACGGCAGCTGGCCATAGCGCTCGTAGCTGCGCTTGGCTCGTGCGCGGGCGCCGTCAATGTCATCCGTGACGCAGAGTGGCAGGCCGACGACGATGCGCGGCTGTGGTCGACCCGCGGCTTGGGCAGCCTCGTTGAGGACTGGCGCGATGTGGTTGGCGATGGTCTTCGGACCGGCCATCCAGGTCAGGGTGCCGTCGGCGTGCTCGCCGGCGAGCTTGAGCATGCGTGGTCCGAGCGCCGCCAGGAGGACCGGTGGCGGCGTCGCGCCGGGAATGGTGAGCTGGCCTTCACCACTGAGTCGCTCGCCGCGAATGCCGACCGCCTCGCCCCTGAGCAACGGCTGCAGCACGGCCAGGTACTCGCGCATGTAGTCCGCTGGACGTTCCCAGACCATGCCCCAGCGCTGCTCGACCACGATCTGATGCGCCAGGCCGATGCCCAGCGTGAATCGATTGCCGACTGCTGCCTGCGTCGTCAGCGCCTGCTGGGCCATGGCCATCGGATGCCGTGTGAACACCGGCATGACCGCGGTGCCCAGCTCGATCCCCGGCACGGCACGTCCCGTCACGGCGGCCATCGTCAGCGCATCCACGCCAAATATATTCGCGAACCAAGCCGAGGACAGCCCGTCATTCGCCCGCGCCGCCACCTGGCCCACCAACTGGTCAACGCTAGCCGCCCCGCCCCCCGGCGCCGAAGCATCGACCATCACCCCGAACCGCATCAGGCCAGTAAGCGTACGCTACCCGCGCTTCAGCCGCGCCAGGTACTTCTCGCGGGCTTTGGCCACCTTGGGCGCGATCACTACCTGGCAGTAGGGTTGGTACGGGTTGCGGGCGTAGTAGTCCTGGTGGTACGCCTCGGCGGGATAGAAGCGCTCCAGCGGCACAACCTCAGTGACTATGGGATTGGTCCATGTGTCCTGAAGTTCGGCGATCACGTCGCGCGCTGTTTGCTCTTGTTCCGGGGAAACAAAGAAGATTGCAGAGCGGTACTGGGTGCCCACGTCCGCGCCCTGGCGATTGAGCGTCGTCGGATCATGAATGGTGAAAAAGACCTCGAGCAGCTCGCGATACGAAATCTCTGACGGGTCAAACGTGACCTGCACCACTTCGGCGTGCCCAGTGCGCCCAGAGCACACCTGCTCGTAGGTCGGATTGGCCACGCTGCCGCCAGCGTAACCCGAGATCACCCGCTCGACGCCACGCAGCTCGGTATAGACCGCCTCCAGACACCAGAAGCAGCCGCCGGCCAGCGTTGCCTGTTCGCTCTGCGTTCCGTTGTGCATCCCGCGACTCCTTCCGACGTGACGGCGTGTGCCTACAATCCAGCACAGTATGGAGGCACCGCAGGATGCCGAGGGCGATATCCGCCCGTCGAACGCCTATGTGATCGAAGGTGGCAGGCCGCTGCGCGGCACCGTGCCGATCTCAGGCGCCAAGAATGCGGTGCTGAAGCTGATGGCCGCGGCGGTCCTGTGCGACGAGCCGTGCATCATCACCAATGCGCCGCGCATCGCCGACGTCGAGTACATCCTCGAGGTGCTGTGCGACCTGGGCGCCGACGCGCACTGGATCGGCGATCACGAGCTGCGCATTCACGCGCACCATCTCGACTGGGACTTCATCCCGCTCGAGGCCGCCAAGCGCCTGCGCGCCTCGTTTGTCTTACTGGGCCCAATGCTCGGACGCCTGGGCAAAGTCGTCATTCCCAATCCCGGCGGTGACCGGATCGGCCGACGGCCGGTGCAGGTCCACGTCGAAGCGCTGCGCGCGTTGGGCGCCGAGATCAATTACAAGTGGGGCTACTACTACGCCAGTGCGCCGGGCGGCCTGCGCGGCATCGATCTGCGCCTCGATCAGGCGAGTGTGACGGGCACCGAGAACGTGCTCATGGCGGCCGTGCTGGCCGAGGGCCGCACGACGATCACCAACGCCGCCGCCGAGCCCGAAGTCGACAACCTGATCGAGTTCCTGAACGCCATGGGCGGTCGGGTCAAACGCGACCCGAACGACGTGCACACGGTCGTCGTCGACGGGGTGCCGCGCGGATCACTGCACGGGGCGAGCACCGAGGTCATCGCCGATCGCATCGAGGCCGGCTCGTTCGCTATCGCCGCCGTCGTTACCGGCGGCGAGCTCTTTCTGGAGGGTGCGCGAGCCGATCACCTCGGCGCCTTCATCGACGCTTGTCGCTGGACAGGCGTCGGCGTCGAGCTCGAGGCTAACGGCTTCCGGGTCTCGGGCAAGCCGCCATTTCATCGACACGAGATATCCACCGCGATCTACCCCGGCTTTCCAACCGACCTCCAGGCGCCGTTCTCACTGGTACTGATCGAAGCCGACGGCGTGAGCACGATTAACGAAACCCTGTACGAGGATCGATTCGACTACACACTCGCGCTGCAGCAGATGGGCGCCAAGATCCACGTCTTTGACGCGCACACGGCCGTATTCCACGGACCGTCAGCGCTGCAGGGCGCTGAGGCTGAGATTCCGGACTTGCGCGCCGGCGCAACGCTCGTCCTGGCAGCGCTCGCGGCGGAGGGCCAGAGTCGGGTGCTGGGCATCGAGCACGTCGCGCGTGGCTACGAGAACATGGTTGGCAAGCTCAGCGCGGTCGGCGCGCAGATCACCGAGATCTGTCCGTCGTAGAGCCGCGTATCCTGATCGCACGCTCATGCCGCTCGAAAACCTGGTTCAGGAGAGTGACGGACTCGTCATCCGCTGTCTACGCAATCTTGGCCCGTACGAGAACAACATCTTCTTGATTTCACACGCCGAATCGGGCGAGGGTTACGTGATCGACGGCGGCTTCGAGCCGCGGCAGATCTCCGATGCCGCAACCGGCATGCAGGTACGAGGCATTCTCATTACCCACGGCCACCGCGACCACCACGAGCATGTCGGCGAGCTCAAGCCGCTGCTCGGTGCGCCAGTAGGCATCGGGATCGACGATGCGGTCGAGTTGAGCATCGAGCCGGACACGCTCATCGTGGATCAGCAGTCATTCAATTTTGGTCCGCTGACGCTCCAGGCCATTCACACGCCGGGGCATACGCCTGGTTCGACGTGCTTCCTGATCGGCTCGCACCTCTTCACTGGCGATACATTGTTCCCCGGCGGGCCAGGCAATACGCAGCGCGATCCGGTGCGCTTCGAGCGCATCATCGCGAGCATCCGCGAGCGGCTCTTCTCGTTGCCCGACGACACGGTGGTGTATCCCGGCCATGGCCGGGATACGACCATCGGCGCGGAGCGACCACACCTTGACGAATGGATCGCCCGCGGCTGGTAACTCAGGTGCGCCTCCGCTCATCCTGAGCTTGGCGAAGGATTAATGATGCCGGCTGATCGAGAACTTCTCCATCTCGAGCCGACGCGGTGACCAGCGCTCCTTGAGCGCGATCAGCCGCTGCTGCCAGTCCGCCTCCGTCACGTGTTGCGCGCGCGAGCGCGGCTGGCGCAAGAGCGCCTGCCGCAGCACGACCAGGCACACCGAAACGAGCGTGGCCGCCAGGCCGACGCCGCCGGGCTGAGCGAGGTCATCGCGGCTAGCCGGCATCCGCTCCCGAAGCTCGCCGGCCGCGGTGAGCGCCTGGCGCCGCAGCCGATTGATCGGCTTATTGCGTTCGCGCTGCCAGCGCGCGTACAGCCACACGCCGACGCCACCGCACGCGATGAACAGCAGCGAGCCAAACCCCATCGGCGGCCCAAAGGCGCGCCAGCCACCCGATTGGGGTGCGCTATTGAACGTCGGATTCGACTCAGGCGACGAATACGGTGTCGACGTCGGCGACGGCGACCACTCGTGCTGCGTGACGTTGCTCGGACGTTCGATGCGCGTAAACGACGGCTCCGGCGGATGCGTCGCGGCAACACGCTCGGGCGTATGGTCGTCTTCGTGCTGGATGAATTCACGATGGCCCGGCAGGGGATCCTTCGGCACGCGCTCGGATGCGGGCGCGTACACCCGTTCCGCGATACCCGAATCGTGCTCAGCGGCCTCGCGTTCTTCTTTCGTGAGCGGCCGTGAGCCGTCCACCGCGAGCCCGTGGCTGGCCTCGGTTCGGAGCTGATCCTGACCGCGCTCATTGGGCGGGAGGAGGTCGCGCTTGCTCAGATCTTCGCTTCCTTCTCTCTCGAGACTGGGATCTGGCAATGTCATGGTCCGGCACACACCTCTCTCGGAGATTGACTTGCGCAACAGCAAAGGTCGTGCCGGCGAGTTCGGTTAGCCGCAGCCGGGCAGCGCGATTGGGCAATCCCGCAGTGCGCCCTGGGGCACCGTTGGCGTAGGCAGGCTCGGCGGCGGCGCCGCGAGCGGGATCGCCACCGTGGCCGCGAACACCAGCAACGCTGCCAGCGCTAGCACTTCCACAACGACCACCAGCGCCAGCCGCACGTCCGGTGTGCCCATTCTGGCATGTAGCGTGCGTCTCGCCGCGTGAATGCTCGGCGCGCTCAGCCCGCAGCAGGCGCTGTTCTTTCTCATTCTGATCGTCGCGTTCGGCCTGCTGATCACCGAAAAGCTGCGCAACGACGCGGTCGCGATCTTGATCATCATCGCGCTGACCGCCAGCGGCTTACTCTCGTCGGCCGAGGCACTGGCCGGCTTCGGCAGCGAGCCGGCGATCGCCGTAGCCGCGATCTTCGTGCTCAGCCAGGCCTTACACCAGACCGGCCTGTCGCAGCTTGCGGGCGAGTGGATCGCCCGCGCGTCGGGCACCAGCTACACGCGCATCGTAGGCGTGATCATGCTCGCCGTAGCGGCGATGTCGGCGTTCACGCATCACGTGACGACCACCGCGGTGATGCTGCCGGTGTCGATGACGCTCGCGCGCGACCGTGAGATCTCGCCGTCGAAGCTGCTCATGCCGATGTCGTTCGCCGCTTCATTGGGCACGACGATCACGATCATCGGCGCGCCTGCCTTCTTGATCGCCAGCACGGTGCTGCAAAAGGCCGGTCAGCCCGGGCTGAGCGTGTTCTCCATTGCACCCGTTGGGCTGGCGATCACGCTCGTTGGCACGCTGTTCATGCTGACCATTGGCCGCCGGCTGCTGCCCGACCGAGGTCAGGGCGAGCAGTCCGCGGACCGTTTCCGCTTGACCGATTACTTCACCGAGCTCACCGTCCTGGCTAATTCGCCATTCGTCGACAAGCCCATCTCAGAGATCGAAGCCGGCGAGGGTCACCGCGAGCTCTTCGTCACCGGCTGGCTGCGTCATGGCCGACAGGTGCGCGCGCCGTATGGCGATCAGGTTGTGCGGTCGGGCGATGTGCTGATGGTGCGCACCTCACCCGAGCAAATGGTGGCTATCACCGAGCGCGCTGGGGTCGAGCTGCACCCCATTACCCAGTACGGCACTGCCGCCGACGACGGCGCCGGCGCTGACGACGAGGCGGGCATTGCAGACAAGCTGGTCCAGGCGATCGTTGCGCCCGCTTCAGAGCTTGCTGGCCGCACGCTCGGCGACGTGAACTTTCACGATCGCTACGGCGCGATCGTGGTTGGCCTGTGGCGGCGCAGTGGTTGGCTAAACGAGGAGCTATCGCGCATCCGTCTCGAGGCGGGCGACGTGCTGGTCCTGCAAGGCGACGACGAGTCGCTCAACCGCGTCGCCAACGACCGCGCCTTCCTGATGCTGATGCCATTCCAGGGCGAGGCTCGGCCGCGGCGCAAGGCGCCGCTGGCCGCGTTGATCATGGTCGCAACGGTGCTCGTGGCCGCCTCCAGCGTGCTGCCACTGCCCGTGGCGATGATGGCTGGCGCGTGTGCCATGGTCTTGACCGGCTGCCTGCGGCCGCGCCAGGCGTATCGCGCGATTGACGCGCGCATCTACGTCTTCATCGCCGGCGCGATCCCGCTCGGCGACGCGATGGAGAAGAGCGGCGCCTCGAAGCTGATGGCGACCTGGATTCAGGGCACCGTGGGCGGCCTGAACGAAACGGTTGTCTTACTGGTGATCTTCGGCATCGTGGCCGTGCTGACCCAATTCATGTCCGACGCCGCTACCGTCGCCTTGTTTGGCCCGGTAGCGAGCGCATTGGCGCACGGCCTCGGCCGCAACCCCGAGGCGTTCGTCGTCACCGTCGCCATGGCCGCCGTGGTGGCGTTCATCACACCCATCGGCCACCACGGCAACCTGCTCATCTATGGCCCCGGCCGCTACCAGTTCGCCGACTTCGTCCGCGTCGGCACGCCCCTCACCATCCTCATCGGCATCGTCGTCGTCGTGACGACCCAGCTCGTCTGGCCCGGCTAGGGCCCCGCACTAGGCATGCGCCGCCGCGCGCTCTCGGGCTGGGTTTTCGATCGGCACGCCGACGACGGAGCCGTATTCGGTCCACGAGCCGTCGTAGTTCTTGACGTTCTTGAAGCCCAGGAGCTCTTTCAGGACGAACCAGCTAAACGACGAGCGCTCGCCAATGCGGCAGTAGGCAATCACGTCCTTGTCGCTGGTGACGCCTTTGCCGCTGTAGAGCTGGCGCAGCTCGTCGGGAGTCTTGAACGTGCCGTCCTCGTTGGCTGCCTGGGCCCACGGGATGTTCGCGGCGCCTGGTACGTGGCCGGCGCGCTGGGCAGTCTCGGTCATACCTGGCGGGGCGATGACCTCGCCGTTGAACTCGGCTGGCGAGCGCACGTCGACCAGTGCCGTGCCCGCTGGCCGATCCAGGACGTCGCGCAAGAAGGCGCGCAGCGAGAGGTTCGGCTGCTGGGCTGTGTAGGACGCACGTGCGGGCGACGGCGTGTCCGTCGTGTACGGTCGGCCTTCGGCCTCCCACTTCTTGCGTCCGCCGTTCATCAGCGCGCCGTTCTGATAGCCGTAGATCTTGCTCACCCAGTACGCGAACGCCGCGAACCAGTTGTTGTTGTCGCCGTAGAAGATGATGCGCGTGTCGTTGCCGATGCCCGATTCGCTCAGCAGCTTCTCCCAGTCTTCCTTCGATGGAATGTCGCGCCGCACGGGATCGCCTAGCTGCGTCGTCCAGTTGATGCCGACCGCGCCCTGGATATGGCCCTGAGCGTAGGCCGAGGTGTCCACATCCACCTCGAGCAGTCGCACGTTCGCGTCGTTCAGATGGTCGGCTACCCATTGCGTCGAGACCAACGCCGCGGGATTCGCGTAGTCCTGTTCTGCTGTCATGCTTCCTACTCCCTCTGTGTGTTCAACTCCAGGTGCGCAGATCGCCGTCGTCGATGCAACTGCCTGGCACGATTCGCATGGTCAAGAAGTTGCGACTGGGCGCATGGGTGACCAGGTGTTGCACCCAGTGGTCGCGCTCGCTCGCGGGCAGGCGCTCGGCCATGTCGGTGACGGTGGCGTGCACGAGCGAGTCATCCGGCGCGATGCCGAAGTCGAGTGACCAGCCTTCGGGCGACTGAACGCGGCCGACGCTGTTGGTGCGCAAGACGCGCCAGCCGGACAGCGCACGGTAGCGATCCAGCACGGCCGCATCGAACCACACGTGGGCTGCGCCGAAGTCGCCGCCGAACACGCGCAGGTACAGCCCGCGGGTCTGCGCGTCAGCCCTGGCGTCGGTAGCAGACATAGTCATAAGGTAACGTCAACAATACCCGTTTCACGGTGCTCGCGTCCATAGTGGCTACGCCACCGTCACTGCATGCGCTCACGCGGACTGGAATTTCTCCCGTGCAGGGGGTCTGGCGAATAGGCATTCCCGCGTCCGCGGCCTAGCTCTGGGCGCGCAACTTGAACCGCTGCGTTTTGCCTGTCGCGGTCTTGGGCAGCTCCGAGACGAACTCGACCCAGCGCGGGCGTTTGTAGTCCGCCAGTTTGCCTCGTACGAAGTCCTGCAACTCGCGGCCCAACTCCGGCGAGCCTATGACGCCAGGCCGCGGCACCACATACGCCAGTGGCTTGACGAGCCGATCCTCGTCCTCGCGGCCGACGACGCCCGCCTCCAACACCGACGGATGTTCAACCAAAGCGTTTTCGACCTCGATCGGGCTGACCCAGATGCCGCCAACTTTGAGCATGTCGTCGCTCCGCCCGGCGTACCAGTAAAAACCGTCCGCGTCCACGTAGTACTTGTCGCCCGTACGGATCCAGTGGCCCTCGATGGTGTCTTTGGTCTTTTCGTGCTTGTTCCAGTACATGGCGCACGTCGAGTCGCCACGCACCAGCAAGTTGCCGATCTCGTCGACAGGCACCGGCTGACCCTCGTCGTCCAGGACGCGCGCCCCATAGCCCGCGACCAATTTCCCAGAGGAACCCGGCCGGATCGCCCCGTCTTGATTGGAAATGAAGATGTGCCCGATCTCGGTCGACCCGATGCCGTCGAGAATGGTCACGCCGAACCGTTCCTGGAACCGCGAGAACAAAGCGGGCGGCAGCGCCTCGCCAGCAGAGACACCCCAGCGGACCGAAGAAAAGTCGCACGCAGTGTCCTGCGCGAGCAGCATGGCGTAGTTGGTCGGCACCGAGAAGAACAACGTCGGCTGGTGCCGAGCGACGATCTCGAACACGTTCGCTGGTGTGGGCGGGCCAGGATACAGGACCGTCGAGGCGCCCACGCCAAACGGGAAGAACAGCGCGTTGCCCAACCCGTAGGCGAAGAACAGCTTGGCCACGCTGTAGCACCGATCGCGCTCCGTGATGCCCAGCACGCCACGGGCGTACAGCTCGGTCGCCACGACCATGTCGTGCTGCAGGTGCACGCAGCCTTTCGGGAACCCGGTACTGCCCGACGAGTACAGCCAGAACGCGGCGTCGTCCTTGCACGTCGGCTCAGGCGCCAACTCCGACGAACCCGAGGCCAGCAGATCGTCAAACGACCGCGTCCCAGAGACAGCATTGCCGACGACGACGATCTCGCGCAGGTAGCGCAAGCGCTCGCGCGGAATCGCCTGCAGCTGCGGCATGAGCGCTTCGCTGATGATGACCACCCGGGCGCGGGCGTCGTTCAGGATGTACTCGTAATCGGGCGCTTTCCACAGCGTGTTGGTCGGCACGGCCACCGCGCCGATCTTGATCGCGCCGAAGAAGCTGTAGACGAACTCGGGGCAGTCCAGCAGGAGCAGCAACACACGCTCTTCGATGCGCACGCCGAGCGCATCGCGCAGCGCGTTGCCGACGCGATTGGTGTTGTCGAGCACCTGGCGATAAGTGATTCGCTCGTCGCCGAACTCGATGGCGATGTTGTCGCCGCGGCCTTCAGCCGCGTGGCGATCGACGAAATACGTAGCGACGTTGAAGTCCTGCGGAATCGACGTGGCCGAGATCGACTGCTCCCTGACGTCGGTGGCTGCCATAGCGCACATTCCTCCCCAGTGGGCCCGGTGGCTGCTACTGTATCCCCTTAGACAGCCCTATGCTCGAGCTCAACGGCGTCCGCCTGCGCAATCGGGTGGTGACGTCGTCGAGTCTGCTCGGCTATGGCGCGCGCCGCTCGCGCTGGGTGCCCTACGGCCTCAGCCCGTTCGCCCAGTGGGTGCCACTCGAGCGCTTTGGCGCGGTCACCACGCGCACGATGAGCCTGGAGCCACGCGCGGGCCACTTCACGCTGCGCGAGGACTGGCGGCCGCACGAATTCCTGCAACTGCTGCGGCTGTACGCACAAGCGCTGATACGAGTCGATGCCGGCTGGCTGAACGCCTTCGGCTGGTCCAACATCGGCCTGACGGCCTACTTCACGGATTATTTCCCCAGGACACATCAGCTGAATCGCATCGTCTCCGTGGGTGGATTCTCCGCGGAAGAGTTCTGCCAACTGGTCGACGTCGTCAACGCCCACGCCCAGCCCGGCCAGATCGCCGCCGTCGAGCTCAACGTCTCCTGCCACAACGTCAACTTCGACTTCGAACGCATCGTCGAAAGCGTATTGGCCGAGGCAGTCCCGCGCAGCCATCACCCGGTGCTCCTCAAGCTATCGCCCGATTACGACTACCTGGCGCATGCCCGCCTCGCCGAGCGCTACGGCGTGGCCGGGCTGACCGCGATCAACACCGTCAAAGGCCTACGACTGGATCCCGAAACGGGCGAACCACTGCTCAAGAACCGCTTCGGCGGACTGTCGGGACGGGCGATCAAACCCATTGGCCTGCGCGTCGTCGCCGAGTTGCGCGAGGCGGGCATCACCCTGCCGATCGTGGCCACCGGCGGGATCCGCACCTTCGACGATTGCCGCGAGTACTTCTGGGCGGGCGCCGACGCGGTCAGCCTGGGCAGCGAAGTGTGGCTGGCACCCTACTGGGGCTACGCGCTCGGGCCGCTGCGCGGCATGCTCATCCAGCGGCTCATCCGACGGGTCGAGGGGTATGAAGGAACAATTAGGGCGCGATCTGGTCAGCGCGGCGGTGCTGCGCGGGAGTTTCCGCCTGCGCTCGGGCGCGACCAGCAGCTACTACATCGATAAGTATCTATTTGAGACGCGGCCCGACCTGCTGCGCAGGTTGGCTCAGGCCTTGCGGGCGTTCGTGCCAGCCGGCGCGCAACGCCTGGCCGGGCCCGTACTCGGGGCGGTGCCGCTAGTCACGGCACTGGCGCTCGAAACCGATCTGCCATCAGTGCTCGTCCGCACCGACCGGAAGGACTACGGCACGGCCAAGGCCATTGAGGGCATTCTCGACTCCGGCGATCGGGTAATGCTGGTCGAGGACATCGTAACCACGGGCGGAGCCGCACTGATGGCAGTCCAGGCACTACGCGAGGCAGGCGCCGAAGTGCTCGGCGCCGTGTGCGTGGTCGATCGCGAAGAGGGCGGCGCCGCTGCCTTTGGTCAGGCGGGCGTGCCGTTCCAGGCGTTGTTTACGAAGACTGACCTGGGATTGTGAGGACCTGGCCAACATAGATCCGATTGCGATCGGCGATACCGTTGGCGGCGAGCAGGTAGTCCACGTCAATGCCGAGCTGGCGGGCGATGCCGATGGCCGAGTCGCCGCGCTTGACGGTGTACATCGCGGTCGCCTCTTCGGCTGCCTCGGGCACGTCAGCGACTGCGGCCAGCGCGACTTCCGGGGCGGGCGCAGCCGTGCCGGGGATGACCAGTGCCTGGCCCGCGTAGATGTGATTGGCATTCGTCAGGCCGTTGGCCGCCAGGATGGCCTCGACGGTGGTGCCGTGGTCACGGCTGATGTACGTCAGATTGTCGCCCGGCTTGAGGACATAGACGACTGCGTCAGACGCCATGTCTTCGCCAACGACTTCGGCGAACGCATCGGCTGACTCGGGCTGGGCCTCGGCGACCTCGGCGACCTCGACACCGGCAGCCGTAATCAGGCCAGCACGGGCAGCGCCAACCGGAGCGCCTTCGGGATAGGCCAGCGCCTCGTCGCGCGCCACGACGCGCAGCGGCCATAGTGGATTGAGCTGCTGCTCAATCCGCAGGTCAGGCTCGAGGATCGCATGGCGGGCGTTCTCGGCCACGAAATACACGACCCGACTGCCGTCATCGGCGGCGGTGATGAGGAACACGCCCTCGTCGCGGCCAAGCCCTGGCAGCGTCGCGGGCAGGTGCGAAACAGGGGCGGGCGGCGGCGGTGTCGTCCCGAACGCGGCGAGAACGAGCGCGAGAAAGGTCATGACCAACGGCACGGGATGGGTATAGCCACTTGCAGCGCGCCGCCAAAGCCTTCCTGAAGCAGCGAGAGGTCACCAATTCGACACAGACCATACTCAGGGGGCCACCCCCCATGGCCCTGGGCTCCCGCTGGCCCACGCTGGGCGACATGAAGAACGCGTCCCGTAAGGTCCTGGTTTCCACCGTCGCCGCTATCGCGCGTGTCTCAGCCAATCTGAGCGACGGCGGCTACGGCCAGCGCTCGATCCACGTGACGTTCACGAACTGGAACTTCTGGGGCACCCAGCGCTACGGCGTCCAGATCGTCGTCTGCCACACGCCGAATCTCGTCGGTCTCTAGCCTGGATGGGCGGCCACGAAGGCCTTCAGGGCCGCCCGAAACTCCTCGCCGCGTGAGGCCGTCCGAATCGCCACCGACTCCAACTGGAGCTGGTGGCGTAGCTGGGCCATGTCGAGGAGCCGTCGCGCTTGCAGCAGCGTGTACCCGGGCACCGGCGCCAGACGGCGCGCAAAGTCGACCGCGCGATCCAGCAGCGCATCGTCGGCCACGACTTCGTTGAGCATGCCCCAGTCCAGGGCTTCGGCCGCGCTCAGTCGGCGGTTTGTCAGCAGCAGCTCCATGGCCCGCGTCGCACCGATGGTCCGCTCGAGGAATGCCGACGAACCGCCATCGGGCGTCAGCCCGAGTCGGAAATAGGCCGCCGTGAAGGTCGCACTTTGGGCGGCGATGCGATAGTCAGGCGCCAGCGCCAGGCCCAGCCCGCCGCCGGCGACTATGCCGTTGATGGCCGAGATTGTCGGCACCCGCAGCTCGAGCAGCGCCACGATCGCCGTGTGGTGCATGGCGACCAGCTCGGCGATGCCCTGGACCGGGTTCGGCAGTGTGCCCAGCCATTTCAGATCGGCGCCAGGGCAGAACGCATCGTTCGTCCCGGTGATCACCACCGCGCGACTGTCGCGACTTACCTGAGCCAATTTCTCGACGAGCTCGTCGATCAGCTCGGGGACGAGTGCATTGCGGCGTTCGTAACGGCTGAGCCGCACGATCGTCACACCCTCGCGCAGCTCGCACTCGATCACGCGTAGCCCTCACGCGGCAGGCGCACGGTGACGACAGTGCCCGCGCCCGGCCGGCTCTCAATCCAGACGCTGCCGCGATGCTGTTCCACGATCTGGCGCGCCACCGCCAGACCGAGCCCGGTCCCGGGCGTCTGCTCCACGGCGTTGCGCCCGCGATAGAACCGTTCGAAGACACGCGGCAAATCGTCTGCAGGGATGCCGACGCCCTCATCGCGCACGCTCAGCACCACCCAGCCGTCGCGCTCCTCGTGCACCCTGACCACGACGGCCTGGTCGCGTTCGCTGTACTTGAGTGCGTTGTCGAGCAAATTGCCGACGACGCGGCTCAGGCGCGCCTCGTCCCACAGCCCGAACACCTCGTCACGCTGTGCCTCGAGGCGCACGATTCGGCCAGCAGGCAAATGCTCGCCGACACAGCGCCGAGCAAGCCCCACCAGGTCGGTCCGTCGGTAATCAAGCTGCAGCTCCTGGCCGAGGTGGAGCCGCGCGACGTCGAGCATCTCCTGGATGATGGCTTTCATACTGGCAGTGGCGGCAACAATGCGCTCGCCCCAGCTTTGGAGCTGCAGTGACGACTCCGACGGTTGGATGCTCCCGGTCTCGGCCTGAATGAGCTCCGCGTAGAGCCGAATGCGCGCTAGCGGGCCGGCCAGGTCGTGTGACACGCCGGCCAGGACCTCATCGCGCAGCGTGATCGCTGCTTCAGCCTGGATCTGTGCCGATCGGGTGCGCTCGTAGAGTCGCGAGGCTTCGAGCACCGGCGCCACTTGCGCCGCGAGCAGGACCAGCGTTTGAGCGTCCTCGTCGCTCCAATGGCGAGGCACATACGTGCGCACCGACATCGCGCCCGTGCGGCGCTCGGCGACCTGGAGCGGTACGGCCAGCGCCGAGGTCACCCCGTTGGCGGCGGCCCAACTGCCGGCGTGCGGCCAGCCTACGTAGTCGTCGACGCGCACCGGAGCGCCGGTCAGAAAGGCCATGCCCGCGGCGCCGATGCCCGGCGGAATGGATGGCTCGGGCACGCCTTCGCGCGCGTCCGAGCTGTGTATTGGCCGCAGGAGGGCTGACGGCTCGTCATAGACGTACAGGCCGACAGCGCCGGCATCCAGCAGGTCACGCGCGTGGGTCACGACCAGATCGGCCAACTGCGCCGGCTCGAGCACACCGCCGAGCGCGACCGCGATCTCGTGGAGGGCGCGAAAGACGCGCGCCTGGACGATTTCGACCTCGGTGCTCATGCTCAAGTCGACAGCCTACCGCGCCCATGATCGCCGCTCGTACGCTCGCCAGGTCCGCCGCCAGGCGAAAACTTCGATGCTTGGCCTCGCCGAGCGCAGCGATGGCCGTGTCACAGCGGCGGTGTGGCCACCATCACACGTAGTAGGTGATGACGCTCACTGCATCGGCCGGTGCGGCAGGCTTACGGTGCACCAATGAGCCTGACCCCGATCCACTCCCACGAACCAGCCACACGGCTATACGAGATCCGACCTCATCAGGTCTATCGCCTGGAGCGACCCCGACGCCGACCGCTGCTCCAGCGTCTACGACGCGCCGTCCGCGGCCACTTCCCGGCGCGCTGAGGCGCCGAAAGCGTCAGGCGTCCAGTCGATACAGGTCATAGCGATCCATCAGCCCGATGAGCTTGTCGGCATACGCCGGATCGGTCGCATAGCCAGCATCCGCCAGCTGCTGAGCGAATTCGCGCGGGTTTGTGGCCGCTTGCATCGCCGACGAATAGCGCTTGCCGTTACTGAGCATCAGGTCGTGATCGATCAGTGAATCAGTCAGGCTCCGGTAGGCGCGAAACGGGCTCATCGTCTCGTACGCCTGCCCTTCGGCGTCGTATTCGCCGGTCGTCATCCAGACGACGCCATCGTTGCCCAGACCACCCAGCGCCTTGACGCCGAAGTAGTTGCTCGCCGACTGCGCCAGCAACGAGCGGCCCCAGTCCGACTCGAGGATAGCTTGCGCGACGGTCACGCTTGCGGGCACGCCGGTGCGAGCACTCGCGGTCATCGCCGCTTGCGCGGCTGCATCGAGAAACGCCAGCGGCTGGTTTCCGCTGACCTGGTTGCGCACGCCCTGGCCCCACAGCGGATCAGGCACACGCGATGCTGGGGCAATGGCCGGGCCCGTCTGCGACTGGTCGACCCAGCCCTGCTCCACGACGGCCAGGAAATCACCACGATAGACACGCACTTCCACGCGACCCTGAACGGGGCCGTCGATCACTTGCAGCGGCGTGAACCGCTCGAGCGTGCGCGCTGTCGAAGCAGCCGCATCCGTGCCCTTGAAGAGCGTCGTGCTCTCGGACGTCACCAGCCAGTTCTGGCCTGACGCCGATGGCAGTACGTCGTCGGGGTCGATCCAGCCGCGCTGGCCGGCTTGACCCGACTCGGTGCTTACCTCAACTTGCAGCCGCCGCGCACCGCCACCCAGGACGCGCAGGAACGTGTGGCGCGCGAGCTTGTCGCCAGCGGCTTTGGCGCCGCCGTCCGAGGCGAACAACGTCGCACTCGGCGTGACCACCTGGACCCAGCTTGGCAAGTGGCGCATAGCCACGGTTTGCTCGGCCATGATCTCGTTGTCGACGTCGAGCAGGAAAGCCGCGTGCGCCGCGGGCGCAACAAAGACGGACGCGAACGTGCATGCGGCAGCAGCCAGTCGAACAAATGATCGCAGCACGAGAGTGCGCGACTATATACGGCGCCCGTTGCGGACCCAATAAATGCCGCCTGCGCGCACGCGTCGGCGTCAGTGGCGCGCGGCTTCGAGGAGAGCGTCGACATCGTCGCCGAGCCCGAGCACGATGCGCGAAATGGCGCCGCCCTGGGCTTGGTCGCGGACGTAGATCACCGAAAATTCTCCGAGGGGCAGTTCTAGCGCGCGGGCAAGGAGCGTGCTGGAGAACCGCTCGACCACGAATTGGCTATTGCCTTCGGGACCCGCCGTGCGCGGCGACGCATCCGTCGGGAAGAATTTGCGCGACTCGCGGACAGCGGCGTCGAACGTCAACCGCGTACTGGGCAAGACCACCAGCATCGCCGCGCGCGGCGGATCGGGCGTGAACTGCACGTGGTATTCGCGCGAGGCCTGGCGGAACACGACCAGTTTGCCCGGCGTCTCGCCGGGCGGCGCGCCCAACGCCGCGGCGAGGTCGGAACGCGAGTTGCCAAGTCCGCCCGGCAGTGCCGGCTCGCCGACAAAGGGCTCCAACGTCGGCGTGGCTGTGGGCAACAGGGCAATGGCAGTACCAGTGGCGATCGCCTCCGCTGTCACCGTCGCCGAAACCGTGGCGATGGTCACGACGGCCTGTTCTTCGGGCTCGGCAATCACCCACAACCGCTCTGAGTAGTCGCGCGTGATCGGATTCCAGATTCCCGCGCAGGTCATCAGGGTCAGCCGCGCGTCCTCTGCGGGCTTCATGGGCGACGTATCGATATTTGACGAGTGCACGATCCGACTGACGACGAACTCGTACGGCAGTCCGCGCGACGTCGCGGTGACCTTGTCACCCAGCTCGAGCTGATCCAGGTGGCCGAATACGTTGCCCGCGGCGCCGCTCAAATGGCCGATCAAGATGGTGTTGCCTTTGGTCACGCTGGCGCTGTCACGTATCTGGCCGACCGTGAACGGCGGCGGCTCCCACTTCGTCTGGACAACACCTGTTTTGAGCTTGAGGCGCGGAATGTCGAGGCCCATGACTGGCCCCGGCCGCGGCGGCGGGGCGAGCGTCACCGGCGCGTCGGAGCCCAGCGTCTCGCCGCTGGCGACCATGACCTGAAGGCTCGGCGGCCGAACCTCTTCGCCAATCGGCGCGACATGCAGCTCGTAGGTGACGGTCTGGCTCGGCGGCACCGGCGGAAAGCTGAACGTGCGCAGACCGACGTCATCGGTGCGATCCTCGGTCACCAGTGGCACACTGCCGATGATGCGGTACTGTTCGAACCAGGCCTTGGGAATGCCGAGGAGAATGCGCTCGCTCGGACCGTCGGCTGTATTACGAACGGTAATCGCCACGCGGGCGTGGGCGTCCGGCTCGGGCGGATCCAGAAATCGAAACTCGGCATTATCGAGCGCAAGCTGGTCGAGCTGCGCTAGAGCCGGCTCGGGCGTTGGCCGAACGAGCGGCGTTTCGCTGAACGGGATCGGCGTAGGCAGCGGTTCGATCCGCGCTGGCACGGCCACGGGCGTGCCCGGCTCGATCCACACGGGCGTCGGCGCCCCCTCTTGACGGGCCAGCGCCTGAGCCTCTTCCGATCCGGCCCATTGCTGGGAGGTCGTCCAGGCGTCGAGGTACGCCAGCGCGCCGATGGCCACGCTGCCGACTCCGACCAGGATCAGCGCGATGCCGGCCAGCCGGCCGCGCCAGTTAACGCGCGAGCTTCCGCCTGAGGAGATAGGCTCCGCCACCGATCGCCGCGACTCCACCCGCGAGCGTGGGAAACGCCAGCTCCATCGGGAAGCCACCCGCTCGCGGCGCCGGCGTGGTCACCGTCGTCGGAGAGGTCGTCGTCTTGCTGGGTACGAACGGCGTGGGCGTCAGGAATCGGAACGGCGTGGGCGTCGCGACCTGCGCGATTACTTGCGGCAGCGCCTCAGCGCTACTGACGGCCTGCAGCCAAACAGCACCGCCCACGATCAACGCGGCGATGAACGCGCGCGTCCTGGCGCGCCTGAACAACTGACTCTCGTGCATTGGCTCCTCCCGCGCGGAAGACGGGGATGCGCTGAACTCTGCGACCTATTCTGCCATGCTCTCTTGTCATCCTGAGCGGAGCGAAGAGCCTGTCCTGAGCGGAGCGAAGGAATCCGCGACTCAATACGGTCACAAGACGCGGATCCTTCGGCTCGTGCCTCGCCTCAGGATGACAAAAGCGTCGTCAGGCCGTGGAGCACCACGCTCAGCAGCAAACAAGCGGCCATCGCAACCCACGCAGCCTCGACTCCCGAGCGCGCGAGCATCGCGCCCGCTACGGTCGGGCCGATGAACGGGCCGAGCGATTGGCCGATGCGCAGGCCGGCAATCGCGGTGCCTGCGCCGATGGGACGGCCAACCTTCATCGTCACCGCCAGCACTGAGACCACGGGCAGAGTCGTATTCACCGACACCCCAATCAGGACGTTACACGCGCCGAGCGCCCAGATCGACGATCCCCACACCACCGCCGCCAGGCACGCAACCAGGCCCAGCAGCAGTGCCACCACGATCAGGCGCGGCGCGCCGAACCGTTCGCTGAGCAGACCCGAAAACGGCGCCGCCACTACTGACCCGAGGACGTACGGCACCAGCACGATGGCTGCCGCGAGTGGCCCAAGGTCCTGTGTGTGAACCGCGAATGGCAACAGATAGCAGGCGCCCTGCCCGGCGCCCAATGTCAACGCCGCCAGACCGGCCAGCATCAGTCGTCGCGGGTGCGAAAGCGCGTGCACGATGTCGAGCGCGCCAGGTCGCTGGGGACTCCGCTCCGGGCGAAACGCCAGGGCACGCACGCGCAGCACGACCGCCAGCACCGCGAGTGGCACGATGGCCATCTCGAACGACATGCTGCGCCAGCCAACCCACGTGCCGAACGAACCCGCGACCAGGTAGCCGACGACCTGGCCAACGGAAATGCTCGCGTTCACGATGCCGAATGCCGAGCCCTGGCGCGCCGCGCCGGCCATCAAGGCAAATGCGTTGGTGCTGACGATGCCCAGCGCGGCGCCGGTCGCGATCTGCGCTAGTAGCAGCACGAGCGGGTGCTCCGCCCGGGACCGCAGCGCCAGCCCGACCAGGGCCAGCAGCATGCCCCGTGCGCAAAAGGGCCGCCGACCGTACAGGTCGCCACCAGTCCCAGCAGGCAGCTGCACCAGGAGCGCGACGATACCGCCGACTCCGAACAACACCCCCAACGCGCCCGCGTCCAGCCCCAGATCAAGACCGACCTCGGGCAAGAACGGCGTGATGTTGAAGAAGCAGGCGTAGGTTGCGATCTGCACCGCGCACGCGGTCGCGAGCAGCGACCCCAGCGCCGGCGTCGCGGGCCGCGCGTGCGGCACTACGCCGTGGCGACCACCACCGACTTCGACTCGGTGTAGTAGTCGAGCACTTCGGTGCCGTGCTCTTTGCCGTAGCCGCTGTGCTTGGTACCGCCGAACGGCAGCTCATCGTGCGCGATCTGCACGGCATTCACCCAGGTATAGCCCGCCTCGAGCTCGTCGATCGCGCGCTGCGCCTTGCCCATGTCGCGGGTGAAGATGCTCGAACCCAGCCCGAACTCAGAGCTGTTGGCTTTGTCCAGTGCTTCGTCGAGATCGCGCACGCGCATGATCGGCAACAGCGGTCCGAACGTCTCTTCAGTCCACACGCGCGCGCCATCGGGCACGTCGATCACCACGGTCGGCTCGAAGTAGAACCCGCGCTCGAACTCTCCACCGTGCGGACGCTCGCCACCGGCGACCACTTTGCCGCCGCGTGCCACTGCGTCGGCCAGCTGCGACTCGATCTCGGCACGCTGCTTCTCGGTGTGCAGCGGGCCCATCTGCGCGTTGGCATCGGTGCCACTGCCGAGCTTGAGGCGCTTCGCTCGCGCGGCTACTCGTTCGATCAACTGGTCGGCAACGCGGTCCTCGACGAACACGCGCTTGATCGCCAGGCACGCCTGGCCGGCGTTGAAGAAGCGACCGATAGCGATATTTTTCGCCGCCAGGTCCAGGTCGGCATCGGCGCACACAATCGCCGCGTCACTGCCACCCAGTTCCAGCGTGACATGCTTCAGCTCGTCGGCAGCGGCTTTGGCGACCTGCTTGCCAGTGCCGGTCTCGCCCGTGAAGCCGATCTTGCGCACGAGTGGGTGGCGAATGATCTCGTCGCCAACCACAGCGCCCGGACCGGTCACGATGTTCAGCACACCGGGCGGCAGGCCGCCTTCGAGCATCAGCTCGGCCAGCTTGAGTGTGCTGAGCGGCGTGGTGCTGGCTGGCTTGGCCACGACGGTATTGCCGACGGCCAGCGCGGGCGCAATCTTGTTCGCTAGCAGCGTGAGCGGGAAGTTCCACGGGATGATCGCGCCGATCACGCCGATCGGCCGGCGCACCACGAGGCCCGTCGCGTTCTGCGATGGCAGCGGCATATGCTTGCCTGCCAGCGCGCCGCCCTTAATCAATCCGGCATAGATCTCGATGTTCTCCGCGAAGCGCGTGGCCTCGATGCGCGAGTCGCGTATCGGCTTGCCCTGCTCGCTCGTGAGCAGTTGTGCGACGTCGTCGAGGTGCTCCTTCACGCAGTGCGCGGCATGCATGAGGATGTCCGAGCGTTTCGTCGGCAGCATCTTGCTCCAGGCTGGAAATGCCGCGGCCGCGGCCTCGATCGCGCGCCGCGTGTCCTGCGCATCGGCGCGTGGCACCGAATCGACGAGCTCGCCCGTGGCCGGGTTGCGCACCTCCATGGTGGCGCCGCTGGCGGCGCCCACGCGCTCACCGTTGATGATCATCTGAGCCACAGGGTCCGACTCCTCCCGTCGGAGTGTACCTTGGCACTATGCCCGAGGCTCCTGTGGTGAGCGTGTCTCGCGACCGCGACGGCGTCGCACTGATCCACCTGAATCGGCCGCCAGCGAACTCGTATGATCGCGCATTTCTGGATGACTTGAACGCGGCGGTCGACGAGGTGCGCTGGAACGGCGATATCCACGCCGCGGTGCTAATGAGCGACCTCGCGCCGCGCTTCTTTTCGGCCGGTGCTGACGTGGCAAACTTCGTGGCGAGCACCCAGCAGCAGCGCGTGATGACCGTGCTGCACGCGCACGAGATCCTGCTCAAGATTGAGCGCACCCCGAAAGTCTTCGTCGCCGCGATCAGTGGCCATGCGCTGGGCGGTGGACTCGAGATCGCTTTAGCCTGCGACTTTCGTTTTGCCGCCGAAGGGGAGTACCGCATTGGTGTGCCCGAAGTCAGCCTGGGGCTGCTGCCGGGTAACGGTGGTACCCAGCGGCTGACGCGGCTCATCGGCCGCAGCCGAGCCTTGGACCTCCTGCTCTCTGGTGAGCGTGTGACCCCCACGCGCGCATTGGAGCTAGGCATCGTCGACCGCGTCGTCGCTCCCGATGGGCTGCTCGAGGAGTGTGTCGGATATCTGGCCAAGCTGGCTGAAGGACCGACGTTGGCCGTCGGCAACATCAAGGTCGCGGCCAAGATCGGCGCCGACCTGCCGCTGGAAGGAGCCCTGGCGCTCGAACGCGAGGCCGTGTGGCGCCTGTTCATGAGCGAGGACGCCGCCGAAGGCATGGCCGCCTTTACTGAAAAACGCCGCCCGGAGTGGAAGGGCCGCTGACCTGATCAGCTCGTGAGTACGCGGCGCGCTTTGTCAATGGCGTCGACGGCCAGGGCGAGCTCAGCCTTTCCCTGGCGTCGGCCCATCGTCACCAGGCCTAGCACGTTGACGTCCGCGTCGGCCAGACGGCGCATCAGGCGCGCGAGCGAGCCAGGCTGGTCCTCCACCGATATGGTCAGGACTTCGCCTTCGGAGAAGGAGTAGCGCCGACGCCGTAGAACGTCCCGCGCGGCGTCGTCGTTGTTGGTCGACAGGGTCGCCCAGCCGATGTTGCCGACGCCGCCGCCGCTGCTGGTGCGAATGTCGATGCCGTGCTCGGCCAGCGCTTGGGCCAGGTCGGCCAGTGCGCCCGGCTCGTTCTTGAGGCGCACGCTGAAGAGCTGCGGCATGCTGCTCTTGTGAGGTTAGTGGGTTTTGCGAGGATCCAGCGCGTCGCGCATCCCGTCGCCGATGTAATTGATCGACAGCACCGTCAAGAAGATCAGCAGGCCTGGGAAGATCGCCCAATGCGGCGCAAGATCAAGGAAATTCTGCGCGTCGTACAGCATGCGGCCCCAGGTCGGGACATCGGGCGGAAAGCCCAACCCGAGGAATGACAGCGCCGACTCGGTGATGATGGCCTGGCCAACGCCGACCGTTGCGGCCA
>WNGB01005396.1_pt1 | contig 43085 bp, 41 predicted proteins | sample 5400681 | NCBI WGS metagenome assembly WNGB01 (sample SAMN13153367, study PRJNA577476) | soil metagenome | isolation source: 115 cm soil or saprolite under grassland replicate 2 | place: USA:California | collected 2016-06-15 | reverse complement strand
TTATCCACCTGTTCTATCTACGACCCGGGCCGGCTGGTGGTTCGCATCTCCTCGCCAAGGCCCGTCAGATTTGACCAAAAAACGTGCAACATTCGGGCCACGCGCCCATGACAATGCGGAGCGCTTTCGCCCGAATCCCGCACAACTGCTGAAGACTACGCTATTTTTCACTGGGTGCGATCTCGCCTCGGCGTAGGTCTGTCACGATCGCCCCAGAGCCCCGGCCGCCCAACAGGTCTTGAATGCTTGAACTTCTTGCACTTTTTAGCCCCAGCCTGCGCAGGGCAGGGGAGAAGCTCGCTCACAATCAAGACCGCAAGTGAAAACAGCCGGTCACCGCACAAGTTCCAGGCAGACAATGGCAGAGGAAGGGCGCTGGCGCACTCAACTCATCGTGAGGCTGCAAGCGCTTGGCAGTAGGCAAGTTTCCGCTTCGTGCAAGGAGGCAGGACCGTGAATGCCAAAAGCGCGACCCGGTCGGGTGCCGGCCCGTCCGGCGGCAGCGAATTGCACAAGGGCAGCCCCTTTTTCCTCGCGCTCACCGCGATCGGTATCGTGTTCGGCGATATCGGGACGAGCCCGCTCTATACATTTTCCGTCACGCTGAGCGCCACCGGCCATCCGGAGCCGACCGCAGGCGACGTCCTTGGGATCGTCTCCCTGATCTTCTGGGCGCTGATGGCGATGGTGTCGCTCAAATACGTGGTTCTCGTTCTGCGCGCCGATAACGACGGCGAAGGCGGAATTCTGGCGCTGTTGGCCTTGGTGGCCTCCGAACGGATTGCGAAGGCGCCCGAGCTTCCGATTCTGGTTCTGCTCGGCGTTGTGGGAGCGGCGCTGCTCTATGGCGACGGCGTCATCACGCCGGCCATTTCCGTGCTCTCTGCCATGGAGGGACTCAAGCTGGTCACGCCGGACTTGGAAAAATTCATCTTGCCGCTGACGCTCGCAATCCTGATCGGGCTGTTCATGATACAGCACCGGGGAACCGCGAGCATCGGGCGACTGTTTGGCCCGGTCATGGTCACCTGGTTCGTGGTCATCGGATTGCTCGGCGCCGTCAATATCTGGGCAGCGCCCGAAATTCTCAAAGCGCTCAGTCCGGGGGAGGCGGCGCGTTTCGTGCTCGCGAATCCGCTCATCGCTTTCGCGGTGATGGGCGGCGTGTTCCTTGCGCTGACGGGGGCGGAGGCGCTTTACGCCGACATGGGCCACGTCGGTGCCACCGCCATTCGCCGCGCCTGGTTCGGCTTGGTACTGCCGGCGCTGCTGCTCAACTATTTCGGCCAGGGCGCGCTCGTTCTCACCGATCCCAAAGCGCTCGACAGCCCGTTTTACAAATTGGCCCCGCATTGGGCGGTCATTCCGCTGATCGGTTTGGCGGCGCTGGCGACCATCATCGCCTCTCAGGCGCTCGTCTCCGGTGTCTTCTCGCTCACGCGGCAGGCGATGCAGCTGGGGCTTTGCCCGCGCATGCGCATCGTGTCGACATCGAGCGACGAAGCCGGTCAGATCTACGTTCCGACAGCGAACTGGCTGTTGATGATCGGCACCTTGCTGATCGTCGTGCTGTTCAAGACATCCGAGCATCTGGCAGGCGCCTATGGCATCGCCGTGTCCGGCACCATGTTGGTCACGACGATCCTACTCTATCGCGTAGCCATCGGCCGCTGGAAGTGGCCGCCCGCGCTCGCCATCTTCATCATCGTGATTTTCGGCGCGGTCGACGCGACCTTCCTCGCGTCCAACTCGCTCAAGATCGTCGAGGGCGGCTGGTTCCCCCTCACCGTCGGCGGCGCCATGGTGTGGTTGATGCTCTGCTGGCGCCAGGGCTCCTCGCTCGTGCGCCATCGCCTGCAAGAGATGTCGATGCCACTCGACCGCTTCATCGCCAGTGTCGAGAAGATGGTGGTGGCGCGACCGCCGGGTGTGGGCGTGTGGCTGACCAAGGTCGCCCACGGCGCCTCGCCGATCCTGCTGCACCATATCAAGCAAAACAGCGTGCTGCAGCAGACCATGATCCTGCTGACCTTCGTTGCCGACCGGCGTCCGCGGGTCCCGTTCGCAGAGCGCCACGTCATCGAATCGCTCGGTCACGGCATCTATCGCATCCAGATTAGGCTCGGCTTCATGCAGACCCCGGATATTCCCGTGGCGCTCAAGAGTTGTAAGATGCATGGCTTCGAGGTCGATCTCGACCAAGTGCATTATTACATCGCGCACGAAATCGTGGTCCGCCGCGCAAGGAAGTCGGCCATGGCGGCGGTGCCGTTTGCGATTTACGCGTTTCTCACCCGGATCGCGAGCCGGGCTCCCGACTTCTTCAAACTCCCGCATGACCGGGTGTTGGAAGTGGGCTTCCACATCGAACTCTGACGTCGTGCCGGAGGCCGCGCTGATCGCGCCGCAACGCATCCGAAAAGCACGCTCCCTGCCGCGCCGGCTGCGCCGCCGAAAATGCTACACTTGATAGGCGAGCAGTTCGGGCACAGATCGAAGCCATGACGCAGCAGACGGAACAGGCGCGGCGCGGGCTCGACGCCATCGCGGGCGTGGCGCGCGAGGCTTCGCGCAAGGGACCGCCGCCAGTGCACCTGTGGAATCCCCCGTTTTGCGGCGACCTCGACATGCGCATCGCGGCGGACGGCACCTGGTTCTATCTCAAGACTCCGATTGGACGGGCGGCGCTGGTGAAGCTCTTCGCCTCGATCCTCAAGCGCGAGGGCGACAAGTATTTCCTCGTCACCCCGGTCGAGAAATGCGGAATCATCGTCGAAGACGCGCCGTTCCTTGCCGTCGAGCTCAAGGCGGAGCAGGGCGGGCAAGGCCAGCTGCTGCATTTCCGCACCAACGTCGATGACTGGGTGACGTGCGGACGGGACCACGCGCTGCGGTTTGAGCCCGAGCCGGAGACCGGCGGGCTCAAGCCGTATCTGCACGTTCGCCGCGATCTCTGGGCAAAGGTGACGCGGGCGCTGTTCTACGATCTCGTCGAACTCGGCGAGGAGCGAGAGATCGGCGGGGAGCGCATGTTCGGAATTGTCTCAGGGGGAGAGTTCTTCGCCATGGCGCCGGCCGCAAGCTTGCGGGATTTCCGATGACGGATATGGCGCTGCGGAGCGGCGCAATGGGAGACGACTTCTTTCGTCGCGCGCGCGCGCGCCTCACCCTGGACGTGCCGGCCGCGCTCAATGATATCACGGCGCAGGCCAAGCGCGGCGATCTCGATCTCGACCCCGTGTCGTGGGATCGTGCCGGCGTGAAGGCGACCCGGCCGGCTGCTGTCCTCGTTCCGGTCGTCGATCGCAGCGAGCCCACCGTGTTGCTCACGTTGCGCACCGAGCTTCCCAGCCATCCCGGGCAGATCGCGTTCCCAGGCGGAAAGATTGATCCGCAGGATCGCACGCCGGCCGATGCCGCGCTGCGCGAAGCCACGGAGGAGATCGGGCTCGCCCGCGCGCTGATCGAGCCGATCGGCTACCTCGACCTCTATCTTACCTTCTCCGGCTATCGCATCCTGCCGACGCTCGCGCGCGTGCGTCCCGACTACAAGCTCGTGCTTTCCACGGCGGAAGTCGCCGAGGCCTTCGAGGTGCCGCTCGCCTTCCTGATGGACGCACAGAACCACGCGTTGCACAGCCGCGATTGGAAGGGCGTGACCCGCAGGTACTACGCTATTCCCTTCGGCGAGCGCTACATCTGGGGCGTGACCGCGGGGATTCTGCGGAATTTGTACGAGCGGATTTATGAAGGCTAAAGTGGATTTCGCTGAGATAGAATTCAGTGCATTGTGCCAAGCGCGGAACCGAGCGCCGTTGACTTGAGGCCCACGCCCGGGACAGCAGAGCGATGATCCGCCCCTTCCTTACCGAGATCGCGCTGTTTCTGGCGCCGTTCCTCGTCTACGCCGTCTTCTTGTGGGCAACGCGCGCGGGCGTGCTGCATCCCGACTCGTGGAGCCTGCCGCGCGTTGCCTGGTTGCTGCTCGTGGCGTTCGTGCTCGTGATCGGCAGTTTCATCGTGTTGGCGCAATGGGGCGGGTCGCCGACGGGCTCGACCTATGTTCCGGCGCATATGGAGGACGGCCATTTGGTGCCGGGCAAGACGAAGTGACGCGACGCGTCGACGCCGCTTGGCTTAGAGAGGCGCCGCTGCGCGACATTCTCGCCGCGCTCGACGGCGACGGCGAGGAAGCGCGCATCGTCGGCGGCGCAGTGCGCAACGCGCTCCTCGGCGAACCGCATGGCGACATCGACATCGCCACCACCGCGCCCCCGGCTGAAGTGATCCGCCTGGTGGAGGCGGCGGGCTTCAAGGCGGTGCCCACCGGGGTCGAGCACGGCACGGTCACCGTCGTCGCCGCCGGGCAGCCGTTCGAAGTGACAACCTTGCGCGAGGACGTCGAGACGTTCGGGCGGCATGCGAAAGTCGTCTTCGGCCGCGACTGGAAGCGCGACGCCGAGCGCCGCGATTTCACCATGAACGCGCTGTCGCTGTCCCGGGACGGGACCGTCCACGACTATGTCGGTGGTCTCGCCGATATCGAGGCGCGGCGCGTGCGCTTCATCGGCGACGCGGCCAGGCGCATCGCCGAAGACTATCTGCGCATCCTGCGCTTCTTCCGCTTCCACGCCGCGTATGGCGAGGGCAGCCCGGACCCGCAAGGGCTCGCCGCCTGCATCGAAGGACGCGCCGGCCTCGAGCAGCTCTCACGCGAGCGCGTGCGCATGGAGATGGTCAAGCTCCTCGTTGCCAAGCATGCGGTGCCGACGCTCGCGCTGATGACGGAGACGGGGCTGCTCGAGCAGGTGCTCGGCGGCGTGCCGCTGCTTGCGAGCTACGCCAACATGGTCAAGCTCGAGGCGGCGCTCGCGCTCGCGGCCGATCCCGTGCGCCGCCTTGGCGCGCTCGGCATCTCGGTCGTCGAGGATGCCGAACGCCTGCGCGAGCGCTTGCGGCTCACCAATGCCGAGTACGAGCGGCTGGCCTCGATGGCCGACGGTTGGTGGCAGATCGCTTGCGGCTCACCAATGCCGAGTACGAGCGGCTGGCCTCGATGGCCGACGGTTGGTGGCAGATTTCAACGAGTTGGAGCGAGCACGAGGCGCGCGTCCTGCTTTATCGGCTGGGAGGCGCACGTTTCACCGATCGCGCGCTGCTGGCCTGGACGCGTGCGCCGCAAGGCGCGGCGGATCCGACTTGGCATGCACTCGCCACGCTGCCGGCGCGCTGGAGCGTGCCGGCGTTTCCGCTCAGGGCCGCCGATTTCATGGCGCGCGGCGTGCCGAAGGGGCCCCGCTTGGGCGCGGCGCTCGCGGCGGCGGAGGAGGCGTGGATCGCGGCGGGATTCCCGGCCGATGCGCCGGCGGTGGCGGCGATCGCGGACGCGGCGGCGGCCGAAACGCGGTGATGTACTTCCCCCGTTCGAAAGCGGGGACCCAGACGCTGGCCCTGGATTCCCGCTTGCGCGGGAATGAGCCGAGGGGAGGCCCGACTCGCGGCGCGAGCCGTTCCGCCCTACATTGCAGGGTGAGGCTGTCATGAGCACCAGTCGCCGTCCCGCTGATATCGCCCGCCGCTCGGCGGAAGCGCTGCGTGCGCGGCCACGCGACGCGTTTCGACGCGAGACGTTCGCATTGCCGCGCGAGCAAGCGCGGGAGAAGGCGCGCGAAATGTTTCGCCGTTTTCCCAAGGCGGCTTACATGACCGAGATCGAATCCTGGCGCGAACTCCCCGGCGACCGCATCGAGTTCACCATGCGCCGGCTTCCCAGCGCGGATTGATACTGCGTGTCCCGGATGCGGTGCAGCGCGAAGCGCGCTAGCGCGGAGCGGTGCGCCGCTGATCCGGGACTGCTAGAGACTGGGGCGATCCCGGGTCTGCAGCGCACCACTCCGTGCTGCGCTGCGCCCGGGACACGCGTCCAGTCGCGGTCGTATATGACTGAACGGATGCTCGAATCGCTTTCCTTGGCTTTTGCCGAAATCTCCTTGCCGCAGCTTGCCGTGATTGCGGGAATGGCGCTCGTCGCCTCCGTGGTCGGCGGGGTCGCCGGCTACGGCACCGGCGCGCTGATGCCGCTGGTCTTGGTGCCGATGGTGGGGGCCGAGCCGGTGGTGCCCATCCTCTCCATCTCGGCGCTATTGACGAATGCGAGTCGCGCGGCGGCGTTTCGGAGTTTCGTGGACGGACGGCGCGCGCTGATCGTGCTCGTCGCCGCGGTGCCGACCTGCGTGCTCGGCGCCTGGGGCTACACCTTGCTCACCGGCAAAGGTGCCGCGCTGGTGATCGGCGCCATGCTGGTGGCGAGCGTGCCGCTGCGTCGGCTGATGCGGCGACGCGGGCTTGCGCTCTCGAGCCGCGGCCTAGCCGTGGCCTGCTTCGGCTGGGGCCGTGATCGCAACCGATGCGGTCATCTCCATCGGCATCGGGCTCGCCAAGCTCGCCACCTTCGGGCTCGCCGGCGCGGTGAACGCGCAGGTCATCGCGATCGCCCTGCTCATCGGCGCCGTAGCCTTTCCCGGCGCCTTCCTGGCCAAGGTGCTGATCGGGCGCTTATCCGTGCACGTCCATGCCGCCATCCTCGATGCGGTGGTGATCGGCGGCGGCGCTGTGATGATCGCCAATGCCTTCGTGCGGTGAGGCGGCTCACGGCCACTTCACCACCGGCGGCAGGGAGGAGAGGATCGCCTCGACATTGCCGCCGGTGCGCAGCCCGAACACGGTGCCGCGGTCGTAGAGCAGGTTGAACTCCACATAGCGGCCGCGGCGCACGAGTTGCTCCTCGCGCTCGGCCGCGCTCCACGGCGTGGCGAAGTTCTTGCGCACCAGCTCGGGATAAATGCCGATGAAGGCGCGACCCACCTCCTGGGTGAAGGCGAAATCCGCCTCCCAGTCGGCGCTGTCGAGATAGTCGAAAAAAATGCCGCCGATGCCGCGCATCTCGCCGCGGTGACGCAAGTAGAAGTACTCGTCGCACCATTGCTTGTACTTCGCATAGGGCGCCACGCGCCCATGCGCGTCGCAAGCTCGTTTCATTGCGGCATGGAACGCAACTGTATCGGGATCGTCTTGGCGGCGGCGGGCGTCGAGCACGGGCGTCAGGTCCGCCCCGCCGCCGAACCAGGCCTTGGTGGTCACCACGAAGCGCGTATTCATGTGCACCGCCGGCACGTGCGGGTTCTGCGGGTGGGCGATGAGCGAAATGCCGGAGGCCCAGAACCGCGGATCGGTTTCGGCGCCCGGAATGTCCTTGCGGAATTCGGGTGCGAACTCGCCGAAGACCGTGGAGACGTGCACGCCGACCTTCTCGAACACGCGGCCGCCCATGCTCGCCATCACGCCGCCGCCGCCCGGGTCGGCTTTAGCCGACCCGGCGCTTGAATTGCCGATTTTGGGTACGCCCGATGTCGGTCGGTCAGCGCTGTGATCGGCGCGGCTCCAAGGCGTGCGAACGAACCCGCCGGCCGCGCGGTCGGCAAGCGGCGCGTTCGCCGGCAAGTCGGCTTCCAGCGCCTCGAACGCGGCGCAGATGTCATCGCGCAAGGCTTCGAACCACGCTTGCGCGCGTGCCTTGCAAGCTTCGAGCACGCTCATAAGACCTTCCTCGTCCCTTCAGCGGTTGGTCCGCTACCCCGTCACTGTGGCGACGCCATTGCATGCGAGCGGCCGTGGGCGCAACGTTTGTGGCAAACGAAGATTCAACCGAGCTTTTTTTGCCATGTTTTGGGCCGGGGAAAATTCCACCCGAAGCTTTTTTTTGCCATGTGGGGACCTGGCAGGCGGTGGGTTAGCGACAGAGCGCCAGCGAGCGATGCGGGTGAGGGGTAGCGCCTTGGGGCGTGAGAATGTCCCTCACCCGCTTCGTGTTTTTTGGACTGCTTTGTGAATTCTCTGCTCAGTGCCCACCTCGTAACCTCGCCTTAACTCCCGCCGCCCGCCTGCGCTAGCGTTTGCCGAATCGCTTCACCCACGGCCATTGCGGCGGCCATCGCCACGTTGAGCGAGCGCAATCCTTCTCGCATCGGAATCACGAGCCGTGCGTCGGCCACCGCGTGTACCTTCTCCGGCACGCCCGAGGTTTCGCGGCCGAACAGCAGGACGTCGCCGCGCCGGAACGTGTGCTCGAGATAGGAGCGACGCGCGCGCGTCGTGAACAGAATGAGCCGCGCGTCGGCGCCGATGCGCCAGGCTTCGAAGGCCTCCCAGCTGGCGTGACGGACGATCTCGACCTGATCGAGGTAATCCATGCCGGCGCGGCGGAACGCGCGGTCGCTGGTCGGAAACCCCGCGGGCTCGATGATGTGCGCCTCGACGCCGAGGCAGGCGGCGAGACGAAGAACCGTGCCCGTGTTCTGGGGGATATCGGGCTCATAAAGCGCAATGCGCATCGGCAAGATTGCAGGCATGCAGCGAACCGTGATGGCGGCCGAAACTTATGATGGACAAACGATTTGCGCGACATTCGGTCGTTGCGGCATGAACCCGCATTGCCCACTTGCGCTCCCTTGGCAAGGGTGCCAATAAAACGCCGCTGGATGAAGCCGCTTGGCCCTCGCTTGCAGAGAGGAGAGCGGCCGGTTCGCCCGCCGCCGCCAGGCGGCGTCTTTCGTGTCGGGCGCTGAGGGAGCGAGACGACCCTTCAGCGGCGAAGCTCACGCAGCCGGCGCAAGCAGGCTGCGGGCGGACTGACGGACAGAAAGGAACGACGCACGTGACGACGATGTCTTCGGCCGAGCCGACACGTCGCGATTTTCTTTACATTGCGACCGCCTCCATCGCCGGGATCGGGGCCGCCGCGACGCTGGTGCCGCTGATCGCACAGATGAATCCCGACGCCTCGACCATTGCGGCCGGCGCGCCCATCGAAGTCGATCTTTCACCGATCGCCGACGGCCAGGTGATCAAGGTGTTCTGGCGCGGCAAGCCGATCTACGTCAATCACCGCACCAAAAAGCAGATCGAGGAGGCGGAAAACGTCGACGTGGCGAAGCTGCCCGACCCGCAGCCGGATTCGGCGCGCGTCAAGCCCGGCCATGCGCAGTGGCAGGTGCTGATCGGAATCTGCACCCACCTCGGCTGCATCCCAATCGCCCATCAGGGACCCTACGACGGCTATTTCTGCCCCTGCCATGGCTCGGTCTACGACACGTCGGGACGCATCCGGCAGGGACCCGCGCCGTTGAACCTCGCGTTGCCGCCCTACGAATTTCTCTCCGACACCAAGATCCGGATCGGCTGACGGCTTCGATCATGAGCGGACATCCGACCTATCAGCCGCAAAGCGCGTTCATGCAATGGATGGAGCGGCGGCTGCCGATCGCCGGGCTCGTCTACTCGTCCTTCGTCGTTTATCCCATCCCGCGCAACCTGAACTACTGGTGGACGTTCGGCGGCATCCTCACCTTCATGCTCGCCGCACAGGTCGCCACCGGCGTGGTGCTGGCGATGCACTACACGCCGCACGTCGACTATGCCTTCGATTCCGTCGAGCAGATCATGCGCGATGTGAACTACGGCTGGCTGTTGCGCTACTTGCACTCGAACGGCGCTTCCATGTTCTTCCTCGCCGCCTACATCCACATGTTCCGCGGCATGTATTACGGCTCCTACAAGGAGCCGCGCGAGGTGCTGTGGATCCTCGGCGTCATCTTGTTGCTGCTCATGATCATGACCGGCTTCATGGGCTACGTGCTGCCCTGGGGCCAGATGAGCTTCTGGGCGGCGACCGTCATCACCAACCTGTTCTCGGCGATTCCGTTAGTGGGGGAATCGATCGTCAGCTGGCTGTGGGGCGGCTACGCCGTCGGCAATCCTACGCTCAATCGGTTCTACTCGTTGCACTATCTGCTGCCGTTCGTAATCGCAGGCGTGGTCGTTCTCCACATCTGGGCGCTGCACGTGGCGGGGCAGAACAATCCGACGGGGATCGAGCCGAAGACGGAGCACGACACCGTCGCATTCACCCCCTATGCGACGATCAAGGACTCCTTCCTGCTCGCCGTGTTCTTGATCCTGTTCGCCTGGTTCGTGTTCTACATTCCCAATTTCCTCGGTCATCCCGACAACTACATCCCGGCCAATCCGGCGGTGACGCCGATGCACATCGTGCCAGAATGGTATTACCTGCCGTTCTACGCGATCCTGCGCGCCATTCCGAACAAGCTCCTTGGCGTGATGGCGCTCGGTGCCTCGATCCTCATTCTCGCGTTCCTGCCGTGGCTCGACACCTCGAAAGTGCGCTCGGCGCGCTATCGCCCGCTATACCGCCAGTTCTTCTGGGTGTTCGTGATCGTCTGCGTCGGTCTCGGCTGGCTCGGCTCCAAGCCGCCGGAAGGCAACTACGTGCTGTTCGCGCGCATCTTCACCGCCTACTACTTCGCCTTTTTCCTGGTGATCCTGCCGGTGCTCGGCAAGATCGAGCGAACCAAGCCGTTGCCCAAGTCGATTTCTGAATCGGTGCTGGGCGAGGGCGAGCCGATCGGGGCGCCCGCGCCGCCTCCTGCGAAGGCTTGAGCGGTCATGGCCTACGCGAGCGCCGTCCTCGCTGTTGCCATCTCGCTTGCCGCCCTTGCTCTACCCGCGCGGGCGCAAGAGCACGAACCACCGCCGCCGCCCGCCAACAAATGGTCGTTCGCCGGGCCGTTCGGTAAATTCGACCGCGCGCAGCTACAGCGCGGGTTCAAGGTCTATCGCGAAGTCTGCCAGACCTGCCACGGCCTGAAACTGGTCGCCTTCCGCACGCTTGCGGAGCCCGGCGGGCCAGGTTTTACGACCGCGCAAGCAACCGCCATCGCCGCCGAATACCAGGTCAAGGGCGAGCCCGACGATCAGGGCGAGGTCAAGGATCGCCCCGGCCGGCTGGCCGATACTTTCCCGCCGCCGTTTCCCAACGACCAGGCGGCGCGCGCGCGCTACAACGCGGTGCCGCCCGATATGTCGGTGATCGCCAAGGCGCGCGGCTATGAGCGCGGCTTCCCCCGCTGGGTCGGCGATATCTTCACGCAATACCAGGAGCAGGGCGTCGACTACATGACCGCACTGATGCAGGGCTACAAAGACGCCCCGCCTGCCGGGGTCACCCTTCCGCCCGGCAACTTCTACAATGAGTATTTCCCCGGCCACGCCATCGCGATGCCGCCGCCGCTCACTAACGACCGCGTCGAATATACCGACGGCGCGCCGATGACGGTCGAGCAATACGCCAAGGACATTTCGGCCTTCCTGATGTGGACCGCCGAGCCGCACCTCGAGGCCAGGAAGCGCGTCGGCATGCAGGTGTTCATTTTCCTGATGGTGTTGGCCGTGCTCCTCTACTTCACCAAGAAGAAGGTGTGGCACGCGGTGGAATTGCATCCGGAAGAGCTCAAGCCGCGTCCGCCGAGCGAATACCCGCGCGCGTGAAAGAGCCATAGATGTGACGCGAGGACCGCGCACTCGGTGCGCTCCCTCTCCCCTGCGGGGAGAGGGGTGGGGTGAGGGGGATCGGATCTCACGATAGGCCTTAACCCCTCACCCCATCCCTCTCCCTATGGGAGAGGGAGCATACCGAACTCGCCGCTCGGTCGTGGGCCAATCGCGCCATTGCGACATCGGCGCTGACGGGAGTCCGCATGACCAAGGCCGTGCTCGGCGTCATCGGCGGCTCCGGCATCTATGAGCTGCCGGGGCTCGAGAAGGTGCGGCAAAGGACGATCAGGAGCCCATGGGGCGAGCCCTCGGCGCCGCCGCGCATCGGCGAGATCGCCGGCACGCCGGTCGTCTTTCTCTCGCGTCATGGCGAGGGACACCGCCTCTCGCCCTCCGACATCAACTACCGTGCCAATATCGACGTGCTCAAGCGCGCCGGCGTGACCGACCTCGTCTCGCTCTCCGCCTGCGGCTCGTACAAGCAGGAATTGCCGCCCGGCACCTTCGTGCTGGTCGATCAATTCGTCGACCGCACCTTCAACCGGCGGAGCTCCTTCTTCGGCGAGGGCTGCGTCGCCCACGTGTCGATGGCGCATCCGGTGTCGCCGCTGTTACAGGACCGCATCGCCGCCGCCGCCGAGCGCGAAGGAATCAAGATCGTGCGCGGCGGCACCTACGTGTGCATCGAAGGACCGCAGTTTTCGACCTACGCCGAGAGCATGACCTACAAAGGGCTCGGATATTCCGTCGTCGGCATGACCAATCTGCCGGAGGCTAAGCTCGCACGCGAGGCCGAGCTCTGCTACGCGACCGTCGCCATGGTCACCGACTTCGACTGCTGGCATCCCGACCACGACGCGGTGACGGTGCAGGACATCATCGCCGTGCTCAGCGCCAACGCCGACAAGGCGAAGGCGCTGGTGGCGCGGCTCGCCCGCGATTTTCCGCATGAGCACGAGCCGTGTCCGATCGGCTCGGACCGCGCGCTCGACACCGCGCTAATCACCGCGCCCGGGGCGCGCGACAAGAGCCTGTTGCGCAAGCTCGACGCCGTGGCAGGCCGCGTGCTGAAGACAAAGCGCTAGTGGTTCGCAGCCCGGATGAGCGTCAGCGAAATCCGGGGTCCCGCATATCGCTTCGCTCATGCGGGCTACTCGATGATCATTCGACAATAATGAATCGAACCGTGTTCACGACGGGGCGACGATCTCGCCCGCCAGCCGCTTGGCAATCTGCCGCGCGGCAATCGCCCCGCTCCCGAGCGCGGTCGCAATGCTCGGATGCGCCGGATTGGCCACATCGCCCGCCGCGAAGACGCTGCGACAGGATGTTTCCATGTTGCCATCGACCACGAGATAGCCGAGCGGGTCGGTCGCGGGCGCGAGCTCGGCGAGCCAGGCTTCGTTCGTATTCGGCCGGTAGCCGAACAGCAACACCACGTGGTTGGCGTCGATCGCGCGGCCGTCGTCGAGCCGCAGGCGCACGCCGCAAGAGACATCCTCGAGCGCCTCGACCGTGCGCTCCGCCACCACATTCGCCAATCCGGATGCCTGATGCCGGCGCAGGCGCTCGATGAGGAGCGGCTGCGCCTTCGGCGACTTCGAGCGCATGATCACGGTCACGCGCACGCCCTTCTCGGCCAGGATGCGCGAGACGTCGAAGGCGTTATCGCCGCCGCCGATCACCGCGACGTGCGAGCCCAAGTCGGCGTTCGGCTCGCCGATTGCGCTCGCACCGAGATGGAGGCGGCCCGCCGCTGCAACGCGCCGCGCATTCGCAACCTCGTCGAGCCACTCCTCGCCCGCAAATTGCGTGCCGGTCGCGATTACGACCGCCGCCCCCGACAATGGGCGCGGGTCCCCGGAGAGGTCGAGCCGCCATTGCTGCTTCTCGCGGGTGAGGCGCTGCGGCGCGGCGCCGAGCCACGTGTCGATCCCAAGCTCGCGGACGTGGGCGGCGAACTCGGCCGCGTTCTCGCGCGCGCTCTTGCCACGCTGGCCGAGCAGCCACTCGTTCGGATAGGGGCTCAGGCGCGCCATCCCGCCAAGCGCATTCTCCTTCTCGATGATCACCGGGTGCAGGCCGTAATTGTGCAGCCAGAGCGCACAGGACATGCCGGCCGGGCCGCCTCCGATGATCGGCACCACCGGCGCCTCGGTTGATCGCGGCATATCCCGTCTCCGGTTGCGCGCCGCCCCATGGTTCGCCAGAGTGAGCCCGCCTGCAAGTCTCTAGCCCGTGACACCGCGAGACGCCCATGGTCAGCATGCAATTCGAGCACGACCTCAAGGACGCAATCCGCTCCATCCCGGACTATCCCAAGCCCGGGATCGTGTTCCGCGACATCACCACGTTGCTCGGCAACGCACGCGCGTTCCGCCGCGCGGTCGACGAACTGGTCCAGCCCTGGGCCGGGATGAAGATCGACAAGGTTGCCGGCATTGAGGCGCGCGGCTTCATTCTCGGCGGGGCGGTCGCGCACCAGGTTTCAGCCGGCTTCGTGCCGATCCGCAAGAAGGGCAAGCTGCCGCACAAGCGCGTGTCGATCGCCTATTCGTTGGAATACGGTCTCGACGAGATGGAAATGCACGAGGATGCGGTGGAGAAGAACGACCGCGTCATCCTGGTGGACGACCTCATCGCCACCGGCGGCACGGCGGAGGGCGCGGTCAAGCTGTTGCGCCAGTTGGACGCGCAGGTGCTCGCCGCCTGCTTCATCATCGACCTTCCTGATCTCGGCGGCGCGGCCAAGCTGCGCGGGCTCGACGTGCCGGTGCGCACGCTCATCAGCTTCGAAGGGCACTGAACTGATCGTGTCCCGGGCGCGGCGCAGCGTGAAGCCATAAGCGCGCGTCTTTCGACGCGCTATGGCGGAACGCTGCGCTGCAGATCCGGGACCGTAACGGAGCGTGGCGGTCCCGGATCAGCGGTGCACCGCTAACGCGCTGCACCGCATCCGGGACGCGGGGAAGATCACCAGCAAACTGTGGCACTACCCGACCGCCGGCTATTTCCGGTGCGGTCCCCACGGGCCGGGCTCGCTGTCGGGAGCCGGCGAGGAGCCGAGCTCGATCGGGGGTCGGGACGGCAGGAACGGCTCGCCGCTCCTTTCGTCTTGCGTTCCGCCCCATGGCCCGCTGGCGGGGGCGCGATCGCCACTCTCTGTTTCCGCGCCCGCATCCGCTTCGCCTGGTGCGGGCAGTGCCAGCGGGCCTGGGTCATGCCCGCCGGCGAAGTTCACCAGCGCCGCCACGCGCGCATCGATCGGCGGATGCGTGTCGAAAATATTGGAAAACCCCTCGCGCGGGTTGTCGATGCACATTTCCATCACCGCCGAGGTCGCGCGCGGAAGCTCGCCGCGGCCCTCGATCTTGCGCAGCGCCGAGATCATGGCGTCCGGATTCTTGGTGAGCTCGACCGAGCCGGCGTCGGCCAGATATTCGCGCCTGCGCGAGAGTGCAAAGCGGATGACGATCGACAGGATCCAGGCGACGGCGATGAGCACGACGGCGATGAGGATCGCCACTCCCGCGCCCTTGCGGTCGCCGCTCTCGCGTCCGCCGCGCCAGCGCAAGCCACCTTGGAACATGAGACGGAAGATGAGTTCGGCGAAGAACGCGATCACCCCGGCGATGATCACGGCAATCACCAGCATGCGAACGTCGCCATTGCGGATGTGGGTCAATTCGTGGCCGAGCACCGACTCGATTTCCGCATCGTTGAGCGAATTGAGGAGGCCGGTGGTGACCGTGATCGAATATTGCTTCTCGTTCATGCCGGTGGCGAAGGCGTTGAGGCTGTCATCCTCGATTACCTTGAGCTTCGGCATGGTAATGCCGCGCGAGATGGAGAGATTCTCGAGAAGATTATAGAGGCGCGGCTCCTCCTGCCGCGTCACCTCGCGGCCGCCGGTCACCGCATCGATCATGCTCTGGTGGAATTTGTAGGCGATGAGGATCCAGAGCGCGGTGCCGAGCGTCGCCCACGGCGCGGCATAGAGCGCATCGCTCAGCGCGCGGCGCAACAGCTCGTCGGGCGGCGCATCGATGGTCAGCGCCTCACCGACGAGCGCGCCAGCATAGACCAGAAGGTAGACGAGGAAGAACAGGCCGATGAGCAGCGCGATCGAGCGCCGCTTGTTCGATTGGATGTGGGTGTAGAGTCCGTAGGCGGCCATACAAACGATTCGCTATCAGATAACGCGTCCCGGATGCGGTGCAGCGCGAAGCGCACGGAAACTGGTGCTACCCACTTGGATACGCTTGAGCGCAGTGCGCGCAGCGGTGCACCGCTGATCCGGGACCGTTCCAGGTTCGGAGTCCGCGACGGTCCCGGGTCTGCAGCGCATCGCTCCGCTTCGCTGCGCGCTGCACTGCGCCCGGGACACGAAATCGCAATACCTCAAAACTTCACCTGCGGCGCCTGCTCGAGCACCTTGCGCTCCTCAACGCCGACGTCGAAGAAATCCTTCGGCGTAAATCCGAGCGGGCCGGCCAGCAGCACCGCGGGAAACTGTTGGATGCCGGTGTTGTATTCCTGCACCGCGTTGTTGAAGAAGCGGCGCGCAGCGGCGATCTTGTTCTCGATGTCGGAAAGCTGGACCTGGAGCTGCTGGAAGTTCTGGCTCGCCTTGAGATCGGGATAGGCTTCGCTCAACGCGAAGAGTTGCCGCAGCGCTCCGCTGAGCGCGTTTTCCGCCGCCGCCTGCGCGGCAACACCTCCCGACTGCGCCGCGATTGCGGTGTTGCGCGCCTGCACCACGGCTTCCAGGGTGCCGCGTTCGTGGCCGGCGTATCCCTTCACGGTCTCGACCAGATTGGGAACGAGATCGTGGCGCTGTTTGGTCTGCACGTCGATGTCGGAGAACGCCTGGTTGACCCGCTGGCGCATGGCAACAAGGCCGTTGTAGATCGTGATGATCCACAGCACGAGCACGACGATCACGCCGATGACGATCCAGGTGACGGCGGTGGAGGACATGAAGGGCTCCTCGGCAGGTTATCGCCGGCGCCAATCTATGGCGCCGCAGGGACGAAGGGAAGCGGCGCGCGGCGCGCGGAACGTCGGGGCGCACAAATCGTTGGCTTGAGTGAAACCTTGCCGGTGTCATGCGCGCTCAGTTAACCACGTGTCCCGGATGCGGCGCAGCGCAAAACGAAGTGGAGCGGTGCACCGCTGATCCGGGACCGCCACAGAGCGGAACGGTCCCGGGTCTGCAGCGCACCACTTCGCTTCACTCGTGCTGCGCTGCGCCCGGGACATGTGCGCTGACTTGCGCATGTCCGCGCGGCGCGGCGTGAACGAGGCGATCATGGCAGTGAGCATTCCGGTCACGGCGCAGGCGCCCGCGCAGTCAGGCGCGGCGATCGTCGCGACCGATATCCCGGCACGGCTCGATCGCCTGCGCTGGGGCCGTTTCCACACGCTGGTCGTGGTCGCACTCGGCATCACCTGGATCCTCGATGGTCTCGAGGTGACGCTGGCGGGTGCGATCTCGCCCGCGCTCAAAGAAAGCCCGCAGCTGCGTTTCTCCAATGCCGACGTCGGGTTTGCCAGCAGCGCCTATCTTGTGGGCGCAGTGCTCGGCGCGCTGTTCTTCGGCTGGCTCACCGATCGGCTCGGGCGCAAGCGGCTGTTCTTCATCACGCTTGCGGTCTATCTCGTCGCCACCGCCGCGACCGCGCTGTCGTGGAATCTGGCGAGCTTCGCGCTGTTTCGCTTCTTCACCGGCGCCGGCATCGGCGGCGAATACACCGCGATCAATTCGAGCATCCAGGAGCTGGTGCCGGCGCGCTACCGCGGCTGGACCGATCTCGTCATCAACGGGAGCTTCTGGATCGGCACGGCGCTCGGCGCGGCAGGCTCGCTCGTGCTGCTCGATCCCAACCTGCTGGCGCCGGATTTGGGATGGCGCTTGGCCTTTCTGATCGGTGCGGTGCTCGGCCTCGTCATCTTCCTCATGCGCCTGTGGCTGCCGGAATCGCCGCGCTGGCTGATGACGCACGGACGCGTCGAGGAGGCAAACGCGGTGATGGACAAGATCGAAGCCGGGTTCCGCGCCCGCGGTCACCGCATCCCCGACGAGGCGCTGCCCGTCATTCGTCTGCGGTTGCGTCACTCCACGCCGCTGGGGGAAGTCGCCGACACGCTGTTTCGGGTCGAGCGCCGGCGTACCCTGGTGGGCTTGAGCCTGATGACGGCGCAGGCGTTCTTCTACAACGCGATCTTCTTCACCTATGCGCTGGTGCTGACCGACTTCTATGCCATCCCCGCCGATCATATCGGCTGGTACCTGTTGCCGTTCGCGCTCGGAAACTTCCTCGGCCCGGCGCTGCTCGGCCGGCTGTTCGATACCGTGGGACGCCGCCCGATGATTGCGATCACCTATGCCGTATCGGGAGTCTTGCTCGCCGGTGCCGGCTATCTCTTTGCCATCGGCGCGCTCTCCGCGACCGGGCAGACGATCGCCTGGATGGTGATCTTCTTTTTCGCCTCGGCGGCGGCAAGCTCGTCGTACCTCACGGTGAGCGAAATCTTCCCGCTCGAAGTACGCGCGCTGGCCATCGCCTTCTTCTATGCCGTTGGCACCGGAATCGGCGGCGTCGCGGGGCCGTGGTTGTTCGGCGCGCTGATCGATACCGGCTCGCGCTGGAGTCTCTTCGTCGGTTATCTCCTCGGCTCCGTGCTCATGCTCGCGGCCGCGTTCATTGCGGCGCGCTATGGCGTCGCCGCCGAGCGCAGGTCCCTGGAGAGCATCAGCAGGCCGCTCGCCGCCGCCGAGTGAGGGGGGCAAAGCGGCTCACCCTCGTATTTTCAGCGCAAGAATTCCGGCGAGATCAGCCGCGGCAGGAACAACGGAATTTGCGGCCAGGTGATGATCGCAGCCAGCACCAGCAGCATCGGCACGAGCATGATCATCGTGTCCTTTAGCGCGTAGCGCAGCCGCACCCGGGCGACTGCGCAGGAGATCATCAGGCAGAGCCCGTAAGGCGGCGTCACCAGCCCGAAGGCGAGCGAGACGATGCCGATGATGGCGAATTGCACGGGATGCATGTTGACGGAGCGGGTGAGCGGTTCGAGCGTCGTGCCGACGATGATGATCGCCGGGATCGCGTCGAGGAAGCAGCCGACCACCAGGAACACGAGCGCGATGAAGAAGCCGACTTCCGTGATGCCCATGTCCCACGCGGTGACGTTGGCGAGCAGCGCGCGCGGGATCTGGTAATAGGCGAGCATCCAGCCGAACGCAGAGGCGGTGCCGACGCAGAACAGCGCGACGGCGGAAAGCCGGCCGGTTTCGGCGAGCGCCCGGTAGAGCTGTTTTGCGTCCATCTCCCGGTAGACGAAGATCGACAACACCGCCGCATAGATCACGGCGACGCATGCCGATTCGGTGGCGGTGAACCAGCCCAGCAGGATGCCGCCGACGATGATGAACGGCGTCATCAGCGCCGGCACTGACTGCGCCGCCGAGCAGAAGAACTCGCGCAAAGTAGCGCGCGGATAGACCGGATAGCGGTAAAGCTTGGCGTAGACGTGCACCGTCGCCATCTGCGCGGCGGCGATCAAGAGGCCGGGCAGAATGCCCGCGAGGTAGAGTGCGCCGATCGAGACCGAGAGCACGCCGCCCCAGACGATCATCAGGATCGAGGGCGGAATGATCACGGCAAGCACCGCCGATACCGCGGTGATCGCGATCGAGAACGACAGGTCGTAGCCTTCCTTCGTCTGTGCCTCGATGAAGATTTTGCTCTGGCTCGCCGCGTCGGCGGTGGACGAGCCCGAAATGCCGGCGAAGAACACCGACAGCAGCACATTGATCTGCGCGAGCGATCCCGGCCAATTGCCGACCATGGTACGCGAGAGATGCACGAGACGGTCGGTGATGCCGCCGATATTCATGAGATTGGCGGTCAACAGGAAGAAGGGCACCGCCAGCAGGATGAAGGAATTGTAGGACTTGAACGTTTCGTTGAAGAGCACCATCGGGGAGAGCCGCAGCTCGAAGATGAGCGGCGGCAGGCACGCGAGGCCGAGCGCGAACGCCACCGGCACCCGCAGCACGATGAGAAAGAAAAACGAACCGAACAGCACCAGCGCGGCCATGCCCGGCGACATCGCGGCCTGCGTCATAGGGCGGCCTTCCCGGCCAGGATGCGAATATTGTCGAGGAAGATTTCACCGAGGAAGATCACCCAGGTCGCGCCGGCGAGCGGCCAGGCGACGAAAATGAACGGCATCGGCAGTTCGGCGAGTTCGGATTCCTGATACCACCCGAACTCCACGAATTTCATCCCCCAATAGAGGTAGACGAGCGCGAAGATCAGCACGAACAGGTTCGACACGATCCTCAGCATCGCGTTGGCGCGCCGGCCCAGCTCGGGCCAAATGTCGACCTCGAAATGGGTGCCTTCCTTGATGCCGACCATCGCGCCGAGCATGATCATCCAGATGAAGAGGAAGCGTGAGAGCTCCTCGGTCCAGATGTAGCTCGGGATCAGGTGCGTGTAGCGCGAGACGATCTGCAGCGAGACCGGAACGACCAGGATCGCGACGGTCGCCACCATCAACCAAGTCAGCAGTCGGCAATAGCCGTCGATCAGCTTTCTCATGCGCGCGAGGTTATCCGATTTATCAACTGATATGCCGTCGTCCGCGCGAGGGGCACCCCGCGACGCTCGCGTCGCGGGGACCCATAATCACCGCCTCTGGAATATGGGTCCCCAGCATAAGCGCGTTTACGCGCGTCTTCGACGCGCTATGCGCGGGGACGACGCGGGCGGATTGTCTATAGGCGCTGCTACTTGATCGCGTTGATCTGGTTGAAGATCGCGTCTGCCCCGATTTCCTTCGCGTAAGCCGCCATCACCGGATCGACCAGCTTCTTCATCTCCGCGCGGTCCGTGAACGCAATGCGCTTGAGCTTGCCGGCCTTCTCCAGCGCGTCGAGCTTGGCGCTGTCTTCCGACGACTCGATCTGCCGGCCATAGCCGCCGGCTTCCTTACCGGCCTTGATGATGGCGGCTTGCAGGTCGGGTGAAAGTTTCTTGAAAGTCTTGGCCGAGAAGCAGATCGGCCGGATGGTGATGGCGTGCTCGGTCATCGCCAGATTGGGGCCGACCTCGTAGAACTTCATCTGCTCGACGCCGGCTGCCTCGTTCTCGCCCGCCGCGATGACGCCGTTCTGGATCGCGTTGTAGATCTCGTTATACGCGATCACGGTCGGCGACATGCCGGTCGCCGCGAAGGTGCGGCTCCAGATCGGTGCCCCCTGCACGCGCACCTTGAGCCCCTTCATCTCGGTGAGATTGCGCACCGGCCTATTGGCGAAGATGTTGCGCACGCCGCCGCCGGCATAGCCGATAAGCATGACATCCGCCTTCTGTGCGATTTCATCCGCGATCGGCTTGAGCAAGTCGGCGTCGAGCACCTTGTTCCAGTGGTCGAGATCGCGGAACAGGAACGGCGCGTCGATGAAGGGGGCGGCCTTGGAGAAGGTCGACATATGCGCCGGCGACACGATGCCGTAGTCGACCGAGATGCCCTGATTCATATAGGCGAAGTAGTCCTTCTCCAGCCCCAGCTCGCTGTTGCGGTGAAGCACGAAGTTGATCGGCTTGCCGTAATATTGTTTGACCAGCGCTTCGAACCGCAGCAGCGCCTTGTTGAAGGCGTGATCGTCATTGAACTGAACCGCGCCGTGGAGCGTCACCGCGTCCTGCGTGCGTGCCGCCGGCGCAATGAGGGAAACGGCAGCAATGGCCATGACGAATAGGGCCGTCCGTAGCATGCGGGACATTGCATCCTCCCCGGATCGCGTGTTCTCGTTGAGGACCCGATAGTACGCCCGCACCAATCCTTGTCCACGGCATTGTGATGAAGCGCGCCGATCAACTCGCGGATCACCGCAGCATCTGGGAGCGCAAGCCGGTGCTGCGCCTCGTCTACGACGATTTCTACGATCGCATTGCGGCGGCCTGCCGTCCTGGCCTGACGATCGAAATCGGCGGCGGCATCGGCAACCTCAAGCGGCGGCTGACTGAGGTAGTCGCGACCGACATTCAGAGGGCGCCTTGGCTCGATTGCGTGGCGGACGCGCAACGGCTCCCGTTCGCGGATGGCTGCGCCGCCAATATCGTCATGGTCGACGTGCTGCATCATCTCGAATTCCCGGTCGTCTTCTTCCGTGAGGCCGCGCGGGTGCTGCGGCCGGGCGGGCGCGTCCTCATGGTCGAGCCCGCGATCACCTGGGGCAGCAGCTTGTTCTACCGGCTCTTTCATCACGAGCCGGTGCGGACCTCGGCCGACGCGCTCGCCGATGGCAGTCCCGATCCGCGCCGCGATCCCTATGCGTCCAATCAGGCCATCCCGACGCTGCTCGCCACCCGCGACCGCGCCCGGTTCCATCGCCTTTTTCCCGCGCTGCGCGTCGCGTCCGTGCAATGGTTCTCACTTGCGGCCTACCCGCTCAGCGGCGGCTTTAAGCCTTGGAGCCTGGTCGGCGACGGCGTCGCCCGTCGCCTGCTGCGCATCGAGCGCGCGCTTGAGCCGGCGCTCGGCCGCTTCGCGGGGTTCCGAATGTTGCTGTTGGTCGAGAAGGCGACCGACAGCCCGTAGGGTGGGCAAAATCGCTTGCAGGACTATTCCCGCGTGGGCACGGCGCGCCCTTGCGATTTTGCCCACGCGGACAAACAGAGCGGCGCGCCGTTGCCCACCCTACGCGTTGCTGCTGATTGTCGAGAAGGCGACAGACCGAGAGTGAATTCGGATCGGCAATCGACTGAAAGATCGCTCGCGGTCTTGCAATTGGCTTGCTGCGGCCTAGGCTGCCCGCGTTGCCGGTTCCGGGAGAGGTGCTCCCGCTGATCCGCGCACAGGCACCCAATGGATGCGCGCTTTCCAATCGTCGGCGTCGGCGCCTCCGCCGGAGGCGTGGAAGCGCTCGAACATCTCTTCAAGGCCATGCCGGCCGAACCTGGCATGGCCTTTATCATCATCACCCACCTCGCCCCCAAGCGGGAAAGCATGCTGCCGGAAATACTGGCGCGCGATACGCGCATGACGGTGCTGGTCGCGGAACACGACCAGCTTGTCCGCTCCGATCATATCTATGTGGTGCCGGCCGATAGCGTCCTCCAAATCGCGAAGGGGCGACTGCGCGTTCGCGCCATCGCCGACGGCCGCGAGCGCACGCCGATCGACTCGTTCTTTGCCTGCCTTGCCGGCGACCAGACCGAATATGCCATCGGCATCGTGCTCTCGGGCGCCGGCAGCGACGGCACGCTCGGCATCAAGGCGATCAAGGAGCATGGCGGCCTGACGCTCGCGCAGGCCACCGACCATTCCGGCCCGCGGCATTCCAGCATGCCCGAGAGCGCCATTGCCTCCGGTCTCGTCGACTTGGCGGTGCCGGTCGAGAGCATGCCGGAAAAGCTCGTCGCCTACGCGCGCAGCTTCGAGATGCTGAAGGCGGCGGCCAAGGACGAGCAGGCGGAGACGACCCGCCGGGCGGTCTGCGCGGTTCTGCTGGAGCAGACCGGGCACGACTTCAGCGGCTACAAAGGCCGCACCTTCTATCGCCGGATCGAACGCCGCATGCAGGTGCTGCAGATTCCCTCGCTCGCCGCCTACGCCGACCGGCTGCGCCAGGACGCCGGCGAGGCCAATACTCTCTTTCGCGATCTGCTGATCGGCGTCACCAATTTTTTCCGCGACGCGCAGGCGTTCGAGGCGCTGGAACAGCTGGTGATGCCGCGCCTGTTCGAAGGCAAGGGTGCGTCGGACACGATCCGCGTCTGGGTGCCCGGCTGTGCCACCGGCGAAGAGGTCTATTCGCTGGCAATCATACTCCGCGAGCACGCCGAGCAAAACCGCTCGCGGGCCAAAGTACAGATCTTCGCCACCGATATCGACGAAGCGGCACTGGCGGTCGCGCGCACCGCCCGCTATCCCGATGCGCTCCTGCACAGTGTTTCGAAGGAGCGGCTCGAGCGCTTCTTCACTTCCGAAGGCACCAGCTACATCATCAATAAGCCGATCCGCGACATATGCGTATTCTCTTCGCACAGCGTGGTGCGCGATCCGCCGTTCTCGCGCATGGAGCTGATCTCCTGCCGCAATCTGCTCATCTATCTCAACAGCCAGCTGCAAAGCTACGTCATCCCCGTTTTCCATTATGCGCTCAAGCCCGATGGCTTCTTGTTCCTCGGCACATCCGAGAACATCTCCCAGCACGGCGATCTGTTCATCTCGCTCGACAAGAAGAACCGCGTATTCCAGCGGCGCGAGGACGGCGCGGCGATCCCGCATCTGCCGGTGCTGTTTCGCCGCCACGGCGTCGCGGGCGGCGGCTTGCCCGAGACCAAGGAGCGGACCGGACGCTCGCTGCGGCAATCCGTCGAAGCGCGCGTGCTGGAGCGCTATGCACCGGTCCACGTCGTGGTGAGCCGCGAGGGCGATATCATCAATTATTCCGCGGGGACCGGAAAATATCTGGAGGCTCCGCCCGGACGGCCGAATCGGGCGCTGATGGCAATGGCGCGCAAGGGCCTACGCCTGGCGCTGCGTTCCGCGCTGCATGAGGCGATGCAATCGCAGCGGCCGGCGGTGCGCGACAACGTCGAACTTGAAGGCGACGAAGGCAACGAATTCGTCAGGATCACGGTCGAGCCGCTGAGCGACGACGACAACGAATCGCTCTACCTCGTCGTGTTCGGGGATTTGCGCGCGCCGACCGCGCAAGAAAAAGCACCGGCCAAACACCGTAGAGGAAAGATCCGCGATCCAAATCTCGAGCAGCTCGAGCGCGAGCTGCGGGACACGCGGGAGCGGCTGCAGTCGATGGCGGAGGAATACGAGACCGCAATCGAGGAGCTCAAATCCGGCAACGAGGAGATGGTCTCGGTCAACGAGGAATTGCAGTCCACCAATGAGGAGCTGGAGACGTCGAAGGAGGAGCTGCAGTCGGTCAACGAGGAGCTGCAGACCGTCAATCATGAGCTGACGGTCAAGATCGATGAGCTCGATCGTGCCAATTCCGATCTTCGGAACCTGTTCGAGAGCACGCAAATCGCGACGGTCTTTCTCGACCGCGACATGATCATCCGCAGTTTCACGCCGGCGGTGACCCACATCTTCAGCCTCGTTCCGACCGATCGCGGGCGTCCGCTGACCGACATCGCCCATCATCTCGATTACGCCGAACTTCCCCAGGACATCCAACAGGTCTTCGCGACGCGCCAGCCGATCGAGCGGCGCGTCAACCGGCGCGACGGCGCCGCGCACTACATCATGCGCGCATTGCCCTATTGGACCGGCAGCAACAGGATCGAAGGCGCCACCGTGACGTTCATCGACGTGACCAGCCTGGCGCAGGCCGAAGAGCAGTTGCGCGTTATGGTGGCCGAGCTTAACCATCGCGTGAAAAACATGCTGACCGTGATCGTCAGCATCGCCGCCCAGACCTTGAAACGTTCGAGCGATGCGGAATCCTTCGCCAAGACGTTCCTCGATCGTCTGCACGCCATGGCGCGTTCCCATGATCTGCTCTCGCGCGAGCAGTGGAGCGCGATCTCGCTTCGCGATGTAGTGACGCAGGAGATGGAGCCCTATCGGCTCGATCGCGGCGATCGCGTGGTTGTCGAAGGGCCGCGGGTGCCGCTCACTCCGAAACGCGCGCTCTCGCTCGGGATGATCATCCACGAACTTGGAACCAATTCATTGAAGTACGGCTCTTTATCCGCGGCCGACGGATCGCTGGAAGTCACCTGGGCACTCGAGAGACGCAAAGAGAATTACCTCGTGTTGGACTGGCTCGAGCGCGGCGGTCCGCCGGTTGCTACGTCGCCGCCGCATGGATTCGGCCTAAGGTTGATCGAGCGCGAAGTCAGCCAAGGCCTCGGGGGAAGGGCGCGGATCGAATTCGCAGGGGACGGTCTGCGGGTCAATTTGCGCATCCCGCTGGAGTCGGGATAGCGGACCGTCAAGGGAATTGTGGACGGGGCCGTCCTCGCAACCTTCGCGTCTCCAATCGAAGCAGTTTGGGCCGTCATTGCGCCGTGGATCGAACCGGCTTGGGTCCTGGCCGTGCGCGCTTGCCGGTTCCCGTTGCAAAGAATAATGCCGGGAGTGTCAGGAACCTGACACACGCGCTACGCGTTAGTCAGGCGGACGTCCGGCCCTTTGCCCGCCATGCCGCTTGGTCCGGTCCTGGCGTTGGCACGGCCATTTCGAACCCTAACCGGCCATCAGCTTTTAGCGGGCGGCCCCGCAAATGGAAGGGAGCGCTCCCATGCTGACGAGGGCAAAGTCGAGCGGGCAGGTACGGCAGGTGGGCAAGACATCAGGCCCTGCTCTTAAGCGTTACCTCGGCGCCACGGTCCGCACGGCCGACCGGATCGATTACTGGATCCGCCAGCGCGTGATCGAATGCCCGCTTGGGTTTGCCGCCCCTGTCGAGGTCGCCCGCGTCGCGAATGAACCGCGGTCTGCTGAGGCGCAAACGAGCGCGCCGTCGGCGCGCCATGCCATCCCCGCGCCGCGCGCCAAGCTTCCGAGCAAGCTCATGCTTGCCTGCGATCGACGCGCTTGGCTCTCCGCGCTCGGGCAGTCGCTTAAGACCCAATACGACGCGCTCGCGGCTCCAGTCCCCCCGCGCTTGGCCGCGCTCGTGCGGCAACTCGAGGCGCAGGACTAAACGACCTCAGTCTCATCCCTCGACACTTGTGTTTGATTCCCTCGGAAGCGCGCTATTGGCGATCCGTAGCCTGGATTGAGCGCAGCGAAATCCGGGTCGATACGTCTAGCCCCGATGAGTGAAGCGACATCCGGAGTCCTCCACGGATAGTCCCGGATTTCGCTGCGCTCAATGCGGGCTACTTGCTCCGCAAACAAGCTGCTAGAACGACCGCGATCCGGCGCGCGATCGCGAAATCGGTGCATGCGATTGCGCCGGCGGTGCGCGCAATCTGGCGCGGCGAACGCAGCGAGTTCTCAACGGAGCCAAGTCGATGTGGACCTTGATCATCATCACGCTTCTTCTGCCGAACAATGCGGGCAGCACCGGCGCGAGCGGCGCCGGCGTCACCACCACGATGCTCAGCTTTGCGGACCAGCAAAAATGTCTGGCCGCGGCAGAGGCCGTCGGCGTGCCGGATTTTGCGCAGATCCCGGCCGGCGCAACGGCCCCGGTATCCGGGATCTACCGGATCGTCACGCGATGCGTGGCGCGCGACCGCGGCGCCCTGTTGCGGCCGGCCGACGGCAGCTTCCGGCCAGACGGGTTAGTTAAGGAACGTGTCCCGGGCGCAGCGCAGCACAAGCGAAGCGAAGTGGTGCGCTGCAGACCCGGGACCGTCAGGGTCCGTGGCGGTCCCGGATCAGCGGCGCACCGCTCCACTTCGTTTCGCGCTGCACCGCATCCGGGACACCTGGCTAATTTTAGCGCTTATGCGCGAAAGCGGGGACCTATGACCACCGTCTCTGGAATATGGGTATGGGTCCCCGGCATAAGCGCGCTTACGCGCGTCTTCGACGCGCTATGCGCGGGGACGACAGCTGATCGGTCGGATCCGGTGGGACGCGGGTTGCTGATTCCGCGCTCTATCCCGCCTTCTTCTGCCGGGCGGACGAGCGGCCGGCGCGTTTGGCCGTGCGGCGCTGGGCACTGGCACGGGACGGCTTGCGTCGCGCGCCGCTCCCGCGCTCCGCGCTCACGCTCCGGCGCAACGCGTCCATGAGATTGATGACTTTCGCCGGTTCGCGCTCCTTCGGCGCCTCGATCTTCTCGCCGGCGCGCTTCTTCTTCAGCAATTCCTTCAATGCCTCTTCGTAATGATCTTCGAACTTGTCCGGATTGAAATGTCCGGATTTGGTCTCGACGATGTGGGAAGCCAGCTCCAGCATGTCCTTGGGAATCTTCTCGTCCTCGATCTCGTCGAAATACTGGTCCTCCTTGCGAATCTCGTACGGGTATCGCAGCGTCACCCCGAGCAGGCCTTTGCCGCGCGGCTCGAGCGCGATGACATGCTCGCGCGAGGTGAAAACGACTCGCCCGAGCGCCACCATGCCTTCGTTGCGGATCGCCTCGCGAATAACCGCGAACGCCTGCTGGCCGACCTCGCCGTCGGGTACCACGTAGTAGGGATTGTTGAGATAGAGGTCGTCGATCTCCTTCCTCGGCACGAACTCGTCGATCTCGATGGTGCGCGTGCTCTCGATCGCGACCGCTTCGAGCTCCTCGGGCTCGAGCTCGATGTACTCGCCTTTGCCGACTTCGTAGCCCTTGACGATGTCGGAGGCGTCGACCTCGTCTTCGGTCTCCGCGTCCACTTTGCGGTATTTGATGCGGTTGCCGCTCTTCTTGTTGATCTGGTGAAACCTAATTTTCTCTCGCTCGCTGCTGGCCGGAAACAGTGCGACCGGACACGAAACGAGCGAGAGCTTGAGGTAGCCTTTCCAATACGCACGCGGGGCCACGGGGCTGCTCCTGTCAATGAGCGGACGCTACGTCAACGGTAGCTAACGCTATCCCGTTCCGCCTCCGCCATGGAGGCATTTCTCGCCATGGCAGACTTGCGTTGCTGATTTGTTCGCGTCCGCGAGGCGAGCTAGACTCCGCTCCACAGGTGATTCGTCCCGGAGCAACCCATGGCTGTTGCCGCTCTCAAACAAAGGCCCGAACGCAGGCCCGCGCTGAAGACTTACCACGCCACCGTCCACGTCACGCGCACCGAGCAATGGTGCGTCGAAGCTCACTCCGCCGAAGAGGCACACGAGCTGCTCGCCGCTGGTGCCGGTTATCGCTGCGAGATCGGCGAGTGCATCAATGTGGAGGTCGAGCGCGTCGACGAGTAAGCCCAGCCTAGAGGCTGTCGTCCCAACGAAATTCCAGAGACGGTGGACATTGGGTCCCCAGCATAAGCGCGCTTACGCGCATCTTCGACGCGCTACGCGCGGAGACAGAGCTTCGCGGGGCTGCGGATGTCGCTGCGCTCCGTCCGGGCTACATGGTCGACGGGAACAGGCGGGGTTCCCGCGCGTTTTTGCAGCATGAATTCTCAGCGCGTCATCGAAGCTGCCGTCAGGGCGGCGCAGGAGTGCCTCTGGCAAAACGCGCCACCGATGTACTACGTGGCCGACGACGTGACGGTCGCGCGCTTGCGCGATCTCGTGCGTTCGCCCCCAATCCAGGCGGCATTGCTGCAAAGCAGCGACACGTTTCTCGTCTTCGCGTTGCGCGCGGTCGAGCTTGTGGTTTCGGATCATTCGCAGAACGACCGCGCGATCATCGGCCGGCTCTGGGACGTTCTCGACGAGCCGCACCTGAACCAGGCGCTGGGCATCCCGCAGAACTCCCGCATCTCGTTCGGGCCCTACCCCCGCCGACGCTGACCCCTGCAAGGCTGTCGCCATGGCGACCCTTTGGGGTAAGCAAATTAAGCACGCCATACGAATTCCGGGTTCCAGAGTCGCGAATCGGACTGACCGCCGTTCCCGTTGGTGACATGATCGCGCCAGTTTGGCCCGATCGAAGGTAGACCCTCCCTTCCGCGTACGGGCCGCAATCACCCCGCCGTGGTGCTCCCCCGGCGGGGTTTTGTTTGCGCGATGGCCTCTCGCCTGATCAGTTTGAATGCTTGTGCCTACGCCTGCGCTTCTCGCGATCGTGCCTCGGCAAGCGCCCGACTGCGACAAAATGCGAGTTACTTCCGCGGCGCGGAACCGAACGCGCGACGATGAGGTTGGGCGTACATCCCGCGACCTTTGGAACGAGACTCTCATGGCCTGGGGCCCTCGCCATGCACTTGTGTGTCTACTGCGCGGTGGCGGCATGTTTCGCGCTCGCGCTGTACTACCTAATGCAGCCATCGCGGCTGCCGAACCCGGGGATGGCTGCACATAACCCTTCGCCCCGTACCGTAACTTACGTCGAATGGCTGCGGACGGAGCGCGAAGCCGCCAAACGTAATGTCGGTCTCAGCGGGAGCCGGAAACGACCGGCGCATCGCCGCCGCAGCTTCCCGAGGTGACTCCCGACGTGAAGAAAGCACGAGCCGAAAGCACGGCGCAGAAGCCGAGTCGAAGGCAGTCCGTGCGTCGATCGGAGCCGGCCGAGCCGCCGGCGTCTGCGGAGCAGCCGTCCTTCGGCGGTTATCGGCCGATGTATTGATGTTTGTGCTTGTGGCGTGGCTAGGCGCTATAGCGCGTTCTTAAGGGCGTTCACGCCCGGCTTCGACGCGAGGACCCCGGCCAGAAAGCCGATCAGAATGATCCAGAGGATGCTGATGGTTGGCTCCTATTGAGATCGTTGAGTGAGCGACATTCAGCTCGTCGCGCTGAACCGAGGCCATCGGTTCAAGTTCGGAGGCTAGCGAGCAGCGGCGCAAGACATGTGAATTGGAAAAATTGCGCGGAACGAATGCGCGTCAACGCGATTGGCCGCGGCTCACGCCGCGCCGAGCCGCTCCGCCAGCGTGCTCGTGAGCCCTTCGCTCGGACGCTTATGCCATGCGCCCGTGCCAAGTTCGGGCGCGAAGGAGGGGGGCGGGTTTATGCGCTTGCCGGCGGCGCCCGCGCCGGCGGACTGATAGCGGTTAGCGGCATCGATCCACCAATTGCGAAATCGGATGAAAAGCTCACGCGTCTCCTTATCGGTGGCTTCCTCGGCGCGCGTCGCGCATTCCGCCGCTTTGTGCCAGCAGTATCCGATCTGTTCTCGCATTGCTGTCCGCACCCGTTGAAGGGATTGTGGGGAACCAACCGATAAGACGCCTAGCATGGTAAATCGTCGACGGGCGGTTAAGTTCCGTCGCAACAGGAAACCGAAAGCGCTGCCGCGCGTTCTATTTTGCCGGGGGAAAACCGGCCAGTGTGCGTATGAAAGACGAACTAACGACAATTCTCGAGGCGATAGGCGCGGCTCAAGCCGAACTTGCCGATTATCTCACATCCAGCGACCGCAACGCCGAACTGACGATTGCCAAGCTCATCGGGATTCTCGACCGCCGCGACGTCGTCAAGGCCGCGCGATTGCTGCGCCTCTCCCACGGCGCAACCGCCGTGCCGCAGGCAGCGCTCGCCAAAGCGAGTTGATCCTCGCGCCTTGTGGAAGCGGCATCGAGAAGAAGACCCCGCGGAGAGGCCACTCTGGCGGGGTTCGACATCCGGCGCCACGGGCCTGCGCCGATGTCCTAACGCGTCTCGCAGCGGGCAGCCGGCGCCGTCTGCTCGATCGGTGACCCAGAGCGTGTGGAAAAGATTGGCAAATTGGGCTGGCAGTTCGGAACCCGCGACCCGCTGCCGCGTTGCAACAGATCAGCGCGGGGCTACCGGATGGGGCGATCACAGTAAATGGGGCGATCAGACGAGTATCGGCGCTACGCCGCGGAGTGCTTGGAAATAGCGGGCGCCAGCCATGATCCCAAATCGCGAGCCGCCTTGTTGCAAATGGCGCAGGTGTGGCTGCGTCTCGCGACCGAAAGGGAGCTCCACAAGCAGAAAGAGGACTGCCGTCAGGACGAAGCGTGAGAGCTTTCCAAATCGGCCTCCTTGGCGAGCTTCTGCCAGGCCTGCGCCATGTCCTCCAAAATCTTGCGGTGCCGCTCGGTCTTGGCCTCGCGCGCCATGCGGCGGCATTCCTCGGCAAATCGCCGGTATTCGATTGATGTTTCCATGCCTGAACAACCAACCGTTCAACCCGGCCGTTCCGAACGCATAGCGCGCTATGCCCATGGAACCGGTTCTACGAACGAAGCCGGTTCCGCGCTTGCGAGTGCGGCGCTCCGGCGTTGGCCAGCGCAAACAAAAAACCCCGCCGAGTGGCCGGGGCGGGGTCCTTGGACCCTAGCCACTCCGGGCGAGCAGACGTGGCTGAGGTGCCGCCTCTCAATTCGCCCGCGCGCCCTAAGTTCCGTCCGCGCCTGACCGCATTGCACGAAGATTTCTTATCGGGGGGCGGGCGCAACTACCTTAGGGGCAGGCGTAAACACCTTATCGGTATTCCGCCGCAACACGGCGTAGCATTCGCAGGCGATCTCCTCCAGCGCCGCGCGATCCACGATCTGGATAAGGCCACGGCGGTAACGGATCAGCCCGGCGCTCTGCAGCAGGCGCGCGGCGATGGTCACGGTGGTGCGGCGCACGCCAAGCATCTGCCCGAGAAACTCCTGGGTCAGCGGGATGGCGTCGCCGTCGATGCAATCATGGGTTTGCAGCAACCAGCGGCAAAGCCTGGCCTCCAGGGCATGAAGCGCGTTGCACGCGACCGATTGTTGGACCTGGGCCAGCAACAGGTCGTTGTAGCGCACGACGAGATCGCGAATGGCTCGGCTTTCATTGGCAGCCGCATGAAATTGGGACGCTGAAATCCACGCCGCCGCGCCCGGCAATTGAACGACCGCTCTTCCGAATGTCCGCCGTGCTCCGAGGCCGGCGCTCGCACCGACCACGCCGCCGCGGCCGATGGTTGCGGTTTCGACCGTCGCCCCGCTCTGCATGACCGCGACCAGCGAGACCATGCCGGTATGCGGGAAGTAAACATGGTCGGTCTCTTCCCCCATGTCGTACAGCATCACGCCGCGCTCGAGCGCGATCGTGCGCAGATGCGGCGCCAGCAGCGAAAAGTCATGCGGCGGCAAGGTCGCCAAGAAGCGATTGAATTTTCCGTGCTCGAGCTGCCGGACACGGGGAGGCGTGCCGTACGGCATCGTGGGTCGCTCCTGTATCAACACGGCAACAAGTCGGGCGAGAATTCGTGTTTGCCGATCGCGCCCCTCATGGGGGTATCGATCCAATGATCCAAGCGATCGAACGCGAGAAAGGCTCCCAACCGTTGCGCGGAGATCCTAGCATCTGTGCGGCGGCACGACCAGACGGTGTGGAGAACCCATCACGGCTGGATTGCTCGGCAAGGCTTATTTATCGCGTCCCCACAAGCTGGGCTAAGGCCAGGGTGCGTCGAGCGTGAAGCCGGATGTTTTCGCTGGCGAGATAGAGCGATGAAAGCTCCGCCCGCAGTCGCCGATTGTCTTCCATCAACTGCGCGGTGCGCTGTCTGATCGCCCCTATCTGCTGGACAAGGGCCCGTCGGGTTGTCGGGCCGGCGCTCTGCTGGGCGAGCCTCGCGGCCGGGTTCGGTCTTATCCGGCGTTCTTCAACGTCTAGCTCCTGCCCATCCGCGGTCACGATCTCCAGCGCGGGGTAGCCCACCGGCGTACGGAAGAATTGGCCCTCGTCGTCGACCACCTGCAAGAACCAGCTCGCCCAGCGCCTTGCGTTGCCGCCGACCTCGGGATTGGCCAGCTCCCGCACGACGGCGAGCGCCTCATCGCGCGCCGCCAACCGGTTCGGCAACTCGACCCCTTCCTCGTCCGCTACGAGGCGCTGGCCGAAGCTGAGATGGAAAAAATAGCGCGGCATGACCTTCTCTCCCAGTGTACAACCAGCAAGCCGCCGGGCGCAGTTTCGTTCCACATAGGGTCGGTGCGCAAGCGCAAATAGGCAGGAGAAAAATAGTTCCCGATGAGTCGCTGATCGAACAGACGCCGACCGCGACAGGCATATCATCATCTGTTGAGGTTACGGGCAAACAGAAGGCAACTCATGCGATCCAAGTCCGACCACGCGTGGCGGATGGCCGCTGAATGCGCCAAGCTTGCGCAGGAGGCCGATCAGAAAGACGAGCGCGATTTCTACATCAGGATGCGCGATTCCTGGATCACGGTGGCAAATCGGTTCGCGTTCCTGGACGTCCTCGACGAGCACGGCCTACCGGCCCAACGGCCGCTTCCCCCGGGGCGTTACGTCCCTTACCCCGTGAGCCGCAGCCTGGAGCGACGCCGGGGGAGCCGTCCGGCTCCGCGCCGCTGAGGCGATAAGCTGCGCAGCTGAATAGGGGATGCGCCGCCGATTGATAGTGTCGGCGCGGGCCGTAATGTACCCATGACACCGGCTCTGGACTGTGCGTCCCCGCCTTGCGCGGGGACGACCGGCGAGTGATGTCGGGCTGTTCGGCCGGATGGCGGGTTACACTGCCTCGCGCAGCTTGACCGCGCCTTCAAGATCGACCGAGACGAGCTGGGAAACGCCGCGTTCCGCCATGGTGACGCCGTAGAGGCGATTCATGCGCGCCATGGTGATCGGGTTGTGCGTGATGATGATGAAGCGCGTCTCCGTCGAGCGCGTCATCTCGTCGAGCAGGTCGCAGAAGCGCTCGATGTTGTGATCGTCGAGCGGCGCGTCGACCTCGTCGAGCACGCAGATCGGCGCCGGGTTGGTGAGGAACACCGCGAAGATGAGGGCCAGCGCCGTGAGCGCCTGCTCGCCACCCGAGAGCAGCGACAGCGTCGCGGGCTTCTTGCCCGGCGGTTTGGCGATGATCTCGAGGCCCGCTTCCAGCGGGTCCTCGTGCTCGATCAGCTGCAGCTCGGCGGTGCCGCCGCCGAACAGCTCGGTGAACAGGTGTTTGAAGTGGTTGCTGACCAGCTCGAAAGAGGCGAGTAGCCGCTCGCGCGCTTCGCGGTTGAGATTTTGGATGCCCTGGCGCAGTCGCTTGATCGCCTCCACCAGATCGTTGCGCTCCGAAGCAAGCGACGCATGCTGGGTCTCGACCTCGCGCAGCTCTTCTTCGGCGCGCAGGTTGACGGCGCCGAGCCGCTCGCGGTCGCGGCGCAGCCGCTCGAGCCTGGTTTCGACCTCGGCGAGATCGGGTAGCGGCGTATCGGGCGCGATGCCGGCAAGGCTTGCGACCTCGGCGGGCTCGACTTCAAGCATGTCATGAATCTCGCGGGCAATGTCGCCGAGCCGCCGCTTGCCGCCTTCGAAACGCTCCTCCGCGCGCGCCGCCTCCTCGCGCGCCGTCCCCGTGGCTTCGAGCGCCGCGCGCTGCGCCCGGTCGGCCTCGGCGAGCGCGTTTTCGCCCTCGGCGAGTTGATCGGCGGCGGCGCGGCGCGACCCTTGCGCCGTTTCAATCTCGCCGATCAGCGCGCGCCGCTTCTCTTCGAACAGGCGCGGGGCATCGGCCAGGCTCGCGCGCTCGCGCTTGGCCTCTTCCACGCGCGCTTGCACCGTCTCGATCTGCGCGGCCGCGCCGTCGTTGCGCTCGCTCCAGGCTTGGCGATCGGCGGCGATCGCCGTGAGCCGCCGCCCCGAAATCTCCGCGTCGCGCGTGAGCGCCTGCGCTTCCGCGCGCACCTCGGCAAGGCGTGCGCGCTGGCCTTCGATCGCGGCCCGTGCAGCGGCCAGCTGCGTTTCGATATCGGCAGCCGGGGGCAGTGCCTCGAGCGCGCGCTGCGCGTCGTCACGCGCAGCAGAGGCTTCCTCGCGGCTCGCGGTCAGCCGCGCCTTGGCCTCGCGCAGTGCCGAGACGCGCGCCGCGTTGCGGCCGGCCTCGCGTTCGGCTTCGGCATGTCGATCGCGCGCAGTCTGCGCCTCCTGCTGCAGCGCGCGCCAGCGCGCGCGCGTCGCGGTCTCCGCCTCGGCGGCGCGCGCGACCTCGGTCTCGGCCGCCGCGACCGCCTTTTCTTTGCTCTCGACCTCGCTGCGCACGGTTTTGATTTCAGCCTCGATCTCGGCGAGGCGGTTCTTGCCGGCGAGCCGGCGCGCGGCGCCGGCCGGTGCATCGGCGGCAACCGAGAAACCGTCCCAACGCCAGAGGTCGCCTTCGCGCGAGACCAATCGCTGACCGGGTTTGAGCAGCGGGATGAAGCGCTCAGCCTGGCCGCGCGCGATCACGCCGATCTGCGCGAGGCGCCGTGCCAGTTGTTCGGGCGCCTTGACGCGGTCGGCGAGCGGTTCGACGCCCTTCGGTAGCGCCGGATCGGCGGCGTCGATCGCGGCGCCCGCCCAACGCATGGGAGCGGACGGATCGATTGGAGCCTCGAGATCGTCGCCGAGGGCGGCGCCGAGCGCGGCCTCGTAGCCTTTGTCGACGCTGACGTGATCAAGCGCCGGCGGCCACAACTTCTTGGCGTCGACGTGCAGCAGCTTCGCCAATGTCCTTGCTTCGGTCTCGAGCCGCTGGGCGCGGCGCTCGGCCTCGGCGAGCGGGGCGCGGGAGGCATCGAGCGCTTGCCGCGCGGCGGAATGCGCAGCCTCCGCGCGCACGGCCGCGGCTTCGCCTTCGGCGGCCGCCGCCTGCACCGCTTCCGCCGCTTTGGCGAGCGGCGCAAAATCCGCGCGTCCCTCTGCGGCGATCTCGTCGAGCTCCGCGTCGACCGCGGCAATTTCGTGCGCGAGGCGCGCCGCCCGATCACCCTGCTCGCGCATGGCAGCGTCCAGCGCGTTGCGCCGCGCGGTCAGATCGGCCAGCGCGCCGGTGAGTTCGTCGGCGGATTTTTCCGACCGCGCCAGGACCGCATCTGCTTCCGCGACGCGCTTGTCGACGCCGGCGCGCCGCTCATCGTTGGTTTTGACCTCGCGCTCGAGCGCCTCCGCTTCGGCGGCGAACCGCGTGAGCGCGGACTGCGCATCGGCGGCGAGCCGCTTTTCCCGCTCGATGTCGTCGGCGAGTTGAACGAGTCTGCGGTCGAGCTCCGCCATGCGCTCGCTGGCACGCGCCTCTTGCTGGTCGAGGGTCTCGCGTGCGAGCGTCAAGCGCTGCAAGGCCGCGGCGGCGCGCACCTCGGCCTCGCGCAGGGCTGGCAGCGCGGCGGCCGCAAGCGCCTGGCGCTTGGAGGCCTCGGCCTGTTCTCCGGTGCGCTCGGCGACGATGCGCACCGCAGCATTCTTCGCCTGCTCGGCTTCGGCCAGTTCGGCATTCGCAGCGACCCAGCGCAAGTGAAGCAGGGTGGCCTCGGCTTTGCGCACCTGCTCCGCGACCGCGCGGTAGCGTATCGCTTGGCGCGCCTGCCGCTTTAGCGCATCGATCTGTCCCGCCAGCTGATTGATGACGTCCTCGAGCCGGGCGAGGTTCTGCTCCGCGGCGCGCAGCCGTAGCTCCGCCTCGTGCCGCCGCGCATGCAAGCCCGAGATGCCGGCCGCCTCTTCGAGCACGCGCCGGCGCTGCTCGGGCTTGGCCTGGATGATCTCGCCGATGCGGCCCTGATGGACCATCGAGGGAGAGCGCGAGCCGGTGGAAGCATCGGCAAACAGAATGTGCACGTCGCGCGCGCGCACCTCGCGGCCGTTGATGCGGTAGGTGGAGCCCACGTCGCGCTCGATGCGGCGCGATATGTCGAGCGTCTCGTGCTCGTTGAATTGGGCCGGCGCCTTGCGCGCGGCGTTGTCGAGCTGGATCGCGACTTCGGCGTTGTTGCGTCCCGGCCGGTTGTTGGTGCCGGAAAAGATCACGTCGTCCATGTCGGCGGCGCGCAGCGATTTGTGCGAGGTCTCGCCCATGACCCAGCGTAACGCTTCGACCAGGTTCGATTTTCCGCAGCCGTTGGGCCCGACCACGCCGGTGAGCCCAGGCTCGATAAGGAAATCGGTCGGCTCGACGAAAGACTTAAAGCCGAGCAGGCGAAGCCGCGTGAATTTCATACCGACGCCCGTTCCAGTCCTAGCCGCCCGGCGCCGACTGAATCGGCCGGCCCTCGGGCCCCATGAGGTGGGTCGAGCGGTGGGTGGAGGGTCGCCGCATCGACCGGCACAATGAATCGCCGAGCGCGATTCCGCAACAGAAAGAACGCGTTATCCCCGCCGCCGTGGCAGGGCGGCGCACAGCCGGGGCAGCCCGGATGACCGGCCCCACCCAACCAATCGGTAAAGTGGTTAAAAAAGCGTTATCAGCCCTTGAGATAGGGGGCGACTTGCTTGTCCAGCTCCTCGGGGGTGAGGGCGCCGCGGAATGTCTTGCCATTGATGAAAAAGGTCGGCGTGGAATTGACGTTGAACTTCTGCGTCGCGCGCGTGCGCTGCTCCTCGAGATTGCTGAGCAACTGCTGATTCGCGAGGCATTGGTCGAAGCTCTGCTGGGTGAAGCCGGCCTGCTTGGCGATGGCGAACATGGGCTGCAGCGGTTTCTGCACCACCCAGTCCTTCTGCTGCGCGAAGAAGGCCTCGATCAGCGGGAAAAATTTGTCCTTGCCGGCGCAGCGCGCCAGCATGGAGGCGGCGGCCGCGAGTGGATCGAGCGGAAATTCGCGGAAAATGAAGCGCACCTTGCCGGTGTCGATGTATTTCTTTTTCAGCTCGGGATAGGTGGTCTCGTGAAAATGGCTGCAGTGCGGGCAGGTCATCGAAGCGTATTCGACGATGGTGACCGGAGCATCCGCGCTTCCCTGGATCTCATCGCCCAGCGGACCCGGCGCGAGCAGGTCGGCCATCGGGACTTCCCCGCCTGAGCCGGACTGAGCCGCCGCTGTGTCGGGGGAATTCCAGAGGTAATGGCCGGCGCCTCCTGCGGCGACGACGGCGATGACCGCGATGCCGCCGATGAGCATGTAACGGCGGGTGACGCTGGGGCTGGCTTCGGGTTCCGTGGTCATGGCCTCTGGTATCCGTTTCGGTTGCGCCGGCTTTCGCCCAAATCGATCGCCCTAAGCCGATCTGACGCAAGCTCGCTATCCCCAAATGCAGGATGTGGCAATGGCCGGCTGACCTGCCAGGAGCTTTGGGTCACGACTGCTTGATGGCTGCTCCGAGCCGGCCGAGCGCAGCACGCAAGTTTTCGTCAGCGATCTCGGGGAGGTCGGCCGCAATCCGTGCGGCCGCTTCGGCGTCGCCACAGCGCGGCGGTGCCTTCGCGCGACGGCGCAGCGGGGCTTGACGCAGCCGCAGGCTGCCGACCGCCTGCCAGCCGAAGAAGCGATTCACCCGTTCGAGCACCACGCCGGAGAGGTGCTGGATTTCAACGGCCGCCGGGCCTTCGACTCGCAGCACGAGGGTGCCGGGCTGGGGGGGCTCCCCACCCCAGGGCCGCGACCACTGGATCTTTTCCGGCTCCGCATGCGCGGCGATCTCCGCGCCGACGATCTCGGCCCAGCGGATGACGAGTTCGGTCGAGGCGAAGCCCTGTTTGGCGAACGCGTCGTTGAGTGTCTTGTGCAGAACATCCGCGAGCGGTCGCGGGAAGCTTTTGCCGGGCTTGTTCATGCTGAAAGGCTCTGCCACATCGATCGGCCATGACGGTAGCAGCTGACATGGAACGGCGAAAGCGCGTGTCGCAGGTTGTGCAGCCGCGCAGCGCCGATCTCTTGGCCTGGTATGACCGCCACCGCCGCACGCTGCCCTGGCGCGCTGCGCCGGGCGAGCCGCGCGACCCTTATCGCGTGTGGCTCTCCGAGATCATGCTGCAGCAGACCACCGTGAGGGCGGTCGCGCCGTATTTCGCGCGCTTTACTGCCCGCTGGCCGAATGTGCGCGCGCTCGCTGCAGCGCAGCTCGAGGAGGTGCTCAAGCTGTGGGCCGGACTTGGCTATTACGCGCGTGCGAGACATCTCCACGCCGCCGCCCAGGCGGTGGTCGAGCGCTACGGCGGATGCTTTCCACAGGACGAAGCGGCGCTTGCCGCGCTGCCCGGCATCGGCGCCTATACGGCGGCGGCGATCGCGGCGATCGCGTTCGACGCGCCGGCCGCGGCGGTCGACGGCAATGTCGAGCGGGTGATCGCGCGGCTCTTCGCGCTCGAGAAGGAGCTGCCCGCCGGCAAGGCCGAGGTTCGGCGGCTCGTCGAGCGTCTCCTGCCCGCCGAGCGCGCCGGCGACTTTGCGCAAGCGCTGATGGATCTCGGCGCGACCATTTGCACGCCGAAAACGCCGGCTTGCGTGCTGTGCCCGTGGATGCGCGCGTGCGCCGCGCGCCGCCGCGGCGACCCCGAGACGTTTCCGCTGAAAGCGCCGAAGAAAGAAGGACGCCTGCGGCGCGGCGCGGCGTTCGTCGTCGTTCGCCGCGATGGCTGCGTGCTCTTGCGCTCGCGCCCGCCGCGGGGATTGCTCGGCGGCATGACCGAGGTCCCGACGAGCGAATGGACGCACGATTTCGCCGGCGGCACGGAGTTTGCGCCGCGGCTTCTACGCGCACGGCCGAAATGGCGGCGCGTGAGCGGCGTCGTCACGCACGTGTTCACGCATTTCCCGCTGGAGCTCGTCGTGTACCGCGCCAGCGTTGCCGTGGATGCGCAAGCACCGCGCGGCGCGCGCTGGGTCCCCCTTGCTCACCTTGCCGACGAGGCGCTGCCCAATGTCATGCGCAAAGTGTTGGCGCATGCGCTAGGATAGGGACGATCCGCAGCGATCGCACGCCAGCACGGGAGGGCCCGCCATGGAATTCACGCGACGCAATCTCACCGCCGCTGCCGGCGCAACTGCGGCAACGACGTTTACCCGCACCGCGCTCGGCGGTTGGGAGCCGAGCGAGCGCTATCCCGACCCCGCGATCCAGATCCTCGACCCGAGCTTTGCAAAATATCGGCTGGCGCTCGCGGGCGTCGAGCGGCTCGCCACGGGCATGCGTTGGTGCGAGGGACCGGTCTATTTCGGTGACGCGCGCTGCCTGCTTTGGAGCGATATCCCCAACAACCGCATCATGCGCTGGGATGAAGGAACGGGACGCGTGAGCGTCTATCGCCAGCCGTCGAACAATGCCAACGGCAACACCCGCGACCGCCAAGGCCGCCTTGTCACCTGCGAGCATGACACCAGGCGCGTGACGCGCACCGAGTACGACGGCACCATCACGGTGCTGATCGACAAATTCGACGGCAAGCCAATCAACTCGCCCAACGACGTCGTGGTCAAATCCGACGATTCGGTCTGGTTCACCGATCCGCCGTTCGGCATCCTCGGCAATTACGAAGGGCACGTGGCCACGCCCGAGCTGCCGACCAATGTCTATCGGCTCGATCCGAAATCAGGCCGTGCGACGGTGGCGGCCGGTGATATCAACCGGCCGAACGGGCTTGCTTTCTCGCCCGACGAGAAGAAACTTTACATTGTCGAGGCGGGCCTGACGCCGCGCGTGATCCGCGTCTACGACGTCAACGAGGACAAGCTCGCCAACGGCCGCACCTTCGTCACCGCCGAGCCCGGTGGCACGCCCGACGGCATGCGCTGCGACGTCGACGGCAATTTGTGGTGCGGCTGGGGCATGGGCAACCCGCAACAGGACGGGGTGAAGATTTTCGATCCGAACGGCAAGGCCATCGGCTTCATTGCATTGCCGGAGCGCTCGGCCAACGTCTGCTTCGGCGGCGTCAAACGCAACCGGCTGTTCATGGCCGCCAGCCACTCGGTCTATTCGCTCTACGTCAACACGCAGGGTGCCCCGGGCGGGTGAAATCGAATCCGCCTCATCAGCTCATACGCCGTATATCGCTGCGGGCTAGCGCCCTACGTCGGCATCTGCGCCCGGATCTGAGCGCGCAGCGCGTCGATCGAGACGAGACCATCGCTCGTCTCTACATGCCAAAAGGCCCAGCCGTTGCACGCCTCCAAGCCTTGCGCCAACGCGCCAATGCGGTGGATCGAGCCGACCGCGTCGCCCAGCGCAATCACGCCGTCGGCGCGCACCATCGCTTCGACTTTGCGCTTGGCGTCGCGCAGCCGGGCGCCGGGCGCGATCAGCCCGCGCTCGATGAGCACCGAGAACGGCACGCGCGGTGCCTCACGCGCGGTCATGAACGGGGCGAGCGTGGGCGCCGGCAGCGGCGCGACCGCGGCGATGCGCGCTTGCGCGGCCGCGGCGTAGGCGCTCTCGCGCTCAATGCCGATAAAACGGCGGCCGAGGCGCTTGGCCACCGCGCCGGTCGTGCCGCTGCCGCCGAACGGGTCGAGCACGAGATCGTCGAGCCGCGAGGACGCGAGAATGACCCGCGCCAGCAGCGCTTCCGGTTTCTGCGTGGGATGCAGCTTTTTGCCGTCGCCGCCTTTGAGACGCTCCTCGCCGGTGCAGAGCGCGATGGTCCAGTCCGAGCGCACCTGCACGTCGTCGTTGCCGGCCTTGAGCGCTTCGTAATTGAAGGTGTAGCCCTTGCCGCCCGGCTCGCGCGCCGCCCAGATCAGTGTCTCGTGGGCGTTGGTGAAGCGCCGCCCGCGAAAATTCGGCATCGGATTTGATTTACGCCACACCACGTCGTTGAGGATCCAGAAGCCCAAGTCCTGCAGGATCGCACCGACGCGGAAGATGTTGTGATACGATCCGATCACCCACAGCGTTGCCTCGCGCTTCATCACGCGCCGGCATGCCATCAGCCAGGCGCGGGTGAAATCGTCGTAGGCGGAAAAGCTCGAAAACTTGTCCCACGCGTCGTCGACTGCATCGACGCGGGAATCGTCGGGACGCTTGAGGTCGCCTTGCAGCTGCAGATTATAGGGCGGATCGGCGAAAACGAGGTCGACCGATTCCGCCGGCAGCTTTGCCATCTCGGCAATGCAGTCGCCGACCAGAATTCGGTTGGTCTCGACAGACCTCAAACTGACGCGGGGCGCCCGAGCGGACGCCCCGCGACGCGATCCAACCATGACTCAGGACTCTGACTCAGGCGACGCGGCCGGTGACGCGCGACCTACAACCGACGGAGCGCACTATGAAGGCGCGCGGTAAAAATCGGCTTAACCGGGGCGCGCGGCTATTGGGAAAGAATTGCCCGGAACGTATATTGATGCAGACGCGTTGATCGACGCTGGTAAACAAAGATCAACCGCTGCGGCGGCCGTGTGGCGAGCCGCGGGCAAGGAGGCGAAGCCATGCGCTTGGACGATCTGCCGGAAAGCGGCAACGTCGAGGATCGACGCGAGGGCGGTGGCTTCGGTGGCGGTGGGTTCGGCATTCCGATCGGCGGTGGCGGATTGAGCATCGGCGCCATTGTGGCGCTCGGTCTCATCGGCTGGGCGCTCGGTATCGATCCGAGCTTACTCATTGGCGGTGCCGAGGTCTTGAACCGTCCCAGTCAGCCGCAGGTGCAGGCGCCTCCCACGGCGCGGCGCACCACCGCTCCGCAAGACGAGATGGGTCGCTTCGTCAGCAAGGTGCTCGGCAGCACCGAGCTGCAGTGGAAGCAAGTCTTCGCCAAGGAGGGCAGAGCCTATCGCCCGCCCGTGCTGGTGCTCTATCGCGGCGCGACGCAAGCCAGTTGCGGCGGAGAAGCGCGCAGCGCCATGGGACCGTTCTACTGTCCTGCCGACCAGAAGGTTTATCTCGACACCGCGTTCTTCGATCAGATCGCGACGCGCTTCCGCGGCTGCGATGTCGGCAGCAAGACTTGCCAGTTTTCGCAGGCCTACGTGATCGCGCACGAGGTGGGCCATCACGTGCAGAATTTACTCGGCATTTTGCCCAAGGCCCAGCATGCGCAGCGCGCGGCTGACAGCAAGGCGGCGGCGAACCACATCCAGGTGCAGGTGGAGCTGCAGGCCGATTGCCTCGCCGGCGTGTGGGCCAATCGCGAGAACGAAATGCTGAAGAGCCAGAGCAAGCCGCCATTCATCGAGCCGGGCGACGTCGAGGCCGCGTTGCGCACCGCGGCCGCGATCGGCGACGACACGCTGCAGCGACGGGCGCGCGGCTACGCGGTTCCGGACTCCTTCACGCACGGCACCTCGGAGCAGCGTCAACGCTGGTTCGACACCGGCTTCCGCTCCGGCTCGGTTGCAAGCTGCAACACCTTTGCATCCGCGCAGCTTTAGAGGACGAAGGCTCCGTAGGGTGGGCAAAGGCTTCCTGGCTCGCTCGCACGCGTGGACAACGATGCGTGCAAGCCTTTGCCCACCCTATATGCGCTGAGCATAGACCCAACATGCCTG
>WNGB01001167.1_pt1 | contig 43094 bp, 34 predicted proteins | sample 5400681 | NCBI WGS metagenome assembly WNGB01 (sample SAMN13153367, study PRJNA577476) | soil metagenome | isolation source: 115 cm soil or saprolite under grassland replicate 2 | place: USA:California | collected 2016-06-15 | reverse complement strand
GGATCCAGGTGATCCCGTTCCACACCGGTGGCCACGCCGCCGCCGGCGGCGCGTTCACCATCCTGCGCTTCCCCGACGAGGACCTCCCCGACGTGGTCTACCTCGAACAACTCACCAGCGCCCTCTACCTGGACAAGCGTGACGACGTCGACCACTATGCCGCTGCCATGGAACGGCTGTGTCTGGAAGCCGAGCAACCCAACCGCACGGTCGACATACTCCGCCACATCCTCAAAGCTCACGACACAACGGACAGGTGACCGGCCGGCAGCGATTCGCTGACGACCGGCGCCGGGTCGCGCCATCGGCGCGGCCGGTACGCGTTACGGCACGCGTGCGACCGCGGCCCAGATATTGGCGTCCTGCGGCTCCGCCGTCGGCTGGCCGTCGGGACGCCAGTGCGAGACGGGTACGATGCCGGGTTCGATCAGGGGCAGGTCGCCGAAGAATCTGGCCACCTCCGCCTGGCGGCGGAACCGGAAGTCCAACCTGTGCGCCTTGTTGGTGGCGTTGACCTCCTCGACGCGCGCCGGGTCCCAGAAGTCCCCGGTCGCGTGAGAGATCACCACGTAGCTACCGGGGGCGAGCTGCTTGAGCAGCGTGTCCACGGCCTCGTAGGCGACGTCGTCGGGGACGAAGTGGAGAACCGCAACCATCATCAGCGCGACCGGTCGCGCCAGGTCGAGGGTGTCTCGCAGCTCCGCGGCGCTCAGGATCGTGTCCGGCTCCCGTAGGTCGGCCTCGATGTAGGCCGTGGCGCCGTCCGGGTGGCTGGTCAGTAGCGCGCGGGCGTGCGTCAGGACGAGCGGGTCATTGTCGACGTAGACGGTCCTCGACTCGGGTGCGATCCTCTGGGCGACCTCGTGGGTGTTGCCGGCGGTCGGTAGCCCGGTGCCGATGTCGAGAAACTGCCGGATACCGGCGTCGGTGAGGACCCGGACGACCCGCCCGAGGAAGCGCCGGTTTTCGATCGCGGCGGTGCGGATGTTCGGGGATGTCTTGGCAACGGCCTCGCCGTATTCGCGGTCCGCGGCGAAATGGTCCTTGCCGCCGAGCCAGTAGTTGTAGACCCTGGCCGAGAAGGGCCGGGTGGTGTCGAGGCGTCGGCGATCGTCGTCCATGGCAGGCACCTTCGATCCGCAGCGGGGACGCCGATAGCGTAACCGCTCGTGACCGGTCCACACTCCCGGTCGGCGTACCAAATGTGACGCCGTCGCCGACGTATGTCCGTCGGCACGGCCCGATGTCCGGGTCTGCCGCCTCGATCTGAGGAAGTAGGTCCGCGCGGCTTGCTGCAGCGGCTGGCCCGGATCGGGCGAACCGCCGGGGCCGATGCCCCCGGCCACCGGCGCGACCGGGTGGCCGGTTCAGCGGTGTCGCGCCCGGGGCCAAGCTCCTCGACGCCAAGGTCTGCGAGTTCCGCACCGGCTTCTGCGAGGAGTCGGCGATCCTCGCCGCCATGCAGTGGGCCGCCGAGGAGATGCGGAATGTAGGGCTCGTGTTCAGCGCGGCGCGGCCTTGAAGTATGTGCTAGAGGCCGGCCTGAACATGAGCATGGTGGCCCCGAGTACCGCGGCCATGTGCACGACCCGGCTGGCGGCGAACGCGAGGCCGAGCGGATGCACATTCGAGAAGGCCTCGCCTACGGAATGCTCCTCGGCCAGCCACTCGATCGGACCAATCAACAGCGAGATTGTGCCGAATACGCCAAGCGCGACGGCCAGGCTGACCCGCGCCCAGTGGCGTCCCTGCCGCATGCGTACCGCGAGGAAGATCGCGACGGTGAAGACCAGGAGTCGGACGGCTACGCCGGCGATGATGCTCCCGACGGAGCTCCGGCCACTCGACGAAGGGTCCGTGACGGCGAGGACCGTCTCGAACATGCCCGCCGCGACCGCGACGATCCACAGCAAGAATGCCGCGTGCACTGGTTTCGGTATGCCTGCGTGCCGAGGCGCCATGCGGCGGTTGCCGTCGAAACTGGGCGGTTCCCGCGAGGAACGGGCTGTTGTCGACATGATGCGAGTCTCCTGTTCGGCAATGAATGACTCGTCGAACTCTTCAGCACCCAGCCCTGTCGATCACGCCCGTGCACCCCCCAATCGGTGGTAGGGCTACCCGCACACCTGCCGGTCACGGCCCGGGATGGCCCTGACAGTCCCACGCTTCGCAGGTCCTCTCTGCGGAGGTCCATGACGTAGCCGCGGCTGGGTGATGGTTCTCGGCACCATGAGCCAGCGGGCGCCCAGATGCACCTAGGTCGGACGCGTGCCACGCAGCATAGGCTCACGGGATGGTGACGGAGTTCGACATTACCGCCGGTGACGGACGGACCCTGCACGTCTACAGCTGCGGCAGCGGCGACTTGGTCGTCATGTGGCACCACGGCACTCCGAACATCGGCGCTCCGCCCCGGCCGCTGTTCGGGGCTGCCGAGCGGCTGGGTATCCGGTTCATCTCGTACGACCGGCCGGGGTACGGCGGATCGACTCCGCTACCGGGGCGCGACCTGGCCTCGGCCGCCGCCGACGCTGCCACAGTCGCTGGCGCGCTGAATGTCTCCCACTTCGCGGTGTTCGGACACTCCGGCGGCGGGTCGTACGCCCTCGCCTGCGCGGCGCTGCTGCCGAGCGGGGTGAGTGCCGCGGTCAGCATCTCCGGCCTCGCACCGTTCACGGCAGACGGACTGGACTGGTTCGCCGGAATGGGCCCCGGCAGCGAGGCTTCGCTGCGGGCGGCCGCTGCCGGACGGGCCGTCAAGGAAGCACACGAGGCGACCGAATCCGTGCCGGACTTCCTGCCCACCGACTGGGCCGCGCTGGACGGTGAGTGGGGGTGGTTCGGCAGCGTCGTCGGTCCCGCCATGGCAAGCGGACCGGCGCCGCTCATCGATGACGATCTCGCGTACGTCAGCCCGTGGGGTTGCGATCCCGGCACGATCACGGTGCCCGTCCTGCTGGTCCACGGCAGCGGCGACCTGATGGTGCCCAGCGCTCACAGCGAATGGCTGTCTCGTCACATCCGTGGATCTCAGTTGCGGGTCGCGCCGGAGGAGGGCCACATCTCGGTGCTGCCGGCCATGGCGGTCCAGGCACTGGAGTGGCTCACCGGGGCTTGAGCCAGCAGGCCGACGGAAGGGAGCTGGCCTCCTGCGAGCGACGGTACCCGGCCGTTATCTCGAGACTCCTGCTCCCGCACGGCCTTCCCCGACGAGGTCGTCCGGGTATGAGATCAGCACCACCCAACCACAGCATCCAAGCACTCCCGAGCCCGCGGTACCGCGACGCGAACTGCCTCATGGCATGGTTGAGGCATGTGCAGAAACATCCGCGTGCTTCACAACTTCGAACCGCCGGCGACCGATGAGGAGATCGAGGCGGCGGCCCTCCAGTACGTGCGCAAGGTCAGCGGCACGACCCGGCCGTCCGGCGCCAACCAGCAGGCGTTCGACGAGGCGGTACGGGCGGTCGCCGCGGCCACCCGGAGGCTGCTGGACGACCTGGTGACCACGGCGTCCCCGCGGGATCGGGAGGTCCAGGCGGCGAAGGCCAGGGCGCGCGCGGCCGAGCGGTACGGGCCGCGCGCCACGGCCGCCGGCTGACGCACGGCGGGCCGACCGGCGGGTGACCGGCGCCGCCTACGCCGACGAGTTGGGCGTGACGCTGGTGGACGTGGTGCCCGGGCTGCTGCCGGCGGCGTTCTCGGCGGTGACCGTGAAGGTGTAGCTCTGCCCGTTGGTCAGGCCTTCGACGACGCCGTAGTGGAAGTGGGTACCGCCGGTGAGGACCAGCACGGTCCGCCCGGTCACCACGACGGTCTGCCCGCCGCCCCGGATGGTGTACGAGATGATCGGGCTGCCGCCGGTGGAGCTGGGCAGGGCGAAGCGCACGGTGGCCCGCCCGTTGCCGGCGACGGCGGAGACGCTCTGCGGCGCCGACGGTACGCTGACGGCCGTGGCGCTCGGGGTGACCGTGCTCGACGCGAGGGACGCCGCGCCGGTACCGGTGGCGTTCGTCGCGGTGACCGTGAAGCGGTACCCGGTGCCGTTGGTCAGCCCGGTCATCTTGACGTAACCGCGGGTGCGGAAGTCGGCAGCCGTGACGGTGACCCGACTTCCGTTGGACGCGGTCACGGTGTACGACGTGACCGGAGTGCCGCCGTGGTCGACCGGCGGGCACCAGGCAACGTAGGCAAAGCCGTTACCGGCCCGGGCCGCGACCTGACTCGGTGCGTCCGGTACGCCGGTGCCGAAGCGCCGGTCGAGCAGGCCGAGGTAGGCCGGCTCCAGGCCGGAGCTGTCCACAATGGACGACGGTGCCTGGCTGATGCTGCGGATGACGTGGTTACCGGCGACCGTGACGTTGCTGGCGCCGGTGTCCTTGTCTCCCATCTGCCACCAGTTGCCCTCGACGTCCATCGGCCCGTTGTCGTTCAGCCCGTAGTTGAACTGCTTCGTGCCCCAGTCGCGGTAGTCGTTGTCGGCCAGCACGTTGCTCTTCATCGTGATGTACGACGCGCCGTTGTCGGTGTAGAGCGTCTTGCCCGAGCCGAACTGGTCGTGCATGACGTTGCCGATCAGCTTCTCGCCGTCAGCGAGCGAGGTGCCCACCACCCCGTTGGTGTAGATGCCGCCGCCGTCGGAGAGCACCTGCATGTGGTCGAAGATGAGGTTGTTGGTGACCTGGTTGTTGCGGGCCGGGTTGGGCTGCGCCGGCTGCTGGATCTTCTGCAGCCAGCCGCCCCAGCCGAGGCTGATCGCCGAGTACGCGGTGTGGTCGATCTGGTTGTGCGAGATGACCGTGTTCTGGGCGTACCCGACGAAGATTCCGACACCGCCGTGGTACTCCACGGGCAGCGCGGTGAAGTAGTTGTCCGTCACCGTGTTGCCGGTCGTCGCCTGCCCGGTGGTCGGGCTGACGATGGTGACGTCGCCGATGCGTAGCCCGTTGCCGGAGATGTCGGTGAACACGCAGCCCTTCACGACGCTGTCCTGCACGCCGTTGCCGAAGCTGGGCCCGGAGCCACCGAGATGTGCGAACACGTCGTCGAGGAGCTGGACACCACGGGCGTTGGTGAACCATACGTTGTTGTGAATCTTGCTCCACGCCCCGAACGGACATGTGCCGCCCGCCACAAGTTGGCACAGCCCCTGGGTGGCGTAGGCTCCGGCGCCGGTGAGCGTGTAGTTCGCCTGGATCTCCGAGAAGCCTTCGCCGGTACTGGGCAGCAGCCAGGTGGCATAGGAGAACTGGATGCCGGAGAAGGTAACGTCGTGCAACAGGCTGGTGGTGGTACCCGAGCCGGACAGCAGCGTCTCCAGGAGCGGCGCCTCGACGTCGGCGGTGCCCAGGCTCTCTCCGGGGCGGGGAAGGTAGTAGATCCGGCCGGCGCCGCGGTCGAAGTACCACTCACCCGGCTGGTCCAGCAGCTCGAACGCGTTCTCCACGTACTGCGGCGTCCCGACGTTGCTGCCGCCGACGTGGTTGTCCGCGCGTTTGGTGGAGTTGTCCCAGCACGGCTGCGCCATCGTGACGGCGGTACCGGAGATCGAGCCGACCGGGCAGCGCGGCTCGGTCCACGGCCCGACCCCGTGCACGCTGTACGACCACAGCGAGTTGCCGCCGGTGTAAACGAACTCAAGGTCGGAGGGGTTGCGCCAGCGGGACATGGTGTCCGCGCTCGCGGTGTACCCGGTGGTGGTCTGGGTGAGGCTCACCGGCAACCGGCCGGCGGCCCGCGCCGCGCGGTGCCCGTCGACGTAGAGCTGGCGGGTGTTGGCGAGGACGGCCGGCGCGGACGCCGACCACAGGTTGCGGGTGGCGTCGGTGAGGGTCCAGCCGGTTACGCGGACGCCGCCGCTGACGACGGGGTGCGCGCCCGGGGCGGCCGTCCAGACCACCCGGTGACCGCCGCTGCCTGAGTCCAGCGCGCTCAGTGCCAGCGGGGCGGCGAGCCGGTAGGTCCCGTCGGCCAGCCGCACGGTGAGGTCGGCGGTCAGGCTGGCGTTCATCGTCCGGACCAGGTCGCGAGCGCGGGTAAGGGTCCTGATCGGGAGCGTCTCGGTGCCGGGATTGGCGTCGTCGCCCGCAGGAGAGACGACGATCGTGATCCCGGTCTCGGCACGGGCTGTCGACGCCGTCCAGCCCGCCGCGACGACCAGTGTCGTGGCCGCGAGGAAAGCCAGTGCCCTGCGGATGAGGATGCGGCGCACGCGGTTCGACATCGTACCGTCCTTTCTCGACGGTCGGACCGCCAAGCGCCGGCCGACATGCCGTGGCCCGGGCGACCGGAAGTCATCCGATGTCTACCGTGGCGAGGCATCGAAGTCAATGAGGTTCAGCGAGCAACCTGGCGCTTCTCCGTTCTCCGCCGCCGCGCGACGAATACCGTCAGCGCCCTTGTGCCACCCGGCGGTGGGGGAGTAGGCATTCGCCAAGCGCGATCCATCACACCCGGGAGTTACCCATGAAACGCGCTCTGCTCGCCCTGGTGACGTTCGTGGCGGCGGCGGTCGCCGTCGTCCTGCCGTCCGCGGTCCCGGCCACGGCCGCCACGCCGATTGGTCCGAGCGCCGCTCCTCCGATGGGCTGGAACAGCTGGAACAGGTTCGGTTGCAACATCGACGAGAACCTGATCAAGGGTATCGCCGACGCGGTCGTGGCCAACGGGCTGGACCGGCTCGGGTACCGGTATGTCAACATCGACGACTGCTGGATGGCCGCCACCCGCGACGCCAACGGCAACCTGCGCGCCGACCCGACCCGGTTCCCGTCGGGCATCAAGGCGCTGGCCGACTACGTGCACGGCAAGGGCCTCAGGCTCGGGATCTACGAGTCCGCGGGTACCGCCACCTGCCAGGGTCTGCCGGGCAGCCTCGATCACGAGAGCGCCGACGCGAACAGTTTCGCCGCCTGGGGCGTGGACTACCTCAAGTACGACAACTGCAACAACTTGGGCCGACCGGCGGCTACCCGGTACCGGGTGATGGGTGACGCGTTGCGGGCCACCGGCCGGGCGATCGTGTACAGCCTGTGCAACTGGGGTCAGGAGAACCCTTGGCTGTTCGGCCCGTCGACCGGGGCCAGCCTGTGGCGTACCACCGGTGACATCTCCGACTCGTGGTCGAGCATGACCTCGCTGCTGGACCAGCAGGCCGGGCTGGAACCGTTCGCGCGATCCAGCGGCTTCAACGATCCCGACATGCTGGAGGTCGGCAACGGCGGCATGACCGATACCGAGTACCGGTCGCACTTCAGCCTCTGGGCGCTGCTCAACGCGCCGCTGATCCTCGGCAACGACCTGCGGTCGATGTCGGCGTCCACCAGATCCATCATCGGCAACGCGGACGTGACCGCGGTGAACCAGGACTGGGGCGGCTCGCAGGGCCGGCGGATGCGCGATCTGGGCGGCGGACTCCAGGTGTGGGCCAAGCCGATGTCGGACGGGTCGGTCGCGGTGGTGCTGCTCAACCGCGGCGGATCCGGTACGACGATCACCACCAGCGCCGCCGAGGTCGGGCTGGGCGGCTCGTCCTCGTACAGCCTGAAGGACCTGTGGTCCGGCGCCACCGTCACGTCCGCCGGGACGATCTCGGCGAGCGTGGCCGCGCACGGGGTGGTGATGTACCGGGTCTCGCGCGGCGGATCGCTGTCCGCGCCGCCGGCGGCCGGCACCCACCAGATCAGCGACCTGAGCTGGCTGACCTCGTCGAACGGGTGGGGCCCGGTGGAGCGCGACCGGTCCAACGCGGAGCAGCCGGCCGGGGACGGGCGCACGCTGTCCATCGGCGCGACCACCTATGCCAAGGGCCTGGGCGCGCATGCCGACTCCGCGGTACACGTGTGGCTCGGTGGCGCCTGCCGCCGCCTCGCCGCCAAGGTGGGCGTCGACGACGAGGTCGGCAGCGGCCGGGGCACGGTGCGGTTCGCCGTGTACGGCGACGGCCGGCTGCTGGCGTACAGCGACGTGAAGACCGGCGGCCAAGCGGCGACGACGCTGGCCGTACCCACCGCGGGCGTCAAGACGCTCGAACTGCGGGTCACCGACGCCCGGGACGGCATCAACTACGACCACGCCGACTGGGCCGACGCGCAGGTCGTCTGCGGGGGTACCGCCGCGGGCGGTTACGTCAGCGACCGGAGCTGGACATCGTCGAGCAACGGCTGGGGACCAGCCGAGCGCGACCAATCCAACGGCGAGCGGCCGGCCGGCGACGGAGGTGTCATCGCCGTGGCCGGCGCCTTCTACCCCAAGGGCGTCGGTACCCACGCCGCCTCCGACATCGCGATACCGGTGAGCGGGTGCACGCGATTCGTCGCCGTCGCCGGCGTGGACGCCGAGACCGGCGGACGGGGCAGCGTCGTGTTCCGCATCGTCGGCGACTCGACAACGCTGTACACCACTCCGACCGTCACCTCCGGTACGCCCGTGACCATCGACGTCGACGTCACCGGCCGCTCGCAGCTCCACCTGGTGATCCTCGACGACGGCGACGGCCTCAGCTACGACCACGCCGACTGGGCGGCTGCATCCTTGCTGTGCTAGGCAGGGCTCGCGGTCCGCCGGTGTGCTCCTAAGGTCGCCCGTGAAGCTCGCGCTGCCCGGTCATTTCTGAGCCCGATCGGTTGCCTCCGAGCCATGACTATTCCGCAAGACGCTCGACACGTTCGCCTCTACTTCAATGGCGCTCAGGAAGCGGATCAGGGTCAGCAGTTCGACGACGGCGAGGACGGCGACGGCCGCGCCCACACCCCAGGCCGAAGTTTCACCCCGCACTGCGGACACGGGCTGGATCACGATGATCCCCAGCGAGATCGTGAACGCCGCGGTGAGCACGAGCGGTGTGAGCACGTAGCCCATCGCGCGCCTGCGCAGTAACAACGCGCCGGCGAGCAGCATCGCGGGGAGGAAGACCGCCATGTCGAGCACATGGACCGGATTGACGAGTACTCCCGCCTTGACGACATCGTCGGGAACCCTTCCCGCGACCAGAGCGGGAACCACAGCCGACAGCCACAGCAGGTAGAAGAATCCGCCGATGGCCATCAGCAGAGATGAGGTGAACCGTCGTGGCACGCGAGCGCCGACCCTCTCCTTCACCCGCTCGTAGTCCAGGCGCGACAGGCCCACCACCAGGGCATAGATCGACAGGCCGAAGACCGCCACGTAGAGCAGGAACAGCGGGCCGAAATGCACCGCGAACGCGTAGATCGCAAACGTGTAGACGCTGTAGCCAAGCAGACCAATCCACGCCAGGTACGCGCGCAGCGCCCCCCGCGCCGCCAGCACCGCAAGCACGATGAGTGCGGAGTAGGCGACCAGGTTGGCGATGTCCTGTGCGACCGCCTGGGCCACCCAGTTGCTGGTCTCCCTGGCGTAGGCGCTGTGGCCGAAGATCCCCAGCAAAGCCCCGCCGAGGGCGCCGACGGCGATCGGAAGGCTGAACCAAAGGATGAACCTCGTCCCTGGTTGACGGATAACCGTACTCGTGGGTCTCGCCTCAACCCTTGATCTGTCTTGCGTCAGCCCGGACATGACTTATCACCCACTCGGAGCTCCACCCTCAGCGTCTTCTCGGCAGAGCCCACCCAACAGGGACCCAACAGGGCCGGTGTCCCCGAGTGGCTTGCCATTGGCCCTACCCCGGCCGGCGCCCGGCGCGCCTGGGGCGCTGGGAGCAGTTGACGGCACAGGGCCGGCGGCCCGTTCCTGCTGAATGTCGCCAACCGCACGCCCCGACCTGCGGACGCCGGAGCTGGGCCCCACGACCCGGCGGACCTGCTGACGACGGTGACCAACGCGGCGTACGGCCTGGCGCCGAGGCGCCGACCTTCGCCAAGTTCCTGGAACGGTGCAGCCCGATCGGCGCCATGAATAGCGCCAATCGTGTTTGGTGAAATAGTGACCGGGTACGGAGTTGGAGCGAACGTTGCGAACCCTGTTTCCTGGGAGGCGTGTCATGGAGAGTCGCGCGAAGGCGTTCGGCCACGGCATCCATCCGATGCTGATCGTTTTCCCGCTGGGGCTGCTGGCCACCGCCGTCGTCTTCGACATCATCCACCTGGTCACTGACCGGTCGGGTTTCAGCCTCGCGGCCGCCTACACGATCGCCGCCGGGGTCATCGGCGGACTGGCCGCCGCCTTGTTCGGGTTGATCGACTGGCTGGCGATCCCGGCGGGAAGCCGGGCCAAGCGCGTGGGAGCGCTGCACGGCGTCGGCAACGTGGTGGTCGTCGCCCTGTTCGCGGTCAGTTGGCTGATCCGCGCGGCCGGCGACGACTGGCGGCCAGGTGCGTGGGCGCTCGTGTGCAGCTTCGCCGGGGTCGCCCTGGCCGTCGTCACCGCCTGGCTCGGCGGTGAGCTGGTCGAGCGGCTGGGCGTGGGAGTCGACGACAATGCCGGTATCGACGCGCCCAGCTCCCTGTCGAGGTCTGCCTCGCGGACCCGGCCGGCCGGTCCCGCCCCCGCCCGTTAGTCCTTGTCGGCCCGCCGCGGCGGGCGCCGCGCGAGACAGCGGGCCAGGCCCGCTGAGGGGTGTCGGAAATGGTGCGTGACATCAGCGATCAGGTGGTCGTGCTCACCGGGGCGTCGTCGGGGATCGGCCGGGAAACGGCGCTGGAGTTCGCCCGCGCGGGGGCGGGACTCGTGCTCGCCGCGCGCAACCGGCCGGCGCTGGACACGCTGGTCGACGAGGTGCGGCGGCTGGGTGGCCGGGCGGTGGCGGTACCGACCGATGTCGCCGACTTCGACCAGGTTGCCGAGCTGGCGGCGCAGGCGGTGGCGCGGTTCGGCCGGATCGACACCTGGGTGAACAACGCGTCGGTGTCGACGTACGGCACCGTCGAGCAGATCGACGTCGGGGAGATCCGCCGGGTGATCGAGGTCAACCTGCTCGGCGAGATCCATGGGATGAAGGCCGCGTTGCCGCACCTGCGCGCTGCCAGCGGGACGATCATCAACGTTTCTTCCACGCTGGGCAAGCGGGCGGTGGCATTGCAGGCGCCGTACTGCGCGGCCAAGCACGGCGTGGTGGCCTTCGGTGAGGCGCTGCGGCTGGAGCTGCGCCACGCCAAGGTGCCGGTGGCCGTGGTCGACGTGCTGCCCAGTTCGATCAACACGCCGCTGTTCGAGCATGCCCGATCGAAGCTCGGGGTGTTGCCGCGGCCGATCCCGCCGGTGTACGAGCCACGGGTGGTCGCGCAGGCGATCGTCGCCGCGGCGCAGCGGCCGGTGCGGGAGGTTTACGCCGGGTTCGCCGGGCGGGCGCTGGCCGCGGCGCAGCGGGTCAGCCCGGCCTTGGTGGACTGGTACCTGCTGGGGCCGGGGCGGATCGTGGACAGCCAGCGCACCGATCGACCCGACAACGGGCAGGACAACCTGTACCAGCCGGTACCGGAGCCGGGCAGCACCACCGGGTCGTTCGGGCGGGCGTCGAAGTCCACCAGCTTGTATACCCGCTGGTTCGGCCTGCACCCGGCCCGGGCCCGGGTGGCTGGCGGGGCGGTGCTCGCGGTGGGTGTGGCGGCGCTGCGATGGGCCGGGCGGCGGCGATGAGCCGGGTACATGACCTGCGGGTACGCCCCGACCTGCTGTATCTGGCCAACGGGTGGAGCACGCTGGTCACCGACGTGCGCGGGCGGGTCACCGGCACCGGCGCGCAGGGGTTCTTCGCCCGCAACACGCGCGTGTTGAGCCGGGAGCGGATCACCGTGGACGGGCGCGAGCCGGTGGCGTTCAGCACCGGGAACGTGGGCGCGTATGGTCAACTGTCCTAAGCCGAACTCCGCGACGGGGAGAGACTGCCGTCGGAGGCGCTGTACCTGACCATCGAGCGGTTCCTCGGTCCCGGGTTGCGTACCCGTCTGGGGGTGCACAGCTTCGCCGAGCGGCCGCAGCGGGTCGAGATCAGGGTGGAGCTGGCCGCCGACTTCGCCGACATCGACGAGGCCGACCAGGGACAGCGCCGCCAACCCGGCGACGTCACCGAGAAATGGGACAGCCAGCGGCGCGAGCTGCGCCTGACGTACGCCCATCCGGACCTGGACCTGGCCGTGGCGATCCGGGTGGAAACGGCCGTACCGGTGGGGTACGCCGACCACACGTTCAGCGTCGCGCTCACCGTGCCGCCGGGCGGGTCGGCCACGGTCGACCTGGTCGTCGAACCGGTCTTCGACGGACAGCGCGCGGCGGCACCGCCGGCGAGGTACACCGATCCGGACGATGCGGCCGGCCGCGCTCGCCGTACCCTCGGGGTCGAGCTGGCCCGGCTGCGCAGCAGCAACCTCGACGTCGCCGCCGCCTGGGCCACCGCGGTGGAGGATCTGGCGGCTCTCCCGCTGGGCGAGGAACCCGGGCCGGCCGCGCCGATCGCCGGGCTGCCGATCTACCAGCAGATCTTCGGCCGGGACACGCTCACCGTTTCCTGGCAGGCGCTGCTGGCCGGCCCGACGATGCTGCGCGACAGCCTGCGACTCAACGCCGCGCACGTCGGGCAGCGCATCGACGACTGGCGCGACGAGGAACCCGGCAAGCTGCTGCACCAGTCCCGCTGGGGCCCGCTCTCCCGGCTGGGCCTCGACCCGTTCGCCGACTACTACGGCGACTACGCCACCGGGCCGGACTTCCTGGTCTTCCTCGGCCAGTACCTCGCGTGGACCGGCGACCGCGACACGGTCCGCGACCTCCTACCGACCGCCCGACGGGTCCTGGACTGGCTCGACCGGTATGCCGACCTGGACCGCGACGGCTTCCTCGAATACCGCACCCGATCCACGGCCGGGGTGAAGAACCAGGGATGGAAGGACTCCGACACCGCCATCGTCGACGAGCGCGGCCACGTCGTGGACAACCCGATCGCCCCGAGCGAACTACAGGGCTACCACTACGCCGCCCTGCGCCACGGCGCTCTCGCATTCGCCGCCACGGGGGACCGTGCCTTCGCCGCCGGCCTGGTCCGCCGCGCGGCCGGGCTACGCCGCCGCTTCCACCCCGCCTACTGGATGCCCGACCAGCACTGCTACGCCATGGCCCTGGACCCGGACAAACAGCAGGTCCGCTCGGTCAACTCCAACGACGGCCACCTGCTCGCCACCGGCATCGTCCCCACCCGGGTCGCCCACGCCGTCGCCCGCCGACTGCTCGCCCCGGACCTGTTCAGCGGCTGGGGGATCCGGACCCTGTCCGCGGACCACCCGGCCTACAACCCGTTCAGCTACCACCGGGGCAGCGTCTGGCCGGTCGAGGCCGGCACCGCCGGACTCGGCTTGGCCCGCTACGGCTGCTGGCCTGAACTTCACCGCCTCGCCGAGGCCACCTTCGCCGCCGCCGCCCTGTTCGAAGGACACCGGCTCCCCGAGGTCATCGGCGGCCTCCCGCGCGATCCGGCGCACCCGCATCCCGGTGTCTACCCCAGGGCCTGTTCACCCCAGGCCTGGTCGGCCAGCGCGATCGTCGCCCTCATCCAGGCCCTGCTCGTCCTGCGGCCGGCCGCGCCGCTGCGGACGGTCCTGATCGACCCGCACCTGCCTGACTGGCTACCCGACCTCGAACTGCACGGCGTACAGGTGGGCGGTGCGACCTTCGACCTCACCGTCCGGCGAGGCCGGCACGGACGCCCGATCATTCGCACCCGGGGAGATCGCGTCACCGTCGTGCGTCAATCCCCGCTCCAGGCACTGTGCCGGGTGGCCCGTCGGGGCACCTGAACCAAGGAGGACGGACCATGAAAGGAATCCAGCAGCTGCGCGAGTCCGGGGTCTCGGTGTGGCTCGACACCCTCTCCCGGGACCTGCTCGACAGCGGCGACTTCCGGCGGCTCGTCGAACGCGGCGTCACCGGTGCCACGTCCAACCCCACCATCTTCGCCAAGGCCATCACCGAATCCGGCGCCTACGACGAGCAGTTGCGTGACCTCGCCACCCGCGACGTCCGCGACCCGCGGGAACTGTTCTTCGCCCTGGCCCTCGACGACGTCCGTGCCGCCGCCGCCCTCCTACGACCCGTCTACGACGACACCCGTGGCTGGGACGGCTACGTCTCCTTCGAATGCACCCCGGACATCGCCGACGACGCCGCGGCAACCGTCGAGCAGGCGTGCGACCTGTGGGCCCGACTCGGCATACCCAACGCGATGATCAAAGTGCCCGCCACACGGGCCGGCATCACCGCGATCGCGGAGCTGACCGCCCGCGGCGTCAACGTCAACGTCACGCTGCTGTTCGCGCTGCAGCGGTACGAGCAGGTGATCGACGCCTACCTGAGCGGGCTGGAACGCCGCGCCGAACGTGGCCTGCCGATCGACGGCATCGCCTCGGTGGCCTCTTTCTTCGTCTCCCGCATCGACACCAAGGCCGACAGCGAACTGCCGGCCGGGTCACCGTTGCGCGGCAGGATCGCCGTCGCGAACGCCCACCTCGCCGACCGGCTCTACCAACAACGCTTCGCGACCAGCCGCTGGCACGCGCTCGCCGGCGGGGGTGCGCGCCGCCAGCGTCCACTGTGGGCCAGCACCGGTACCAAGAACCCTGACTACTCGGACGTGCTCTACGTCGAACAGCTGATCACCCGCGACGCCGTCAGCACCATGCCGCTGGCCACCCTGGAAGCCTTCGACGACCACGGCGACGTCCACGCGGCCAACGTCGACCCGACCGTCCACGAGCAGACGATCCACGCCGCCCAGGCCGCCGGCCTCGATCTAGACGCGATCACCGCCAGCCTGGAAACCGAAGGCGTGCAATCCTTCCAGGGTTCCTACGACCAACTCGTCGACTGCATCAAGCACAAGCTCCGCACGCTGATCCCGTAGCCGGCGTGGGTCACTCGCCAACGGTGCCGTCGAGGAGTTCCCGCGTGGCATCTACGTGGCTCTCCCCGCATCCCGCCGTCGATCCACCGCCACTCCACATGGGTGAGGTGATTAACGATGCCGAGCAACGAAATCAGCCGGCCGTTCGGCCGCCAACGTGCCTCGTCCTCGCTCAAGCCTTCGATCTTGCGAATCACCGCACCCCGAAGAAAACCCAGCCACCGCAGCAACAGTTCCCGCTCATCGGGCGCGCCAGCGGGGAAGTCCGGCTTCTGATCAGTTGCCATCGCCCGATGCTAAGACGCCGAGCTCCGACGCGCCGGTCCCTGTATGGCTCGGTTTTGCGGACTCTTCGGTCCCCGCAGGATTGATGCGGTGGAGGCTACCCGGGGTTGCCGGTGGAACCCCCTTGCGCCGCCGGTACATCTGCGGTTGTCTCCGGCGGGAAAGGTGTGTACCGGCGGAAGGGGGCCCGATGCGGGTTGCCGTGATCGGCGCGGGGCCGGCTGGGCTGGTCGCCGCGATCGCGCTGGCCCGGGCCGGCCACGAGGTGGTCGTGGTGGACCGCGACGGCGGGCCGGTGGGTGGGCAACCGTGGCGGCGCATGGGCGTTATGCAGTTCCACCATCCGCACGTCTTCCGGGCGATGGCGGGCAACCTGCTGCGGGAACGGCTGCCCGACGTCCTCGCGGCGGTGCTGGCCGCCGGCGTCGAGCCGTACCGCCCCGAGGGTGCGCCGGCGGTCGCCACGATCCTGCGCGCCCGCCGGGAGACCTTCGAACATCCACTATGGAGCGTCGCCCGGGCCGAGCCGAACCTGGCCGTGCGGCAGGGCTACGCGGATGGGGTCGTCCTCGACGGGCGCCGGGTGACCGGTGTCGCGCTGGGCGGCACGATCCTGCACGCCGACCTCGTCGTCGACGCCACCGGGCGGTCCGGCCGGCTGGCCGGCGAGCTGCGGCCACCGGCCGAGGGCGGGGACAGCGGGCTGGCCAACGCCGCCCGGGTGTACCGGCTGCGGCCCGGCGCCCCGCTCGGACCAGTCAATGCGGCCTTGGGCTTCGTGGCGGGGTACGACAGCTACACGCTGATCGTCTTCGTCCACGACGCCGGGACTTTCTCGCCGCTTATCCTGCGCCGCCGGGCGGACCGGGCGCTGGCCGTGCTACGCCACACCGCGGCGTTCGAGGCAGCGATGGCGGCCACCCCGGCCACCGCAGCGTGGACGGATCCCGAGCGGGCCGAGCCGGTCGGCCCGGTGCGCGTGGGAACGAACCTTTTCAACCGGTACCGCCGGCAGCCGGTGGGGGTGACCGGCCTGCTGTCGATCGGGGACAGCGTCTGCGCCACCAGCCCCGCCGGCGGGCGCGGCGTATCGCTTGCCATCGCCTCGGCGCTGGCCCTGGCCGACACCGTCACCGACGCGCCCGACGACCCCGCCGGCTGGGCGCCGCGGTTGGACCACTGGTGTACCGCGCACATCCGGCCGTGGTACCGGGACAGCGTGCTCGACGACGCGGCCACCGTGCGGCGCTGGAACGGCGAACCGGTCGACCTGTCCGGACCGCTCGCGCCCGACCTGGTGGGCGTGGCCGCGCAGGCGGACCCGTCGATCCGGCCGCAGCTGCTGCGTTACCTGGCGATGCTAGCCACCTCCGCGTGCCTCGATCCGGTACGGGAGCACGCGCGGCAGATCCTCGCCGGTGGTTGGCAACTGCCGCCACCCGAGGGCCCGAACCGGGCGCGGCTGCTCGCCGCGATCGCGTCGGTCGCGGGGCCCCGGGCGCAGGTCAGGGTGGACCACGCCGGTCAGTAACGCCCGGGGCGGTACCGCCGAGGCCACAACTTCCGGGAAGTTGTGCCGATCATGGGCGATGATCATCGCTTGGGTCACCTTGCGACCCTTGACCTTACCCTCGATTTATTTGACAACTGGCGTATGCGAGGCAGCGCAAGGCATCTGCGCATGCCGTAGTCGGAGTTCTGGTCATGTTGATCATTGTTGCCCGAACATACGTCTGAAATGCTCCGGGAAGAGCTGCAGCAACGGCCGCCGATCGTGGCCGTGAAGCAGCGTGGCACAAGAAGGGAGATCCCCCCGGTGACCCGTAGACGTCGTCAGTACCTGCTCGCTCTTCTGACCGCCCTGCTGCTCGTGCTCGGCGGCGTGGTAGTCGTACAGCTTTGGCACGAAGGCGAGGAGCAGGAGTCCGAAAGTGCCGAAGCTGAGGAGCTGCCCCCCGCGCTCGAGCGGCACCTGGAGAAGTTACGTGAGGCCGTCCCCGGCCACGGCGGCGAGCCGAGCGAAGGCCCCGGATCAGCCGGGGACGCGGAGTTCCTGAAGCGTGCCTATCCCGGCGACACGATCGCCCTCGCCGAGGTAGAGCGCTCACGAACCTCCTTCTCCAACGCGAAGGCCCGACCCTTCCCGACCGGCAAGGGACAGCAGGGCAGCTGGGTCAGCATAGGACCGGACCAGGCGCTGTACCCGGACACCCCGTTCCGCAACTCGTTCAGCTACGTTCCCAACGACTACATCGCCGGCGGTCGGACCACGTCGATCGCGATCGGGCCGAGCTGCGACGCCACCGCCTGCACGATGTACATCACGCCGGCCGGCGGCGGAATCTGGCGCACCAAGAACGCGCTCGCCGACCAGCCCAAGTGGGACTACCTCGGCGGGCCGCTCGGCATCAACGCCGCCGGTGCGGTGACCGTCGACCGCAGTGACCCGACGGGTAGCACCGTCTACGTCGGTACCGGCGAGGCGAACATCTGCGGCTCGGGCTGCGTGGCCGGCGTAGGTCTGTACAAGTCGACCAACGGCGGCACCTCGTGGACCGGTCCGCTGGGCAAAGCCGAGCTCGGCGGCAAGGGCATCGGCGATATCGTGATCAAGCCGGGCGACCCCAACACGCTGTACGTCGGCACCACGACCGCGCTGCGCGGGATGTCCAGCGTGTGCTGCTCCGGCGTGACCCGCCCGGTCCCCGACGCCGCGAAGTGGGGCCTCTACAAGTCGACCGACGGTGGCGCGAGTTGGGCATTCATCCACAACGGCTCGACGAACGCGGCCGACTGCACGGGCAGCTCGACCGAGTTCGCCAACGGCGCGGTCTGCTCGCCGCGCGGCGTGCGCCACGTCCAGCTCGACCCGGCCAACCCGCAGGTCGTGTACGCGTCGTCGTACGCCCGCGGCATCTGGCGCTCCCCGGACGGCGGTGCGACCTGGGTGCAGATCAAGCCCTCGCTCAACCCGGGCTTGATCCAGACCCGCGCCGCGTTCGCCGTGACGCTCCTGCCCAACGGCAAGACCCGCATGTACGTCCACGAGGGCAACAACGACACCAACTACTCCCGGCTGTCCCGCAGCGATGACGTCGCCACCGGCACGCCGACGTTCACGGACCTGACCAGCTCCAACCCGGCCGACTCCGGGTACGCCTGGTTCAACCTGTGCGACGGCCAGTGCTGGTACGACATCTTCGTCAACACACCGGACGGGCATCCGGATGTCGTCTACGCCGGTGGGTCGTACAGCTACGGCCAGACGATCGCCAACAAGCGCGCCGTGGTGCTGTCCACCGACGCGGGCGTCAGCGGCACCGACATGACCTTCGACGGCACGGACCAGCTGCACCCCAACGGCCTGCACCCCGACCAGCACGATCTCGTCACCAACCCGAACAACCCGTTCCAGTTCTTCGAGTCCAACGACGGCGGCGTCATGCGCTCCAGCGGGCAGTTCGTCGACCGGTCCAGCTGGTGCGCGGACCCGCGGCGCAACCTGTCCGGCGCCACGCTCGACCGGTGCCGGCAGATGCTCTCCCGCATCCCGTCCGAGTTGCGCGGCATCAACAAGGGACTCACCACGCTGCAGTTCCTGAGCCTGTCCGTCAGCCCGTTCGACAGCGGCCTCCTGCAGGGCGGCACGCAGGACAACGGCACCTGGGAGAACAAGGGACAGGTGAGCCAGTGGCTCAACACCATGGTCGGTGACGGCGGCCAGTCCGGCTTCGACATCGCCAAGCCGGAGTTCCGGTTCCACAACTTCTACGACGCCAGCACGGAGGTGAACTTCAACAACGGCGACATCGGCTCCTGGATCTGGACGGCCGACCCGATCTTCGGTCAGGCCGGTACCCAGTTCTACGCACCGGTCATCAGCGACCCGAGGGTCAGCGGCACGATGTTCGCCGGGACCGGAAAGACGGTCTTCCGGACCAAGACGTTCGGGCTCGGCAACCGCACGCTCGCTGAGGCGAACAAGGTCTGCAACACGTGGACCGGAACCTTCAACGGGGTGTGCGGCGACTGGCAGCAGGCGGGCGGCAACCCGCTGACCGGCTCGTTCTGGGGCGTTCGGTCGGGCGGCGCCGTGGCGGCCGTCGAGCGGACCTCGGCGGACACGTCGACGGCATGGGCGGCGACGACCACCGGACGCGTGTTCATCTCCCGCAACGTCGACGCCAACGCGGCGGCCGCGGTCTCGTGGACCCGGCTCGACGACGACGCCGTCACGCCGAACAGGTTCGTGAGCAGCATCCACGTCGACCCGGCGAACGGGAACCACGCCTTCATCTCGTACAGCGGGTACACCATGAAGACGCCGGCGACGCCGGGCCACGTCTTCGAGGTCATGTACAACCCGGCCACCGGCACGTCGACCTGGGTGGACCGGTCGTACGACCTGAACGACATCCCGATCAACGATCTGGTTCGGGACGACGTGACCGGTGACCTGTACGCGGCAACGGACTTCGGTGTGCTCCGGCTCGCGGCCGGTACCACCACCTGGACCGGTGCGGCGGCCGGCATGCCGAATGTCGAGGTGTCCGGTCTGACGATCGTGCCGGGCCAGCGCCTCCTCTACGCCGCGTCCCACGGGCTGGGCGCGTGGCGACTCAATCTCAACAAGTGACAGCTCGACCAGAAACGGTGGGGGCCGCCTCGGCGGCCCCCACCGCATTTCAACACCTCCACGACCGTCCGTCCGCCTCGCCAAAGCCAGCTACGTAGCCGCCAGCGGTGTACCGGATGGGCTGCCGGTATCGTCGGCTGCATGATCAGCGATCGTTGGGACTCTGGGGCCGCTCCCGGCGCGGATGATCCGGTGGGCCAGTGCGTGTACGGCTCACGCCTGCTCGGCGCCGAGCCGACGCTGGTCCTGCACGGCGGCGGCAACACCTCGGTCAAGACGACCGCACTCGATGTCTTCGGCGACGCGGTCGAGGTACTGCACGTCAAGGGCAGCGGCTGGGATCTGGCCACCATCGAGCGGGAAGGATTTACCGCACTGCGCCTGGACCGCCTGCGCCGTTTGCTCGACCTGGAGCGCCTCGCCGACTCCCGGATGATGACCGAGCTGCGTGCCGCGCGGCTCGACGCCTCGGCGCCCGACCCGAGCGTGGAGTCGCTGTTGCACGCGCTGCTGCCCTACCCGGCAGTCCAGCACAGCCACGCCGATGCGCTGATCGCTCTGACGAACCAGCCCGACGGTGCGGCTCTGGTCCGGCCCGTCTACGGCGACGACGTCCTGATCGTTCCATACGTGATGCCCGGCTTCGACCTCGCCAGGCTCTGCGCCACCACGGTCGCGGCACGACTGCGGCCCGACACGCTTGGGCTGGTGCTGCTCAACCACGGGCTGTTCACCTTCGGTACGAGCACCGAGGAGGCGTACCGGCGGCACGTCGAGCTGATCCGCCGAGCCGAGCGCTTCCTGGGGCAGGGCCGTCCACCGTGGACGGAAGCCGAGCGCCCGGCGGTCGATCCGACAGCGATCGCCGCGCTGCGCAAGGAGATCTCGGGCCTCGCCGGTAAGCCGATGGTAGTGAGCCGGCACGACGACGCCCGCATCCGAGGGTTCCTGGCCCGACCCGAACTCGCGCACCGGGGCCCGTTGACCCCGGACCACGTCATCCGCACCAAGCGGATCCCGTTGCTGGGCCGGGATGTCGTTGGGTACGCCCGGGAGTACCGGCGCTACTTCGAGGAGCACAAGGACCGCCGCGGCCAACCCCTGACGATGCTCGATCCCGCGCCCCGGGTGCTGCTCGATCCCGCCTACGGCATGCTCACGGCCGGACCCAGCGCACGGGACGCGGACATCGCGGCGGACATCTACGCCCACACGATCGACGTCATCGCCGCGGCCGAGTCGGTCGGCACCTACCGGGCGCTCGATGCGGCCGACCTCTTCGACGTGGAGTACTGGGAGCTGGAACAGGCCAAGCTGGGCCGGGCCGGAGCCCGCGCTCCCTTCACGGGTGAGGTGGCGCTGGTCACCGGGGCGGCCTCCGGAATCGGGCGGGGCTGCGTGGACGCGTTACGCGCCAACGGGGCTGCGGTGATCGGGTTGGACCTGAACCCGCCCGGGGCCGCGGCCTCCGACTACCTGCCGCTTCAGGTCGACGTGACCGACCCCCCGGCGGTCGACGACGCACTCGGCGCGGGAGTGGAGCGCTTCGGCGGAATCGACATGCTCGTCGCAGCGGCCGGCGTCTTCCCGAGCGCACAGCCGATACGGGAGTTCGACCCGGATGCGTGGCGCCGGACGATGGCGGTGAACGCCGAATCAATCGCATACCTGCTTCGCACCGTGCATCCGTTGCTGGCGCTGGCCCCGCGCGGCGGAAGAGTAGTCGTTGTCGGGTCGAAGAACGTCCGCGCGCCAGGTCCGGGTGCCGCCGCGTACTCCGCGTCGAAGGCCGCCGTCACCCAGGTCGCCAGGATCGCCGCGTTGGAGTGGGCCGGCGACGGCGTCCGGGTCAACGTCGTACACCCGGACGCCGTGTTCGACACCGGGCTGTGGACCGAGGACCTGCTGCGCGACCGGGCCGCCCGGTATGGGCTGAGCGTCGCGGAGTACAAGCGCCGCAACCTGCTCGGCGTCGAGATCACCAGCCGCCAGGTCGGCGAGCTCGTGGCGGCGCTGTGCTCCGACGCGTTCGGCGCCACCACAGGCGCGCAGATACCCGTCGACGGCGGGAACGAGCGGGTGATCTGACCGGACCGCAGCTGCGAATGTTCCATCTTCGCCGTCCACGGAAGCCACTGAGGAACCACCCCATGGCGACATCGCATGCCCTCTCGCGCCCGGTCGCCCACATGGCGTGCCGTCTGCCGTACCGCGCCCACCGTGGTGGGCGCGAGCACGCGATCGTCAGGGGTTGGTTATCTGCTGCTGACTCACTCGGCCTGACCGAACGCCTTGATCTCCTCGACCTCCTGCGCGGTCAGCTCACGCGGAACCTCGCCACGGCTTACCTTCTCGCTCTGCACATGGTGGCGGATGTCATCGACGATCTCGGGGTTCGCCAGTGTCGTCACGTCGCCGACGTCGGCGAAGTTGGAGATCCCGGCGATGACCCGGCGCATGATCTTTCCGGACCGGGTCTTGGGCATGTCCGCCACGATCCACACGCTCTTGGGTCGCGCGATCTTCCCGATCTCACGCTCGATCGCCTTGCCGACCTTGTCCTCGATCTCCTTGCTCGGACCGAACCCCGGCTTCAGCGCCACGTACATCTCGACGGCCCGGCCGCGCAGCTCGTCCATCACCGGGACCGCGGCGGCCTCGGCAATCTCTTCGACGGTGAGGCTCGCGGACTCCAGCTCCTTGGTACCGAGCCGGTGGCCGGCCACGTTGATCACGTCGTCGATCCGGCCGAGGATCCGGAAGTAGCCGTCGGCCGCCTGGACGGCACCGTCCCCGGCCAGGTACGGCCAGTCGCGCCAGTCAGTGCTCTTCTCGTCTTTGCAGTACTTCTCGTAGTAGATCTGCACGAACCGCTCGGGCTGACCCCAGATCGTCTGGAAGATGCCGGGCCAGGGGTTGCGGATGCAGATGTTGCCGGCACGGCCACTTCCCGCCTCGACCACGTTCCCCTCGTCGTCGTAGATCACCGGGAAGACTCCGAGCACGCCGGGCCCGCAGCTACCGGGCTTCATCGGGTGCACGGCGGGCAGGGTACTGCCCAGGAAGCCGCCGTTCTCGGTCTGCCACCACGTGTCGACGATGACCGCCTCGCCCTTGCCCACGACGTTGTAGTACCAGCGCCAGACGTCCGGCTCGATCGGTTCGCCCACGGTCGTCATGTGCTTGAAGTGGTGGTTGTACTTCCGTGGCTCGTCCGGACCGAGCTTACGCAGCATCCGGATCGTGGTGGGCGCGGTGTGGAAGATGTTCACCCCGAGCCGCTCGGCGATCCGCCAGGGCCGGCCGGGATCGGGATAAACGGGTACCCCTTCGTACATCACGCTGGTCGTCCCGAGCGCCAAGGGGCCGTAGACGATGTACGAGTGCCCGGTGATCCACCCGATGTCGGCGAAGCACCAGTAGGTGTCCTCCGGGTGGATGTCCTGGTAGTACTTGGACGTACCGGCGACGTAGGCGAGATATCCGCCGGTGCTGTGCTGGCAGCCCTTCGGTTGGGCGGTCGTGCCGCTGGTGTACATGAGAAACAGCGGTGCTTCGGCGGGCATGGAGACCGGCTCGACGACGTTGTTGCGGTAGTCCTTGAGGATTTCGTCGATGAAGAAGTCCCGACCCTCGACCATCGGGCTCTTCGACGCGTACTGGCCGGGGTGCCGCCGCCAGACCAGCACCTTGTCGATCTCGTGGCCGCGTTCGCGGGCGGTCGCCACCGCCTCGTCGGCCTTCGCCTTGTGGTCGATCAGCTCGCCGTTGCGGTAGTAGCCGTCCATGGTGACCAGGATGTGGCTTTGCGAGTCGGCGATCCGCTCGCCGCACGCCACCCCGCTGAAGCCACCGAACACCTCGGAGTGGATGACGCCGAGGCGGGCGCAGGCGAGCATGGAGACAGGCAACTCCGGCACCATCGGAAGGTGGAAGGTCACCCGGTCCCCGACGCTGACGCCACCGAACTCCCGCAGCACCGCGGCGAACTCGTTGACCCGCTTGTAGAGCTCCTGGTACGTGATGGCCTTGGTGTCCTCGCTCTCCGGCTCCGGTACCCAGATCAGCGCCGCCTTGTTTCGGCTGGTCGGAAGGTGCCGGTCGACGCAGTTGTAACAGGCGTTCAGCCGGCCGCCGACGAACCACTTCCAGAACGGTGGGTTGCTGGTGTCCAAGGTGGTGTGCCAGTAGGCGTCCCAGGTGAGGAGGTCCGCGTACTCCTTGAAGCACTCGGGAAAGCGCTCCTCGCTGAACCGTTCGAAGATCGCCGGGTCGGCCGCGTTCGCCTGGGCGATGAACTTCCCCGGAGGGTGGTAGTACTCCTCCTCACGCCAGTGAACCGCGATCTGAGCCGTGGAGACCTGCGCTTCCTGCTCTTCTGCCATTGCTCTACCTCCAGCGAGGATGACGGTGACGGGGTGGATGAGAGAGAGCCGGCGCTACCCTTCTCCGAGCAGCCCTGCGCATATGCCGAAGGTGCGCAGCTCGGCACCCACGAACGCTTGGCGGGTGAAGGCGCCGGTGTCGCCCTGCGTCAGTGAGTTCCAACAAAGGTCATCGGTGAGTTTCAGCGCGCGAACCACGACCGAACCAAGCGCCGGCAGTGGCAGCGTCTCCGCCTCGTAGCGCAGGCGCGCCACATCACCGGCCGGCGTGTTGCCCGTCGTCGCTTGCAGCTGGGCCAGGAGCAGGGACAGTTCACCCCCGAGGTACTGCTGCGTCATTGCCATCGCCGGCCGCTCCGCTCCTCGCCGACCCCGCAGCCGTGACGGGCACCGGCCGCTCGGGAACACAGCCGCCGTCCGAAAAAACCGCCCAAGGCGGGGCCGGGAATCGGCAGAACTCATCGGGCCTGTCGATCCCCCGCGAGCATCGAACTGGCTCGGCGATCATGCAGACCTCGCGGACGAGAACCTAACGATCGAAGCCTAGGTGCGTAACCCTGATCGTCTGACATCGAGCCAAACCGGAAGCCGGGTGGATCGCCGAACGGTTCTTCTCATCCGGCGAGCGGCCCCTTTGACGCGATGAATGGCGCGCAACCTGGTGTCGGACCTGGCCGGCAGGGGTTCGCAGCCGTGGTTGAATCTTTCGCCCGCCTGAGTAGGGTCTCGGATGTAGGGACAGCCATGGCTGTCCGTGCATGTCGGTCGTCAACGAGGAGGACTGATATGTCCGTCCGCCGCCCTGCCACGGTCCTGTTGTCCGCCGTGCTGGCGGCGGTATTCGTCGCGCCACCCGACATCGCGCAGGCCGGTCGGCCCGGGCCGGGCGCGGTGCATTCGCTGCGCGGGCCGGTCACCGACGAGAACTTCTACTTCGTCATGGCCGACCGGTTCGACAACGGCGACCCGGGCAACGACCGGGGCGGGCTACCGGCTGACCCGTTGATCTCCGGCTTCGATCCCACCCGCAAGGGCTTCTACCAGGGCGGCGACCTCAAGGGTCTGCTGAGCCGCCTGGACTACGTCCGCGGACTCGGGACCACCTCGATCTGGCTGACCCCGAGTTTCAAGAACAAGGCCGTCCAACTCGAGGACGGTCCCTCGGCGGGCTATCACGGCTACTGGATCACCGACTTCACCCGGATCGACCCGCACCTGGGCACCAACGAGGATCTGCGCGCTCTGATCGATGCCGCGCACGCCCGCGGGATGAAGGTGTACTTCGACATCATCACCAACCACACGGCCGACGTGATCGGCTATCAGCAGGGAGCCCGCCAGCCGTACGTCTCGAAGGACACCGCGCCGTACCGGACGGCCGCCGGCACGCCCTTCGACGACCGCGACTACGCCGGCACGAACACCTTCCCGCCGCTGAGCCCGACGGTCTCGTTCCCCTACACACCGGTACTCGCCGACGACGAGAAGAACCTGAAGGTCCCGGCCTGGCTCAACGACGTCACGTTGTACCACAACCGCGGCGACACCCGGTTCACCGGCGAGAACTCCCTGTACGGCGACTTCTTCGGCCTCGACGACCTGTTCACGGAGCACCCGAGGGTGGTCGAGGGCATGATCGAGATCTACCAGGCGTGGATCAGGGACTTCGGCGTCGACGGCTTCCGCATCGACACGATGAAACATGTCAACGACGAGTTCTGGCAAAGGTTCGGGCCACGCGTCCTGCAGTTCGCCCGCGAGCACGGTAAACGCGAGTTCTTCATGTTCGGCGAGGTCTTCGACACTTCCCGCAGCGTCACGTCGCACTTCACCACCCACGACCCGATGCAGGCGGTGCTGGACTTCCCGTTCCAGGCGGCCGCACGCGACTTCGCCTCGCGCGGACGGCCGACCAACCAGCTCGCCGCCTTCTTCACCGGCGACGACTGGTACACCGACGCCGACTCCAACGTCTACCAGTTGCCCACCTTTCTCGGTAACCATGACATGGGCCGCATTGGTGGTTTCGTCCAGGCCGACAACCCGGGCGCGGGAGACGCGGAATGGATCGCCCGCGACCGGCTTGCCCACGAGCTGATGTACTTCTCCCGGGGCAACCCCGTCATCTACTACGGCGACGAGCAGGGCTTCACCGGTGGCACCCGAGGTGACCAGGACGCCCGGCAGACGATGTTCCCCAGCCTGGTGCCCGATTACCTCGACGACGACCTGCTCGGCACCTCGGCGACCCACGCGCAGTCCAACTTCGTCCCGTCGCATCCGCTGTACCAGACGATCAGCGGGCTGGCCACGCTCACCCGGGAGCATCCCGCCCTGCGCAACGGGGCACACCAGAACCGCTACGCCACCGACGGTGCGGGAATCTACGCGTTCTCCCGGATCGACCGGGACGAACAGCGGGAGTACATCGTCGCGCTGAACAACAGCGAGCAGGTCCAGACGGCGCCCGTCCCGACCTACCTTGCCCAGCACAGCTTCCAGCGCGTCTACGGTGCCGGCCCTCACCGGGTGAAGTCCGACGACGGCGGCCGGCTGACGTTGAGTGTGCCGGCGTTGTCGGCCGTGGTCTACGAGTCGGCCGGGCGGATCCCGCATTCCAAGGCGGCACCGTCGATCGCGCTGGACGCCCCGACCCCGACCACCGAGACGCCCGGGCGGATCGAGGTTTCGGCGAATGTCGGGGGCTCCTCGTTCTACGAGGTCACCTTCCAGGCGCGGATCGGCAACGGCCCGTGGCAGCGGATCGGGACCGACGACACGGCCCCGTACCGGGTGTTCCACAATGTCAGCTCGCTGCCGCCGGGAACGCCCCTGCAGTACCGGGCGGTCGTGCTGGACAACGGCGGTCACACCGCAACCAGCGCGGTACGTGGCACCTCCGTGCCGGCTCCGTCGCTCACGATCGAGGCGCCAGCGGAGGGTAGCAGCGTACGCGGCACCGTCGAGGTGCGCGCCGTAGCCGACCCGGACCGTCCCACCCACGTCGTCCGCTTCGAGCGGCGGATCGCCGGCGGTGCGTGGACGACCATCGGCACCGACGAATCCTCGCCGGTCTACACCGTGTTCGACAACCTGACCCCGCTGAACCTGGCCGCCGGAACCACGGTCGAGTACCGGGCGATCCTCACCGAGCCGAACGGCACCACCGTCATCAGTGCCGTGCGCCGGGTCAGGTACGCCGGACCACCGGTGACCGTCGCGACCCTGCACTACTTCCGACCGGCCGGCGACTACACCGGCTGGGGCCTGCACATGTGGGGCGACGCGGTGGATCCGGCGGTACTCGCGCAGATCGAATGGGGCAGACCGTGGCCGCTGACCCGCGTCGAGGGCGGCTGGGCCGAGTACGACATCCCGCTCGTCGACGACACGAAGCCGGTCAACTTCATCATGCATCTGCCCAACGGCGATACCGTGCCGACCACCCGCGAGCCGGGCGGTGACCGGTCATTCCTGCCGATCGACGCGCCGAACGTCTGGATCGTCCAAGGTGACCCGACGGTCTATACCAGCCGGCCCTCGACCTGAGATCACGGGGCACCGTCGCTGCCCCTCGTACCGGGCCGGTCGAGTGCGACGAGCAGGTGGCCAGCGCCGCTGTCTCGGCGCTCAGTCGCTGACGATCTGCTCGCCGAGTGCTCTGCTGGCCGCGTCCACGTCATCGGTACAGATCACGGCGAAGAACTGCTCGTTCGAGACCCGAATCGGAAGGAGCAGGTCCATGTTCACGCCGGCGTCGGCGAGCCTGCGGAACGTCGCGGCACCGGCACCGGGGACGTTCTCCATCCGCACGGTGAGAGCCGGGCGCTCGGTGAACTCGATCCCGGCTCGGTCAAGCGCGGTTCGAGCCGCCGCCTCGTCGTCGGCGATGAAGGCGATGGTGCCGTTGCCGCCGTGGGACAGCCCACACACAACGAGGTTGACGCCATGCTCGGCCATGGCGGCGCAAACCCGCGCCAGCTCGCCGGGCTGGTTCTTCACTGCCACGGTGAACGCGCTCATGTCGTGTTCCCTTCCGCGCCCTCAGCGCCGAAAGTACTCCCCTGCGGACGGCGGAGGAAGATACGTCCGAGTTGTGCTCAGGTGCCGCACGGCGGCGTGGCTGAGGAGGTTGGGAGCCCTGCGCCAGGCCGTCAGTCAGGAAGGGATGGCGCTCGGGTGGTTTCCGGTCAGCGCGCTGCCCTTGAGAAAGTCCTCCCAGGACAGGTCCCAGGCGGTCCAGCCATTGCCCTGGTTGAGGCGCTGTTCGGTGCCCTTGACGACAACCGGATCACCGACCTTGATCCAGTTGAAAAGCCACTGTGCGTTGTCGGGGGAGACGTTGACGCATCCGTGCGAGACGTTGGTCCTGCCTTGCTGCGCCACCGACCACGGCGCGGCGTGGATGAACTGTCCGTCCCACGTCAGGCGCTCGGCGAAGCGCACATCGGTGCGGTACCCGTCCGCGGAGTTGACCGGGGTGCCGTAGGTGGAGGAGTCGAACGTCGTCTTGTCCAGCCGTTCCATGACCACCATCGTGCCGGAGTATGACGGCTTCTCCGGCTTACCCAGGCTGACCGGCGCCGTCTTGACCACCTGGTTGTCCTGCCGTGCGGTCAGCTGCTTGGTGGCGTTGTCGACCTCAACGATCCGCTTCGCCACGTCGATCGAAGCCTCGATCGTGATGTCCTGCTGACCGTAGCGTCCCCCGCCGACCGGCAGGCCACCGAGCCCCAGCCGGGCGCGCAGCTTCGTGCCCGGTTGCCAGTAGTCCTTCGGCCGGTACTCCGCCTGGGCGTCGCTGTCCCAGTGCCAGGCCCCGACCTGCGGCGGGTCGCTGGTGACGAAGAGCCGCCGTTCGACCGCGGCCCGGTCGGCCGACTTGACGCCACCCTGCTTGAACTCGATCACGAGCGGCATCGCCTGCCCGTAGGTGGCGTTGTCGCTCATGTACAGGTGGGCTTCCATCCGGTTGCCCGGCCGCGACATGGTCGTGAAAGTAGTGGTCTGCGTGCCGCTCGTGCCGGCGGCGTTCTTGCCGGTGACCCTCGCGGTGTAGGTCGTCGTGTAGTCCAACGGCTCGTCCGGTACCCACGAGCTGCGATCGTCGCGTAGCTTGCCCGGTACCCGCTTGCCGCCCGCGTCGGTCAACTCGACCGCCTCCAGCTTCGCGCCCTGGCCCAGTCCGACCTCGGCCGAGACAGGTACGTCGGTCGCCTTGTCCGCGGGGATGACCCCGAGCGTCACCCCGGCGGACGCGCTGCCGGACGGTTGCACGAATCTGGCCCCACCCCCGGTGCATCCGACCAGGCAGAGTACGGCGACGAGCGCCGCCAGAGCTACGCCACGCTCCCGCCGCCCGTTCATCGATCTCCCTCATGCATCGCCGGCTCCCCATCCTGACGTATCCCTGGGTGGTCGCGGGCGCGCGGTGCTCAGCGCGATCCGTACGGTTGCGGCGACCATCACGGCCATGAGCGCCTCGCCAGTGTACCTGTTGCTCCGCCAGACCGACCGACGCGCGCTTCTGTTTCAAGGTCCGCTTGCGGGTGGGTGGACGGGCGAGCTGCCAGCTGACCCGATGACCGGGGGGCGAGGTGACTGCTGGACGTCTGTTGCCTTGCGGGCCGGCTAGCCGGGCTGCTCGCCGTCGCCGTTCGTCTGGGCCTCGCACAGCCAGGTGCTGAAGTCCTCGTCCAGCTCGGATGTGGTGGTGATCGTGTATCGGTGCAGGTGGAGTCGCTTGGTGAGCGGTTCGACCTTGCCGATGCGCCGGTCGGTGCGGCGGCGCGCCAGGTTGAGGTGGCCGCGTAGCCCTGCCCGGGTGATCTGTACGGACGCGAAGATGCGGCGGGTTCCGCACAGCACGATGCGCCGGGGTTGCAGTTCGAAGGTCACCGGGCCGCAGGCGCGGGCGAGGTCGATGAACCGGCGGAACAGGTCGACACTTGTTTGCGGCATACCGACGAGGTACGGGTCGAAATCAGCGTCGCTGGACGCCGTCTTCCATCGGCTGTTGCGCATGACGCCTCCGTGCGTCGGGCTTCGACCGTTGTGGGTGGGCGGGCGGGGTCAATTGGTTCATCAGGTGACGGTAACGGGTCCGCGGGGGAGTTCGGTTTGCGACCTTGAACCGGGCGATCGGCTGATCGCCGTCGTGGACGCAAGAGGTGGTGTCGGCGGCCTCGACGGTCACGGTGGCGCCTGCGTGGCGGGCGCCGACGTGGATTCGCACCGTTGTGCCGGTCAATACGGTCTCGCGCCGTCGTCACGCGGCGTCCTTTCCCGTCCGGACGTCTGTCTGTTGTGGACGGTGCCGCTAGCGAAGGCTCGGCTCGGGCAGGTGCGTGCCGGTGAGTTCCTCGGCGAGTGCCCACAGGCGGGCCGCGGTCGCGTCGTCGCGCATCCGCCGGTTGAGCCGGGCGGGATGGGTCGGGCCGACGAGTTCCATGAAGCCGCTCGGGCCGTAGTACCCGCCGTTGATCGCGTCCGGGCTGGTCGCGGCGTACAGCATCGGCTCGGTGCCCTGTTCGACCGCCTGGGACGGCAGCAGGGGCAGGCCGGTGCCGGGCGCGCGGCGCGGCTTGTCACGCCCGAGGCTTGCGCCGGCGGTCTGCAGGTTGGTGCGGGTGTAGCCGGGGTGCGCCGCGATGCTGGCGAGGTGCCAGCGGCGCTGGGTCGCCATGGTCGCCAGGTGGCGGGCGAAGAGCAGGTCGGCGAGTTTCGACTGGGCATACGCGCGGGTCGGGCTGTAGCGACCGGTCCACTGCGGGTCCTCGAAGTGGATGCGTCCGAAGTTGGCCAGGCCGGACGCCATCGTCACGATGCGCGGTCCACCCGCCGTGGCCCTCGCGGCGAGGATGAGCGGCAGCAGGTGCAGGGTCAGCGCGAACGGGCCGAGGAAGTTGCTGCCGAACTGAAGCTCGAAACCGTCCGCCGTGGTCATCCGGGTGGGCGGCATCATCACACCGGCGTTGTTCAGGAGCAGATCGACGGGAACGCCGTCGGCGGCCAGCCCGTCGGCGAAATCGCGTACCGAGGTGAGGTCGGCCAGGTCGACGCGGCGGATCTCGAGGCTGGCCTGCGGATGGCTGCCGAGGATCTCCGCCTTGGCCTGCTCGCCCTTGCCCGGCGTGCGCACCGCCATGATCACGTGCGCGCCGGCCGCGCCGAGACGCGTCGCGGCCTCCTTGCCGGTGCCGCTGTTGGCGCCGGTGATGACGACCCGGCGACCGGTCTGGTCGGGTACCTGGTACACGGTGTCTCCCTTTATAGGCCTGGCGGTCTGTTACTGGGGACGGTAACAGACCGGCGGTCTCTACACAAGGTACCGGCGGTCTGTAAGGTAGGTCACGTGACGACCTTCCAGCGGGCGCGCAGCGATGAGCAGCGCGAGCAGCGGCGGCGGGCGATCTTGTCCACGGCGGCGGCGATGCTGGGCGAGATGCCGGTGGCCGACCTCAGCCTCAACGAGCTGAGCCGCCGGGTCGGGCTCGCGAAGTCCAACGTGCTGCGCTACTTCGAGACCCGGGAAGCGGTGCTGCTTGAGCTGTACGACACCGCCTGGAAGGCCTGGCTCGACCGGCTGGACGCGGTTCTTCCGCCGGCGGCGGCCCAGGGCGATGCGCGTGCTCGCTACGAGCGGGTGGCCGCATCGCTCACCGCGTCGCTCGTCGCGGATCGGCTCGTGTGCGAGCTGATCAGCGTGTCCGCGTCGGTACTGGAGCGCAACGTGTCGCCCCACGTGGCGCGGCGCCACAAGCTCGCATCGATCGCGAACCTCGAATGCATGGCCGCGCAACTGCGCTCATCGCTGCCCGAACTGTCCACCGACGGCGCCTGGCGGGCAGCCGCCGGCACACTCCTGTCGGTGGCCGGCGTCTGGCCCCTGACCAACCCGACGGAGGCAATGCTGTGCGTCTACGAGGACCCGCAGATGGCCCGGCTGCGCATGGACTTCCCCACCGCTCTGCACGAGATCCTGTCGGTGATCCTCGCCGGCTGCCTCTCCCGGTGGCCGGCCACATAAGGTAGATGCCTCATCCGCACGAATGCCACCAGGGCATGTCGTATCGTGCCGAAGCGGGGTCGATGGGGAGCAAACGCGGAGCGGGTGTTCCTGGCGGGCGGCCACGTCACCTGGCAAGCTCGGTCTCTGGTCTGCGAACGCGCCAAGGGGACAACGATGGCTAACTCGAGCGATATCCGCCAGCGTCTCGCCGGCGAGGTGCGCCTGCTGCTGCCCGAACTGTTGGAAGCCTCCACCGCCTACCGCGCGGCCAAGGTCCGCTACCGGCGCCGCCGTGAGGTGTTTGCCGCCAGCGTCAATCAGGACGTTGAGGTGGCGCAGGATCGGCTGGCGAAGAAGGCCATCGCCGACTGCACCTGGTACGGGTCGGAGATGGAACGGATAGCCACCACCCTGCTGGCATTGCTGAACGCCCTGGACCGGGGGCGACAGGGCCCCGGCGGGGCACCACCGGCAGCCACGTGATCGCGTCACTGCGCCTCGACGGCGCTGACCGTCTCTTGCGCGGCTCGCACCATTCGATCTGCGGCGACGTCCTAGAGCGCGGCCGCCGCGGCGAGCGCGGCTTTCTCGCCAGCCAACTCGCGCTCAAGCGCCGCAACGAAGCCGTCGGCCGCGACACCTGCCCGCAGATCAACGGCGCCGTACGCCATGAAGGTGGACACCCCGCCTCCGTATCGGCCGGGCGCGATCTGGCGTGGACCCGACGGCGCGACACGAGACAAGCACGGCCACTGGACACGATCATGTCCGGTGGTTGGAGTCAGCCGCCGACGACGACCGGTTCCCGGTCCAGCGGCTCCTGAAGGACCAGCTCCAGCAGGGCGCCGAGCTGGTCGAGCTGGTCCGGGCTGAGGCCGGCGAACGAGCGTTTAACCACGGCGGTGACCCGGCGGGCGCCCTCACGACGGACCGCCTCGCCCTTCTCAGTGATCCGGTGCCGGATCGCCCGTCCGGGCGACGGTACACGTTCGATGAGCCCCCGCTCGACCATCCGCGTGGCCAGCGTCCCGAACGACTGGTCGGTCTGGAACGTCAGTTGCGCCAGGTCGTGCAGGGACGCGTCGGGGCGCTGGTGTAGGTGGCGCAGGGTATCCCACTGCACGAGGGAGATTCCGAGGTCGGCAAGGGCGGCGGTCAGGGCGCGGTGGTGACGGTGCTGGACGCGCTTGACGGACAGCGCGACCTCATTCACGGAGCGAGCCATGGCGTCAGCCTAGCCCGAGGACAGCATGCTGATCCAAGGTTGCGTATATCAGGATGCTGTTCTAAGCTACCTGATATGACTACAACCATCTACACCGTCACCCGCCCCGGCTCGGCCAACCCGGTGGAACTCACCGTCGACGAGGTTGGCACCGGTCACCCGTTCCTGCTGCTGCACGGCGGCGCCGGCCCGGCCTCCTTCCTGCCGTTCGCGTCCTACCTAGCCGAGCACCGGCCGGCCCGTGTCCTCGTTCCGACGAGCCCCGGATTCAACGGCACGTCCAGGACCGCCGACGTCGCGGACGTACGCGCTCTCGCCGACCTCTACGTCGCTCTGCTCGACCAGCTCGACCTGGACGACGTCACCGTCGTCGGCAACTCCATCGGTGGTTGGGTCGCCGCCGAGATCGCGCTACTCGCCAGCCCTCGCGTCTCCAGCGTGGTCATCATGAACGCGGTCGGCATCGCTGTTCCGGATCATCCGGTCGCGGACTTCTTCGCCCTCTCCCTTGACGAGCTGACCGACCTGTCCTATCACGACCCGTCCCGGTTCCGGCTCGACCCCGCCACCTTCCACGACCGCCAGAAAGCGATCATGGGCGCCAACCGGCAAGCCATCGCGGTCTACGGCGGCCAGAACATGACCGACCCGACCCTCGCCGGTCGACTCGCCCACGTCGCGATTCCCACGCTTGTCCTCTGGGGTCAAAGCGACCGGGTCGTCGACCCCGACTACGGGCAGGCGTACGCCGCGGCGATCCCCGGCGCCCGCTACCAGCCCCTCCAGCAGACCGGTCACCTGCCGCAGATCGAGACCCCTGCCCTCGCCCTCGCGGCCATCTGGGACTTCGCCGACCAGCACGCCACCACGCGACCGACCCGCTAAAGCAAGCTGGTGCTGTTACCGCAAGCCAGCCAAACGCGCACACCGACGCCTGCCCTATTCGGCGGTGGCGACAACTCTGCGGTCGAGGGCTACCTCGGCGAGTCCCTCGTCCACGCGGACGAGCGGCTGCTGCTGCCCTGGGCGCTTGCCCTGGCGGCCGTCACGGTCGGCACCCTCGCCGCGCTGAGGACCGACCCGGCCCGCCGCTACCTGCGTGGGCTCGCCGCACCCGCGGTGCCACCACAGATACCACGGTGACTCCCGTGCCCTTGGTAGGAGTTCGGTCGTCGGCAATACGTTGGGGTGAGTCGGCGGATCGGAGAAGATCTGACCACGAGGTGGCTTAGGTGCGGACTCGACTGCGGCAGGTGCGAATCGGCGCACGGGTCTTCGCCTGGCGGGCGGAGATCCATTGCGTGCAGGGCAGCGGCGATTGCCACCGGTGCATTTGCGTTCGGGTCTGGGGCGCCGGGAAGACCAGCCAGGCGCTACAGGTGGATCTGCTGTCGGTCACGTGGCCGGCGCCGTGGGGCGCGTGTGCGACCGACGGCGCCTACCCGCACCGGCCGACGTGCGGATGGTGGTGATCCGTGCCTACGAACTGCGGCATCGGGACTGACGGGGTACAGCCATGCGGTTACCTGGCGATACCCGCCCGCAGCCGCCGGGCGGTGCGGCTCGCGTCATAGTCCGGCCCGACGCCGTCGACGAGAATCGCCTCGCCCTCGATGTTCCTCGTCCTCAGCGGGAGGATCTCCTGATACGCCGACGAGTCATACCAGGTGCGCGCCTGCGCCATATCGGGAAACTCGATCACGACGACGGTTCCCGGCCAGGAACCTTCCCGCGCGTCCACCTCGCCGCCGTGAACCAGAAACCGGCCACCGAATGGGTTCATGGTCTCCTGGATCCGCTCGATGTAGGCAAGCACCTCGGCGTTGATGTGCGGGGTACGCAGATGGGCGATGGCGTACGCGCTCACAAGTCCTCCATTGACCAGGTATCGGTGAGGCCATCCTGCTACCGTCGGCGGGTTGCGTCGATTACCCACGAGGTAAGCGCGCTGGGTGGAGGCGACGGTAACGCCGCCGATGTGGCACCTCTAGAACGCGGCATAGCCGGACGACTCGCGCTGAGGTCACCTCGTAGATCACCTGCCTTTGCCGGACCAGAGCGTGACCTCGAAGCCCAGGGCCTTTGCCGTACCGCTTGGCCCACTGCCTAGCGGAGCGGACCATTTCCCGCTCGCTGCCGTCGGACAGCAGGATCGGCCCGGACGCCAGCTTCTCGCGGATCTCCTTTTCGAGGTCGGCCAGTCCCGCGTCGCGAGCCAGGATGAGTGACTTCACGAGGCGTCCGGGATAGCTGACCCGGGGCAGCCAGGCGTAGATATGGCCGCGGTGCACATCGCTCTGCTGCGGCAAGAGCCAGCACAGGTCGGCGCGATCGGACACGAAGTCGAACTCGGCCCGGAACTCGCCGACGAGATGGGCCAGCATGTCGGCGGAAACCTTCCGCCCGACCGGCCAGTCCCGCGGCGGGTTCGCCGAGCGGACCATCACCGACATCCGTCCGTACTGGGCCATCCGCTCGGCGAACCTCGCGTCTCCGATGTTGGTCTCACATTCGATCTTGCCATCGACGCGGTCAACCCAGGCCCGGTACTCCAGGTCGCCGCTTGTCCACATGGCATCGCCGCGACGCGACGGTTCGACCGGGAGCCCGATCTCGTCGGAAGCCAGCACCGCCCGCATCACGCTCGGGGCCGAGATCTGCGGCATCGAACCTCACCACTTCGACCAGCGGAACGGGCTCTTCGGCACCGCGGCGAGCCGGAACGCGCGCGGGACGGCGGATGTCTTACCGACCTTTCAGAACGGCACGATCGGCTGCTTGGCGGACGAGCTGCTCAGCGGTTTCGGCAGGCGTGAGCGCGGACGTGTCGAACCACCAGCCGACATCGCCGAGATCCCGCCGCATCTCGGCCTCGAGGCGGTGATAGCCGTCGAACTCGAACCGCTCGTCGGGATCTCGCGTCGCGTTTCGCTGCTGGCAAACCTCCACCCCCGGGGCGAGGGTGACGAGCCGGACCGGTCGCGGCGCGAGCAGGCCAACCAGGAAATCCAGCTCGGCCCGGTCCGCCACGACCGTGTCCATCAGGACGGTGAAACCGAAATCGACGAGGTTGTTGGCCAGCGAGCACATGTTGCGGTTGCAGAGTTCATCCTGCCGCAACGCCTCGTCCGCCGGCTCGCCCATGAATCCGACGCGGCCGCTGAGGATCATCTGGTTCACATCATCGCCCCTGACCTGAGCGGCCCGAGGCAGCAACCGGGCAGCCAGCGCGGTCACCGTGGACTTACCGGCCCCCGGCATTCCCGACACGATTACGCACCCAAGCAACTCACCGGAGGTCACGGCCGTGATCCTCCCAACGGGTTCGCAGCGCAGCAACTGATTTCATCTGAGTCTGCTCACGCGCGGCGGGTTCAGTCGGGTCGCGGTGACACCCTCCGCGACTGCCTCAACGTCGACGAACACCCCGGCCAGCGCGGCCCCGCTGGCTGGCCAGACGTCGTCGTGGATGGCCCGGAAGTAGGGTGGCGTTCCTTCTGTCCACGCTTGAACCGGGCGCGGCTGCCCGCCGATACTGAACCCGTGCTGGAGCTGCGACCGAACTGCGAATGCTGCGACCGGGACCTCGACCCGGCCTCGCCGGACGTGCTCATCTGCACGTACGAGTGCACCTGGTGCCGCGACTGCGCCGAGAACGTCCTGCACGGCGTCTGCCCGAACTGTGGCGGCGAACTCGTCCGGCGTCCGATCCGGCCGGCCCACCTGCTCGCGGTCGATCTGCCGTCGACCCGGCGGGTGCTCCGACCCGGCTGCGCCCCGGCGCCCACCCGCTGATCCGCCGAATCCGCAATAGTTGCGTCCGATGCAGCACTGCTCGTTTGGTCCGAGGGCGCTTGGTGAGCGGCCATGCACGGCACCTGGAGAACAGTCCGGTGGCCACCCGGCTGGTGCCGGGTGGCCACCGTCCTTGTTACGGGTCAGGACACCGTCAAAGCGGTGTCATCGATGACGAACGAGGTCTGCAACGAGGAGTCCTCGGTACCGGTAAACTTCAGCGTGACGGTCTGGCCGGCGAACGCCGACAGGTTGAACGTCTTCGGGCTGTAGCCGGCGGCCTTGTTGAGGTTGGAGTAGGTGGCGAGGGTGGTCGTGCCGACCGTGACGGTCAACTTGTCGAACTGGGTTGTCGTGGTCGTCTCGGCGCTGTCGATGTGCAGCCAGAAGCTCAGCGTGTAGCTGGAGCATCCGGCGGGCAGGGTCACCGCCTGGGACAGGGTGTCGGTGTGCGTGGTGCCGTACCCGTCGAGCCAGGCGTTCCAGGTGCCGGAGTGGGTCGGCTGTCCCTGCGAGCCCCACTGGCCGATCACCCCGGCCGTGGCCGACCAGATGGTGTTGCCGGACTCGAAGCCGGGGTTGCCGAGCTTCTGCCCGGGGCTGGAACACGATCCGGTCGGATTGATGGTCCAGGTGAACGTCTGGCTGGCGGTGGCGCCGACGCTGTCGCGGACCGTGGCGGTCACCGTGAAGGTGCCGGCCGTGGTCGGCGTTCCGGAGATGACCCCGGTCGAGGTGTTGAGCGCCAGGCCGGGCGGCAGGCCGGAGGCGGAGAAGGTGTACGGCGGAGTACCGCCGGAGGCGGACAGGGTGAGGCTGGTGGCGGTACCGACGGTGCCGGTCTGGTTGCCGGGGTTGGCCAGCGCCAGGGTGGTACCGACGGTGCAGGTCGGCTCGTCCGCCTGCACCGGTACGCTGACCGCGTTCCACGCGGCCTTGACCGCGTTGAACTGGGTGCAGCTGCCCGGGAACAGGTTCTTGGCCGCCTGCAGTGTCCAGGTCCGGTACCTCAGGTACGAGCTGCTGCTGGTCTTCATCAGCATCGCGTTGTAGAGGATCTTCGTGGCGCTCTGGATACCGATGCCGGTGACCGTGGAGCCGTTGCAGGTCGGGCTGGTGGGCTGCCCGTCGGTCGGGTTGCTGCCCTCGGCCAGCAGGTAGAACCAGTGGTTGCCGGGACCGGCCGCCGCGTGGACCTCGGTCGACGGGATCGACGAGGAGTAGCAGTTCGGGTCCCCGACCAGGGACGGGTTGTACATGACCCGGATCGGGCCCTGCCCGACGAGGTTGATCTGCTCGCCGACGGTGAAGTCCGGCACGTCGAACGGCGACGGTTCGCCCGCGAACCATTCCGTCGCGGCGCCGAACACATCCGCGATGAACTCCTGCGTACCGGCCCGCGAGATGCCACCCGGGGTGTGGTCGTCGATGCCGTGCCCCATCTCGTGGGCGATGACGTCGATCGCGCCGATCCACTGGTTGGCGTTGTTGTGGCCGATCTGGACCTGGGTACCGTCGTAGAAGGCGTTGACCTGGTTGAGGCCCACCCGGATCGGCCAGGCGCCGCCGGTGCCGTCCATCGCGTTGCGGCCCAGCCACTGCGACAGCATCCGGACCTCGGTCTGCGCACCGAAGAGCGCGTCCACGCACCCGGTCTCGCGGTTGGTGGCGTTGCCGTTGCCCCATGCGTCATCGGGCCCGCTGAACGTGGTGTTGTTCGCGGAGTCCTGGCAACTGAGGTTGGTGACCGTCGGGTCTCTCATGAAGAACGTGCCGCCCGATTGGACGGTGTTGATTGTCACCGGATTCGGGCCGTTCCACCCGGCGGTACCACTGCCGTGCATGACGTGTTCCTGGGTGCGCAGGACGGCACCGGTAATCGCGTCGACATTCACGCTCAACCGGCTCACGCCGTCGGACCCGACACCGTCGACTGTCGATTCCCAGGCGAGCCGGGGAGTCGTGCCGATTGCGTCCACCACGAGGCGGGTGCCCTCGACCCTGGTCACGGTGCGCAGTTGCCGGGTGGCCACCGCCTCGGCATCGCCCTTGGCCAGCGTGGGCGCGGTGGACAGGTTGCCGATCGGGCGTTGCAGGGCGACCGAGTTGAAGACCAACTGGCCGGCGTTGTTGAGTACGAGGACGAAGTCACCGCCGACCACCGGAACGCCGCCGTATGTGCGCTCGTACGGCACGTATTGGGTGGATCCGGACGAGATAACCGCGCCTTGCGTGAACTTGTCGTTCGGGCTGGCATTGAGGTAGGCCGGACGGCTGGCGACGAGATCGGCGGCCTTCTGGGCCGCGAAAGCGCGTGCCGGGTCGGGTGAGGCGGGCGTGACCGGCGCCGCGACAGCGGTCGCTGACGTGACGCCTACGGCCACCATCCCTCCCACCGTGAGCGTTAAGCCCACGGCAAGAAAACGTCGAGGTACTTTCACTGCTTTCCTCCCCATCGCAGGCAGTGAGGTAGTCACTGATGCACATGTATATCTAAAGGAAGGCGGTTTTGTGAATACCTCTCAGATGACAGTCAATTTACGTAATGACATCCATCTTCATTAATGTGACCGGGTCGGTAAGTCCCGGGTGGCCGGTCGCGCAGACCTCCTCGTCGTCTCCCGTCGACCGCGGGTCAGGACCGGCGGATCTGATTCTGCTCATCGCCGTACCTCCAGGTTGCCCACGTCCACCGTGGCGTTGATGGTCAGCTGGCCACCTCCGGGCCCGTCCACCCCGTTGTCCGTGACGGTGTGCTGGGGCTGGCCGATGCCGTTCCACCGCTGACCGAGAACCGTGGCGTTGCCAATTTCCACCGTGGAAAGGACCTCGACGTCCACCGTGGAAGGCAGGATGATGTTGAGGTTGCCCGCCGATACGTGTACGTCGACCGAGGCGCTCTGCCCGGTGAAGTCCAAGCGGGACAGGTCGAGCACCGCGTTGCCCACGTCGATGCGGTAGGTGGGCTCCAGTTGCTCGATACCGGGCGGTTGCCAGGTCACCTGCTGGTGCGTGCTGGGCCGGTCCCGACCTTCGAGCGCGACCGTGATCGCGAGTAGGACGCTGAGCACGACACCGACGGCGATGAGACCCCGTGCGCGGCCGTACCAGGCGCCGACCACCAGGCCGGCGGCCACCACCGCCAGCGGGACGGCGAAGTACGCGCTGACGGGCATACTCGCACCGCTGACGTCGATCAGGGCGACAAGACCGAGGACGAACATCGCCAGCGACAGGACCAGGCGCCCCAGCGGCGAGCGGGGCTTGACCGGCTCCGGCCGCTCCGGTGGCGGTGCGGTAACCGCCGGCTGTGCGGCTGCCCGTGTTTGAATCGTCTGCATCTCGATCCTCCCTTGCCCGAGAAGTGATGCAGCGGATCGGTCAGCAACCCGAGCGTGTGCGGTACCGGCGCAGGGCCTCGTCGACTCGGCTCGGGCGCAACCGGCGCTCACGCCGCGCGTGCCGACCTCCACCTCGAACGTCCCATCGCGCCGCCGACGCGATCAGGGTCCATCGACCCATACGCCGGGACCATCGGCCCGGCCCTGTCTGTGAAGGCCTGCTGCGGCGGGCCGTCTAGCTCAACGGGAACTTCTGCGCCGCGGTGCCGTTGCAGTTGTCGGCGTTGTGCGTCCAGTGCTGGTCGGCGGCCCAGGACTGGCAGTCCCAGAGATTCCGGCGACGAGCGGAAGAGTGGTGTATACGCATGGCGGTGTGCGCCTGGCTTGGGAGCCGGTGCCGGGCGGACCGAGGGGCTCCGCCCGGCACCGGGGTCCAGGTTGCGGTCAGGACAGGTTCCACTGCTGGTTGGCGCTACCGTTGCAGTCCCAGATGGCCAGTTGGGTGCCGTTGGCGGTGTTGCCCGCCGGGTCGTCCAGGCACCGCCCGGACTGCGGACTGGCCAGAGCGCCGCCGGGTTGGCTCTGCCACACCTGGGCACCGGTACCGTTGCAGTCCCACAACTGTACGAGAGTGCCGTTGGCGATACCGCCACTCGTGACGTCCATGCACTTGCCCAACGCCCGCAACGTCCCGTCCGTGCCCACCGTCCAGTGCTGCGCGTTGGTCCCGTTGCAGTCGTACAGCTGCACCGGTGTGCCGTTCGCGGTGTTCGCCGCGCGAACGTCGACACACTTGCCGGCGATACCGGTGATCGGACCGGCGGGCACATGCCATTGCTGATTCACCGTACCGTTGCAGTCCCAGATGGTCAGTTGGGTACCGTTGGCGGTGTTGCCCGCCGGGTCGTCCAGACACCGCCCGGACTGCGGGTTACGCAACGCGCCGTTGGTCTGCACCCGCCACACCTGAGCGCCCGTACCGTTGCAGTCCCACAACTGCACCAGCGTGCCGTTGGCAGTACCCCCGCTCGTGACGTCCATGCACTTGCCCAACGCCCGCAGCGTTCCGTCCGTGCCCACCGTCCACTGCTGGGCGTTGGTGCCGTTGCAGTCGTAGAGCTGGACCGGTGTGCCGTTGGCGGTGCCGGCCGCGCGCACGTCGACACACTTACCACCGATACCCGTGACCGGACCGGTCCCCCCGGACGGCGACGGCGTGCCGCCGCCGCCCTGGGTGTACGCCGCCACGTAGTCCACGAGCATGGGTACGCCGGGCTGGGTGGCGGCGGTGGGGCCTCCGCCGAAGGCGGCCGGGAACGAGCCGCCGATCGCGACGTTGAGGATCATGAAGAAGCCGTGGTGGGTGGCGTTGTTCCACGTGGTCACGTCGACCTGGTTGCTGGTGACGGTGAAGAAGTTGGTGCCGTCCAGGTACCAGCGGATCTGCTCCGGCGAGACGCTGCGGTCCAACTCCATGGCGTAGGTGTGGAAGCCGGTCTGGCAACCACCACAGGCGCGCTGACCGCTGCCCAGTCCGGTGAACTCGTTGCACGGACCGCCCGGCGCCACTCCACAGTGGAGGGTGGCGAACTCCGAGCTGAGCCCGTTGATGTCTTCCATCATGTCGATCTCGCCGATGCCCGGCCAGTTGGTCGCGCCGAGCGGACGGGCCGCCGCGCCCAGCGACCAGAACGCCGGCCAGTACCCGGCCGCGGCGAGGCCGCTGACGTCGGGCTGTTGTAGGGACGCCTCGAAGCGCAGCTTGCCACCGGCGGGGGCGGCGAAGTCGGTGCGCTGGGTCTCGATGCGGCCTGAGGTCCAGTTGCCGGCTGCGTCCCGGATCGGCTTGATGACCAGGTGACCCTGGCCGTCCTGGTACACGTTGGCGGTGCTGCTGGTCATGGTCTCCACCTCGCCGGTACCCCAGTTCGCGGCGCCGCCGGGATAGCCGGTCCCGACGTCGTAGAGCCAGTTGGCAGTATTCACACCGGTCTTGGCCGCACCGGTGAAGTCATCGGCGAACACCTGGGTCCAGCCGGAGGGCGCCGGCGGAACGGACGCGCGGGCATCCGGTACGGCCGCCGTCGATACGGCCAGCAGGGCGAGCACGGCCACGGCGGCGAGGAGTGGCCGCCGGCCGGCTGCCTTCATGACCACGGGGATTTGACAGACAGACATCAGGACGCGCCTCGTTTCATGGGTGGCGCGCGGGAAAGCGCGGTACACGGACGGGACCGGGGGTTGGAGGGGCGGTCGGGGGAGCGCTCTCACCGATGGTTACCCACTGGAAAGAAACCTGTCAATAGCTGAAAGAGACTTATCGATTTTGGTAAGATCGACGGCGTCGTCAGCGGGCCGCCCACTGTTGGGTGCCGGTGCCGTTTGCGGTCATAGATCTGGATCTGCGAGGCGCCGGCCGTGCCGCCGCCGGTCACGTCGAGGCACTTGCCGGCGCCGGCGGCGCGGACCGAGCCGTCGGGCGGGCCCGGCTGGATCGGCAACGGCAACTTCTGGTCCACCGACATGGTCAACTACCTGGTCGCCTGGCTGGACTGCGGGCGCAGTCACGGCCTGACCATCGACTACCTGGGCGGCTGGAACGAGCGCGGC
>WNGB01006061.1_pt1 | contig 43146 bp, 34 predicted proteins | sample 5400681 | NCBI WGS metagenome assembly WNGB01 (sample SAMN13153367, study PRJNA577476) | soil metagenome | isolation source: 115 cm soil or saprolite under grassland replicate 2 | place: USA:California | collected 2016-06-15 | reverse complement strand
ACGAGCTCGTCCGCTTCGGGTTCGGGCTCCTCACGATCGGCCTCCTCGTCGGGTCCGTCTGGGCGAAGAGCGCCTGGGGCGACTTCTGGGTGTGGGATCCGAAGGAGAACTGGTCGCTCGTCACCTGGCTCATCTACGGGGGCTACCTGCACCTGCGGCGCGTCCGCGGCTGGCGCGGCGAGAAGGGCGCGTGGCTCCTCATCGTCGGCTTCGCGGTCGTGATGTTCACGTACCTCGGGATGCACCTCCTGCCGACCGCCGAGGAGAGCGCGCACGTGTACAGCGGGCAATGAGAGCGGGGGGACACTCCCCTCGCTTTCGCTCGGCTCGCGCCCCCCCGAACCCCCCGCTCGCTCCGGGGCAGCCTCATCCGGCTGCCCCTGCGCTCGCCTCGTGATCTCTATTTCTGGAGCTCGGGCACTCCGCCCTCGCGCCGCCCGCTGCCGCCGCTGCGGTATTCCTTGAGCCGGTACTGGATCTTCCGGATCGAGACGCCGAGCACGTCGGCGGCGCGCGCGGTGGAGCCGCCGCACTGGTCGAGCGTGCGGAGGATCGCCTCGCGCTCGATCTCGAAGAGCGTCGCGCCCGGGATGAGGGCCGAGGCGGTGCTCTCGTCGGGGCGGGCGCCGTGGAGCACCGGCGAGAGGTCCTCGGCGGTGATCTCGTGCCCGCGTGCGGACGCCACCGCGCGCTCGACGACGTTAGAGAGCTCGCGCACGTTGCCCGGCCAGTCGTAGGCGAAGAGGGCCGAGAGCGTGCCCGGCGTGACGCCGACGATCTCCTTCTCGGCCGCCCGCGCGAACACGTCGATGAAGTGCGCGACGAGCGCCGGGATGTCCCCTTTGCGCGCGCGGAGCGGCGGGAGCGAGACGGAGACGACGTTCAGCCGGTAGTAGAGGTCGTCGCGGAAGCGGCCGGCGCGGACCTCCTCGGCGAGTTCGCGCATCGAGCCCGCGACGACGCGGACGTCCACGTGCACGGTGTCGCGCCCGCCGACCCGCTCTAGATCGCCCTGCTGCAGGACGCGCAGGAGCTTCACCTGCACGGAGGGCGGCATCCGCCCGACCTCGTGCAGGTAGAGCGTCCCGCCGTTCGCGAGCTCGAAGCGGCCGACGCGGCGCTCCTCCGCCTCCGCGGATGCGCCGCGCTCGTGGCCGAACAGCTCGGACTCGAGCAGAGGCTCGGAGACCGCCGCGCAGTTCACCCGCACGAACGGGCGGTCGCGCCGGGGCGAGGCCTCGTGCAGCGCCTGCGCGATGTGGGCCTTCCCGACGCCGGCCTCGCCCTGCACGAGGACCGTCGCCTTCGTCGGGGCGACCCGCCGCACGACCTCGACGATCGCCTGGACCTCCGGCGCGGCGCCGACCACCGCGACGCGCCTGCGGATCGACTCGCGCAGCGCGACGCTGTCCTTGCGGAGCTTCCGCTGGTCGAGCGCCTTCTCGAGCACCACGAGGACCTGGCCCGGGTCGAGCGGCCGGACGATGTAGCTCTCGGCGCCCGCGCGCAGCGCGCCGACGGCCCCGGCGATCCGGTCCGGCGAGGTCGCGACGACGACCGCCGCGTCCGACTTGAGCTCGCGCAGGCGCGCGACCATCGCGGCAGGCTCCACGTCGGGCAGCGCCGCATCGACGAGCACCGCGGAGGGCTGGAAGCTCGGGACGAGGGCGAGCGCCCCGTCGGCGGACGACGCCTCGACGGCGTCGAACCCGCTCTCGCACAGCGCGGCGCGGAGCGCGGCGCCGTCGCGCGGGTTCGGATCGACGATGAGGATGCGTTCGCGCTTCATGTCCGGACGGGGCCGATAGCAAGCGCCGTACCCGGGTTTCACGCACCGCGGCGTGCACGAATTGCGTGGGCGCGGCCGGCGGCGCGGGCCGGCCGCCTGCTCATTAGCGGCCAACCCGCCGCCTCGCCACGGCTTTTCGACGCAGCGCGCCGGGAGAGCGCTCGGAGGCCAGGCGCCGTGCGTGCGCCTCGCATCTTTTCCGTTGCGTGTCCGGCACCAAGCTCGCGGAACGGCTCGCGAGTTGCCTGCCCGGCACCCCGCTCCGTGTCCGGCACCAAGCTCACGGCACAAGCTCCGCTCCCGTGTCCGGCACCAAGCTCCGGCACCAGCTTCGGTTCCGGCACCAAGCTCGCGCCAGCTCCCGGCACCAAGCCTAGCTCCGTGTCCGGCACCAAGCTCCAGCTCCGTGTCCGGCACCAAGCTCCAAGCGCTTGCGTCCGGCCGCGGCCGAGCGTACGACCGCCGCATGGAACGGACCTGGCTTGGCGGCCGGATCGCGCTCGTGCAGGGGGACATCACGCGCCTCACGGTGGACGCCGTCGTGAACGCCGCGAACACCTCGCTCCTCGGCGGCGGCGGCGTGGACGGGGCGATCCACCGCGCCGCCGGCCCCGAGCTCCTCGCGGAGTGCCGCGGCCTCGGGGGCGCCCGGACCGGCGAGGCGAAGATGACCCGGGGCTACCGGCTGCCGGCGCGCCACGTCATCCACGCGGTCGGGCCGGTCTGGCGCGGCGGCGGCGCGGGGGAGGACGAGGCGCTCGCGAGCTGCTATCGGACGGCGCTCCGGCTCGGCGCCGACGCCGGCCTGCGCTCCATCGCGTTCCCCGCGATCTCGACCGGCGTCTACGGGTTCCCGGTCGAGCGCGCCGCGCGGATCGCCGTCGCCGAGGTTCGGCGCGGGCTCGCGGCGGCGCCCTCCCTGGAGCGGGTGGTGTTCTGCTGCTTCTCCGCCGAGGACCGGGCCGTCTACGAGCGGCTCCTCGAGGCGCCGTAGAGCCGGCGCGCGAGCGCTGCCGCGGCGACGGCGAGCGCGGCGACCCCTCCCGCCCGCGCGAGGACGAGCCCCGCGGGCGCGCGCGGCCGGCGGCGGCGCGCCCAGCGCTCCGCGTCGCGCGGCGGCGCCGGCTCCTGCGCGAGCCGCAGCGCCTCCGCGAGGTGGAGCGCGCGCCTCCCCGTCGCCTGCGCGATCTGCGTCCGGCAGGAGAAGCCGTCCGCGAGGACGAGGGTCTCCCGCGACGCGGCGCGGACCGCCGGCAGGAGCGCGCGCTCGCCGACCGCGACCGAGACCGCATGTCGATCGCCCGCCTCGAAGCCGAACGAGCCCGCCATCCCGCAGCACCCGGCGTCGGGGTCCTCCACCTCGAGCCCGAGCCGCGCGAGCACGCGCCGCTCGGCGTCGTCGCCGAGCACCGCGTGCTGGTGGCAGTGGATCTGGAGGAGCGCGCGGCGCCCGATCGAGCCGATGGGGAACGCGGCGTCCTCGTCGACCACCTCGGAGAGGAGCCGAGTGCGGGAGGCGAGGGCCCCGGCGCGGGGATCGCGCGCGAGGAGGTCGGGGAGCTCGTCGCGGAAGACCGCGGCGCAGGAGGGCTCGAGGAAGACGATCGGCGCGCCGGACGCGACCGCGGGCCCGAGGGCGTCGAGATCGCGCAGCAGGAAGCGCCGGGCGAGGTCGAGCATGCCGTGGTCGTAGAGCGGGCGGCCGCAGCAGAGCCGGCGCGCGGGCAGCTCGACCGCCCACCCCGCGCGCTCGAGCGCCTCGACCGCGGCGATCCCCACCTCAGGGTGGAAGAAGTCGGTGAACGTGTCCGGAAAGAGGACGAGCCGCCGCGCCCCGGCCGCCGGCCGCGGCCGCGCGCGGAACCAGCGGCGGAAGGTGACCGGCGCGAAGCGCGGCAGCGCGCGGGCGGGGGCGATGCCCGCGGCGGCCTTCACGGCGCGCGAGAGGAGCGGCGCGCGCCCGAGCGCGTTCACGAGCGCGTTCACGAGCCCCGGCGCGAGCGCCGCGGCCCGCGCCCACCACATGACGAGCCCCATCGCGTACGCGGCGCGGGGGCGGAGGCGCCCGGCGTAGTGGTGCGAGAGGAACTCGGCCTTGTAGGTCGCCACGTCCACGTTCATCGGGCAGTCGCTCTTGCATCCCTTGCAGGCGAGGCAGAGGTGGAGCGCGTCCTCCACCTCCTCGGAGCGCCAGCCGCCGCGGAGCGGGTCGCCGTGTAGCATCTCGAACAGCAGGTGGGCCCGGCCGCGGGTGGAGTGCTTCTCCTCGCGCGTGACGCGGTAGCTCGGGCACATGACGCCGCCGCGGTCGCGCCGGCACGCCCCGACGCCCACGCAGCGGGACGCGGCGCGGCCGAGCCGCCCGTCGTCGGCGGCGAAGGCGAAGCGGGTCCGCGGAGCGAGCTCGACGTACCCCTCCCCGAGGCGGAGGTCCTCGTCGAGCCGGTTCGGGTCGACCTTCTTCCCGGGGTTCATCTTCCACTCGGGGTCCCAGATCCGCTTGTACTCGCGGAACCCCTCGACGAGCTCCGCCCCGAACATCCGCTCGAGCAGCTCGCCGCGCGACTGGCCGTCGCCGTGCTCGCCCGAGAGCGACCCGCCGAGCGACACGACGAGCTCCGCCGCCTCCTCGACGAACGCGCGGTAGCGCGCGATCCCCTCCCGCGACGCGAGGTCGAAGGTGATCCGGGTGTGGAGGCAGCCCTGGCCGAAGTGGCCGTAGAACGCCCCCTCGTAGCCGAACCGGTCGTAGAGCGCGCGCAGCTTGCGCAGGTACTCGCCGAGCCGCTCCGGCGCGACCGCCGAGTCCTCCCAGCCCTCCCAGGTGTCGGGCTCGCCGGGCACCCGCGCAGTCGCGGCGAGGCCGGCCTCGCGGACCTTCCAGACGGCCGCCGCCTCGGCAACGTCCTCGTAGAGCTTCATCGCCGGCGCGGCGGACCCGCGCCGGAGCGCGTCCATGCAGCGGCGCGCACGCGCGACCGCCTGCGCGCGGTCCTCGCCGCCGAACTCGACGAGCAGGTACCCGCGCCCTTCGGGGAGGAGCTTCAGCCGCTCCGGGTGGAGTCGCTTCTTCCTCACGTCGTCGACGAGCAGGTCGTCCATCCCCTCGAGCCCGATGGGGCCGAACGCGCGGAGCTCCGGGACGTGGTCGGCGGCGGCGAAGACGTCGGGGTAGCCGAGCACGAGGAGCGCGCGTCCGGGAGGGCTCGGCACGAGGCGGACCTCCGCCTCGAGAATCGTGACCAGGGTGCCTTCGCTGCCGACGAGGGCGCGGGCGAGGTGGAAGCCGCGCTCGGGCAGGAGCTCGTCGAGGTTGTAGCCGGAGACGCGGCGCGGGATTCGCGGGTAGCGGGCGCGGACGAGATCGCCGTAGCGGTCGCGCAGCTGCGCGAGGGCGTGCACGATCTCGCCCATCCGTCCGCCGGCGTGGACCGCCTCCTCGAGCTCGGCGGGGCCCATCGGCCCGACCCACGCGTCGAGGCCGTCGTAGCCGAGGACGCGGAGCCGCTCCACGTTCTCGCAGGTGCGCCCCGCCATCATCGAGTGCACGCCGCACGAGTCGTTCCCGATCATCCCGCCGAGCGTGCAGTGGTCGTGGGTGGCCGGGTCGGGACCAAAGGTCAGGTGGTGGCGCTCGGCCGCCTCGCGGAGCCGGTCGAGCACGACGCCCGGCTCGACGCGCGCGACGCGCCGTTCCGGGTCGAGCGCGAGGATCCGGTCGAGGTGCTTCGAGAAGTCGAGCACGACCGCCACGTTGCAGCACTGCCCCGCGAGGCTCGTGCCGCCGCCTCGCGAGAGCACCGGCGCGCCGTGGCGGCGGCAGGCCGCGACGGCGGCCTTCACGTCGTCGAGCGTCCGCGGCACGACGACGCCGATCGGGACCTGCCGGTAGTTCGACGCGTCGGTCGCGTAGAGCGCCCGCGAGCCCGCGTCGAACCGGACCTCGCCCTCGACGGCGCGGCGGAGGTCGAGCTCGAGCGCCCGCGCCGCCTCGCGCGCGAGCGGCCCGGGCGCGCCGTGCGGCGTCTCCTCGTCCCGCAGCCGCGCGCGCGGCGCCGCGGCCGGACCGATCCCCGGGATCACCGCGCGCCCGCCCTCCGCCCGCTCCATACCCCCTCCCCTCGTCAACCGACCGCGAACCGCTCGGCGTCCTCGACCCGCAGCTCGAGGCCGAGCCCCGGCCGCGACAGGTCCGGCGCGAGCACTCCGTCCTGCGGTCGCGGCGCGCCGTCGAAGAGGAGCCGCTCGATCCGCACGTGGTCGTGGAACCACTCGACGTGGACGCCCGTCGGCGCCGCGCACATGAGCGCGGCGTGGAGCGACGGAGCGCAGTGCGACGAGAGCGGGGTCGCGAACGCCGCGGCGACGGCGGCCGCGGCGAGGAAGCCGGTGACCCCGCCGCAGCGGGTCGCGTCCGCCTGCAGGACGTCCACCGCACCCGCCTCTAGCATCCTGCGGAAGTAGCCGGGGTCGTGCCCGTACTCGCCGGCGGCGACGTCCATCCCGCCCGGCGCCCGATCGGCCGAGCTGCTCGGCGACACGCTCCGGCCCGTAGTTGCAGAACCCGCCGCTGCCGTAGATCGGGATCACCGGGCGCACGCGGCCGAGGAGCGCGGCGAGGGGGAGCCCGACGAGCCGGGCCTTGAGATCCCACAGCGCGGCATCCACCGCCGAGAGCGCCATCCCGGCGACGCCGGGCCGGCCGACGTTCCGCACCGCCCGCGCCATCGCGAGGTGCGCCGCGGGCGGATCGAGCGCGTCGGCGCCGCGGACCGCGTCGCCGAGGAGCCCGGCCGCGAGCCGCGCCGCGCCGGCGTCGGCGTAGGTGTAGCCGAGGCCGCGCGTCCCGGCGCCCTCCGCCCAGGCGACGACGAGCGTCGTCGCATCCCAGTCGAGGGTCCCGTCCGACTCCGCCCCGTCCGTCGGGATACGGAACGCGCGCGCGACGACCCGCTCGATCGTGGCTTGCGGGCCCACACCGCTCACCTTTTGTGCGGCAGGTAGCCCTCGATCGCGTCGCGCCAGGAGCGGACGATCATGGCGCCGCGGTCGGGGTCGCCCTTCAGGATCGACGCGAGGTAGTGGCGCGCCTGGTCGAAGGTGATGTGCGGCGGCAGCGGCGGGACGCTCGGATCGGTCCGCGCCTGGACGAGGCACGGCCGGCCCTCCGCGAACGCGCGGTCCCACGCCGGCGCGATGTCCTCGGGGCGCTCGACCCGGATCGCCGCGAGGCCGAGCGACGCGGCGAACGCCGCGAAGTCCACCGGCGGCAGGTCCTGCGACGCCTCGAGCTTCGGGTCGCCCTCCATCGCGCGCTGCTCCCAGGTCACCTGGTTCAGGTCGCGGTTGTCGAGGACGAGGACGACGAGGCGCGGGTCCTTCCACTCCTTCCAGTACTTCGAGATCGTGACGAGCTCCGCCATGCCGTTCATCTGCATGGCGCCGTCGCCCGCGAGCGCGACGACGACCCGGTCCGGGAAGGCGAACTTGGCGGCGATCGCGTACGGGACCGCGGACCCCATCGTCGCGAGGTTCCCGGAGAGCGAGGCCATCATCCCCTCGCGGATCCGCACGTCGCGCGCGTACCAGTTCGCCGACGAGCCCGAGTCGGCGGAGAGGATGGCGCGGTCGGGCAGGCGCCGCGACAGCTCCCAGAAGACGCGCTGCGGGTTCACCGGGTCGGCGGGGTTCATCGCCCGCGCCTCGAGCACCTTCCACCAGCGCCGCACGTCGGCCTCGATCCGCTCGCGCCAGGTCGTGTCCTCCTTGGGCCGGAGGAGCGGGCGCAGCGCGCGGAGCGTCTCCGCGGAGTCGCCGACGAGGTTCACCTCCATCGGGTAGCGGATCGAGAGCATCCGCCCGTCGAGGTCGATCTGGACACCGCGGGCCTGCCCCTCCTTCGGCAGGAACTCCGGGTACGGGAACGAGGAGCCGACGACGAACAGGGTGTCGCACTCGCTCATGAGCGTCCACGACGGCTTCGTGCCGAGGAGGCCGATCGCACCCGTGACCCACGGCCGGTCGTCCGGCAGCACCGCCTTCCCGAGGAGCGCCTTCGCCACCCCGGCGCCGAGGACCTCCGCGACCTCCGCCACCTCCGGCGCGGCGCGCAGCGCACCGGCGCCGACGAGCATCGCGACGCGGCGGCCCGCGTTCAGCACCTCGGCGGCACGGCGCAGGTCCCGCTCCGAGGGGAGGACGCGGGGCGAGGTCGCCCCGAGGCCGCTGTGCACCGTCGCGTGCGCGTGCGGCGGCGGCTCGAAGTCGAGCCCCTGCACGTCGTTCGGCACGATGATCGTCGTGACGGTCCGCTCCGCGAGCGCGATCCGGATCGCCCGGTCCACGAGGTGGCGGGCCTGCGCGGGCACCATGAGCGTCTGGACGTACTCCCGGGAGACGTCCTTGAACAGGCTCGCCAGGTCCACCTCCTGCTGGTAGTCGCCGCCCATCGCCGCGCGCGCCGACTGGCCGACGATCGCGACGACCGGCTGGTGGTCCATGCGCGCGTCGTAGAGGCCGTTCAGGAGGTGGATCGCGCCGGGGCCGGAGGTCGCCATGCAGACGCCCACCTCGCCGGTGAACTTCGCGTGGGCGCAGGCCATGAACGCGGCCATCTCCTCGTGCCGCACCTGCACGAAGTCGAGCTCCCTCACGCGCCTGAAGCCCGCGAAGATGCCGTTGATGCCGTCCCCCGGGTAGCCGTAGACGCGGCGAACGCCCCATTCCACGAGCCGCCGCAGGATGAACTCGCCGACCGTCACAAGAACCTCCGCAACCTCCGCCCGGGCCGCGGCGAGGCCGCGCCCATGAGTCGAAGGTTGCGACGGTGCCGTGGCCCGGGAAGCGGCCGCGGCGCTCGGGCTCAGCGCCGCTCGCCGAGCGAGCGCAACGGCGGCGCGTCCGCGCCCCCGGCCGGCAGCGCGCCCTCGGAGCCGGGCGGGTTCGCGAGCGGGAAGCGGGTCGAGTTGTCGAGGAGCGTGAGGCCGACGAGCAGGGAGACGAACACGAGCGAGGTCACGAAGACGAGCCGGTTGGGTCCGGACTGATCCCAGAGGTGCATGAAGAAGAGCGCGACGAGCGTCCCCTTCGCCGCCGCGATGGTGAGCGCCACGACGACGCCCCAGCCGCCCGGGATGTGGAGCCGCGACAGGCCGTAGGTGAGGAACGTGAACGCGAGGAGCGCGCCCCAGACCACGGCGTAGCGGCCCACGTGCGAGTGGCCGTGCGCGCCGGAGGTGGCGTCCGCGTGGGAGGCGTTCGGATCGGCCATGGGTGCGGGCTCCTCGCTTCAGATGAGGTAGATGAGCGGGAAGACGAAGATCCAGATGAGGTCGACGAGGTGCCAGTAGAGCCCGGCGAGCTCGACCGGCACGTGGTAGTCGGCGCTGAAGGCACCCCGCCCCGCGCGCACGCCGACGACGGTGAGCACGGTCATCCCGACGACGACGTGGATCCCGTGGAGCCCGGTGATGAGGAAGTAGAGCGCGAAGAAGAGGGACGCGCCGGGACCCCGCACCTCCGCGTAGGTGTAGAAGCGCCCCGGGAGCTGTCCCTCCTGGAAGTGGTGCGTGTACTCGACCGCCTTGAAGCCGAGGAAGACGAGGGCGAGCAGCACCGACAGGCCGAAGAAGATCATCGTCCCGCGACCGTCACCCTTCGTCGCGCGGTGGAGCCCCATCGCGACCGTGAACGAGCTCGTGACGAGCACGATGGTGTTCACGAGCCCGATCCACGTCTCGATGTGCCGGCTCGCCTGGGCGAACGCCTCGCCGAAGAGGAAGCGGTAGACGCCGTACGCCGCGAAGAGCGCAGTGAAGAGGAGCACCTCGGTCGCGAGGAAGAGCCACATCCCGAGCCGGGCCGCGTGGGCCTGCTTCTCGAGGCTCTCGAAGTGGTGCGCGAGGGGCGAGGCGGTCGCTTCAGCTGACATGCGTCGGCTCCCCTCGCACGGTCGCCGGCTCGGCCGCCTCGTCGTACTCGTGCGGCCCGCGCGCGAAGACGGGGGTCTCCGCGAAGTTCTCCGGCGGCGGCGGCGTCGCCGACTCCCACTCGTACCCGCGCGACCGCCACGGGTTGTGGCCCGACGCCGGGCCCCACCGGAGCGCGATGAGCGTGTAGACGAGGATGAGGAGCAGCCCGGCCGCGAGCACCGACGCCCCCGCGGTCGAGGCGACGTTCAGCGGCCAGAACCGCTCCGGGTAGGAGAAGTAGCGGCGGGGCATCCCCTCGTTCCCGAGCAGGAACTGCGGGATGAACGTGAAGTTGAAGCCGAGGATGACGAGCACCGCCCCGACGAGCCCCCAGCCCTCGGGGTACATGCGCCCGGTGATCTTCGGGAACCAGTAGTGGAGCGCGGCGAGGAACGCCATCATCACGCCGCCGACCATGATGAAGTGGAAGTGCGCCACGACGAAGTAGGTGTCCTGCCAGTGGATGTCGAGCGACACCGTCGCGAGCGCGATGCCGGTCATCCCGCCGAACACCAGGAAGAAGAGGAACCCGACGAAGTACGCGAACGGCGTCTTGAACGCGATGGAGCCCTTGTAGAGCGTCGCCGTCCAGACGAAGACCTTGATGGCGGTGAAGATGCCCACGAACATCGAGAGGATGCCGAAGATCCCGGAGTCCCAGGGCGACTGCCCCGACGTGAAGAGGTGGTGGCCCCAGGTGAAGAAGCCGACGAACGCGATGCCGAGCGAGGAGTAGGCGACCGCCTTGTAGCCGAAGATGTTCTTGTGGCTGAAGGCGCAGACGACCTCGGAGATCACCGCCATCCCCGGCAGCACCATGATGTAGACGGCGGGGTGCGAGTAGAACCAGAAGAAGTGCTGGAACAGCACCGGGTCGCCGCCCCGCGCCGGGTCGAAGATCCCCCAGCCGAAGGTGTGCTCGACGAAGACGAGCAGCAGCGTCATCCCGAGCACGGGCGTGGCGAGGATCTGGATGACGCTCGTCGCGTAGATCGACCAGACGAAGAGCGGGATCCGGTCCCAGGTGATCCCGGGCGCACGCATCGTGTGGGTCGTGACGATGAAGTTGAGGCCCGTGAGGATCGACGAGAACCCGAGGATGAACGCGCCGAGCAGGATCGGTGCGACCTTCGTGACCGTGGTCGTCGAGTAGGGCGTGTAGAAGGTCCAGCCGGTGTCCGCGCCGCCGTAGAGCATGCCGGCGAGCGCGACGACGGCGCCCGCGACGTACAGGTAGAAGCTCAGGAGGTTCAGCTTCGGGAACGCGACGTCCTGCGCGCCGAGCATGATGGGCAGGAGGAAGTTCCCGAAGCCGCTCGGGATGGCGGGGATCATGAACAGGAAGATCATGACCACGCCGTGGAGCGTGAACAGGCGGTTGTACGTCATCGCGTCCATGATCGTCGGGCCGGGCGTGAGCAGCTCGATCCGGATCAGGAGCGCGAAGAGCCCGCCGACGAAGAGGGAGGCCGTCGTGGCGACGAGGAACATCACCCCGATGCGCTTGTGGTCCTGCGTGAGCAGCCACGAGCGCAGCCCGGTCGCCGGGGCGTTCAGGTAGGTCCGCGGCACGAGCGGCGCCTCACTTGCGAGGGATGGACTCATAGACCGGGCCCTCCGACGGCCCGGAGCGGACCGCTGTGCTGCCGAGCGACTTGATGAACTCGACGATCGCGGCGATCTCGGGCGGCGAGAGCTTTCCCTGGAACGTCGGCATGACGTTCTGGTAGCCCGCGACGATGTCCGCGGAGGGATCCATCATCGACTTCGTGAGGTACCCCTCGTCGGCGACGACGGTCTTCCCACCCTGCAGCCGCTCCGTCTTGCCGTAGAGGTCGGCCCAGGTCGGGCCGATGTGACGCGTGCCGTCCAAGGTGTGGCACTTGAGGCAGCCCTGCTCGGCGGCGATCCGGCGGCCCTCCTCGGTGAGGCTCGACCCGGGCCGGACCCCGTCACCCGGCACCGGGGCCGCGTCCACCGCGAGCGCGAGGCCGCGCCGCTGCTGCGCCACCCAGTCGTCGAACTCGGCCGCGGGCATGACGACGAGCTCGCCGAGCATCGCCGAGTGGCCGAGGCCGCAGTACTCGGCGCAGAAGATCTCGTACCGGCCCGGCCGCTCGGCGGTGAACCAGGTCTGCGTGTAGCGCCCTGGGAGCGCGTCCTGCTTCACCCGCAGCGCCGGGACGTAGAACGAGTGGATGACGTCGCGCGAGGTGATGAGGAGCCGCACCGGGCGGCCTACCGGGACTCGCAGGGCGTCGAGCGAGCTCGGGCCCCCGGGGTACGCGAACTTCCACATCCACTTCTTTCCCTGGACGTAGACGTCCATCGCCCCCTGCGGCGGGCGCTGCAGCTCGACGAACTGCGGGAAGCCGATCGCGAACCAGAGCAGGAACAGCGAGAGTGGGACGCCGACGAAGAAGACCTCGTGCACCAGGCGGGGCTTCACGTGCGGCGTGGGGTCCGTGTCCGAGCGGCGCCGGTACTTCACGAAAAAGAAGAGCGCCGTCGCGAATACGCCCGTCGCCGCCAGCATCGTGGTGATGATCACGAAGAAGTGGAGGTGGTCCACGCGGCGGGCGTAGTCGCTCGCCTGTTCGGGCAGGAACAGCATCCGGCGGAGCAGGTCGTTCATGTCGTCGCCCTCGCCCTCGCGCGCCGCTCGCGCCAGACCAGCCCTCCGATGAGCCCCGTGAGCGCGATGAGCACGGCGAGCGCGCCGGCGCGCACGACGCCGAGCGCGTACGGCTCGTACTTCCGCGAGGCGGGGTCGTAGCGATAGCAGGTGAGGAGGAAGCGGTCGAAGCTCGTGCCGACCTTCCCGTCCGCCGCCTCGACGAGCGCGAGCCGCAGATCCTTCGGCGGGTACTCGATGCCGTACAGGTAGCGCGAGACCTTCCCGTCGGGCGTGAGGACGAAGATCGCGGCCATGTGCGCCCACTCGCCCGAGACCTCGTCCTTCTTGAAGTAGAAGCCGACCGCGTCGGCGATCCGGCGGGTCTCTGCAGCGGTGCCGACGAGGAACGGCCAGTCGGGACCCGCGTCGGTGCGACCCATCGACTGGAGGTACCCGCGCCGCCGCTCCGCCCCCTGGATCGGCTTCTCGTCGGGGTCGAAGGAGATCGTGACTGCCTGGTAGTCCTTGCCGAGCGCGAGCCCGTTCTCCCGCATCGCCTTCGCCGCGCCGGAGAGGATGAGCCCGCAGAGCATCGGGCAGTCGTAGTAGACGAGCGCGAGCACGACCGGGCGTCGCCCGTCGAAGACGCTCGCGAAACGGAACGGCCGGCCGGCGCCGTCCTCGAGCGTGACGTCGAGCGGCACCTGGTTCCCGAGCCGCTCCTCGATCCGCACGTCCTCGAGCGCGAGCGGCGTCACGTCGGTCGGGCGAGGTCCCGCGGCCTCGTCCTTCGAGCGCCAGAACTGGGCGCGCGCGTCCGTTGCCGCGGCGAGCGCGGCCGTGGCGAGCACGAGGGCGGCGGCGCGGCGAGCTCTCATGGCTGCGCCTCCTGGGCCGCAGGCTGGGGCGCGGAGACCCGGGGCCGGACGCCCTGCGCGGAGAGCTCCATGGCGCGGTCGATGGGGAGGCGGACGATCCCGGCCTTCCGGTCCACCCAGCCGTACGTCCCGAGCCGTTCCCTCTGCGCGTCGCGCTCGCGGGCGCCGCGCGTCGAGAGCTCGAACAGCTGCTGCTCGACGAGCGCGAGCTTCGACTCCCCGAGCTCCGCCGGGACCGGGAGCGGCGGGCGATCGCCCTCCTTCACGCGCAGGTAGCCGATCGTCACCCACGACGCGAGGAAGAACAGGACGAGGGCGCCGATCCCGACGGCGACGATCGGGCCCGGCGCGATCCGGTCCTCCTCCGACCGGACGCGGCCGTGCTCGTGGCCCTCGGCGGCGCGCTGGCTCTCGATGGCGGGCCGGTTGTCGGTGCGGCGCTCGATCATGGCGGCAGGTACCTCAGCGAGTCCTCGAGGTACGGATCGCGGAGCGGCACCGCCGCCACCCCGCGCATCCGGAAGAGCGTGAAGGCGATCGCGATCCCGCCGACGCCGGCGAAGGCGGTGAGGTCCCAGAGCGCGGGGCGCGGGCCGGCCGCGTCGAGGCGCGGCATGATCACCCAGTAGAGGTCGACCCAGTGGACGAGGAGCACCCATGCGGCGAGGACCGCGAGCCGGCGCGGGTCGCGCTTGAGCGGCCGCGACAGGAGCAGGAAGAACGGAACGAGGAACTGGAACACCGCGAGGAACGCGCCGACCCAGAACCAGCCGCCCTCCGTCCGCAGGACGTACCAGGGCACCTCCTCGGGGATGTTCGCGATCCAGATGAGCATGAACTGCGAGAAGGCGACGTACGCCCAGAAGGCGACGAAGGAGAGGAGGAACTTCCCGAGCGAGTGGAAGTGCTCGAGGTTCATGTGCGCGCCGAACTGGGTGGGGTCGTCGCGCGTCGAGGCCGCCGCCACGATCGTCACCGCGAACGCCGCCATGAAGCTGCCCGCCCACCAGTAGACGCCGAAGATGGTCGAGAAGAAGCGCGGGTCGAGCGACATCATCCAGTCGAACGCCGCGAACGACATGGTGAGCGCGAGGAACGGCAGGGACCCGGCCCCGAGCCGGCGCTGCCAGCGGGTGAGCGTGAGCCCACCCTCGCGGTCCTGCCGGAGCGACCATGCGCGGAGGAGGTGCGCGACGCCGATCCAGACCGCGAAGTAGAGGACCGCGCGCGCCACGAAGAACGGCACGTTCAGGTACGGGCGCTTGTGCTCGACGAGGTGGCGCAGCTCGCCCTCGAGCCCGCCGAGCTCGACCCACGGGAAGAGGTGGCGCATCCCGAGGAGGATCGGGACGAAGAGGACGACGAAGATCGGGAGCGACGCCGGCACGGACTCGAGGAAGCGGCGGAGCACGACCGACCACTTCGCGCTCGCGGCGTGGAACGCGCCGAGCAGGATGAGGGTGCCGAGCGCGATCCCGAGCCAGTACACGAACGCGACGAGGTACGCGTAGAGGACGCGGCGCGGGTCGCCCACGAGGCCGCCGACGAGCGTGAGCGCGAGGCCGCCTGCGCCGACCGCGCCGGCGAGGTTGCGGGCGCGCGCGCCGCCCTCCCACGGGCCGAGTGTCATCTGCCCTCCTGCTCGAGCTTGCCGCGGACGTCCGGCGGGACCTGCTCGACCGTCGCGTACTGGCTGAGCTGCAGCGCGCGCACGTAGGCGACGACCGCCCAGCGGTCCTCGACCGAGAGCTCCGCCGCGTACGAAGGCATGAGGCCGAACCCCTCGGAGACGACCCGGAACACGTGGCCGTCCGGCACGTCGCGGTAGGCGTGCAGCGACGGCGGGCGGCGCAGGGACATGTTGATCGCGACCTGGCTCTCGCCGTCGCCGAGGAGCCCGTGGCACACGGCGCAGGTCACGTCGTAGCGGGCGCGGCCGCGCGCGAGCGTCTTCGCGTCCACCGGCAGCGGCGCGAGGGCGATCGCCTTCCCGTCGGGGCCGAGGCCGGTCCGCACCTCCTCCGGCGGCAGGGCGCCGTACGGGACCGTGCCGGGCGGCGGCGCGCGCATCGCGAGGCCGTCGGGGTAGTACCCGCTCGGCTGGTACGCCTTGTACTTCTGCTGCCGCTGCATCGGGTCGAGGCGCGGGCACGCGGTGAGCGCGAGCGCGAGCGGCAGGAGCGCGAGCCGGGTCCGCATCTCAGCGCTCCTCCGGCACGATCGAGACGGTCCGCGCCCCGAGCCGCCGCAGGGCCGCGGCGACCTCGTCGGCCTCGGCCCGCCCCACCGCCGCCGAGAGCCAGAGCCCGTCGATGGACGCGGAGCGGAACGCCTCGACCTCGAAGACCGGGTGGTGCACGCGCGGGAAGCGGAAGTACGCGAAGAGGAGGCCGAGGAAGACGGCGAGCGAGGCGAAGAGCACGCCGAGCTCGAAGGTGACCGGGATGAACGCGGGCGCGCTGTGCGGCGGGCGGTTCCCGACGTTGAGCGGCCAGTCCACCCCGACCGTCCACCACTGCATCACGTACCCGGAGACCGCGCCGATGACCCCGGCGACGAGCGTGAGGAGCGGCACCGTCGAGCGCGGGAGCCCGAGCGCCTCCTCCGCGCCGTGGAGCGGGTACGGCGAGTGGAGGTCGAGCCCGCCGATCCCCTTCGCGCGCAGCGCCCGGACGGCCTCGAGCAGCTCCGTCTCCTCCGCGAACTCACCGACGACGAGGCTCGTCATGCGCCCTCCGCGCCCGCGGCCTTCGCGGCGACGTGGTGGTCGTCGTGCTCGAGATCCTTGCGCAGCTCCTTCACCTCGGAGATCGGGATCGCCGGGATGAACCGCAGGAACAGCATGAAGAGCACGCCGAAGGTGGCGATCGAGCCGAAGAGGAGGCCCCAGTCCACCCACGTCGGCGCGTAGCTCGCCCACGAGGAGGGGACGAAGTCGCGCGTCAGCGAGACGGCGATGATGACGAACCGCTCCGCCCACATCCCGACGTTCACGAGGAGCGAGACGAGGAAGAGCACGAGGATGTTCGTGCGCGCCCGCGGGATCCACAGGATCTGCGGCGCGACGACGTTGCAGAACATCTGCATGGCGAAGACGAGCCGGAACGGGCCGAAGGCCCGGTTCGTGAACGCGAACCACTCCATCGGGCTCGCCGAGTACCAGGCGATGAACCACTCCATCGCGTAGCCGTACGAGACCATGAGCCCGGTCGCGAGGACGACCTTCGCCATGTTGTCGAGGTGGCGCAGGGTGACGACGTGCTCGAACCCGAACACCTTCCGGGCCGGGATCATGAGCGTCAGCACCATCGCGAAGCCGCTGAAGATGGCGCCGGCGACGAAGTAGGGCGGGAAGATCGTCGTGTGCCAGCCCGGCAGCTGCGAGATGGCGAAGTCGAACGACACGATCGTGTGGACGGAGACGACGAGCGGCGTCGAGATCCCGGCGAGCAGCAGGTAGCCGATGCGCCAGTGCTGCCAGTGGCGCGCCGAGCCGCGCCAGCCGAAGCACAGGACCCCGTAGACGAGGCGGCGGGTCCGGTCCTTCGCGGCGTCGCGCAGCGTCGCGAGGTCGGGGATGAGCCCCGTGTACCAGAAGAGGAACGAGACCGTGAAGTAGGTCGAGATCGCGAACACGTCCCAGGGCAGCGCGCTCTTGAAGTTGGGCCAGAGCTGCGTCGTCGACGGGTACGGGATGAGCCACCAGAAGAGCCACGGCCGGCCGAGGTGGATGATCGGGTACATGCCCGCCATCGCGACCGCGAAGAGCGTCATCGCCTCCGCAAACCGGTTGATCGACGTGCGCCACCGCTGCTGGAACAGGAGCAGGATCGCGCTGATGAGCGTGCCCGCGTGGCCGATGCCGATCCACCAGACGAAGTTCGTGATGTCGTAGGCCCAGGCGACCGGGATGTTGTTCCCCCACACCCCGATGCCGACGAAGAGCGTCTGGTAGAGGCAGACGATCCAGAAGCCCATCCCGCCGAGGAGCACGGCGAGGAGGAGCGCCCAGCCCTTGCGCACCGGCTCGAGCACCGGGCGCAGGAGGCTCTCCGTGAGCGCGCGGTCGTCCGGGCGGCCGACGAGGACGGGCGCGCTCTCCAGGGGATCGCCGGGGATCGTCTTCGGGACGGTCGTGCTCATGCGAGCTCGGGGTTCGGGTTCCGCAGCTTCACGAGATAGGCGGTGCGCGGGCGCGTGCCGAGCTCGTGCAGGAGCTCGTAGGCGCGCCGGTCGCCGTGCTTGCGCGACACGGCCGAGGTCCGGTCGGCGAGGTTGCCGAAGACGATCGCCTCGGCGGGGCAGGCCTGGGCGCAGGCGGGGACGACCTCGTTCGGCCCGATCTTCCGTCCGGCGTTCCGCGCCGTGACGCGCGCCCGCTCGATGCGCTGCGTGCAGTAGGTGCACTTCTCCATGACGCCGCGCGCCCGGACGGTGACGTCCGGGTTCATGAGCATCTTGAGCGTCGGGGGCGACTCGCCGCGGTAGTCGAACCAGTTGAAGCGGCGGACCTTGTAGGGGCAGTTGTTCGAGCAGTACCGGGTCCCGACGCAGCGGTTGTAGACCATCTCGTTCAGCCCCTCGTCGGAGTGAACGGTCGCGTTCACCGGGCAGACGTACTCGCAGGGCGCCGCCTCGCAGTGGACGCAGGCGAGCGGCTGCGAGACGGAGGCGGGATCCTCCGCGGTGCCGGTGAAGTAGCGGTCGACCCGGATCCAGTGCATCTCGCGGCTGCGGAGGACCGACTCCTTGCCGACCACCGGGATGTTGTTCTCCGCCTGGCACGCGATGGTGCACGCGCCGCAGCCGATGCAGCGCGAGAGGTCGATCGCCATGCCCCAGCGGTACTCCTGCTGCGAGTAGTCGACCGGCTTCAGGATGGTCGGCTGCGGACCGCGCAGCGCGTCGAGCTCCGTCTGGCGCTCCGGGAGCTGGAGCTCCGCCGCGTCCATCCCGAGGGCGATCGCCCGTCCCTCCGTCGTGAAGTGACCCTGGGTGATGCCGAGGTCCACCCGCCGCCCGGTCGTCCGGATCCGGAGGTCCTGCGCGATCCAGGGCGCCTCGGACGTGCGGAGCGCGTACGCGTCGAACTGCACGCCGCCGCGCCCGACCGGCCCCGGCGCCACCTGGCCATAGCCGAGCGGCAGCGTCACCGCGTCGTCGGCGTGGCCCGGCACGACCACCACCGGCGCGTCGACGGAGCGGCCGGCGAGCGTGAGCGCCGCGACGTCGCCCGTCTGGAGCCCGAGCCGCCTCGCGGTCGCGGGCGACAGGAGCGCCGCCGCGTCCCAGGTGAGCTTCGTCACCGGGTGCGGGAACTCGGCGAGCCAGGCGTTCTCGAGGTGGCGGCCGTCGTGGACCTTGTAGTCCGGGACGAAGTCGGCCTCGATCCCGGGGGAAGGCGGCGGCAGGGCACGGAGCGCCTGCGCCACCTTCGCGAGATCCACCTTCGGAGTCTCGGGGCGCGCGGCCGAGCCCGCGACGAGCCCCGCCGCGAGCCACTCCTCCCAGCGCCGGTCGAACGGATCCGGCCGGAGCGCCCGGTTCGAGTCGGGGGGGAGCGCGGAGCCCGCAGGACCGATGGCGGAGGGCGGGGGCGGGCCGAAGCCGGCGCGGGCGCGCCAGCCGTCGCGCACGACCCGCCACCCGCCGAGCGTCCCTTCGTCGACGAACGCCGCGAGCAGCTCCACCTCGGAGATCGTCTCGTGGAGCGGCGCGACGAGCGGCTGCACGACGGACGCGGTCCCGTCGCGCGAGCGCAGATCGCCCCAGGCCTCGAGCGGGTGGCTCGCGGCGAGCCGCAGCGCCGCCGCGCGCACCGTCTCGTCGTCGCGCAGGCCGAGCACGATCGAGCGCGGCGCCTTCCGGAAGGCGCGGCGCAGATCGAGGTCGGCCGGCGCGGTGTGGAGCGGGTTCCAGGCGGTCACGACGAGGGTGTCCACCCCCCCCGCGTCGAGCTCCTTCGCGAGCGCCGCGAGCCTCCCCGCGCCGGCGTCGGGGTCGACGAGCGGGCTCGGGCGGAAGGCGACGGTCTTCCCGACGTTGCCGAGCGCGTCGTTCAGCGCGGCGGCGAGGGCGTGGACCGCCGGCGGCTGGCGGAGCCCGGCGACGACGAGCGAGCGGCCGCGCGCCGCCGCGAGGTCCTTCGCGACGGCGGCGGCGGCCGTCGCGCGCTCGCCCTCCGCCGGCGCGCCGAGCGGCGCGAGCTGCGGGAGGCCCTGGCGCGCCGCGAGCTCCGCCGCGACCGCGCGCGCGAACCCCGCGACCTCCGCCCCGCGCATCCGGAAGCGGTGGTCCGCCATCCCCCCGGTGATCGTGTACGAGGCCTCGGCGACGTAGAGCCGGTTCATTCGCGGCGGCTCGCGGCGCGCCGCGAACTCCGCCGCCTGCCGCAGCGGCTCGCCGTCGAGCGCGAGGAAGTCGGCGTCGAGGGCGAGGATGACGTCCGCCTCGGCGAGGAGCAGCGTCGGCTCGAGCGGCCGCCCGAAGGCGAGGGCCGCCCCGGCGCGCGCGGCGTCGTCCGGCACCGCCGTCCAGGTGTCGAAGCGCGCCTTCGGGAACCGCGCGAGGATGCGGCGCCGCAGCTCGCCGAGCGTCGGCGAGGTGGTCGGCTCGACGAGGAAGCGGAGCCGCGCGCCGCCGTCGGCGGCGTGCTCGCGCGCGATCGCGGAGAGCTCGGCGAGGAGCCCCGCCGTCCCGTACGTCCGGCGGTTCCCCGCGAAGCCGGAGAGGCGCGCGGGGTCGTAGAGCTCGAGCGGCGCCGCCTGCAGGATCGCGTCGGTGCCGCCGCGGCTCGCCGGGTGCTCGCGGTTGCCCTCGAGCTTCGTCGGCCGCCCCTCCCAGCTCGTCACGACGACCCCGACGGCGTAGCCGTCGCGCGCGACCGCGGTCGCGTAGGGCGACGGGACCGACGGCGTCACCGACCGCGGCTGGCGCACGTAGGACACGACGTTCTCGCGCGGCGGCTTGCAGCCCTCGAGCCCCGCGAGCGCGACGGACGCGCCGAGGACCTGGAGGAAGCCGCGGCGCGAGAGCCCCTCGGGCGCCTCGGCCGCGCCCTCGGGGAACTCGTCCTTCGTCCCCTCCGGACCGCGCTCGCACTCCTCGAGCGTGCGCCAGCGTCGCGCCTCGAGGCTGCTCTTCTGACCGTAGATCGGTAGGCCTAGCGATGGCATGTGTAGCAGCTCGTGCGCGGTTTCACGTCGTTCTTCCTCGCCAGCTCCTTGCCGAGCGCGACCGGATCGCCCTCGGGCTTCCAGCTCATGTTCGTGACCTCCTCCGGTGGGCGGAGGCGTGGGTACGGGTTCCGGTGGCAGTCTAGGCACCACCCCATGCTGAGGGGCTGGACCTGCTCGATCGCCGGCATCTGGTCGACGCGGCCGTGGCACTCGACGCACCCGACCCCCTTGTTCACGTGGATGGAGTGGTTGAAGTAGACGAAGCCCGGAAGCCGGTGGACGCGCACCCACGGGATCGGCTGGCCCGAGAACCAGCTCGCGCGCACCACGTCGAGGAGCCGCGACTTGTTCCAGACCTGCGAGTGGCAGTTCAGGCACAGGCCCGTCGGCGGCAGCCCGGCGCTCGGCGCGCGGTCGACCGTCTGGTGACAGTAGCGGCAGTCGATGAGGTCGTCCTGCACGTGGTGCCGGTGGTCGAACTGGATCGGCTGCTGGACCTGATCCTGCTGGCCGGTGCCGTAGGGGATCCGCGGGTAGGTCATGAGGGCGGCGACCGTGCCGGCGGCGCCCGCCGCGAGCACGACGAGCACCGTGCGGAAGATCGCGTTCGCTCTCGGGGTGAACAGAGCGCTCATTGCCGTCGTGCGCCCCTTCCGCGCACCGTCTCGATCGTCGGGTCCGACACGGGATCGTCCTCCACATCTCGCCGCGCTGGGGGCGTAAATTGTCGGAGACGCGGCCTTTGCGGTAGGTCTCGAAAGGGGCGAGGCACACATACCCACGCGGCCTCGCACGCGCCGTGCGCGCCGGTCCCCTTGTGCCCGACACGGCGCTGGACTACAGCAACCACGCGACTGCACAGGAGGAACTCGCCCCCTTGGAACCGAACGACACCGTCCTGCTCGAACGCGCCCGCGCCGGCGAGCGTGCCGCGCTCGAGGAGCTCCTCGAGCGCCATCAACGGAGGGTGTATCGGTTCGGCCTCAAGATGTGCCGGGATCCCGAGGACGCGAAGGACGTCGTCCAGGAGACCCTGCTCGCGGTCGCACGCACCGTGAAGGACTTTCGGGGGGCGTCGTCCGTCTCGACCTGGCTCTACACGATCGCCCGCTCGTTCTGCATCAAGAAGCGGCGCCGCTCGAAGTTCGCGCCGGAGCAGGAGGAGTCGCTCGAGGCGCGTGAGCCGGGGCTCGAGGCCCGGCAGGTGGTCGATCCCGGGCGCCCCGCGGACGAGGCCCTCGCCGGGCGCCAGATCGAGGGCGCTCTCGAGCGCGCGATTGCCGGGCTCGATCCGATGTACCGGGAGGTGCTCGTCCTGCGGGACGTCGAGGGGCTCTCCGCCGCCGAGGTGGGCGAGGTCATGGGGCTCACCGTCGAGGCGGTGAAGAGCCGGCTGCACCGGGCGCGCCTCGCGGTGCGCGAGGCGATCGCGCCGCTCCTCGGGGTGCCGCCGCCCCCCACGCCCCCGCAGGGCCAGGGCGCGACGCCCCCCGCGGCGGCCCAGGGCGAGGAGGGGCCGTGCCCGGACATCGTGTCGCTCTTCTCTCGGCACCTCGAGGGGGAGATCAACGCGCCGGTCTGCGCCGAGATGGAGCGCCACCTCGCGCGCTGCCCGGGGTGCCGGTCGCGCTGCGACTCGCTCCAGAAGACGCTCGCGCTGTGCCAGGCGGCCCCGCTTCCGGAGGTCCCGGCGCCGGTGCAGGCCTCCGTCCGCCAGGCGCTGCGCAAGTTCGTCGAGCTGCATGGGTAGCGCGTGCCGATCTACCGTCTCGGGCGCGAGATCGCCTTCCCCGACCCGGCGCTCGCCGAGCCCGACGGGCTCCTCGCGGTGGGCGGCGATCTCTCCCCGGAGCGGCTCCTCGCCGCGTACGCGGAGGGGATCTTCCCCTGGTACGACGACCGGAGCCCCATCCTCTGGTGGTCGCCCGACCCGCGCCTCGTCCTCGATCCGCGCGACCTCCACGTCGCGCGCTCACTCGCGCGGACGCTGCGGCGCGGCACCTACCGCGTCACGGCGGACGCCGCCTTCGCGCAGGTGATCCGGCGCTGCGCCGAGCGCGACCGCCCGGGCCAGCGCGGCACGTGGATCACGCCCGAGATGACCGACGCGTACGTCGAGCTCCACCGGCTCGGGTTCGCGCACTCCTTCGAGGCCTGGGAGGGGGAGACGCTCGCGGGCGGCCTCTACGGGGTCTCGCTCGGCGCCGCGTTCTTCGGCGAGTCGATGTTCGCGGACCTCCGCGACGCCTCGAAGGTCGCCTTCGTGCGGGCGGTCGAGTGGCTCGCGGCGCGGGGCGTCGCCCTCGTCGACTGCCAGGTGCGGACCGAGCACCTCGTCTCGCTCGGCGCGCGCGAGATCCGCCGCGCGCGCTTCCTCGAGCGAGTCGCGGCGGCGCTCGACGCGCCGACGCTGCAGGGCCGGTGGAGCTTCGAAAGCTCCACCGCCCCGCGTCCGTGAGCCGCGCCTACTTCTGGATCGCGAGGAGCTCGACCTCGAACACGAGCGTCGAGTTCGGCGGGATCCCCGGGCGGCCCCCCGCGCCGTAGGCGATCTGGGCCGGGCAGACGAGCTGCGCCTTGCCGCCGACCTTCATCAGCGCGACGCCCTCGGTCCAGCACGGGATGACCGCATTCAGCGGGAACGTCGCGGGGCCGCCGTGCTTCGCCGAGGCGTCGAACTCCTTCCCGTCGACGAACGTGCCGCGGTAGTTCACCTGCACCGTGCTCGACGCGCTCGGCTTCGCGCCCGCGCCGTCCTTGAGGGAGCGGTAGACGAGGCCGGAGGGGGTCTTCACCGCGTCCTTCTCCTTCGCGGCCTTCTGGAGGTAGTCGGCGCCGGGATCGCCGGCGCGGGCGGAGGTGGAGAGCGCGAGGGCGGCGAGGGCGAGCAGGGAGAGGCGGAGCTTCATGGTCGTGGACCTCGGGTTCGGGGGTTCGGGCTCCCGGCAGGGAGCGGTCGCGACGGGAGTATGGCCCAGCTTAGGATGGGGTGCATGGGGAAGAAGCGGAGCGCGGATCCGGGGCCGCCCGCGCCGGCGCGGCCTTTCCACGACGCCTTCGCGAGCCTTCGCGAGCGGCTGCCCGAGGGGTTCGAGCCCGCGCCGCCGAGGGCGGTCGAGGCCGCTCCGCCGCGCGTCGCCGCGCCGGCGCGCGCCGTCGTCCGGATCGAGCGCAAGGGGCGCGGCGGCAAGGAGGCGACGGTGGTCGAGAAGCTCGGTCTCCCTTCGGGCGCGCTCGCCGCCTGGCTCGACGAGGCGAAGCGCGCCCTCGGCTGCGGCGGCGCCGTCGAGGAGGGCGCGCTCGTCCTTCAGGGAGATCAGCGCGAGCGGATCGCGCGCTGGCTCGAGCGGCGCGGGGTCGCGAAGGTCACGATCGGCAGCTGAGGCGAGCCGCGGCGGGCGAGGACCGGCAGGCGCCCGCCCGTGCCGAGCGCGGCGCCCGCCGGGCGGCGCCCTTACGAGAACGCCATGGCGATCCTCCTCGCGGTTCGCGACCTCGTCTTTCGGTCCAGGATCCACGCGGCGGCCGAGCGGCTCGGCGTCCCGCTAAGGCTCGCGCCCCGCGGCACGCCGCTCTCGCAGGCTGCGCGCGACCTCGGGGGCGGCACAGCCCTCGTCGACCTCTCGGAGCCCGGCGTGCTGGACGAGATCCGGCTCGTCAAGCAGGCGGGCGGCGTGCGCGTCGTCGGCTTCCTCGGCCACCTCGCGACGCGGCCGAGGGGCTGCCCCCGAGCGTGTGAGCGGCAGTCCGCCGCTCGCGCGCGCGGCACACGAGCCCCCCAAGGCCTGTGCGACCCCGCACGGGACACGAACCGCGCCGCGAAGTCCGGGTGCGCTTACAATGTCCGTCCCATGGCGGAGCGGCAGCGTCCGGACGGCGACACCGCGGTCGTCGAGCCGAAGACCAAGGCGGAGAAGAAGACCCGGCGCCCGCCGCTCTACAAGGTGCTGCTGCACAACGACGATTTCACGACGCAGGAGTTCGTCGACTGGGTGCTCGTGAACGTGTTCAACCACGGTCCGGCGTCCGCGCACCGCATCATGCTGCACGTTCACATGCACGGCGTCGGCGTCGCCGGTATCTATCCGCACGAGATCGCCGAGACGAAGGCCCAGAAGACGATGGAGCTCGCGAGGGAGGCGGAGTACCCGCTCCTCGCGACGCTCGAGCCGGAGTAGCGTTGGAGCAGAGGGAGCAAGGTTGGAGCAGAGATGGTGACGGTGTCGAAGGAGCTACAGCAGACCCTCCAGAACGCGGTGGGCGAGGCCCGCCGGCGGCGCCACGAGTACGTCACGCTCGAGCACCTGCTCCATGCGATGACGAAGGACAAGGTGGCGTCCGAGGTGCTGCTCGCCTGCGGGGCCGATCTCAAGGCGCTCGAGCGGGAGCTCGAGGAGTACCTCGACCGCACCCTCGAGGCGCACTCGTCCACGCAGGACCCGGAGCAGACCGCCGCGTTCCAGCGCGTCCTACAGCGCGCCGCCTGGCACGTGCAGGGCTCGGGGCGGACCGAGCTCAACGCCGGCGACGTGCTCGTCGCGATCACGCGCGAGCGCGGCTCGCACGCGGTCTACCTGCTCGAGAAGCAGGGGGTCCGGCGGCTCGACATCCTCCAGTACATCTCGCACGGCATCGGGAAGGACGGCGGCGAGGACGGGGAGCCGGGCGAGGAGCCCGGCGACGACGGCGCTCCGCGCCCGGTGAAGGATCCGTTCAAGACCTTCACGGTGAACCTCGTCGACCGGGCCGCGCAGGGGCTCATCGACCCGCTCATCGGCCGCGACGCCGAGGTGGAGCGGATGATCCAGGTGCTCTGCCGGCGCCGGAAGAACAACCCGGTGCTCGTCGGCGACCCTGGCGTCGGCAAGACCGCGATCGTCGAGGGGCTCGCGCTGCGCATCCACCAGAAGAAGGTCCCCGCCATCCTCGAGAAGGCGGCGATCTACTCGCTCGACATGGGCGCGCTCCTCGCGGGCACGAAGTTCCGCGGCGAGTTCGAGCAGCGGCTGAAGGGCGTCATCCAGGGGGTGAAGAAGACCCCGAACGCGATCCTCTTCATCGACGAGATCCACACGATCGTCGGCGCAGGGGCCACGACCGGCTCCTCGATGGACGCGTCGAACCTCCTGAAGCCCGGCCTCGCCTCGGGCGAGCTCCGCTGCATCGGCTCGACCACGTTCCAGGACTACAAGGCGACCTTCGAGCGCGATCACGCGCTCGCGCGCCGGTTCCAGAAGATCGAGATCCACGAGACGACGGTGGAGGACACCGTCAAGATCCTCCGCGGCCTGAAGAAGGTCTACGAGGAGCACCACGGCGTCGTCTACACGCCGCGCTCCCTTCGCGCGGCCGCAGAGCTCTCGGCGAAGCACATCAACGACCGGCAGCTGCCGGACAAGGCGATCGACGTCCTCGACGAGGCCGGCGCGCGCGACCGCATGCGCGCGGAGAAGCACCGCAAGCACCGGATCACCGCGCGCGACGTCGAGCGGGTCGTCGCGAAGATCGCGAAGATCCCGGAGCGGACGGTGTCGGCGGACGACGAGGCCGCGCTGCGCGAGCTGCAGCCGGAGCTCCGGAAGGTGATCTTCGGGCAGGACCCGGCCATCGAGGCGATCGTCTCGGCGATCAAGCTCTCCCGCTCCGGCCTGGCCGCGCCCGAGCATCCCATCGGCAACTTCCTCTTCTCCGGCCCGACCGGCGTCGGGAAGACCGAGCTCGCGAAGCAGCTCGCCCGGATCCTCGGGGTCGAGTTCCTCCGCTTCGACATGACCGAGTACCAGGAGAAGCACACGGTCTCGCGCCTCATCGGCGCGCCGCCGGGGTACGTCGGCTTCGACCAGGGCGGGCTCCTCACCGACGCGATCCGCAAGACGCCGTACGCGGTGCTGCTGCTCGACGAGATCGAGAAGGCCCACCCCGACGTCTACAACCTCCTGCTCCAGGTGATGGACCACGCGACGCTCACGGACAACAACGGGCGCAAGGCGGACTTCCGCCACGTCATCATCGTCATGACGACGAACGCCGGCGCCCACGAGCTGTCGGCGCGGCGCGTCGGGTTCGGCTCGGACCTCTCCGACCCCGGGAACGCGCGGAACGCCATCGAGCGGACGTTCAGCCCCGAGTTCCGCAACCGGCTCGACGCGTGGGTGTCCTTCGACTCGCTCCCGCCCGAGGTCATCCTCAAGGTGGTCGACAAGCTCGTGAAGGAGCTCGAGCTCCAGCTCGCCGAGAAGAAGGTCCGGATCGAGCTCACCGCCGAGGGGCGGGGCTGGCTCGCCGAGCGCGGCTTCGACCGCAAGATGGGCGCGCGGCCGATGGCGCGGCTCATCCAGAACGAGCTCAAGAAGCCGCTCGCCGAGAAGATCCTGTTCGGCGAGCTGCACGATGGCGGCGCCGTGCGGATCGAGGTGGAGGACGGCGGCCAGAAGCTCCGGCTCGTCGTGACCCCCGCGCCGGTGCCCGCGCCGGTGCCGGCGTAGCGCTCGCCGCCGCGCGACGCGGCTGCGGACACCCCGACGGGGCGGTGATACGGTCGGTGCGTGACCCCGATCGTCCTCGCCGCCGCGCTGCTCGTCGCCGTCGCCGACGCACCACGTCCCGTCGCTCCCGACGGAGCCCCCACCGGCGCCGCCTCGAGGACGGGCGCCTCGCCGGTGCGCGCCCGGTTCGAAGCGGCGCGCGCCGCCCTGCTCGCCGGCGACCTCGGGAGGGCCGCGACCGCGTTCGAGGCCGTCGCGCTCGATCCCGAGGCGGGCGCCTCGCTCGCCGAGGCCGCGCGGGTGCTCGCCGAGGCGAGCCGCGAGCTCGGCCGCCGCGGCGACTTCGTGCTGCGACCGCCGCTCGCACCGGGGCCGGGGCAGGTCCCGCGGCTCGACCGGAGCGGGCGCGGCGACCTCGCCTGGTTCACGACCTTCTACGGGATCGCGACGGCGAACGGGCTCGGCGCGCTCTGGGAGATCGAGGACGGCAAGACGTACCTCGCGCTCACCATCGCGGGCGCCGGCGCGGGGCTCATCGGGGCGCTCGTCGGGACCCGCGACGTCTCCATGTCGGAGGGGCGTGCGGCGACGATCGAGGGGGCGACCACCTGGTCGACGGCGAACGCGGCGGCGCTCTGCGCGATCTCGGATCGGGACGGGCGCAGCACGCTCGGCGCGACGCTCGGGGCGGGCGCCGTCGGGCTCGTGATCTCGGCCGCGCTCACCTCGAGCCGGGCGCCCTCCGCGGGCGACATGTCGATCGTGAACAGCGCCGGCGCCTGGGGGCTCGTGGCGGGAGCGCTCTCGCTCACCTTCGCGGGGGACGACGTGTCCCCGCAGCGCGCCGGGTGGACGCTCCTCGCCGGTACCGACCTCGGCCTGCTCGTCGGCGGCCTCACCGCGAGCCGCGTCGAGGTCTCGCGCGGACGGATGCTCGTCATCGACGCGGGCGGCATCCTCGGCGCGCTCGTCGGGGTCGCCATCCCGGTGTTCGCCGAGGCGCACGACCCGCAGGCGTACGGCCTCGCGGCGCTCGCCGGCATCACGGTGGGGCTCGGCACGGCGAGGCACCTCACCGCCAGCTGGGACGACGAGGCGCCGCGACCGCTCGCCGCCTCCGGCCCGCGCGCCGGCCCTCGCGCCGGCCCGGCGCTCCTGCCGCTCGCGGGCGGCGGCACCGCCGCCGGGATCGCCGGCGCGTTCTGACCCCGCGCCTCGGCCGCGGAGTGGGGACGTTCGCGGCGTGCCGCGACGGCGTCTCCGGGCGCGGCGCGGGCGGGGTCGCCGCGACGCTCGCGCTCGGGTACAACCCGGGCCGTGCCGCCGCGCGAGCCGCTCCCGATCGACCCGCTCCTCCCCGAGATCGTCGCCGCCCTGCGCGCCGCGCCGTCGGTCGTCGTCGAGGCGCCGCCGGGCGCGGGCAAGACCACCCGCGTCCCCCGGGCGATCCACGAGGCGGGGCTCGCGGGCGCGGGCGAGGTGGTCGTCCTCGAGCCGCGGCGCCTCGCGGCGCGGCTCGCGGCGCGCCGCGTCGCGCAGGAGCTCGGCGAGCGGCCCGGGGAGACGGTCGGCTGGCAGGTCCGGTTCGAGGAGGTCGCGGGGCCGTCCACCCGGATCCGCTACGTGACCGAGGGGCTCCTCACCCGCCGGCTCCTCGGGTCCCCGGCGCTCCCCGGGGTCGGCGCGGTCGTCCTCGACGAGTTCCACGAGCGGCACCTGCAGGGCGACCTCGCCCTCGCCCTGCTGCGGCGCCTGCAGCGCACCTCGCGCCCCGACCTGAAGCTCGTCGCGATGTCGGCGACGCTCGACGCGGCGCCGGTCGCGGCCTACCTCGGCGCGCCGTCGCTCCGCTCGGAGGGGCGGCGCTTCGAGGTCGCGGTCGAGCACCTCTCGCCGGAGGACGCCGCGAAGGCGGACCGGCTCGAGGACCAGGTCGCGCGGGCGGTGCGGCGGCTCCACCGCGAGGGCGTCGAGGGGGACGTCCTCGTCTTCCTACCGGGCGCGGCCGAGATCCGGCGGGCGCGCGAGGCGCTCGCCGAGTGGGCCGACCGCGCCGGCGCGGACCTCCTGCCGCTGCACGGGGACCTCCCGCCGGAGGAGCAGGACCGGGCGGTCTCGCCGGGTCCGCGCCGCAAGGTGATCCTCTCGACGAACGTGGCGGAGACCTCGGTCACGATCGAGGGCGTCGTCGCGGTCGTGGACGCGGGCCTCGCGCGCGTCGCGTCCCACTCGCCGTGGTCGGGGCTGCCGACGCTCGAGCTCCGGAAGATCTCGCGCGCGTCCGCGGCGCAGCGGGCGGGGCGCGCGGGCCGGACGCGGCCGGGCCGCGCGCTCCGGCTCTACACGCGGGCGGACCACGACGGGCGTCCGGAGTTCGATGTCCCCGAGGTCCTGCGCGAGGACCTCGCCGAGACGCTCCTCGCGCTCGCTGCCCTCGGCGCGCTCGACGGGTTCGCATGGTTCGAGGCGCCTCCGCCGGCGGCGCTCGAGGCGGCGCGCACGCTGCTCGACCGCCTCGGCGCGATCACCGAGGCGGGCGCGCTCACCGCGATCGGCCGGAGCGTGCTCCGCGTGCCCGGGCACCCGCGCGCGGGCCGGCTCGTCCTCGAGGCGGCCCGGCGCGGCGCCGCGGACGAGGGGGCGCTCCTCGCCGCGCTCCTCGGGGAGCGCGACCTGCGCGACCGGCGCGCCCTCGAGGGCGCGTCGGCGCCGGCGACCGGCCCGTCCGACCTGCTCGAGCTCGCGCAGGTGTTCGAGGAGGCGGCGCGCGCGCGGTTCGCGCCCGAGCGGCTCAGGCGGATGGGCGTCGCGCCCGGGGCCGCGCAGGCCGTCGAGCGGAGCCGCAGGCAACTGCAGCGGGTGGCGCGGGAGCTCGCGCGGGGCGGGGGAGAGGGTGACTCCAGCGCGGCGAGCGGGGCGGAGCAGGCGCTCCTCGTGGCGACCCTCGCCGCGTATCCGGACCGCGTCGCGCGCCGGAGGGCGCCCGGCTCGGACGAGATCGTCCTCGCGGGCGGAGGGAGCGCCCGGCTCGATCCGGCGTGCGTCGTCCGGGACGCCCCGCTCCTCGTCGCGGTGGACGCGGAGGAGCGCCGGGGCGACCGGCGAATCCCGGGCACGCGCGCCGCCGAGGCGCGCGTCCGCATCGCGAGCGCCGTGACGCAGGAGATGCTGCTCGATCTGTTCCCCGAGGCGCTCCGGTACGAGGAGGCGGTCTCGTGGAATGCGCAGGCGGAGCGGGTCGAGGCGACCGAGCGGCTTCTCTACCGGGACCTCGTGCTCGAGGAGACGCGCGCCGCGCGCGCCGATCCCGACGCGGTCGCGGACCGGCTCGCCGCCGAGGCGCTCGCGCGCGGCGCGCGGACGTTCGCCGAGGACGGCGCCGTGGACCGGGTCCTCGCGCGCCTCGCGTTCGCCGCGTCGCACGCGCCGGACGCGGGGCTCGCGCCGCCCGGCGAGGCCGACGTCGCCGCGGCGCTGCGCGCGCTCTGCGCCGGCCGCCGCTCGTTCGCGGAGCTGCGCGAGGCGGACCTGCCGGGGGCGCTCCTCGGACGCCTCGAGCCGCGCGCGCGCGCGGCGCTCGAGCGCCTCGCTCCGGAGCGGCTGACGCTCCCCGGCGGCCGCTCGACCCGGATCCACTACGAGGCGGGGAAGCCGCCGTGGGTCGAGAGCCGCCTCCAGGACTTCTTCGGCATGGCGGCGGGGCCGGCGGTCGCGGGCGGGCGGGTGCCCGTCGTGCTCCACCTGCTCGCGCCAAACCAGCGCGCGGTGCAGGTCACGACCGACCTCGCCGGCTTCTGGGACCGGCACTACCCGGCGCTGCGGCGCGAGCTGTCGCGCCGGTACCCGCGCCACGCCTGGCCCGAGGACCCGCGCACCGCGACGCCGCCGGCGCCGCCGGCGCCGAGGCGAAGGTGACTCGCCAGGTTCGGGCGGAAGCGTCTTCAAGGACGTCCGTTGCCCCCTCACCCCGACCCGCGCTTCGCGGGGGCGAGGGGGTTCCTCGGGAGTGACGACGCGACGGCGGGTTGCACGGACGGCCGGGCACGCGGACGTTCCAGGGGTGGCCCGCCACGCTCCGGTCCCGCCCTACCGCGCCCAGCTCGCGCTCCTCGTCGCGGACCCGCCCGAGGGCGACGGGTGGCTGCACGAGGTGAAGTACGACGGATACCGGATCGGCTGCGCGATCGGGGGCGGCCGGGCGACGCTCCAGAGCCGCAACGGCAAGGACTGGACGGCACAGTTTCCGGAGGTCGCGGAGGCGGCCCGCGCGCTGCCCGTGCGAGCCGCGCTCCTCGACGGCGAGGTGGCCGCCCTCCTCCCGGACGGCCGGACGAGCTTCCAGGCGCTCCAGAACGCCTTCTCGGTCGGCGCCCGGCCGCCGCTCGCCTACTTCGTGTTCGACCTCCTGCACCTCGACGGGGAGGACCTCGCGGCGCGCCCGCTCGTCGAGCGCAAGGCGGCGCTCGAGCGGCTCCTCGGCGCAGGACGCGGCCTCGTCCGGTACGCGGCTCACGTCCAGGGCGGCGGCGCGGCGGTGTTCCGCGAGGCGTGCCGGCTCGGGCTCGAGGGGATCGTCTCGAAGCGCGCCGACCTGCCGTACCGGCCCGGACGGAACGCGGGCTGGGTGAAGACGAAGTGCATCCTCCGGCAGGAGGTGGTCGTCGGGGGGTTCACCGAGCCCGAGGGCGCCGCGCGCGACGGGATCGGCGCACTCCTCGTCGGCGTCCACGAGGGCGGCGCGCTCCGGTTCGCCGGCAAGGTCGGCACCGGCTTCACGAACGCCCAGGCGCGCGCGCTCCGCGCGCGGCTCGACGGGCTCGCCGCCCGCGAGAGCCCGTTCACCCCGCGTCCCGCGGGCTGGCTCGGGAAGAACGCGCACTGGGTCCGGCCGGTGCTCGTGGCGGAGGTCGCGTTCACGGAGTGGACCGGAGACGGGAAGATCAGACATCCGTCGTTTCAGGGGATCAGGGAGGACAAGCGGCCAGAGGAGATCGTCCGCGAGATACCGACCGCCGCCGATTCCCGAGAGACCGGTCACGTTCACGGTCACGGTCACGTTCACGGGGAAAACCGGGAAAGGAGCACGGGAGGCGGGAAGGGCGCGCGATCCGTCGCCGATTCCCGTGTCCCGTCTTCCGGTAGTTCCCGTGAACGTGACCGTAACCGTGAACGTGACCGTCCGTTCGGAAAGCCCATTCAGCCCACGTTCCGTGGTGTCCGCATCTCCTCCCCCGACCGCCTCGTCTATCCGGACCTCCCCGCGACCAAGCTCGCCGTCGCCCGCTACTACGACTCGATCGCCGACGCGATCCTCCCTCACCTTCGCGGCCGTCCGCTCACCCTGTTCCACTGCCCGGACGGGCTCGGCGGCGAGTGCCGGTTCATGAAGCACTCGAAGGTCTGGGCGCCCGAGGCGGTGCGGCGCGTCCGCATCCCCGAGAAGACGAAGACGGGCGAGTACCTCGTCGCGGACGACGCGGCGGCGCTCCTCTCGCTCGTGCAGATGGACGTGCTCGAGCTCCACACCTGGAACTCGACGACCGACCGGCTCGAGGAGCCGGACCGGCTCGTGCTCGACCTCGACCCCGGGCCGGAGGTGCCGTTCGCGCAGGTGGTCGTCGCCGCGCGCCTCGTGCGCGACGCGCTCGCGGCGGTCGGCCTCGCCGCGTTCGTGAAGACGACCGGTGGCGCCGGCCTCCACGTGGTCGCGCCGCTCGTCCCTACGCCGTGGACCGCCTGCCTCGCCTTCGCGCGCGCGCTCGCCGACGCCCTCGTCCGCCACGATCCTCGCCGCTTCACCGCGTCCTTCGCGAAGGGCGGGCGCGAGCGGAAGATCTTCGTCGACTACCTCCGGAACAACCGGACGAACACCTCCGTCGCGGCGTTCTCGACCCGCGCGCGGCCCGGGGCGCCTGTGTCGGTGCCGGTCGCCTGGGACGAGCTCTCCCCGCGGCTCCGGCCGGAGCGGTTCACGATGGCCTCGGTGCCCCGGCGGCTCGCGAGCCTCCGCGCGGATCCCTGGGCGGGGTACGACGCCGCCCGCCGCCCGCTCGAGGCGGGGCGGCTCGCGACCTCCGTCCCCGGCACGGCAGGGCGCTGAGCCATGGCGCGGATCCGCATCGGGACGAGCGGCTACATGTACCGGCACTGGCGCGGCCTCCTGTACCCGGAGGGCCTCGCGCAGCGGCGCTGGCTCGCGCGGTACGCGTCGCTCTTCGATACCGTGGAGCTGAACGCGACCTTCTACCGGCTCCCGACGCCCGAGACCGTCGATCGCTGGCGGGACGCCTCGCCGCGCGGGTTCACCTTCGCGGTGAAGGGGAGCCGCTATCTCACGCACATGAAGCGGCTCCTCGATGCGGGCGAGGGGCTCCGCCGCTTCTACCGCCCCGTAGCGCGCTTCGGCGCGAAGCTCGGCCCGGTGCTCTGGCAGCTGCCGCCCCACCTCGCGCCGGACGCGGCCCGGCTCGACCGCTTCCTCGCGCGGCTCCCCGCCGGCCGCCACGCCGTCGAGTTCCGCGATCCCGACTGGTACTCGGACGAGACCTGCGCCGTGCTCGACCGTCACGGCGCGGCGTTCTGCGAGCACGACCAGGTGAAGCGGCCGCCGCCGCGGCTCACCGGCGGCTTCCGCTACGTGCGCTTCCACGGGACCACCGGCAGGTACGCGGGCCGCTACGGCGCGTCGGCGCTCCGCCCGTTCGCCGAGGACTACCTCGACGCCGCCGGGCGCGGGGTCCCGGTGTTCGTCTACTTCAACAACGACGTCGGCGGGCACGCGGTGCGCGACGCGCTCGACCTCCTCGCGCTCGTGGGCGAGGAGCGGCCCGCCCTCGGGGCGTGACCGCGCCCGCCGGCCGCGCTACAGCATGGGCGTGGACCTCCCCTACGTCGCGCGAGACCCGGCGGTGCCGTCGCCGCACCCTCCGCTCCTCGTGCTCCTCCACGGCGTCGGGGCGGACGAGCACGATCTCCTCCCGCTCGCCGCCGCGCTCGACCCGCGCCTCCTCTGCCTCTCCATCCGCGCGCCCCACGAGGCGATGGGGATGGGCTACGCCTGGTTCGCGATCGACTGGCGCACGTCGCCGCCCGCCTACGATCTGGCGCAGGCGGAGGACAGCCGCGCCGCGCTCTGCGATCTCCTCCCGCGCCTCGTCGCGCGCCACGGGACCGATCCCGCGCGCACGTTCCTCCTCGGCTTCAGCCAGGGCGCCGCGATGGCGCTCGCGGTCGCGCTCACGCGCCCCGACCTCCTCCGCGGCGTCGTGCTCCACTCCGGGCGCCTCCTCGAGGACCTCCCCGCGCGCATCGCGCCGCCGGAGGCGCTCGCCTCGCTCGAGGCGCTCGTGCTGCACGGCGTCGAGGACGACGTCGTGCCGGTCGAGCGCGGGCGCGAGCTCCGTGACCTGCTCGCGCCGCGCCTCGGCCCGAGGCTCGTCTACCGCGAGCACGACGCCGGCCACTTCGTGACGAAGGCCTCGCTCGACGACGCCGCCGCCTGGCTCGGCGCGCGGCTCGGCTGACGGGCCCCGGCGCACGGCTCAGCGCGCGGCCGGGTTCGCCTTCGAGACCTCGCGCGCCTCCGCGCGCGCGCGGACCTTCCTGAACTCGGCCTCGAGCGCGTCGAGCTCCTCGTCCGTCGCGTGCTCGAGGTCGGCGAAGATGTTGCGGGCCCGGCGCTCCGACCGGATGAGCTCGTCGAGCTTCAGGTGGAGCGCGCGCGTCTCGCGGTTCTGCGTCGCCTGGATGAGAAAGACCATGAGGAACGTGACGATGGTCGTCCCGGTGTTTATGACGAGCTGCCAGCTGTCGCTGAACCGGAAGACGGGCCCGGTCACCGCCCAGACGGCGACGATCCCGAGCGCGAGGACGAATGCGCGTGGCGTGCCGCTCGCCTCGGACACCCAGAGCGCGATGCGCGCGAAGACCGGTTGGCGCTGCTGCACGTGACGAACGTACGCACGCCCCCCCGCCGCGTGCAGGGCCTCCGGGCGCGCGGAAGGACGCCCGCACCCGGAGCGGTCGCCCGCGCTACTCCGGATGGCCGTCGTCGTCGTCGCCGTCGTCTCCGTCACCGTGGCCGTCGATGTCGCCGTCGTCGTCCTGCGACCGGCGCGCGGCGCGCGAGGATGCGGCGGAGCGCGCCCGGCGCTGCTCGGCGCGCGCCTCGGCCCCGGCCCGCCGCGCCCCGGTGGCGCGCGCCTCGCCCTGGAGCTTGCGCAGGCTCTCGAGCCGCTCCGGATCGAGCGACCCCGCCTCGAGCGCGGCGCGCACGGCGCAGCCCGGCTCGTCCTCGTGCCGGCAGTCGCTGAAGCGGCACGCCTCGGCGACGCCGGCGACGTCCTCGAAGGCGCCCTCGAGGCCGTGCGGATCCCAGAGCTTCAGCTCGCGGATGCCGGGGCCGTCGATCACGGCGCCGCCCCCGGCGAGGAGGAAGAGCCGCCGCCCGGTCGTACGGTGGCGTCCGCGGGCGTCCCAAGGTCGCACCGCCGCCGTCGCCTGCACCTCCGCGCCGACGAGCGCGTTCACGAGCGTCGACTTGCCGGCGCCGGACGCGCCGACGAACACGCCCGTGTGGCCGTGCGCGAGCACCGCCCGGATCTCGGCGAGCCCCTCCCCGGACGGCACGGAGACCGGGACGACCGGCGCCGCGCCCGCCGCGGCGGCCGCCTCCTCGAGCACCGCGTCGCGGTCCTCCGCGAGGTCGAGCAGGTCGAGCTTCGTGAGCAGCACGACCGGCGCGGCGCCGCGGCCGTGCACGGCCGCGAGGGTCCGCTCGATCCGGCGCGCCTTCACGCCCGCGTCCACCGCGTGCACGAGGAAGACGGTGTCCACGTTCGCGGCGAGCACCTGCTCCGCCTCGCCCCGCCCCGCCGCGCCGCGCGAGAGCCGCGTCCTGCGCGCGAGCACCCGCGCGATCGGCGGCTCGTCGCCGGGCGGCGCGAGGACGAAGTCCCCCACGACCGGCGCCTCCTCGCCGCGCGCGCGGAGTCGCCCCGGGATCGTGACGAGCGACTCGCCGTCCTCGAACCGGACGAGGAGGCGCCGCCCGACGTCCGCGACGGCCCGCCCGACGCGCAGCCCCGCCCGCTCCGCGGCCGCGACCTGCGCGTCGAAGAACGGCCCGTAGCCCAGCGCCTCGAGGAGCCCCGGCGGCGCCATCACACCTCGAGGAGCAACCGCTCCGGGTCCTCGATCGCCTCCTTCACGCGCACGAGGAAGGAGACCGCCTCGCGGCCGTCCACGATCCGGTGATCGTACGAGAGCGCGACGTACATCATGGGGCGGACGACGACCGCGTCTCCCGCGCCCACGACGGCGCGCCGCTCGATCTTGTGGAGCCCGAGGATCCCGGACTGCGGCGGGTTCAGGATCGGCGTCGAGAGGAGCGATCCGTAGATGCCGCCGTTCGAGATGGTGAAGGTGCCGCCTTCGAGGTCGTCCATGGTGATCCGGTTCTCGCGCGCGCGCCGGGCGAGGTCGGCGACCGCCTTCTCGATCTCCGCGAAGGAGAGCGCGTCGGCGTCCCGCACCACCGGGACGACGAGCCCCTTCCCGCCGCCCACCGCGACGCCCACGTCGTAGTGGTCCTTGTACACGAGGTCGGTGCCGCGCACCTCGGCGTTCACCGCGGGGAACTCGCGGAGCGCCTCGACCGCCGCCTTCACGAAGAAGGACATGAAGCCGAGCTTCACCCCGTGCTTCGCGTGGAAGGCCTCGCCGTGGCGCTCGCGTAGCGCGAGCACGCGCGACATGTCCACCTCGTTGAAGGTGGTGAGGATCGCCGCGGTGTGCTGCGCCTCCACGAGCCGCCGCGCGACCGTCCGCCGGAGCACCGTCATCGGCACGACGCGCTCCCGCGCGCCCGCCCCGTCTCGGCGGGGCGCGGGGGCGGGAGCGCGCGCCTCCGCCGGGGGCGCGGGCTGGGGCTCCGCGCGGTCGAGCGCTCGCAGCACGTCCTCCTTGCGCACCTGCCCGCCCGGCCCGGAGCCGTGCACCTCCGCCACCGCGACGCCGTGCTCGGCCATGAGCCGGCGCGCCGAGGGCGGCGCGCGCGTGCCGGGCGGGTTCGCGATCGGGGCGGGGCCCTTCGACTTCGACCGTTCGTCCTGAGCCGTTCGACTCCGGTCCGGCTGCGCCGGCCCTGCGCTCAGGGCGGGCGAAGTCGAAGCACGCTCAGGGCGAACGGCCTTGGCCGCGGCCGTCTCCGACTGCGACTCCGACTGCGACTCCGCGGCCGGGGCCGGGGCCGGGACGGCCGGGGCATCGGCTCCATTCCCCTTCGCGGCGGGGACGGACCCGCCCAGCGCAGGGCCCGAGCCGAGCGGCGAGGCGGCCTGCGCCTGCGCCTGGGAGCCCTCGTCGAGCTCGAGCGCGACGGTCGCCTTCTCGCTCTCGACCTCGACGAGCGGCTCGTCCGCCTGGACGGGCTCGCCCTCCTTCTTCAGCCACGCGCCGACGGTCGCCTGCGTGACCGACTCCCCGAGCGACGGGACCTTGAGGGCGATCGCCATGCCTAGCGCTCCTGCGCCGCGCGCGCGGGGAGACGCGCGAGCCGCGACACCGGCTCGCCGAGCGCCTCGCGCACCAGCTGCTCCTGCTCGAGCTTGTGCCGGGTGGTGGAGCCCGCCGCCGGGCTCGCCGAGGGCGGCCGCGCCACGAGCTGCATCGGCCCGGGGAGGAGCGGCGCGAGCCGCGACGCGATCGAGTCCCACGCGCCCATGTTGGACGGCTCCTCCTGCGCCCAGACGAGCTCGACTCCCGGGCGCAGCCGCGAGATCGCCGCGAGCACCTCGTCCACCGCGATCGGGTAGAGCTGCTCGAGCCGGACGATCGCCACGTGCTTCGCGCCTCCCGCCTGCCGGGCCGCGGCGAGGTCGTAGTGGAGCTTGCCCGAGCACAGCACGACCCGCGTCGTCTCTTGCGGGTCGGCGTCGTCCGCGATCACCGGGCGGAAGCGCCCCGCGACGAGGTCGTCGAGCCGGGAGGTCGCCTGCGGGTGGCGGAGCAGGCTCTTCGGAGACATCACGACGAGCGGTTTGCGCCATGGCGAGAGGACCTGCCGCCGAAGCGCGTGAAAGAACTGCGCGGGCGTCGTGAGGTTCACGACGCGCCAGTTGTCGTCGACGGAGAGCTCGAGGAACCGCTCGAGCCGCGCCGAGGAGTGCTCCGGCCCCTGCCCCTCCATGCCGTGCGGCAGGAGGAGGACGAGGCCGGAGAGCCGGTTCCACTTCGCCTCGCCGGACGAGAGGAACTGGTCCACGATCACCTGCGCCGCGTTCACGAAGTCGCCGAACTGGGCCTCCCAGATCGCGAGCGCGTCGGGCATCTCGAGCGACCACCCGTACTCGAACCCGAGCGCCGCCGCCTCCGAGAGGAGGCTGTCGCGGATCTCGACCGGCCCCTGGCCGCTGCGGAGGTGCGAGAGCGGCGCGTACGGCGTCCCGCGCTCGGAGTCGAAGAGCACCGCGTGGCGGTGGCTGAAGGTGCCCCGCCGCGTGTCCTGCCCGATGAGCCGGACGCGCGTCCCCTCCCACGCGAGCGAGCCGAGCGCGAGGGCCTCCGCCGTGCCCCAGTCGAGCGGCCGCGCGCCGCGCACCATCTCGGCGCGGGCCTCGAGCACCTTCGCGAGCTTCGGGTGGACCCGGAACCCCTGCGGCACGTGCACGAGCGGCTCGCCGATCGCGCGCAGCGTCTCGGCCGAGACGCCGGTCGGGACCTCGGCGCCGCGCTCGAGCGCGCCGCCGCGGAAGCCTTTCCAGAAGCCGCTCGTCGCCTGCGGCTCCGGGCGCGCGGCGATCGCCGCGGACTCCTGGAACGCCTGCTCGAGCCGCGCCCGGTACCGTGCGGTCATCGCCTCGACGTCGGCGGGCGCGACGACGCCCTCCCGCGCGAGCGCGTCGCCGTAGACCTGCTTCAGCGTCGGCTTGCGGGCGATCGCCCGGTACATGACGGGCTGCGTGAAGGCGGGCTCGTCCCCCTCGTTGTGGCCGTGCCGGCGGTAGGTCCAGAGGTCGATGACGACGTCGCGGTGGAACCGCTGGCGGAAGTCCACCGAGAGGAGGACCGCCTGCGCGACGGCCTCGAGGTCCTCCCCGTTCACGTGGATGATCGGGATCTGCAGCATCAGCGCCGGCCCGGTGCAGTAGGTCGTCGAGCGCGCGTCGTGCGTCGAGGTGGTGAAGCCCACCTGGTTGTTCACGATGACGTGGACGGTCCCGCCGACGGCGTACGCCTCGAGCTCCGACATCTGGAGCGACTCGGCGACGATCCCCTGCCCCGCGAACGCCGCGTCGCCGTGGACGATCACCGGCACGCTGCGCACCCGGTCGCCGTCGTGGAACCGGTCCTGCTTCGCGCGGACCCGCCCCTGCACGACCGTGTCGATCCACTCGAGGTGGCTCGGGTTGAAGGACAGCGATAGGTGGACGAGGACGCCGTCGGGCGTCTCGCGGTCCGACGAGTAGCCGAGGTGGTACTTCACGTCGCCGCCGCCGGCGTTCACGATGGCGTGGTCGCGGAACTCCGCGAAGATGTCCGGGAGCGGCTTTCCCACGACGTTCGCGAGCACGTTCAGCCGGCCGCGGTGGGCCATCCCGATGACGACGTTGCGCACACCGTGGCCCACGGCGCGGTCGAGGAGCAGCTCGAACAGCGGCAGGAGCCCCTCCGCGCCCTCGATGCTGAACCGCTTCGCGCCGAGGAAGCGCGTCGCGAGGAACTGCTCGAGCGTCTCCGCCTCGACCACCTTCTCGAGGAGCCGGCGGCGGGCGTCGGGCGGGAGCGGGCAGCGGTTGCGCGTGTGCTCCATGCGCTGCTCGAGCCAGCCGCGCAGGTCGGCGTCGTGGAGGTGCGCGACCTCGACCCCGAGCGTGCGGCAGTAGGTCTCCTCGAGCCGCTCGACGAGCGCGCGCAGCGTGCCGTCGGGCCGGCCGTCCGGATCGGCGCAGCGGCGATCGAGGTCCGCCTCGGAGAGCCCGAACGCCGCGGGCGAGAACCGCTCCGCACGCTGGGTGAGCCGGAGCGGGTCGAGGTCGGCGCGCAGGTGACCGTACTCGCGGTACGCCGTGACGAGCCGGTCCACCTTCGCCTGGAAGGCGGCGTCCGAGACTCCGGCGACCGCCGCCCCGTCCGTCCGCACCCCGTCCGGGCGGCGCGGCGGGAAGGTCGCAGGCGGCGGCGCGGTCCCCGGCGTCCTCGGGAGCGACTCGAAGTAGCGGCGCCACGGCTCGCCGACGGAGGTGGGATCGGCGAGCCAGGCGTAGTAGAGGCCCTCGACGAACGCGAGGTTCGGTACGCTGGGCGCCTGGATCTCTGGTGATTGCGGCTGCGATGCCATGCTCTCGAATAGATAACGCGCGCCGGAGCAGGCGCGCCGCGGATCGGTGCCGCAGGGCGGCGCCGCCGTGACGGCACCCGTCACCTGGCGTGCGTCTGGCGCCGAGCGGAGCGGGGCGTGGCTCTCGCCGTCCTCCCCCGCGCCGCGCCGCATCGGCGAGGCCGACGACCGGACCACCGCCGCGGCCGCCCTCGCCCGGGTCCGCGGCGGCGAAGCGCTCGTCTACTCCGGCGATTTCCGCAACGCGCGGCAGCTCCTCGCCGCGATGGCCCGCAGGCTCCGCGGCCGTCCGCCGGCCGTCCGGGACCCGGCCGCGCTCTACCGCGCTGAGCGCGAGGTGCGCCGGCGCGAGCACGACCTCCTCTCTCGGGTGCTCGTCCCGATCGAGGATGGGCTGCGGGTGCCGCTCCGGCACGCTCCCGCCGCCGCCGCCCTCGCCATCGCCGAGGCGCTCGGCCCCGAGCCGGGAGTGCCGGGCCTCCTGCCGCTGCGCGACCTGCTCGGGATGATCGGCGCGCACGAGTGGCGCCGGAAGGGCGTCGCCGTCCCGGCGCTCGGGGCCGCCGTCCACCCGCACTACGGCGTCTACGCGCCGGTCCGCGGCGAGTACGTCGACCTCGTCGCGCAGGCCGCGCGCGCGTGGCCCGTCTCCGGGAAGCGGGCGCTCGTCGTCGGTACCGGCACGGGCGTCCTCGCGCTCCTCCTCGCCCGCGCCGGCGCGCGCGTCGTCGCGACCGACCTCGAGCGGCGCGCGGTCGTCTGTGCGCGCGAGAACGCCGAGCGGCTCGGGCTCGCCGCGGAGCTCGACGTCGTCGAGGCGGACCTCTTCCCGGCCGAGGGCACGTTCGAGCTCGTCGTGTCGAACCCGCCCTGGCTCCCGGACGCCGCGCGGACGCCGCTCGAGCGCGCGGTCTACGATCCCGGCGGCGCGCTCCTCGAACGCCTCGTCCTCGGGGTCGAGGCGCGGCTCGCGCCGGGCGGGGAGGCGTGGATCGTGATCTCCGACCTCGCCGAGCTGCTCGGGCTGCGGCCGCCCGGCCACGTCGCCGCGCTCGCGGCCCGCGCAGGGCTGCGCGCCGCCGACGTCCTCGAGGCCCGTCCGTCCCACCCGCGCGCGAAGGATCCGGACGATCCCCTCCACGCGTACCGCGCGCGCGAGGTGACCCGCCTCTTCCGCCTCGTCCGCTGACAGGTTCAGGGACGGTACGTGGACGTGGACCTCGACGAACCCGTCACCCCAGCGACGGTCTCGCTTCCTCGATCACCCCGGCCGGCACCTGCATCACCGGAACGTCGGCCTCCGGCGCGGTCGGCTGCCCCGCCCACCCCACCACCGGCACCGGCGTCCGCAGCGCGAGCGCCGTGGGCCGGTGCGCCGCCGGGTCCATGCGGCGCAGCACGTCGTCGACGCGCCGGCGCGGCGTCGGCCTCGGCTCGAGCCCGTACCCGAGCCGGAACATGATCTGCGGCGCGCCCGGGTCGCCGATCACGTCGGCGAGCCGGCGCCGCAGGGGCGGGCTCTCGATGGGCTGCGCGAAGTAGGACGCGAACAGGCCGGACGCCGTGGCGCGCAGGAGCACCCGCTGCAGCGCCTCGCCCGCGCGGAGCCACTCGGCCTGGCCGTCGCGCGGCGTCGAGAGGACGAGCAGCGCCCTCGTGCCGAGCGCGCGCCGACGATCGCGATCCGCCTCGGAGCGAGCGGGATTCTGGAGCCGGACGAGGAGCGGGTGGACGAGCGCCGCGGCGTCGCTCATGCCGAGCGCGTACCCGGGGATCCCGTCGCGCCGCCCGCTCCGGTTCGTGCGCGTCCAGCCGGCGACCTCGCCGCGGAAGCGCGTGGACGACCACGCGGCGCCGTCCCCCTCCGCGATGAGGTCGGCGACGATGCGCCGCTGGTGGTCCTCGACGGGCCGGAGCGTCACGCCTTCGCGCCGCGCCTCGCGGAGCAGCGCCGTCACGAGCCCCTCCGGGGGCTCGCGACCGTCGAGCGGCAGCCGGTTCGTCTTGCGGCGCGGGATCGCCCGGAACAGCTCCTCGGCTTCCGGCGTGGAGGCGCTCCGCTCCTCCAGCCGCACGCGCGCGAGCAGCCCGTCGCGCCGGTGGCCCGGGAGGATCTCGGCGGAGGTCGCATGGCCGAAGTGGGCCGCGGCGAGCCGCAGGTTCACGAGCGCGGCGCCGCAGCTCATGACGAGCTGGCGCCCGTCGGCGTCCGCCGCCGGCAGCGAGCGCGCCGCGTCGCCGTAGATGCGCAGCTCGTCCCCCTCGATCTCGAAGATCCAGGGCTGCGTGTTGTGGCGCGACGGCGCGAGGACCGCCCACTGCAGGAGGAACCGGATCCGCTCCGCCGCACCGGCCGACGCGGGAAACACGCGCTCGGTTCCGACGTGCCCGCTGCCCTCGATCGCCATCTTGACGCTCCGCATCATGGGTGAATCTGTTCGGGGGGACTCACTTATGGTCGTGGGGGGTAACGCGGGAGCCCCCGGACCGGGACACCCGCGGGGTCGCGGCGAAGCGCCTCGGATCGAGGTATTGCCGCTCCTCCGGGGGTCTGACCCCGTGGTACCCAGGCCCGGGAGGCCGTCCGCCTGAACGAGCTCCTCGTCGAGATCGCGATCATCCTCGCCCTCGTCCTCGCGAACGGCGTGTTCGCGGGCGCCGAGATCGCGATCATCTCGGTGCGCAAGACGCGGCTCGACCAGCTCGTGGACGAGGGGAGCGCGTCCGCCCGGGCGGTGAAGCGGCTGCGCGACCAGCCGGAGCGCTTCCTCGCGACCGTCCAGGTGGGGATCACCGTCGTCGGCGCGACCGCGGCGGCCTTCGGCGGCGCGGCCCTCGCGGGCCAGCTCTCCCCCCATCTCGAGGGGCTGCTCGGGACGTACGCCCAGCC
>WNGB01002558.1_pt1 | contig 43153 bp, 44 predicted proteins | sample 5400681 | NCBI WGS metagenome assembly WNGB01 (sample SAMN13153367, study PRJNA577476) | soil metagenome | isolation source: 115 cm soil or saprolite under grassland replicate 2 | place: USA:California | collected 2016-06-15 | reverse complement strand
CAGCCAGGCGGCGGTCACCGGCCGGGCGCCGTACCGGTCGCCCGCCGCGGCCGGCGGCAGGGCCGGCAGCGCGGCCACCGCCGCGGCGATCTCGGCCAGCGCCCGGCTCGCGGCCGGCGCGAGCGCGGTGGAACTCGATCCCGTCATAACCGTGATTATGACGGGCTGGGTTCGACCTTGAAGCGCACCCCCATCCGCCCGGCGCGAGAGCCCGATCCGGGCGGTAATGGGCCTGTTTGGGAATCCATTACGTTACATTGCATCGCCCGTCATTCATTGCATTGCGTAACGGAATTAAATCGAATAGACTACCAACCGTGGACGATGAGCAGAGTGGCCTGGCCGGGACCGCCGAGGATGAGCGGCCGACGTGCCGCTGGTCCGGCTGCAAGCGCAAGGCGAAGGCCCGCGGCGGTGACGTGGGCAGCCTGCCGGCGTACTGCTACCAGGCCGACCCCGGCGGCCCGGTCCACACTCCCGGCGCCGCCTTCCGGCACAAGCACAAGGCCGGCAAGGCGGGTGGCGCCACCGATAACCGCCGGCCGCTTCAGGCGGCGAACGAGGACGCGCGCAGTGCCCTGGACGAGCTCAGAGCGGTGCGCGCGCAGACCGCCGAGCAACTCGACCGCATCGACGACGCCATCGCCAAGTGGGTTGACCCGGACGCCCTCGAAGCCGAAGTCGACCTGCGGCTCACCGACGTGCAGGCGGAGAACGACGGGCTGCGCAAGCAGTTGACCGAGGTACTGGCCGGCAAGCGCACCCTGACCGCCGAACGCGCCGCGGCCATCGCCGACCGGGACGTCGCCGTCGCGGCCGCCGATGAAATCACCGAACAGGTCGAGGAGGCCGAGCGGCTCCGCGACGAGGCCACCCAGGCCGCCGAGACGGCCCGGCAGGAACTGGCCGACGCCACCGAACGGTTGCAGGCGACAACCGCGCAGCTGGAGGAGGCCACCAGCCGCGTCCGGCAGCTCGACGTCGAACTCAGCCAGGTCCGCACCCAATGGCGTACCGAACAGGAACGCGCCGAGACGTTGAGTCGGCAGGTCGAGCAGCTCACCGGCGAGCGGGACACCGCGCGCGGCGAGGCCCAGGAACTGTCCGGCGAGGTGGCCCAACTCCAGCGGGACCTCGCCGACACCCGCAACGCCCGGGACCGGGCTCTGGAAGAGGCTCGGACCTTCGCCCAGGAACGCGATCAGGCCGTCGCCGCGCAGGGCGCCGCGCAGCAACTGCTCGCCGACCGGGACGAGCAACTGGCGCAGGCCCGCGCGGAGGCCACCCGGGTCCGCGAGAGCGCCGACGCCGCCCGCGCGGCGCACGAGCAGGCTGCCGCAGCACTGCGGGCAGAGATCGGTGAGTTGCGGCGGGCCGCCGACGAGGCCACCGCCACGCACCAACAGCGCGTCGACCAACTGCAGCAGGAGCTGCGCGAGCAGCGCCGCGTCGCCGATGACCAGGTCGCCGAGCTGCGCGCCGAGGTAGGCCAGGAGCGTGCGGCCGCGGACGCCGCGCGTACGGCGGGGGAGCGGCAGGCCGCGGAACTGCGGGCGGAGACCGAACGGGTCCGGGTCGCCGGCGAGGCCGCCGCCGAGCAACTACGGGCGCAGGTCGAGCAGGCCCGGGCGGCCGCTGACGCCGCCCGCGACGCGCAGCAGCAGGCCACGACGGCAGCGGCGCAGCAGGTCGAGTCGCTGACCCAACGGGTCACCGAACTGGCGGCCCAACTCGCCAATGGGCCCGACGAGGCAGCAAGCGGGGGAGCACCGCCGACCGAGGCGCCGCGCGGCGGTCGGCGCGGTCGTCGAGCCGCACCGCCGACGGAACCTGAGTAGCCCCCGGCCATCCCCTTGATGTACACCCGTCGGAGGTCCGCATGCTCGACCAGACCGACCGCTTGCGTGCCGCGCTCGACGACGTGCGCGCCCGCCGCGCCCACGGCCGTCCGGTACCCGGGATCCTCCTCGACGAACTCGTCACGGGTCGCCGGCTCAGTCCTTGACGACCTGAACCTGCTGGAGGAGCCGCCCGAGTCACCCGTCATCGACACCGATATCCCGCCGGCACACTGGACCGGCACCTGAGCCAGTCCCGGCGCGCCGAGCCAAGACCCGACCGGACCGCCAGCGCCCGGCCTCGACCCCGTCGAGTTTCCCCGTGGAGGACAGCCACATGAGCAACAGCCAGCCCCACGCCGCGGCCGGCGTCGCGGCGAGCACGGACCAGGGCGGCCGGTCGCCGATCAGCCGCCAAACCTTGCGGAAACAGCAAGCGGCGGCCACCAAGGGCGTCACTGGCGTGCTGGAGCTGCTCGGGGGCGAGTTCGAGACCGCCAGCGGTCTAGCAGCGTTGCTGTCGGCGTTGCCGCCCGACACCCCGATCCACGTCGCCGAGACCATCCATGTCGACCCCGACCTGCCGCCGGGGACGCCGACGGTGACCGCGGCCGTGGCCCGGCCTATCGCCCTGGTGGAGCCGGAACCGGTCGACGTCGTCGAGGTGGACGGCCGGGTCCAGCGGTACGGGCGGATGGTGCCCGGCGTCGAGCTGGGCGCGGTCATCGTCGCCGAGGGTGGCTCGGTACCCGACAGGAGCGTCCCGTGGCCGTGGCACGAGCGGGCGTTGGACGCGTTGGGGGTCGGCGACATCGACGGCACCCTGCGCGCCCATGCGCGGCTGCTCGGCGAGATCGCCGGCCTCCTGACCGACACACCGCCGGGGCCTGACGGCACACCGGAGACGGTGCCGTCCTGGGTACCGGATGCCGACCTGCGCGCACAGCTGGGAATCGAGGCGGAGCGGCTGCGCCACAGCGCCGCCCGGCTCGACGCGCTGCGGCGCGAGATCGCCACCCGTGAGGTCGCCCGGGCCGCCGAGGAAGCGGCGGAGGCCGAGTACGAGCGGCGGATCGCCGAGCTGGCCGACACACCTCCGGGTGGGTACCCGGCCAGCTGGGTCAGCAACGGCCTGCCACTGCTGGACAGCCGCATCGACGACCTGGCCGCCCGGGACGCCTACCTCGCCGACGGGCACGCCGACGTCATCGACGAGGACGGGAACCCCCGGTAACCGACGGCCCCCTCGTGAAGGAGCCCGATGACCGACGACCACGATCCGCCGGTGCCCGATCCGATCAGCGGTGATCTCGGCATGCTGGTGCTGGCTGGCTGGGTCGCGCAGGCGCCGACCGGCCGGGACGAGGCGTTCCTGCTGCTGACTACGGACGACGGGCGTGCCCCCGAAACGATGCCGATGGTCGCCGACCTCCTCGGTCTGACCGAGACGCCGGGCCGCGTAACCACCTCCGGCGAGGTGTACGTCAGCATCGCCGCCGATGGCTGGTTGACCCTGCACGTTCCCGGCGACGAACGGTACGTCCACCCTGGCGGCGACGAGTGGCGCGCAACCGCGACGGCAACCGGCCAGGTGGTCCTGGTCGTCGGCACCGCCCCGATGCCGCCCGGGATGGACGCCGACACCTACGTCCACCGGTACGGCGACACCTGCCGGCTGGGGCTCATCCCGCTGCGGTCTCCACCGGGCTGAGCGCAGCCCCCGTTTCGATCCGAGTGCGAAGGGACCACCCGCGTGAGCACCACCGGTACGCCGACCAGCGTCAACCTGCCTCCGCCGAGCAAGCTGCGCCAGATCATCGCCCTGCTGGCCGGGGACACCAGTCCGATCCCCCTGGCCGGGATGACCACCGAGCGGCAACAGACAGCCCTCGCCGCGCTCGCCACGGCCCTGCTGATCAACAAATCCACCAACCACACCCGCACCCGCGACCAGCTCACCCGCGACGAGCGGTACATGGCCGCCGTTTCCCCGGTCAGCGACGTGACCGGCGGCGACGGCCCCGCCGGGCTCGTCTTCGCCGCCGCCCTGCTCGCGTGGGCCGCCGACGTGGTGACCGAGACAACCCGCAGCGACGACGGCCACCACACCCCCGGCCCAGCGATCCGGCACCTGCTTGGCGCCGCCCAACACCTGCTCGGCGGGTACATCGACGCCCTCAGCGAGCCCGGCTTCGAGCTGGACGGCAAATTCTACGTGGCGGGCACCGGATACGCCGGCGCCGACGAGGCCCTGCGAGAGATGCGCGAGGCCGCCGACATGATCCAGCGGCTCGTACGCGGAAGCGGCGAGCAGCCCGGCCCGCACGCCGATGCGTAGCCCGACCCGGCCCCCGTGGTTCGGTCGGCTGCTGGCCTGGCGCACCGTGCCCGGCTACCGAGACCTGCGCGAGACCGACTACCACGGGCGCGAGTACACCATCGAGCGCCTCGGCCGGGGCCTCGCCGACCAGCACGGCACTCGGGCCGGCTGGCACATCTGGCGCCAGCCGGAGGAGACCGGCGGCATCCCCGGCCAGCTCGGCGGCACCCTCGCCACCACCATCGGCGCCGCCCGGCGCATGGCCGAGCTGGTCATCGTGGCCCGACCCCCGCGGTACAACCAGCACGGCCAGCCACCGACCCTGCTCAGCGTCGTCGCCGGGACCGGGCCCATCCCGACCGTGCACGGCCAGGCCCTCGTGCTGCACCCGGACCACGACCGGGCCTGCGTACGCGTGCACGAGTACGACTACAGCGGCACCCGGCCCTACCTGGGGACCGGCCCACTCGTGGCCGAGTTGCACGCCACGTTCGCGTTGCCCGCGGAGCCGGCCACCGAGCCCATCGGCATCCGGTGGACCGTGCGCCTCGCCGCCGCCTCGGCGCAAGCCGGGCCGGTCGACTCGTGGGCCGCGGCGTACACCGCGCTGACCGACCTACTCGCACGGGAGCAGCCGTGTCCCGCCTGACCGCCTGCCAGGCGTGGGACGACCTCAACGAGCGCCAGCAGGCGTACCTGGCCGCCATCTACAAGACGGACCAGGACGCCGAGGCCGACATCGCCGACCGGCGCAAACGCTGGCAAACGACCCCACCCGCTGCCGAGTGGCGCTGGCTGCTCTACGCGGTCAAGGGAGGACTGGCCGACGACACCAGCATCCAGGCCACGCTGCGCTACCAGGGCAAACTCGACCCCGGCGCCGGCTCATCCCTGGCCGCCCTGCAACGCCGCGGCCTCGTGCTGGTCCGCGACAACATCAAGAACACCATGCTCGGCCCGGTGCCCATCGTCGAGGTCCGGTTGACCACCGCCGGCCGTGCCGCCGCCCGCGCCGGCCTCGGCGAAGCACCCAAGCGCGCCACCCCGCCCGGCCTGCTGTCGGAATGGCTATGGCGCGCCCTGGTCATCCTCTACCGGGCCGGCGACACCGGCACCCTCTACGACCACCATGGCTGGCACCTGCCCCGCGACCACCCCGAACGCGGACCGAGCTGGAACGCGCTGCTCCAGCTGCGCGACCGCCGCGACGGCCGCTACATGGAGGAGTTCACCGTGCACGTCCCGGTCGAGGGGTTTCCGGGCCACACCCAGTCCGAGTCCCGGGCACGCATCAGCGGCCGAGGCCGCGCCCACGCCGAGCTGCACCATCGCTGCTACGCCGAGCTGTACCCGGACGTGCCACGGATCGAGCCGGCCGGGCCCGTCGATGGCGTGCACACCGGCCTCGTCGACCACCAGGTCCGCCGCCCCAAACACCTGGTGCGCGGGCCGGACTGGCGCCTGCTGGTCGCGCTGGCCCGGCTGGAGCGCGACCACCGGTGCCCGTGGCGCGAGGAGATCGCCCGCGAGTACACCCAATGGGACGATCCCGTACCCGCCGAGGTGGAAGCCATCCCGGACGGGCTGAACCCGTGGGCAGCCGGGCGCGCGGCCGGCAGCGCCGCAGCGGTCGACCGGCTCCGCGCATACCCGGGTGGCGGCCTGGTCGAGATCGTCGACGTCCCCAACCTCAGCCGGTGGGGACGGCAGTCGCCGACGATCTCGTTGGTCTGCCTCACCGACGCCGGCCGCGCCCATGTCGCCACGCACCTTGTCGAGTACCACCGCCTGTACCCGGAGATCGTGGTCGACGCCCTCGTTGCCGCCGACGTACCGGCCGGTCAAACCAAGGCGGCCGGACGGTGATCGAGGTCCGTACGGTCACAGACACCGTTGGTCCGAGCAGCGACCCTCTGTACTCTCCCGCTTCGCAGCGTGGAGTCCCGGCCGTGGCCGCCCGATGACGACCTCGCCGAGGCAGCGCGCGGCTGCGACGGGCCGAATCACGCACGTCACCCGTCGCCGCCTGGTCGAGGGCCTGCTGCACAGCGTCAACGGCCCCAGCCACGCCCCACCGCCGACGTCCCACTACTGCCTCGGCCGCTACCCCGAACGCGAACAACGCCTGGCCAACTCACCCGCGGTGCCGATCTCTGCCCCTGACAACTCGTCGGCACCACTGACGCAAGCTGCCGGTGAGCACTGACATCAACCTGTCAGTCAAAGGACATCATCATCATCATCATCCACAGATCGCACTCGCCGACTACAGGAGAGAATAGAGATAGGGAAGAGCTACTAGGAGCCTCGAAAACCAGGCCCTGACCTGGCCATTCGTCCGCAGTAGTCGGCATGATATGCGTTACGGTCGGCAACCTATGCGCAGCGCACGCCCGACACGCCGACTCGGCGGTCGGCAATCTATGCGTACCGAACGCACCTCCCCAGGGCGTTGTCCACAGCTCTACATCGGACGGTCGGCGAGTTATGCGTGGACAAGGCGCGGCCCGATGTGGAAACCGGCTGAGCAGTCGGCAACCTATGCGTGGACGGCTGAAACGTGGCTCGATGGTCGGCAACCTATGCGTGGACAACCTGGCGCCGCGAGGCCGTCCCTGACTGCATCACCATCAGGCCGCACGCCGGAATGCCACGTTTTATCCTATACGCGTGGCCCATCGGTCGGCAAGCTATGCGTACACCGGCACCGGGGCGCCGCCGGGCACCCCCGGTCGGCAAGTAATGCGTGGACATCTCTCATCTCGTCCACAGCCCTTCCGCGCGAGGGTAAGGCCCGACATCCTGCGATGCGCCGTGTGGATGTCAGCGCCTCGCGCACTTGCCCGGCGCAGCGTCGTCAGGCATCGAGGAACAACCTCGGCCGTGTCGCCGGCTCGACCCAGCTCAGCGCCCGTGCGACCCACCGCCACACCGTCTGGTCGGAGACCGCCAGGCCCCGCGCGACCACCGCCACCTGCTTCCGCGACAACGGGCCCGCGGCGGCCAGCTCCACCAGTCGGCATACCGCGGCCGCGCGCAACACGCGCTGATCCCCACCGCCCGGTGCCACCGCCCGCCTCTCCCTTGATCGCACGATGAGCGCGATCAATCTAACGGGAAGGCCATCACGCTGACAGCCCAGCGGCCGACCTGCTGACAACGAGCCGGCCATCGCACGTCCGCAGTTGCGGCCGTCGGCCAATAGGCCCGTGTCGCCAACGGGGTCGGCAAGTTATGCGTAACGGCGAGTCTTGCTCCGCGGGTCACCGCCGCCGTCGGCGACCCGTGTCCGCGCCGACTGCTCGCGCGCTCCAGGGCCATGACGGTTCCTCCGTCGGCTCGCGCTCTGGTTACGCCTGGGGCCATTTGCACCCCGGCCGCCCTCGCGGCCCGCGGTAATCGATCCCCGGGCTACGTCGACGCCCGGCCCGCTCGGTACGGGCTGCCCGCTGGCGCCGCGCGTGGGGTGTCACGGCGGGATCTAGCGGAGCTGCTCACCCCACGGTTCTCGGCTTCGAAACCGGTCCGTTCGATGAGCACCACGGCACTCCCGCGGCAGCTGGCGGGGCCGCGGTTCGGCCAGGGGAAGTGTCGGACCGGCCGCATAGGCTGCGCGCGTATGACGACCGGGACGCCGAGCAGCGACCCCGCCAACGCAGTGTGCTGCGGGGAGGACGGAGTGTGGGCGCCCCGGGCCGGTGAGCCGGTGGTGATCGGCTGCATGCTGTGTCCAAGTCGTCGGGCACGTACTGGCGGACCCACCGGGCCGACGGCCGGCCGTACGAGCCGGTGCGTCCCCTTGGCGAAGGCCGGTGACACGCGCGGCGGGGGCGGGAAACGCCAGAGCGGATAACCACCTCCTCAGCCTCGGGTACCGCGTCGTTGACGACGAACTCGGCCCTCCGCCCGGCACGGGCTAGGGACGTGATCTTGTCGCCTACTGGACATGATCTTGTCGCTGCCCGGGACGCGAACCTGTCGCTCAACACGGCGGCTTGCTCGGGATTTCGCGGATCGGTAAGTGTCAGTGCCTCGGACAGGTAAGTGTCAGCGGTTGTCGATGGTGGCCTCGGCGACAGCAATTACCACGGTCGCGACACCTTGCGGCACGCGCAGCCATTCCTCGATCACCAGACCCGGATCGGTACCGAGTTCGTCGCCCGCTGCCGGGTTTGCCGGTGGGCGCAACTCGTTGGCGAGGACCTGCACGCCGACTGGGTCGACGACCTGCTGGCCTGGCACGCCGACCATCCCGAGCAGGGCCTGGACTTCCTCGCTGGGGAAGGGCTGGACGGGTCTCTGCAGATACCGCCGTGCAAGTGGACCGCGCGGGACGGCCTGCTCGACCTGGCCGACGAGCGCACGGGCTGCCGGCACAGCGGCTACAACCATGCCAGCCTGGCCGTGTTCACGCGATCGTGGCCGGGCGGCCGCTGGAGGTCCGCGGTCGTGAGCGAGGCCCGCCGGCTCGGGTTTAGCCGTGACCAGGCTCGCGATGACGTGGTGGCGGTCGCCGCGTCGCTGTACCGGCGTGGGCTGCTGCAGCCGGCCCTGGCTGCTGCTGCCGAGCCTGGCCGAGCGGGGGTCTGCTCGTCTCGGCCGCACGAACCGTTGTTGTTGAGCGCCAGGACAGTGTCCGGAGCCGCGCCAGCTCAATGTCCGCGCCGCGGCGTGCCGCCGGGACGCGATCCTCTGACGAACAGACGCGAGAGCCGACAGTGCTGCCGGCTCTCGGCCGGAGGGTGGGTGACCCACACCCTCTCACCGACGCGTCGGTCGGGCGGACCCCTCCGGCCCGCGCGGCATGTGCCGCCGCTCGCAGGATACCAGCGCCGCTGGCGACGAGGCCCCCGCAGCGGTCGCCGCGTCGCTGTACCGGCGTGGGCTGCTGCAGCCGGCCCTGGCTGCTGCCGCCGAGCATGGCTGGGCGGGGTCTGCCCCGCCTCGGATGATCCTGTTCGTTAATCGACCGTATCTCGACGTGATCCACAACGTGCGACCGGGACCGCTCTGATCCACGTTCGGGCGTTCAAAACGCGCGTCAAAAGCGCCGTGTCCAACAACGACCCCGCTCCACCGTTTCCCGAACACTGAACGGATCGCATGAAGGCTTCTCTAGCAGTTTAACCAGTAAAGCTGATAGAGTCGTCGAAGTCGACCCGAGGAGGCCCGATGCCTATCGAACGCACCGCCGGCGGCGAGACGATCACATGTGACGGCTGCGGCGCACCGATCGAGCGCGTTACCGACGAGATGACCCACCCAGTCCCCGACGACGTCGCGACGACGACCTACGGCCAGACCGGGCTGATCTGCATCGTGTGCGCTCCGCTGCCGGACGGCGCGACGCCGTGCCTGGACCTCGCGATGCTCTCCGACGAGCTCTACGAGCGGAATCGCTGCCGCAGGCCCGGCTGCGACGGCACGAACTGCGCCGACTTCCCGGCGTTGCCGGCGTGAGGACGAGACCGACATGGACCCCGATCACACAGCAGCAGGTAAACCGTGACTACTGATACTGTCCGGCGCGTGGCCAAACACGTCGACATCGCCAACGACCTACGCCGGAAACTGCGCGCAGGAGATTTCCCCGTCGGCACCATGTTGCCCGGCATCAGCGACCTCGAAATCGAGTACGGCGCGGCCCTCAACACCATCCGCGCCGCCGAGGCCCTGCTGCGCGACGAGGGCTTGCTACGCATCACCCAGGGCGTCGGCGCGGAAGTCGTCGCCCTGCCCCCGGTCGACGAACGCGAGCTCATCGCCACCATCAAGACCGCCCTGGCACAACTAGAAGCCGCCATCGAGGCTCGCGGGACCAAGCCGTGACCACGCAGCCCGCGAACGCGCTCGTCGTGCCCGGGGACGACGACTTCCTGTCGCCGTTCCCGGTCCTGCCCGGCGGAGTCCTCATCGGATACGCTCCGAAGATCTTCGCCGACAAGCTGTCCGGCAAGAAGACCGACCGGCCCGAGCTCATTAAGGCGATGGAGTACGCCCGCGCCGGTGACGCCCTGGTCGTCACCGAACTGTCCCGGCTCGGCCGGTCGCTCCAGGACCTCATCGCCCTCGTCGGCGAGATGCGCACCAACGGCATCGGCTTCCAGAGCCTCAAGGAACGCCTCGACACCACGACCGCGGGTGGCCGGCTGGTCTTCCACGTCTTCGCCGCTCTCATGGTTATCGGAAGCCCAGCTGATCACACCCTGCGACTGGAGGCCCTTGCCCTGCGGCCGGTTTCCGGTGGACTCCGGTAGAGGCGCGGGGCGTGAGAAGGGCTTAGCGTGTCGTCGGAGGAACGCCCTCACGGCTGTGGAAGGGGGTTTACCCGCGCAAACGCCGCCCGGCGTAACGAAACGATGAAACGAAACCCTGTGGGTGATCATGTCGAGGCGTGCTGATCAGGCGGAACGACTGGGAAGACTGTTGTCGCAGCGGTTGGGCATCGAGGTGCAGATCGAGTGGCACGCTGAGCGGCCCCGGGCCGAGTCACGATGGCGGGTGTCCTGGACGGACGGTCCCGGCGAGACACTAATGTCCTCGCAGGTCCGTGTCTGGCAGGGTCATCACCCGGATCTCGACCTCGGCGAGCTGCGGTTCGACCGGGATCTGTCGCCGAGGGCGTGGGCATGCAGCCTGCTGGACGTGGTCCCGGACGAGCAGATGACCGCGGCCGAGTTGCTGAGCTGGGCGGAGCGGTTCCTTGAGGACCACGACTGGCCCGGCCGTCACCTTGAGCCGGGCGAGGCCCGCGTGGCCGCCGAGCTGCACCGCCGTGGTGAAGGCGATCCGCACAAGATGGCCGCGCTGCTCGCGGCCGAGTACGCCGCGACGGGCGGCGTGACGAAACTGTGCAACGGAACGACGCACTGCGATCAGTGCGGCCGCCTGATCGTGTTCGCGCCGGTCGGGCTAAGGCCGCGCCGTTGCTCGGCTGAGTGCCGGCTACGTGCCTGGCGCGCGGCGAAGAAGGAGGCCGGTTCGTCCGTGGCGATGGCCGTGTGCGAGGTCTGCCAGCGGTACATCCCACGGTCCGGCACCGGCCGACCGCCGCGCTACTGCTCCCAGCCGTGCCGCCAGGCCGCACACCGGCGGCGCCGCGCACCCTCGCGAGCCGCTGAGCAGCCGTAGCGAAGATCTACGGCGGGTTTCTTCCGTATTCCGGCCGGACCCCTCATCGACCAGCTCGGCGCGGAGCAGGCCGCGTACGTCGAGCTGGTTGCCGGCGCCGATCCGCGTACCCCGACGATCAACACCTGGCACGGCCAGCGCGGCAGCTCTCCGCCGTCCGGACAGTCGCTCGCATGGTCCGCCTGTGCAACCATGGCGCTACGTTGCGCGAGATCGCGGAAAGGGTCGGGATACGCCACAGCAAGGAGGTCTGGCGGTCGATCGCCGCCCGGGTGGAGAGACGTCGGCGTGGTCCGCGGGGCCGCACCGACGTACCCACGGAGCTAATCCTGGAGCTGATCGACGTCGAGGGGCTGTCGTTCCAGGAGACTGCCGACGAGGTCGGCATGTCCCGCTCGGGGTGCGGGCGCGGTACCTGATGGCGCCCCAGGGCTGGCGGTGGCGCTAAAGGGCCCTGGTTTGCCCCCGTCAGCAGGGGGAATCTTGACGCACCGCGTCACCCGGCCAGACCACCGACCACGTTCGATACTCCGCGCCTGGGCGCCGGCCGCCACGGTCAACCGGCGAACCGGCCGAGGCGCCGGACCAACCAGGGGTGCGGTATTGGCAGGACCCGTACCGCACCCCTCATCTGTGTCCATGTTCGATCCGGCGACCCGCCCCGAAGCGCGATCTGAACGACACCAGCCTGCTGCCCCGACGCCGTGCGATCATGATGTCGTTGGCCCGGTCGCGTAAGCACGGGTGTCGCCTCGACAACGGCAGTTCCAGACACGCGGCCGGGCCAACCGCTAGGCATAAACCCGCAACTATCGTTGCTGGTTCCGTGTTTGGGGTGGAGGATGGAGGGCGTCGAGGCGACGGCCCAGCCGGGCCGCCACACCCCCTGTACGAGGGAGAACTGCCCCATGCCCACTGGCGTTCACCAGATCACCGTCCCACCCGCCGACGATGGCGCCGCCAAGCCGTGGCGCAAACTGCTGAGGGACCTGGACGAGACCCAGCCAGGCGGCAACGCCTGCGAGGGATTCTGGCTGGAGCCCGGCGCGGTGTACGAGCTGCCCACCGGCGCGCTGATCGTCGGCTGCGACCGGACCGAGACCACGCACCGCACCCGGCTGTGGCGGGTCACCCGGGTCGGTGACCTCAAGGCCGAGCGCGACTCCAGCTTCACCCGGGCGCGGTCCGCGTTCGGCGAGTCGGTCCGCAAGACCCTGCGCACTGCGTTGGCCAAGCACCCGTCCGAGGTGATCGCGCCGCCCCAGCTGGTGACGGCCGCGCCGCCGCGGCCCAACAGCCCGGCCGCCTGGTCCGCGACGGGGGCCGCACGGTCGTCGAACACGACCCGGTGTGTCCGCCGCGGCCGCCGATGGCCAACCAGTACCCGGGTGCGTGCCGATACTGCGCCGGCTGGCTCGACGCCGGGGAAGGCGTTCTCGTCAACCAGCTCGGGACGCTGGTGCCCGTCCACGGCGCGACGCCGGAGAGTTGCCCGCCGCCGGAACAGCGCAAGGCCGCGCCGCCGCGGGAGAACCTGCGCCCGGGCGCCTGCTGGCGGTGCGGCCAGACGGTGCCCGCCAGCGAGGGCGTCCTGGACGGCGGCCGGGTCCGCCACCGCGGCGACTGCCCCGCCTACGGCGACGGGTACACCGGCCCCACGTGGACGATCGGCTACGGCGAGCCTCGTCCGTACCGGCCCGTCCCCGAGCGCGGGTACGCGCCTGGGCAGGTGCTGCGGGCGACGCTGTGGGAGCACGACCATGCGGTGCCGGTGGACGCCCCGGGCTACCGGCGCCTGGATGAGCAGCCGGTCCTCGACGACATCCAGCTGGCGTGGCTGGCCACCCAGAGCGCTCGGCCGGCGTCCACCGGGAAGGTGTCGGTGATCGTGACCGTGCTCGGCGAGTTGCCGCCACGGTACAGCCGGGACGAGGACGGCAACGCCCCATGCGACGAACTGGTCGGCGAGGACGGCTGGCATTTCCAGGCCGTGGTGCGCCCAGCTACCGAGCAGGAAGCCGCACCGCTGCTGGCCGTCGAGGCGCAAGCGGCGCACCGGGCCGGCCTGGAGCGCAAGCGGCTGTCCCTGCTGTCCTGGCGGTACGCACAGCAGCCGGACGCGCAGCGGCCGGAGCACCCCGACCTGGATGCCGCGGTCCGGGTGCCCTACCGCGCCGGCCGGCTCGGGCGCTGGGCGACAGTCGAGGACGAGATCCGCGTCGATGAGCCCGCCGGGCAGGTGTGGACGCTGGCCTACAACGGCGCCGATGGCGACGACTGGTCGGTAAACAACCACGGCTCCTACATCGCGATGGCGCAGCCGCTCACCGACGAACGGCGGGCCCTGATCGCCGCGCTGCGGGCCGAGTACGCCGCCGCGGACCTCGCCGATCGCGCCGGCGTTGGCACCGACGCCGCAGCGGAGCTGCTCGACGCGGGCTGGACCGCCGAACGCGCCACCGCCGAACTCGGCGGGCTCACACTAACCACCGCCGCCGACGCCGCCGACGCGCTCGCCCACCAGGACCTGCTGACCGGCGCCGGGTGGCGGGTGCGCGCTGAGCCCGGCCGGCAGCGGTTCCCGCTGGCGGGCAGCGCGGAGATCACTAGCGACCCCGCCACCGCCCGCGCCTGGCTCGCCCAGCACCCCGACCGCTGGCGGGCGGACCTGCTCGCCATCTCCACCGGGATTCGCTGCGTCCACACCGCCGAGGACTGGTCGCTGTGGGACGACGGCTCCCTGGTGGTGCGATGCTCCTGGCTGGACCCCGCCGAACGCGGCAGGATGCCCCGCACCCTGCACCCAGCCGCAGTCACCGCCATCGGCCTGGTCGCCCGAGGCTGCGCGGGCACGTCGGTACGGGACCGGGCGGTCTGGCACCCGCTATGCGCCGCGGCCGGGCACACCGAGACGGTCGTCGACGAGCGGGAACGCTCCGGCCACTCGTCCTGGGCCGGCAAGAAACTGATCCGGCACGAGTTCACCCTCGCCGACGGCACGACCGTGTGGTGGGAGCTGGCCATCTCCGAGGGCGGCTGGGCCGGCAGCGACGCCGACCACCACGAGTACAGCCAGGTCTGGGACGACGAGGCCACCGCCCGCGCCGCCTACCGCAGCCACCAGATCTGAACCCAAAACGACGGCCGGTGGCGGATGCGCCGCGCCACCGGCGGAAGGACGAGCGTGATGACGGCACGGCCCGAACGGCCTCAGCCGGTCGCCGAGCTGGCCCGCCGGCTGAGCGTGCACAAGTCCACCGTGGCGCGCGCCATCGACGCCGCCCACGCTGACCCCAACATCCCGGACCCGCCCGAGCCGACCGTCGACGACCTCGGCCGCGCCTACTACCCACCCGCCGCGTTCATGGCATGGTGGCCGCACCGGCGCCCGCCCGGGCGCCCCCGCCGCTCCCCCAACGCCCCGGAGACCGACTCGTGACCCACGGACTCACGCCCGACCTGGTACCCAACGCCCGCCGGCTCGCGCACATGTTCCTGCGCCACAACGCGCCAATGCTGTGGGCGCAGATGATGGCCAGCGGGACCCCCTTCCTCGTCCCCGAAGAGATCGCCCACCTCGGCATCCCCGAGCAGGCGCGGTGGCTGGCCGCCGCGGAGGCCCGCCGCGTCGCCAAGGCCCGGCTGTTCCATCTCGACGTCGAGGCGACCCGGGCAGCAATCCACGCCGGCAGCGTCTTCACCGACCGGGCCTACGCGCTCGGGTCAAGCCTGCCGCCCGCCGAATACGGGCTACTGGTCTGGGCCGAAGACGTCTCCGCCTCCGCCGGCGGCGTCGACGTCATCGCCTGCCACTGGCAGGTCCGCGACGACGGCGTGTGGACCGTCTGGTGGACCGATGCCGTCACCTTCACCCGGGCCCAGCTCGCTGCCGGCACCTACGACCAGGCCAAGGTCAAGAGCCTCCTCGAGTTGCACGGCGTGCTCATGTACGACCGCGAGCGGCTGCTGCCCTACGGCGTCGGCGAGCTCGATGGCACACCACCCGACGCCGCGATGGACGCCCGGGTCCGCGCCCTGACCCACACCACCATCGCCACCTGGGCGATGCTGTCCACTGGGCTCACGCCAACCACAGTCCTACCCGGCCCAACCGGCACCGTTGCCGGCCTCGCACCTATCCCCGGCGCTGACGACAGCGTCACGGTTGCCACCGCGCCGACGCCGACCGACCCAGCCCAGATATTCCCGCCGTAGGCTTCTTATCCGCTGAGTTTCGGCTCGGAGTTCGAGGCCGTAAGAGCCGCGTTATCCGCTGAGATCCATGCTGGACGGGTCTGATCCCGCTGCAGGCGTGGACACAGGACCCGACCCCACTGCACCGCGTCGACGCCGAGCTGCTGCGTCACCTGCTGCTCGCTGGCGCCGACGAGACGGTGCATGGCCGGGGAGTCCGCCACCACGGGCTGTACTTCGTGGCGCCCGAGCTGCAGGGCCGGCGCGGGCAGGAGGTTCAGGTCCGGTACATGCCGCACGACGACCGGTCGATTGAGGTGTACCTCGACGACGAGTACCTGTGCACCGCGTACCCGCAGGGCCAGCTCACCGACGAGCAGCTCGCCGAGTTCCGTGAGCATGCCAAGGCCGAGACCAGGCGGCTGTCGGTCGCCCGCCGGCGGGCAGCGAGGCGGACCCGAGCCGAGCTGGCGGTGCTGTCCGACGGGCAGACCACCGCCGTGGAGTCGCGGCTGATACCCCACGCCGCCGGCGCCGACGCGGCCCGCCGCCACGACGACGAGGCGCTGAGCCGGATGGCGTCGACGACAGCTTTGCCCACGGGTCGCTGCGCAACTGGGCGGTGTTCACCCACACCGTGACCCGGCTGGGCCGCGACACCGCCCGCGAGCACCTGGACACCGAGCTGGTCGAGGCCGCGTCCGCACTGCTCGGCGGAGGAATGCGCTGATGGCCCGGCGAAGCGGCCGGGCTGCCGCGCCCGCCCGCCCGCGGATCTTCCTGGTCAGCAACGCCGGCGACGACGCCGGCACCACTGCGTACCTGGCCGCGCTCGGCGGTCCCGAGCACCAGCGTGCGGTGGTCCGCCCGACGCCCGGCGAGCGCGACGTCGCGGTGCTGGCCGCTGACGTGCTGGTCGCGCTGGGCAAGAACCCGCAGATCCTGCGGACCGAACGGCTCGATGGCCCAGTGGGGGACCTGGCCCGGGCCTGGACGATCGGGCTGAACATCCGCGACCTGGTCGTCGACCGGGTGCACCTGCTCACGCCCGAGCAGATCGGCTTCCTGATCGAGCTGGCCGCCGGCCGGGCCGACGTCTGGCTCATCTACGGCGGCACCGCCGCCGAGGACCTCGCAGACCATCTCGCCTTCCTCGACCTCCCGGTCGAGCAACTGCCGTGGCCGCAACTGCCGACCGGCCTACGGCCCGCCCGGCCGCCAGCCGGCCGGCCCGACCCACCGTGGCCGGTGCTACCCGCCGCGGATTTCATCACCTTCCTGGCCGCCTGCCACTGCCGACTAGCCAGACGCGACTTCGACCGGATCGCTGCGGTGTTCTACCCGGCCGCCCAGCGTGCAGACGTGTGGGCCGACGCGCACCGCGCAGGCGGCCCGACCCAGCTCACCGCCGGCCTGACCCGTTGGTTGCGCGACGAGCAACTCGCCGAGGTGCCCTCCGCCGCCGAGGCGCTGATCAGGCTGCGCGCCACCCAGGCCGCCCTGTTCGTGCGCGGTCTGCTGCTGCGGTGGAACACCGCCGCGCTGGGCCCGGACCCCGCCCGCCGGCTGCCCGGCGACCTGACCGCCGCACGTGCGGCTGCGCTCGGCGCGTTCACTCGGACCGACCACGCCGCCGCGGCCGCGCTGTCGCTGCACCTCAACCTCGGCCCGAACGGCTTCGGCTGCTGGCGCTGCGGAGACGTCAGCCCGGACGGCGCCATCGTCGAACCGCCCGCCGAGCACGGCCCACATCCAGGCCAGCGGCCTGCCGACGCCGAGCTGCCCTGCACCGGCCTGATCACCGTGCCGGCTCACGCGCGGGGCCTCGTCGCGGCTCACCTGGCCTACCGCCGCGGCGCCGGTGCCCGCGACCACGACCCGTTCTTCATCCACCCGACCGACAAGGCCTAACCGGTCCACCCCGTCCTACGCGCGGGCATCCAGCGCGTCAACGAGCGGATCAACCTCAACCCGACCTGGATGCACCGCAGCCCCTGCCGGTGGGGCGCCGACGTCGGCGTCACCCCGCGCAGCCCCGGCTGGCTGTCCGAACGCGGCCTGTCGCTGCACCTGGTCGACACGCCGTTCCATCTGCGCCTGCCCGCACCCCGACCGCGCATCCGGGCCGCCCGGTGAACTACGACCTGTTCCGCCGGCGCCAGCAACACAGCGGCCTGTCCCTGTGGGAACTCGGCGACCTGCTCGGCATCCACCCGCACCACCTGCACCTGTCCGACACCAGCGGCGCCCTGGTCGACCAACCCGTCCGAGTCCTCATCGACCTGGCCCAGCGGCTGGACATGCACCCGGCCGACCTCGTACCCGGGCTGGAACCCTTGCTGAACAACGGCCGCGACCCAGCCACGCATAACCCGCCGACCAGCCGGGCCTCCGGCAACGGCGCCGCAACAGGCGAGCCGGCCCACCACGCCGCCGCCGGCGAACCGGTTACCGACGCCGACGCGCGCACCGGCCTGGCGGCCCTGGCCACCGCAGCCACCCCGGTCGCCGTTGACGAGCTGGCCGCCGCACTGGGCTGGACGCTCGACCGCACCGCCGCCGCGCTCAATCACGCCCTCGACCGACCCGAACTGGCCGGACCGTACGCGCTGCGCCGCATCCCACCCGGCGCGTTCACCCTCACGCCGCGACTCGACCAACTCACCGACCAGCAGCGCGCCGGCATCAGCGACCTGGCCAACCACCAAGGCCCGCTCACCCTGGCCGAAGCCCACGCCCTACTCGCCGCCATCAACCTCGGCAACCAGTCCGACTACGAGACCTGGCGCGAAGGCCACCTCACCGTCGAACAACAGCTCAAGGACCGCGGGCTGATCCACACCACCAACGGGCCCCACCGCATCGACCTCAACCCGGACGTGCTGCTCAGCCTGCGGTACCGCGTCGTCGACGAGCTCCACCCGCCGCCAGGCCCCGACTGACATTTAGCTGGCGCGGCCACTGACACTTACCTGGCGCAGCTGCTGACACTTACGCGGCGCGCAACAGCAACTCCTACTGACAGCGAAGTGGCAATTCGACGTCATCGACGCGCCACCTCGCACACCCCCTGCGATGCGCCGCGTGAATGTCAGCGCTCGTCGGCCGCCTCGCTGTCAGCAGGGGCGGCCGTTTCGTTGTCAGCGGCCGGTGCCTACGCTGCCCGGCGGGCCGGGTGATCGCGGGCTGGAGGGGTGCGTGGGCAGAGGCGCGGCGCGGGAGGTGCAACTTCCGTGCGGCTACTGCGGGCACCCAGTGGAGCAGCCGGGCGGGAGTTGCCGCCGGCGGCGGTACTGCGACCGTTCGTGTCGTCAGCGCGCGTACGAGCTGCGCCGGGCGGAGGCCCGCCGGGAGGCTGATGTGCAGACCGGCCGGGTGCGGGCCGAGCCGGTCGAGCGGGTGGTCGAGCGGACGGTGCAGCGGCGGTGGCCGACGACGGCCGCGGGTTGGGAGGCCGGTCTGGCGGCGCTGGCCGAGCAGTTGCGGACCGGGGTGATCCCGCGCTGGCAGTTGGAGCGGGTCCGTGTGGCGCTGGGCGTGGCCGGGGCGGTGCTAGGCGAGTTGGCTCCCGGCTGGTCAGAGCCGCCAGCCGGCGGTCCAGCCGGGGAACTTCTCGGCGAAGACGTCGAACTCGATGTCGAGGGTGTGCGCGGCCGGGGCGAACAGCGCGGTGTAGTCCGGGTCCGGGGAGTACAGAGTCCAGCGGCGGCCGCGGCCGTCGACGACGAACAGCAGGCCCCACGCGGTCGGGGCGCTGCCGGCGAGCTGGAGGAGTCGGCGGGCGTTGCGGCCGAGGTGGGCGTGGAGGATCTGGCCGTGGCCGGCGACGGTCAGCGGGAACGCGGGCGTGCCGCGCGGCCAGGCCCAGCGGGTCACGCGCGCCATGCCGACCTCACCGACCCGGCCGGGTGAGGAGTTGGTCGTACGGTTCAGCGCTGGGCAGCGGCCGCGGGTCGGCGGGCAGCGCGGCGATCTGCGCCGCGAGGCGCTGCTGGGCGAGCTGGGGTGGCAGCAGTTCGGGCAGCACCTTGTAGAGGGTGCTGCGGGACACGCCGACCAGCTTGGCGATCGCGCTGATCGACTGATCCGGCTCGGTGAGCAGTTGGCGGGCGTAGGCGAGCTTCTCCGGGGTCATCGCCGGCGGCCGGCCGAGGCGCTGCCCGCGGGCGCGGGCGGCGGCCAGGCCCTCGTTGGTGTTGGCCACGATGATGGTGCGGACGAACTCGGCGAGCGCGGCGAAGACGTGGAAGACGAACATGCCGCCGGCGGTGGTGGTGTCGAGCTTCTCGTGCAGGGACTGGAACCCGACGCCGTGGCGCTTGAGCCGGCCGACGATCGCGATGAGGTCTTCCAGGGAGCGGCCGAGCCGGTCCAGCGAGACCACCACCAGCGCGTCGCCGGGCCGGATGTAGTCGAACATCTTGGCCAGCTCGGGCCGGTCGGTGTTCTTGCCGGACGCCTTGTCGAAGAAGCACTTCGCGCAGCCTGCCGCGGTGAGCCCCGCCTGCTGCCGGGCGAGGTTCTGCTCACGGGTGGACACCCGGCCGTACCCGACGAGCACCCCGACGAGCGGGGCCGGCGCGAGTAGGTCGTCATCGACGGGTACCGGGGTGGCGGTCATGGCGTCCAGAGTGCCCAACAACCCCGTGGCCGCCTTGTTGGACACGCCGGTTTCCCGGACAGGTTTGTTGGACAGGGCTGGCCGGTCACCGGTGCCCGATTTGATCTTGTGCGGGAAACGGTCGTTTCCTGCACAAGATCAGTCCTCGGCTGGGGCGGCGGGCCGGGCGGTCCAGCGCAGCGCGAAGGTGAGGTCCGGGTGGGCGGTGAGCCGGTAGTCGCCCGAGTCGGTGGGCGCGGCGCGGACGGCGAGGTGCCGTTCGATTGGACCGCCGGAGAACCAGTGCAGGTGCTTGGTGGGCTGGGCGCTGATGCCGGCTACCGGGGGTAGGCCCGGGCAGGTGATGTCGAGGTGGGTTCGCAGCAGCCGGGCGACCACGCGCGGGTAGCCGGCCAGTGGTGACCATCGCGCCCGAAGCCGCTCGCCCGGCGACCGGTACGGCGGGGCGGCGGTGTCCGGGTGGGTGGCGGCCGGGTACGCGGTGGCGCAGGACAGCCCGGCCGGCCGGCCCCGGCTGGAAGTGGCGGGGTGGAACGATTCGCCGAGCCGCAGCCAGCGAGCCCGGTACTGCCAGGTCCAGGGCAGCTCGACCGGCTTGCGCGGCAGCGCGATCGCGCACCGTTGGGCGGCCTGCTCGAGTACCGGCGGCATGGGTGAGAAGCCAGCGAAGACCCGCTGGCGCGGGTCAGGTTTGCCGGCGAGCAGGAACGCCCGGGCGGCGCGCAGCAGCGGCCGGGCCGCCCGGGGCACGTAGAACAGCACGAAATCGTGGGCGGCGCCGAAGGCGAGGCGGGTCCGGGTGCTGGACGGGTACGACGACAGCTTGAGCGGCAGGCTGACCACGTGCGTCGGGGGCGGCAGCGCGTCGAGCGTCAGCGAGCGCAGGCTGTGCAGGTCGATCCCGGTGATCAGAGCGAGTACGACGCCGGCGGCCAGCGCGGGGTTGGCCACGCCGGCGCGGATCCGCTCGATGGTCTCGTCGGTGATCGGGACGCTGGTCAGGCCCGGCCCGCCGCGCTGGCTCAGGTTCGGCAGGTCCAGCCAGCAGCCGTGGGACAGGAAGCCGGCTTGGGCGCCGCGGAGCAGGGCGAGGGTGTGCTGCGGTGACGGGCTGTCGTGCACCAGTTCGGTGAGGAACCGCTGCAGCCGCCCGTCGCGGTCCGGCTCGAAGGGCCCGGGTGGCGCCCGGCGGTACAGCCAGCGGCACGCCGCGTCCAGCCCGCGGCCGTACAGGTCGTCGACGCCAGCGAAGACCTCCAGCGGGTGCCGGCGGTACACGTCGGCCCGGTAGTGCATGACCTGCCCGGTGGGCAGGCGCGACGGCAACACCGGGTACGCGCGCCGCGCCGGTGGCCGTGGTCGGGGTCCGGGCCGGGTGCGCCGCCCGTACTCGGCGGTCACGGCGCGCAGGCTGTCGAACACCCGCACCGTGGCGGCCGCGGCGAGCTCGCGGTGCAGCCGGGTGGGAATCCTCGGCAGGTGGCAGACCAGCAGCAGCCGGACATCGGTGTGCACGGCCACGTCGACCAGCGCCATCCAGGCCCGGGGGTCGAGCCGATGCGCGCGCAGCACCACCAGATGCTCGACCCGGAAAGCGATCACCCAGGCGCGCACCGCCCGCCAGGCGGCGGTCGCGCCGCCCAGGTGCTCGGTGCTCAGCGCCGTGATCGGGGCGCCGAGCGCGGCGAGCGCGTCGTGGCCGAGCCCGCGCAGCTGCCGGGTCGCCGCGGTCGGGTGCACGACGACCAGGCCGGCGGTCGGGTCGTGGTGGGCCAGCAGGCCCCGGGTCACGGCGACGTCGTCGCCGGGGTCCATGAGCACGTCAACGGTGCGGTCACTCATCCCGGCCGCCGAGGCGGCTGAACACCCATTGCAGCACGTCGCGGTCCGGTGCCGGCCGGTCGAGCCGGCGCAGCCCGGTCAGCACGTGCGCGGTGATCTTCGACCAGGCGCGGAAGTTGCCGTGCCCGGCGTGCACGTCGGCGTAGGCGATCAGCTCCGCATCCACGTCCGCCCAGACCGGGTGGTACACCGGGATCACCTGCAGCACCTGGTCGCGGGTCATGCGCCGGAACTCCTGCCACACGTAGACCCGGGAGGACAGCATCGGCTCGCGGCGCAGCACCCGGTAGCAGTCCCCGCCGCCGACGAACACGATCGCGATGTCGGTGCGCTGGTCGTCCCACAGGTGGCGCCAGAACTCGAAACACTCCCGCGACAGCCACTGCGCCTCGTCGCAGACCAGCACCCGCGGCCGCTCGGCGAGCATCCCCTTGAGTAGCGCGTCGAACTCGATCGGCCGCTGCGGCGGCGCCCCGCTGGCCCCCAGCGCGTCGAACAGCACGTGGCGGATGTCGCGCGGGGTTGGCCGGGCCCGGAACTGCACCCGGCACACGTCGGACGGCGCGAGGGCGCGCAGCGAGGCGTTGACCGACAACGTCTTGCCCAGCCCGGCGTCGCCGTGCACGCACATCATCGCCCGAGCCTCGATCACGTCGGCGAGGTTGTCACGCAGCCGTAGCAGCGCCTCGGTCGCCACCACGTGCGCTCCGGGCAGCCCGAGGTAGTGGTCGACGCGCTCGTCGACGTCCAGCCAACTGGTCACCGCAGCGGTTCATCCCTCCCGGCCGGCTCGGCCTGCGGGCCGGGCGCCGCCGGCCGGGTACCCAACGGACGGGGCAGGACCCAGCCCGGCGCCGGCGGGCCGAGCGGTACCAGCGCCGGCCGGGCCTGCGCCCGCACCGCGACGTCGTCGACGTCAACCAGCTCGACGGCCGCCTCGGCGGAGGTCATCGCGCCCAGCGGCTGCGGCGGCTCGGCGACCGTGGAGGCGGCGTACCGCTGCCGGCGGGTCTTCTCCACCGCCTTCAGCTCGCGCACCAGCCGGTCCCGGCGAGTGCGCCGCGCCCGCTGCACCGCCTTGACCTGGCCCGGGCTGGCCCGGTCCGCCAGCTCCGCCCGACCCAGGTACGCGCCGGTGCGCGCGTCGAACACCTCGATCTCGTGGTCATGGTGCGGCATCCACCGAACCCGCACCTGCCGGCCGGCGTTGGCGCTGCCGTTCATCCAGCCGCCGACGTAGAACCGGTTGCGCCACTGCACGCCGTGGTCGGTGATCGTGCGCTTTTTGCCGTCGTCTTCCAGCGTGTACAGCCGCAGGTCCTCGGCCGCGACGGTGGTCAGCGGGGTCGGGTCGTCGTACCACGCCTGCATCGGGGTACGCCCGTCCAGCACGTCCATTTCGTGGCGGGTGTTCCACCACACCACCCACGCGAGCAGCTCGTCGACGAACGCCTCGTACCGCAGCGCCGGCGCGTGCGGGTCGGCCGGCTGGCCGTTGGCCAGCCGCGGCGCTTCGGTGTAGCGGGGCAAGCCGGCGAAGAACATCGTCTTCGCCGCGCCGTTGAGCGTCTCGATCGAGCCCTTCAGGTGCGGCGTGTACCCGGGCAGGTCTTTGACCTTCACCGCGAACACCGCGCACGCCGCCTCGACCGTCTTGGACAGGAAGTCCTTGCCCCGGTCCACCCGCACCAGCCCCGGCAGCCCACCAGCCGGCCCGTACGGCTCGTCGACGCTGATCGCCGCGCGCAGCGCCGCCAGGATGCTCTCCCGGCTCGGCGGCCCAGGTGTCACCGCCACGCCGGGTACCACGTTCGTGGCGCAGTCGATGAACCAGGTCACCCACGGCTTCATCAACTGCCCGTCGACGTCGACCTCCACCGACGCCTCGACGTGGTCGCCTTCCCAGGCCGCGTTGCGGTGCGACGGCGGCCGTCGCAGGAACACGTCATGCGCCCGGGCGGCCCGCTCGCCCTTACGCAGACCGGCCAGGTCGCCCGGACTCAGCGCCTCACGGACCGCCCGCCGCAGCGTCGTCAGGCCCGGCGCCGGCGGACCACCCACCGCCGCGGCGTCGACCAGCTCCCGGTGCACCGCGGCGGCGTTGCCGCGCCAGAACGCCAGCCGCTCGCGCAGCCCGTCATCGAGGACCAACCGTGGCCGTACCGTCGGTTCGGCCCGGCCCATCGCCTGCGCAACCCACCGCCACACCGTCCGGTCGGAAACGTCCAGGCCCTGTGCGACCAGCGCCACCTGCTCCCGCGACAACGGGCCCGCCTCGGCCAGCTTCACCAGCCGGCGAACCGCGGCAGCGCGCAACGCGCGCTGGTCCCTGCCGCCCGGCGCCACCGCTGCCTCCCCTTGATCACACGATGAGCGCGATCAATCTACGGGAAGGTCATCACCGCTGACAGCCCGGCGGCCGATCTGCTGACAACGAAACGGCCGCTCGCTGACAACGAGCCGGCGCATCGCACCCCCGGTGGCGGTGCGGCGCCCACCGGGGCTACTGGGCGTCGGAGGGGTCGGCAAGTTATGCGTAACGTCTTCGCAGCTCACGCAGCTCATGACATCGACACGCCGGCGGCTCGCTTGGGATTCGTTCTTGGACATGGAAGTCTCCGAACGTGCCCAGGCCGAAGAAAGACCACCTTGAGCTGCTCCGCGCGGCCGTTGAAGTGTGGGACGAAGAGCAGCCCGACATCGGCTACCTGACTCGGCTGTTGACCCAGACAAATCTTCCCTACAAGGACCCCGGGAACATTCCGGTCTGGAGCCGTCACAACGGCCACATCCATCTGTTCGTCGAGCCGGGCCGGCGCAGACTCGCCGACGGCACGTACGAATTCACGTACCCGTACGGAATCCTGCCGCGCCTGCTGTTCATCTGGATGTCCAGCCAGGCGGTCAAGACTCGTTCACCCGAGCTGATTCTCGGATCCTCACTGACGAACTTCATGCGCGAGCTCGGCTTGCAGGCGACCGGCGGTCGGACAGGCACCATCACCCGGCTACGCGACCAGATGGTCCGGCTGCTCAAGGCCCGGCTCAGCGTCGAGGTCACGGATGATGCGCATCGCGACCGGGCTGGACAGTTGTCGGTCGCTATGAAGTGGGACCTCTTCTGGGATCGCGACGACGCCCAGGATCCCCTGTCCCCGTCCACCATCCAGCTGTCCACGGACTTCTACAACGAGATCGTCGCCCACCCCGTGCCGCTGAACATGCGGGCATTGGCAGCCCTCCGCGGATCGCCAATGCGTCTGGACATCTATGCCTGGCTGACCTGGCGCATGTCCTACCTGAGCCGGCCCACGGTGGTCCCGTGGGATGCATTGATGCTGCAGTTCGGTTCGAACCTGGCCAACACGAAGCAGGGCCGCCAGCAGTTCCGCCGGGACTTCAGCAACAACCTTCGCGAGGTCCTGGTGGTGTACCGGGAGGCCAACGTCGAACCCACGGACGCAGGGCTGAGACTGCGGCCCAGCCGGACCCACGTGCCCTTCCGCGGCCTGCGGGCGCTGGCCGACGGTCGGGACACAGGCGGACTGGCCGCCGCGGCGTCGGCGTGACCCGTCCAGCGCCGGCGCGGATGCTCGCCTGGAGCGCCCGGGTGACCCAGGTAGGGACGAGCGTCCTCCTGGAACCACCGCCGCTTGACACGTGTCGCGACAAACCGGCTAACAAATGCTGTGACACCTGACCCAGGCGTGCCGACCGGCCACCCGCGCAAGGAACGATCCCCCCAGGACAACTCGCGGTGAGGCTGCCAAACCCAACCCGGTTTCCCCTCCTGGAGATCTAGCGGCACACTGAGGTCATGACGACAACGACGCGGGGGCCGGCCGGGCCAGCCGGCGCAGTCGGCATCGGCCAGCGGCTCGCCAGCAACTGTCCTAGATGCGGTCAGCTCGACCAGGTTCGCACGGTCCCTGCGGCGCATGCCGCCGGTCGACAGAGCACCAAAATCCGGGCGGTCCACTACCGTCCCGGCTACAGCTTCGCCATCTCGTCCGCGACCGCATCCACCAGTACGGAGCTGAGCCGGCAGCTCGCACCGCCGCCGCAGCCCCGGTCCTGGATCACATCGGCGATCGGCCTCGCCTGCGCCGTTTTCCTGATGGCGCTGTTGCTCACCGGCGGCGTGCTACTGCAGGACCGGCCAGATCCTGCGGCGGTGCAGCTGCTGGTCCTCACCGGCGGCGCCGCGCTGGGGCTAGCAGCACTCACCGCCGTCCGGCTACGGCGGCCCGCTCACGCCGCGGGCGCGAACCTGGCGCGGCACGCGTGGCGTCGCGCCCACTACTGCGGCCGCTGTCACGGGGTCTTCTTCCCCGCCTCGGCCGTGAGGCTCGGGGTGCCAACCGGCCGGCTGCTCACACCGGCGGCGCTGTCCGTGACCCTGCGCCGCCTCGTCCACCGCGAGGCCCGCGGGCCCAGATCGCTGCCCGTGCAGCATGGGTGAGAGCTGGCCACCACTGGCTGCCGATCGAGTCGCTAGGGTGCCGTCTAGGACACGACCAGGCCGCCGAACAGCAAACATGACAGCTGCCGCGCAGGTAACGTTCGGGCCTGGGGACCACGCCGCGCAGACCCGACCGGCATCTGTGCTCGAGTATGGGTGCCCCGGCCGGACCGGCTGTGCGCCCCCGACCGGGCGCGGTCGCAACCGCGCGCAGGTCACTTCTCGGCCGTGAGGTCTCGTCGGGAGCGGCTGACAGCACGTCACCAACTTGGTTGCTGGAGCACCGGGACCGATCCTGGCGCCGAGCCCCACGAGCTAGTCGGCGGGGAAGACCCGGATCGCGTGTGAGTCGAGGGTCACGATGAGGCGGACTCCGCCGATGACCGTGCTGACGTCGCGGTCGGCGTTGTCTACTGCCCATGCCGCAGCGCGCTTGCGCAGCTCGGGTTGGCCGGTGAGCGCCAGTTCGGCGATCCGGCGGAACAGCGTGTGGCACACCTCGGTTCCGGGCGGGTAGTAGCACAGTGCGTGCACCGCTCTGACCCTGGCCTGGTCATGTCCGATGTAGACGACCAGGTCAACGCCGCGCGGGGCGTTGCAGTCCGTCTGCTGCGCGGCCGGTTCGGTCAACGCACGCGGCGCGGCGGGTTGGCAGGTAAATTTGGCCTGTTCCAGAAAGCCCTTCGTGATCTGGTCGACCGTCACCGCTGGGACGTAGACGTTGTCCTTGCCAGGGAATGGTGCAGTCACCGCGGGCGGTGCGCTCGGGCCACCCGGATCCGGGGCGGTGAGCGCCGTTGCGACGCCGCCGGCAACGGGCCCCAGCATCAGACCGGCGATCGCGCTGAGCGTGAGAACCAGTGCGGTGGACCGCGCGGCTCTGGTCGGTAACGTCATCGCTCAGTCCTCCGCCGCTTCGATCTTCAGGTCAACGCCGCCACCCTTACTGGCGTCCAGAACGTACTTGTACCTGCCGATGGTCGCCTCGACGTTCCTCTTCTCGGCGACCTGCTTGGTGATCCACGCCCGGATCTCGCCGACGCTCTGGGCGTTATCGGCGTAGGGCAGGCTCGCGACCCAGAGCAGAAAGGCCAGGGAACGTTCGCCGGGATCGATGGCGACGCCACCGGTGGCGATGGGGACGGCCACCCTCGCCGACACTTCGCTGATTCCGCCACCCTCGTAGTCGAAAGTGGCCCGTAGCTCCGCCGCGCCGAACTGCAGCGTGCATTCCCAGTACCCATGTTCGTTGATGCACCGGTAGCCGTGCCCTCGGAGAGCCGCGACCACGTCATCGACTTTCAGCTTGGGGATGCATTGGTACAGCGTGGCGCCGGGGCAATCGACGGGGCCGGCCGGCTCGCCGGCGTCTCCTCGACCGCTCCCGAGGAGGAAGATGGGAATCCCGGAGGCGAGCATTGCGGCCAGGCCGAGGCCGACGCTGCTCAGGAGCAATCGACGGACGTTCACCTCATGCTCCACTTCGCACGTAGCCGGCCCACCGGCTCAGGAATGTCCCACCGGGCGAGCCGAAGATCTTCCGGCAGATCCCGTCGAAGGCCGGCGACCCGGCCACGACCAGATCGCCGAAGTCGACGAGTTGGACGATCTGGGCGTAGAACTCGACTGCCGCTTCCTTTCCCTTAAGCTTCTCGGCGAACAGGAAGGCGGAGGCTCCCAGGGCGTAGTTGGCGCCGCGGCGCTGGCCGTAGAAATCGGACGAGCGCGGCAGTGTGCCGGTGAATCCAGCTCGGGCCCGCCCTCGCCAGTACGACGCTTCCCGGGGGTTGCCCAGCGTCTGCGTCCAGGTGGCGAACCCCTCGACGGCCCACGTCGGTGCGGTCGTGCTCAGCTTGCCGATCCCGACGCCGGGTACGCGGCCACGGGCGGTGATCCCATGCGCCAGCTCGTGACGGATGACGCTCCTCGGATCGCCGTTGGAGAAGGCCTCGACATTCCTGAGGTTGACGACCACCCGCGATCCGGCGAACTGGTCGCGGTACGCCTCGCCGTTGGCCCGAACCCCCTCCACCTCCGGCGCGATGCCCTCGATGTCGTCGAGATAGTTCGATGCCCCGCCAAACCCGTACCACGTCTTGAACGCCGTCTTGTCGCGGGTCAGGAACAGCAGGCTGCCCGGGTAGCGGATCCGGTTGCCCCACAGGCCATCGATCCGTTGCGCCTCAGCTTGGGCGGCGTTGGCATAGGCATCCAGGTCGGTCACCGAGGCATCGGCGGCGAGCCAGGTGTTGCCGACGGTGGTGACCTTCAACGGCGTTGTGTTCCACGGCGAGTCCGCCAGCGGCGCATTGATGTTCAGCTTCTTGTAGTTGGCCGCGGTCTGGGCGTCGATCTTGTTGACCAGGTACCGTCCGTCCTTCTTGGCCAGCGTGTACTGGAACGCCTCGCCGGGCAGCACGCCTGTCCCTGCGTCGTCGATGGTGAACTGGATGATCCCCACGACGGGATAGGTCAGCCGCTCCTGGCCGGGGAGGGCCGGAACGATGACCTCGCCGACCGGGGGCAGCACGTAGTCGAACGCGCTGAAGGTGAATTGCCGCAGATTCGCAAAGAGCATCTTCTGCTGCTTCACCAGAGCCGTGTTCGACTGGTCGAGGTCGGCCACGAACATGCCTTCATCGCCGGCCTTCACGGCCTTCACCCGCCGAGCGAGGATTTCCCTCAACGCACTCAGGTCCGCACCGCCGGTGTCGGCTGGAGCGCCCCCCTCCGTGATCAGTGGTGACTTCTTCTGTTGGTCTTTGGTGCAGGCGGCCAACAACAGTGCCGTGCCGCCGAGCAACACCGATCGTCGCGACAAATGAGACAATTCCTCGCCTCCCCGTTCTTATTCTGGCGCTTCCGAGGGTGGACAATTCAGGACCCGCTTGGCCGTCCCCCGAGAGCAGGCTGGAGTCGAAATTGCAGTGCATGCCAGCGGCTTCGCCGCACCGGAGCCGCGTAGTCGGCATCCGCAGGCGGAGTCCGTTCCGTAGTTGACGCGGGGGCCGGCGCGCCGGCCAAGGCCACCAGCCCCACGCGGCACTATCCCTTCAGCTTGCTCATCGCTTGCCGACATACTTCGGCCAGCGCCGGGAACAGCTTGTCGGTGGGCACATTGGCCCGACCGGTGACCAATGACCATCCGACAGTGACGAACAGGTTGCCGTCGTAGGCCGCCACGTGCGGTCCCAGGATCTCGTCGTCATAGCTGAACGCGCCCTGGCCGATTCCCGCTACCGGGGTCACCTTGGACTCTTGCGCGCCGCGGAGCCCAGAGAACAGCGGCTCGGCGCTGCCGGTCGGGAATACGTTCATGATCAGGATAGCGACCCCGGCCTCACCTTCGGCATCGATTCCGGCGCTGCAGAGCAGGGTGCTGAAGCCCTGTCGCTTCTTGGACTCGTCCCGCTGGCTGTCGACGGAGGAGCCGAGGGCCCGTTCCAGCGGTGACCAGTCCGCGACGATGCAGGGCTTACTGATGGTCTGGTACTGGCCGCTGCCGGTGCCGGGCTGATCGGGCGCGCCGCTTCGCGGTTGCCCTTGTCCATCAGAGGTGGGCGTCGGCTGGGCGACGCCGGGGCCGGTCGGCGACGCTTGGGGATCGTCGTCGGCCCGGACCACCAACGCGATGGTCAGTACAAGCCCGACGAGAATGGCGAACGTGGCCGCGGCCACCGCGACTACGGTGCGCCGGCGGCTCGTCCGCCGACCCGGCCCTGGAGGGTATGGCGGTGTCGACGGGAAGGGGACGTCGGGTGGCGGCGGGTAGTTCCCGGGTGCCCCCGTGGGATGGGACATGAGTTCTCTCCTCGTTACCTCGGTGGTGTCTAATTCCGGCTCAGGAACTGGGTGCCGTTTCCTCCTTCCTCGCCGCGGCCAACGGGGCGGCCGGCGCCCGGCCCCGCAGGCCGGCGAGCGGGTCGATTGAGCACCAGGGCGAGCGCGGCTGAGATGAGCGGCAACACGGCCACGACCGCGAGCGCCCCGCTGGTGCCGAGCGGCTGCGACAGCGCGCCGGCCGCGGCGGAGCCGGCCGCACCGCCCATGAAGAAGGTCAGGGCCAGCACGCTCAGCGCCGCGCTCCGTTGGGCCGGTGGGATGCGGGCCGACAGGTAACCGGTGAGGACCACCTGGGTTGTGGCGAACGCCGCGAAGCCCAGCGCAGCACCGGCCGCCAGCACGTATGGGGAACCGTCGCTGGCCGCGGCCGCGCCCAGGGTCAGGGCGAATGCCCCAGCCGTGGCGGCCAGCAGCCGGGGTCCGTCAGCGCGGCCGGCCACCCGCGACAGGACGGCACCGGCCGCCGCGCCGGGAAGCAACGCCACCCCGACCGCCAGCACGCTCCAGCCGTGCTCGTGCGCCAGCGCGTACGGAGCGGTGGACAGGGCGGCAAAGAGAGCGGCGTACACGCCGGCGCCGAGCGCGGCGCACACGATGAAGGTCCCACTGGTGACCAGACGCGGCACGAACCCGTCCGGGCGATGACGCATCCGCAGGTACAGACTTGCCGCGGCCAGCACCATCACCAGCGCGGTGACCGTCAGACCAGCCAGAGGCAGATCTAGCACGGATGCCTGGATGAGCACGAGCGCCGCCGCGGCCAGCACCGCCAACATGGCGGCGCCGGCGACGTCGACTGGTCGGGCGGATCCGCCGCGTTTGGCCGCCAACGGCATGCACGCGGGAACGGCCAGCAGCGACAGCGCCGGCAGGACCATGGTTACCCGCCACGACAGGGCAGTGGTGACGAGGCCGCCGGCCAACGTGGCGCTGGCAGCGAAGACGGCGATGGTGCCGCCGTAGCTGGCCAGGACTCGCGGCCGGTCACTCGGGTCGGCCGCTGCGGCCAGGCTCAATGCGGTGGAGATAACGGCACCCGACCCGGCCGCCAACACAATCCGCCCGGCGATGAGCATGCCAAGGCCGGGAGCGAGCAGACAAGCCAGCGCGCCACAGCCGAGCAGCAGCGCGCTGACGCGAAGGGTGCTGCGCGGCCCCCAGCGGTCTGACAGCCGACCGACCAGCGCGGTCGATACACCCAGCGCCCAGGCATACGCGGTCAGCACCCACGCGGCGGATGCCGGTGCTGCGTGCAGGTCGCTGCTGACCGCGGGCAGCGCCACCCCGGCGGCCAGGACGCCGTAGACCGCGGGGCCGTAGAGGACGCCGATTCGCAGCCCGGCAGACCGGGCGCCGACGCGCCTGTGGCGCTCAACGGCGCCTGAGGGTGCAACGGTTACTGCGTGCATGGCTACGTCCGATCGGCGCGCGGCTGGGTAGGTGCGGGCACTGCCGAGGGCTGCTCGCTGGGGAAAGGGCAGCCCGGCTCGGCATCAGTGGCGGTGTCGGCTGTGCCCGCCAAGACGTGGAACACGGGCAGGCCGCGAACGCGGCGCAGGTACGGAGTGCCTTCGGTGTAGCCGGTGCCAGGCTGTCGACCGAGCATGCGAACAGCGAGCCGGTAGTGCGTCTGTCGCCACCGGCGCAGCGCGGCCGCGAACGCGGCCATGGCCTGGCGCAGGTCGCCGAGCTCGGCAGGGCTCGCGGTACCCGCCGTGACCGCGGCCCGGTACGCGTCGTCGATCGTGAGCTGCCCCGCCAACACCCGATCGCGTATCTCGGGCACGGAACGGTACGCCGGCGAGTCCAGCCGCCGTGGGTCAGGACGTCGGCACAGCGACTCGATCGCCTTGTAGTTGCGGGACTGGATTGCGCTCGCGCCCTCGGTCCAGCGTCGGAAGACGTTGAACGATTCGACCCTCATGGTCGCCAGCAGCGACCACAGCGGCGCCGACTCGGTCACTGCCGTCTCGGCGCCCCGCAGCAGCGCCGCCGCGACCGGGCCGTCACCGTGCTGCAGCGCGGTGACGGTTGCCTGCAAGTACCCGGCAACCAGTGCAAACGACACCTCGAACGCCTGCAGCACCCGGATGAACAGGTACTCGTCGTGCAGGAGGTAAACCGGCAGCATCGACAACTCGAGCGCCAGCCGCTCGTCATCGGTGAGGTCGTCGTCGACGAGCGCCCACAGCTGCCCGGCCGCACCGGCGGGGTCGGCGGCGGAGACCCGGGCGGCCAGCCCGAGCCGCCCCACCGCGGGCTCCACCGCGCGCAGCCCGTGTCGGTGCCGCATGGCTGCGGTCGGCTGGCCCGGGCGGTCCCGCGGCAGCAGGTTGGTGGACCCGCCGGCGGCGGCGAGTTCGAACCGTAGGGTGTCGGCGACCAGTTGGACGAGCAGCCGGTCATGCTGATACAGCGCCGCGGTCGGGTTCCAGTCCTCGTTGTCCGGTGACGGGATGGGAAGCAGGCTCAGCGCAAGGTAGGTTGGTTCGTCGTAGCGGCCGTCATGCTTGTCCAGCGCGGTGTCGAGGAACCGTCGCAGCCGTCGGATCGCCGGGTCGGGCCCACGCACGGCCCGTAGCCGTGTGCGGGCGCTGTCCAGAGTGGTCAGCAGCCGCGTCGGGACGTGATGCTTGCCGACCCGGTGGTACTCGGCCAGGACAGCCTGGTAGGGGAACGCGGCGGCGTCCAGGTCGCCGCGCAGCCAGGTAGGCAGGTCAGGCACGGCGATCCCCGAGCACCGCGCCGGGTTGCGTCGTCACGGTCTGCACCCGGTAGCGGTACAGCTGCTCGCAGACCGCATCGACGTCCCGGCGGTTGTTGTAGAAGTGCAGCGACACCCGCACCACGTCGCCGCGTGGGCTGACCGCGATTCGCCGCTGCGCGAGCCAGCGCGCCAGCCCGGCCGGATCCGGATCAACCACCGAGACGTGCGCGCCGCGCGCCGCCCGATCGGCGCAGACCGGCAGCCGTTCTCCCATCTCGCTCAGCCGGTCCACGGCGTAGCCGACCAGCTCGGACACGTAGTCGCGCACCACCTGCAGATCCAGCCCACCCACGAGTGCCAGGCCGGCGTTTGCCGCGTACAGCGCGGGCACGGCGTGGGTGCCGAGCTCGAACCTGCGTGCGTCGACCGGGCCCACGTAGGACGGATCGAATCTGAACGGGTCGGATTGGGCCAGCCAGGTGGTCAGGTGCGGTGGCCGGTCGCCAGCGGCCGGTTCCCTGGCGTACGTGAACGCCACGCCGGGCAAGCCGCACAAGTATTTGGCCATACCGGTGACCAGATAGTCGCAGTCCAACCTGGCGACATCGACGGGCTCGACGCCGGCGGCCTGGTAGGCGTCGACGAACACGAGCGCGCCGGCGTTGTGCGCTGCTGCGGCGAGCGCGGCAACAGGCAACCGGACGCCGTCGCGGTAGGTCGTCATCGGAATCGACACCAGCTTGGTGCGCTCATCGATCGCGGACAGGTAGTCGGCCGCGCTTACCCGCCCCGTCCGTTCGCCGACGAACACGACCTCGGCGCCGCAGGCCCGCTGTGATAACCAGGCCCGAGCAACGCCGGGGAACTCGGCCGTGGCACTCACCAGCCGTGGCCGCCGCCGCCACGAAAGAGTGGAGGCGACTTGAAATGCGCCCACCGACGCCGAAGGCACCACCGCCACCTGTTCGGTCTGGGCGCCGACCAGCGCCGCAAATCGTTCCCGTGCCTGCGCGTACTGCTCCTCGAACCGGGGCCACGGGGCGCCGTGCCGCGCCATCGCAGCCAGCATCGCCGTGAGGGCCTGGTCCAACTGGGTGGACCGGGCGCCGAGGCTGCAACTGGCCAGATGCACCGCGTGGGCCAGCGACGGAAAGAGGCGCCGGAACGCGGCCGGGTCGGTGGTGCTCGCCGGCGGGGTCACCGTGACGCCCCAGTGCTGTACCGGCTACCCATGGGACCGGTCTCAGTCAGCTGCGCACGTACCTGCCACAGCTCCGGGAAGTACCGGTGGTCGATGAGCTGTCTGAGCGCGTCTACCGGCGTGCCCTTGGTGCCGACCGCCTCCTGGCCGATGATCCGGGTGGCGATCAGGTAGTGAAGCGTGCGCCACGCCGCGATCCGGGCGTCCCATTCGACGAGCGCCTCCGCCAGCCTGTAGAGCGGATGGAAAGCGCTGCAGGACCGGTACAGCTCGACCAGGTCGACGTCCCGGTCGGCGAGCAGGCCGAGAAAGGCTCGGCGCAGCCGTCGACTCGAGGTCCTGACGTTGCGCCAGCCTGGGGACTCGAATCCCGACCCGTGTCCCAGCACGCGGCGGATCTGCTGGAAGTCCCACGGCGCCAGGTGTCGCAGCATCTGCAGCTGGCCGGTGACGAGGTCGATAGCCAGCGAGGCGCGGGCCAGCAGCAGCTCCGCCGCCGGTGTCTGCCCGGCCTCGATCTGGCAGGCCGTCTCCTCGGCCTCGACGCAGGCGAGCTGCAGCCAGAGCTCGCTCGATTGGTGCACCGTCTGGAACAGCATCTCGTCGCGGTGGACCCGCTCCTCGGGTCCCCGCTGCAGCCCGAGCAGCTCCGCGGTACGCATGTACCGCGCGTAGTCGGTGTCTCCCTCGCCAGGCAGCACCGGCACCGAGTAGTCCTCAGCCATCACGGGCCCATCCCGGGTCCGGGGTCGGCACGTCGTCCATGCCCGTTGCGCCATCCGGCGCGCCGATCCCCGTGACGGTGTCGTGCGCGATCACATTCGTTGCCCCTGTCCGGTTGCAAGACCGGCCCGAGCCGTCGCCGGGGAGGCTGCGGTCAGCCCGGGCCGGTGGATCTGTGTGTGGGCTAGCTGGCGCGTTGCCACACATCGCGCAGCGGTGGCCAACTTCCACCTAGCCCCTCGGACCAATAGGTGAGCAGGTATCCGGCGACCGCAGTTGCGGTGTTGTCCCACCACAGCCCGGCCACCACCCGCCCGCCGCGGTTGCTCGATTCGTCGATCTTGTAGGCGTACTCGATGTAGCTGCCCGAGCTGGTGCCCGAGTTCGTCGTCTTCTGCGTCGGCTCGGCCACTCCCGGAGCGAGCCGACGTGCGTCGATGTTCTGCGACAGGTACCGGGTACGGGCCTTGTCCCGCTCTGCCACGCTCGTGTACTGGATCAGGTAGATGGTGCCGGCGCCGTATGTGCAGGCGACCCGAGTGGCTTCTCCTGCGTTGAGTCGGGGGCCGCCCGGCTCGGCATTGGTGACGCAGTTGGATATCCAGGGCAGCCACGGCCGTGCGAACGCAGCCAAGTCCCCGCTGAACTTCGGCTTGTTAAGGCCTAGCTGGCTCTGCTCGTACGGCCGCAGCGCCGGAGCGCTCGGCGTCGTAGCTGCCGACGCAACCGGCGACGGGGGCGGGCGCGGGGCAGCCAACCGGCCGGCGGCGAACCCACCCGAGCCGAACAGCACGAGGCCGATCAGCAGCCCCATCAGGACGAGGCCGGTCCCACGCCACCGCGGCGGCCCGGCCACAGCAGGTGGCGCTGGCCGGGTCGGCGACGGTGGCCGCGGTTGCGGCGCCGCCGGCGCGGGCAGCGGAGGACCGGGCGGCGCAGCCGGCGTTGGCGGCGGTTGCGGCGCCGCCGGGGCGGACAGCGGGGGACCGGCCGGCACCGGCACAGGCGCTGTGCCCTCGCCGCCGCCCGGCCACAACGGAACGGCCTTCTCAGCACCGTCGACGTCGGGCCACAACGACTCGTCCCTCCGACGCGCCGTGCCGCCTATCGTGTACGCGTCCCACGTCATCTCGCACCCCCGTCACGCCCCGGGTACCGCTCTCGGAGACCCGCGCGGTCAGGTTGGTATCCGGCGGCGCCGGCCCATCAGGTAGAGCAGGCTCCCGGCGACGACAAGCCCCCCGCCCACCGCGATCACGCCGGTGACGTTCCTGCCGGTAACCGGAAGCCCGGAGCCCGAGTCGCCGCCACCACCCGAGCGACCGCCCCCTCCACCGCGACCGTCAGGCGTGGGTCGGGTTGGCGGAGCCGATGTCGGCGGTCTCGTGGTGGGGGGCGCCGTCGTCGGGCCGGGCTCGGTGGGGCGTGGGTCGGTCGGCCCCGGATCTGATGGCGTCGGCGTTGGCGGCCGTGTCGTTGGCGGGTCGGTCGGTCGGGGGTCTGAAGGCGTCGGAGTGGGCGTCGGCGTTTCCCGCAGGGCCGGCGCGGTGGACCGACCGCCACTCGGTGTCGGTGTAGGAGTCGCCGCGGCCCAGCTCGTAGTGGCCGTGGTCGTGACGAACAACACACCGGCGAACAGGACTCCCGCCCAGAGCAGTGCCGGCCGGGCACTGCGGGCGCGACCGGTGGTGCGCATGAGTTCCTCCCCGTGTTCCGTGACGCACGGACCCCGCGCCCGGCGGCAGTAGGCGGGCGGGCGCGTGTGGTCAGCGACCACCATTCGTAGACTGACCTGTACCAGACAGACTGGCGCCGCCAATGTCAGTCAACACAGTAGCGCGTTGCGGGGTAGTCTTGTCAACAGATCCTGTCTATCGCTCTCAGCGGCGACCAGATCAGTCAACAAGAACTCGGCGGAGCCTGGACCGGCTCGCGGCTGTCCGGCCGTCACCGTCGGCGAAGGCCAACCAGCAACGGGGGAGATCTCTTGAGTACCAAGGACGTCACCGGCTGGCGCGGCCTGTTCGCGCTGGTCGCAGCGGGCATCGCGCTGGTCCGGGCGCCGGCACCGGTCGATTCCGCCGCGCCGAACAACTCCACGCCATCCGCGTCGCATGACCGAAGGCTGCTGCGGGCCTACACCGCCGCAAGCCGCAACGCGCCGCGGCCGGCCAGGAGCATCGCCATGCACGCCCTGCGCGAGGCTGACCGCCACCTCATTGGCCTGTAGGCCGACCCCGTCGACTGTCGACCAACATCGAAGCCGGCTCCCACGGGGGAAGGAGCCGGCGTTCACATCAGGACACCACATCGAAGGGCGTGTGCGCCACACCTCGCTGGTGACACCCAGCGGGACGCTCCCTTTGCTACATCTCGGCGGCCGCCTTACCCTGGCTCTCAACAGGGGATTAGCACGCTTGTCCAACCCAACTGGCGATCTTGTTGACTTGGGATCGACGTTCGGTCATGGGCCGAAAGGGAACGACTGTGGCACGTCCAGGGGTTCGGGTAAGCCACGGCGCGCAGGGCGGCGGCCGACATCGCGCGTGGCGTCGACGCTGGGTGCCGCGGCAGAGCCGCTACCGAGCGCACCACCCCGCCGATCGGGAGGGCCGACGAGATCGCGCCGCGCCAACCGGACGTCACGCGACACGATCTCCCGATCAGCGTCTTCGTAGAAGTGCGTTCGATCCGAGCTGAGGGGGTCGCTGACGCGGCGGACTTATAGATGTCGCCAGTGCGCGCCGTTGCTCGCCACGGCCTGGCCTTGTTCCCCCGCCGATGTGCGCCCATACCGGTGTGCCGGGCGGGTGGCGGTCGGCCTCGCCCGGCTGCTCGGACGTGCGTGCTCGTTCGTTGCCGGTCATCCTCGATCACCGGTGCCACGAACGTACGGCCGGACCAGGTGACCGCGGTCCGCAGCCGCCGGCTCCGGTGCCGCCCACGGCCGGTACTGCTCGCACAGCCGGGCACCTGCTTCCCGGCCCGGGCACGGCGCCGGCCGGCCGCAGTCCGCGCAGCAGCCGGTCGCATCGCCGTGATGGGCGTCCATTAGCCGCTGGCCTTCGGCGTAGCGTTCCTCGGCGAGGGCGCGCATCTGCGAGCGGTACAGGGCCATCACGTCACCCGCCACCGTGGCGCTGCGCCAGCGCGCCCACATCGTCTCGGCCGGCACGTCCACCGGATCCACCAGGCCGGCGGCGAAGCACGTCAGCCACGCCGCACCGACCGGCTCTTCCGCGTTTCCGCAGGGCTGTGCGGAGCCCGGCGACGGCAAGGCTGCGGGCCGGGCACGGGTCGAGCTCAGCCGGGCGGCACCGGTGACACAGCCCGCCCGGGCCCGGGGCGTGGTCATCGAACAGGCACCGGGCCAGGCGCCACATCAGCGGCCGGCGACACCCGGCCGGCGACGCGGCCAGGTCGAACACGCCATCGACACCCACAGGTGTCAGTGTTGGCGCAGGCGGTGACCGGCAGCAGGTTTGGCGTAGTAGCCTCCGTGTAGCCTCGCCGCCGCCAGGATGGCCTCGATGACCGGCACCGACCTGATCGCCCACCCGCTCGCGGCCGTGCGGCTGCAGCAGGGCTGGACGCTGGCCGACGTCGCCGCGCTCGTGCAGCGCCGTTCCGGGCTTAACATGGCCGTACGCAGGGAAAAGGTGTGGCGCTGGGAACGCGGCGTGACCCCCGAGCTGCCCGCTCAGTACGCCCTCGCCGACGAACTCGGCGTAGCCCACGCCGACGTGGAGGCGCACCCGTGGCCGGGCTGGCTGCTGCTGGTCGATCGGGCCGAGCCGGTCGACGGGCTGTGGACGCCGCAGGCCGCCCAGGACGTTCTCACCCGGGTCGTAGAGTCGGCGCTGATGGACCGTCGCGGCTTTCTGATCCTGTCCGGCACGGCCGCAACCGGCCTGGCGCTGACCTGGAGCACCACCGACGCGGGGCAGTTGCCCGACGTCGCCGCCGGCCGGGTCACCGGCGAGGCCGTCGACCACCTGCATGCCCGGGTGGAGGAGCTGTGGCGCCTCGACGACGTTCTCGGCGGCGGCGCGTGCTTCGATGCCGGCGTGGCCGACCTGCGGCTGGTGGCCACCCTGATCCGGCACGGCCGCTACAGCTCGGCCGTAGCTGCCCGGCTGTACTCCCTCGCCGCGGCGTTGGCCCGGTTCTCCGGGTGGGCGGCTTTTGACAGCGGAATGGAGGCGGCGGCGCAACGGTTCTGGCACGCCGGGCTGCGCGCCGCGGCCGCGGCCGGCGACGCAGACCAGGGCGTGTACGTGCTGAGCAACCTCGCGTTGCAGGCCGCCTACGCCGGCGACGGCGCAACCACCGTGGCGCTGCTCGACGTCGCCCGCCGCAAGGTCGACCCGTCCGCCCGCACCGTCCTGGCGATGCTGGACTGCTGGGCGGCCCGCGGCCACGCCGCCGCCGGCAACGCCAAGGCCACCGCCGCAGTGCTCAACCAGGCCGACGACCTGTTCGACGGCCGGGTACCCGGTGACGATCCGGGCTGGGTGTATTGGATGCCGCAGCCCAGCTTGACCGCCGAGGCCGGCACCGCGCTGCTCGACATTGGCGACCTGCAGGCCGCCGAACGGTCCCTCACTGCCGGACTGTCCACCCTGGACGGTGACTCCGCCCGCGACCGCAACCTGTACCTGGTCCGCCTGGCCGAGGTACAACTCCGCGGCGGGCGCCTCGACGAGGCCGCCGCCAACGCTCGCCAAGCCATCGACGCCGCCGCCGACATCGACTCCGCCCGCGTCCGGGCCCGGGTGGCGCACCTGCTCGACGAGCTACCCGGCGGTGAGCCGGTCACCATCCAACTGCGCGAGTACCAACGCACCGTCGGCTGAAGGCGCTGGCCCGTGCCGAGGCGGCCCGGGAGGCGTGGCTCGCCGCGGCCGCCGAACGGATCCTGGGCGTCTGGCTGGCCTGCTGACACTCCTGGAAGGACACGGCCCGTGGCAAACGCTCAGCCCGACCTCGACCCAGAGCCGCTTCGCACCCCGGATGGCCCCGCTCGTACAGCGGCACGTGACCGCCGAGGGGGGTGGCCGAGGACGTCGACGCCCTGACCCGAGCCGACGACCATCGGCAGGTCGCGCACGGCTACCTGATCGCGTGCGTGCAGCGTCACCCCGCGGCGTGCCGGCTCAACCAGCCGGCTGTCCCGGTCGGCAGCACCCACCTACTCGCGGGCGCTGCGCGTGTTGCGCCCACGCACTGCTCGTAGCCGTGCGTCATCGTTGCGGTACGACTGCGCAGCCACGGGTTCGCTCGGTGCGTTGTCGTGGGCGTGAATCGTGCGTGGGCTCACCCCGAACCGGATCGCCAGCGTGGTCGAGGAAACCCACTTCTTGGAGTGCAGCAGCTGCACGATGGCGATGTGGCGCGCGTAGCGCTGGTTGGCCACAGACCTCCCATCCGACCGATTGTCACCGCGCTCATGGTCGAGGGCGTCCTGATCGCGGAAAGCATCCGCGAGGGCACGAGTGTGGACGGCCTCGATCTGGTTGTCCGCACGCTCTCCCGCCGACGTGTGGGTGACCCGACGGCAGGCCAGCCCGACACTTGGACGATCATCGAGTTCACATCCGACGCCGACCCGGAGAAGCTGGGGGAGCAGTTCGCCCAGGTAATCGACCGCAGCACTGTGCACCTACATCGCCGCTCCGCCACCGTTGGCCGCGCGAGCGCAGGGCCAGGAGCCGCCCACGTGGAGTCACCGCGATGTACAGGTCATGCTCGGGTTGCAGGAGGCGGTCAACAGGCTGGCCGACGGGCATCGCAAACTGCGCGGTCGCGCTCGTCTCGTGAGGTTTCGGAATCGTTCGTGGTGGTGACGCACCCGTTTCATCCGCTGGTTGGGCAGCGGTTGCGGGTGTTGTTCGAGCGGCGGCTGGCTGGTGGGTTGGCGTTCAGTTGCGAGGGTGGGCCGCTGGGCTCGTTGATGCTGCCGTTGGAGTGGACTGACCGTGGGCCGGCGGCCGTGTCGGCGCCGCTGAGCTACGAGGTTCTGGTCGAGCTTGCCGTGGTCGTCGCGGCGGTCAAGACGCGCCGCGCCGGGTGATGTCGTTGAGTTCGAGGGTTGGAGATGAGAATGTCTTGTGTGATGGTCGCACACAAGAAAGATCGTGGTTTGGGTGGGTTGACGACCCGGGCGTTGCGGGCGCGACGCGCCCGCCTGTCGCGTGGGGTGCCGGACCCGGGCGGGTTCGTGGCTGGCTCGCTGGTCGAGCAGCACCGCAAGTGCGGGAAGGAGGGCTGCCGGTGCGCCCGGGGAGAGTTGCACGGGCCGTATGTGTATCTGTCGGTGGCAGGTCGTCTGGTCTACGTGCCGGCAGGCCTGGCCGAGGTCGTCCGCGACCGGTTGGAGGTCTCCGCGCGGCTGCAGGCGGTGCTGGAGGAGATTTCCGCGATCAACCTGGAGTTGTTGTCCCGCAAGGAATTGGACTAGTCAGTGGTCATTGCCTGCGCACCCGGGACACCGTCGAGGCCGGTGGCCGAGGAGGCCGCGGTGGAGATGACCGCGGTGTTGGCCAACATGGTCGAGGCTGCGTTGGCCGGCGGCCTGCTGGCGGTGTCCGAGTCGCAGGAGGTCAGTGGTGATGATGCGTGGGGAACAGAAGGTGACGGCGTCGCACCGGCAACGTGTAGCGATCGTCTACATTCGACAGTCAACGCTGATGCAGGTCCGGGAGCACACCGAGTCGACGGCTCGCCAGTACGGCTTGGCGCAGGAGGCGGCCAGGTTGGGCTGGCCCGCCGCCGACATCGAGGTCATCGACGCCGACCTGGGACTGTCTGGACGCAGCGTCACCCACCGGGACGGGTTCAAACACCTGGTCGCCCGGGTGTGTCTGGGCGAGGTCGGAGCGGTGTTCGGTCTGGAGGTCTCCCGGCTGGCGCGGTCCAACGCCGACCTGTCCCGGCTGCTGGAGTTGGCCCGCCTGACCGACACGCTGGTCATCGACGCCGACGGTGTGTATGACCTGGCTGACATCAACGACCGCCTGCTGCTGGGGCTTAAGAGCCAAATGTCCGAAGCTGAGATCCACCTGTTGACCAGTCGGCTCAACGAGTCGAAACGGGCGGCGGCCCGCCGCGGCGACCTGCGGGTGCCGCTGCCGGTCGGCTATGTCTACGACGACGAGAACATGGTGGTCATCGACCCGGACGCCGCGGTCGCCGCCGCGGTCGCCGACGTATTCGCCGCGTTCACCGCGACCGGGTCGGCCTACGGGGTGGCCGGCGCGTTCGCCGGGCGTCGTTTCCCCCGCCGCGCCTACGGCGGGGTGTGGGCCGGGCAGATCCGCTGGGGCAGGCTGACCCATGCCCGTGCCGCGGGCATCCTGTCCAACCCGGTCTATGCCGGGGCGTACGTGTTCGGCCGCCGCCGCACCCGCCAGGTGGTGCACCCGGACGGGTCGGTGCACTCGTCGACCACCGAGCTGCCGCGGGAGCAGTGGCAGGTTCTCCTCCACGACCACCACGAGGCATATGTGAGCTGGGAGCAGTTCCTGGCCATCGAGGCGAAGCTGGCCGCCAACCGCACCAACGCCGGCGCCCGCCCACCCCGGGAAGGCACAGCCTTGTGTCAGGGCATCGTGTACTGCGGCGCCTGCAGCCGATCGATGCAGGTCCGCTACCAGAACCACGATCCGCGCTATGAGTGTTCCCACTCCCGCGCCGATCACGTCGCCACCCCGCGCTGCGGTTCAGTTCGCGCCGATACGATCGACGAGATCGTCACGCAGGCACTGCTGGCCGCGGTGCACCCCAACCAGATCACGCTGGCGCTGGCCGCCGCCGACGAGGTCACGGCGCGCCGTCAGCGTTCGGTACGCGGCGCGGAACTGGCCGTCGAACGTGCCCGCTACCAGGCCGACCGCGCTGAACGCGCCTTCCACGCCTGCGAACCAGAAAACCGCCTCGTGGCCCGCAGCCTCGAGGCCCGATGGGAGGCAAGACTCGCCGAACTGGCCGAGGCCCACGCCGCGTTGGCTACTCAGGTCGGCAGCCGACCATGCCTCCCCAGTCCCGAACAGTTGGCCGCCACCGTCGCTGACCTGCCGGCCCTGTGGTCCGCGCCGACCACCACAGACAAGGACCGCAAACGTCTACTACGCACCCTGCTCGGCGACGTCACCCTCACCCCGCCCATCGAGGACACCGCTCACATCGACGTCGGCCTACGCTGGAAATCCGGTGCCACACAACAGATGCAGGTCACCAGACGCAAGAGCGCCGTCCAGCTACGCAACACCG
>WNGB01001219.1_pt1 | contig 43167 bp, 44 predicted proteins | sample 5400681 | NCBI WGS metagenome assembly WNGB01 (sample SAMN13153367, study PRJNA577476) | soil metagenome | isolation source: 115 cm soil or saprolite under grassland replicate 2 | place: USA:California | collected 2016-06-15 | reverse complement strand
GTTGAGCGGCTGCTCCATGAACCCGTCGGCTCCCGGCCGCACCGAGTCGAGCCGGTTCTGGGCCGGTCGGTTCAGCCGCACCGTCGTGCCGAGGATGCCGCCGGGAACCTCCAGCGCGCCCACGAGCGCGGCCATGACGGTTCGCGCCCAGCAGCACTCGTAGCCGCCCCAGCCGTTGGTCACGGTCTTGCCGAGCAGCACCGCCACGGGGCGCAGCGGGTACGTCTGGCCCTCGATGTCCACCGTGGCGCCGACGGTGGCGTGGGCCAGGTACTCGCCGGCGAGCCGGCGGATCGTGTCGGCCGGCACGTCCGCGATCTCGGACGCCCACTCGGGTGTGAAGGGCTGCACGTGCTCGAGCAGGTGAGCGAACGCGGGGCGGACCCGGTCGGCCACCGTGCGGGTCGAGCGGCTTGCGCGTCTCGGGATCGCGCAGGTAGTAGCCGCCCGGGCCGACGAGATAGGGCGAGCTGGTCATCCGCGAGAGGAACGGGACGTCACAGACCGCGAGCCAGTTGTGCTCGAGCAGGATCGTGTGCAGCAAGGCGAAGAGCACGGCGGCGTCGGTCTTCGGCCGTACCGGTACCCACTCGGCGGCGCCCGCGCCGGTCACCGACAGGTGGGGCTCGAGCTGCACCCACGTGATGCCCCGGGCCCGGGCCTCGGCGTGGCGGTGAACGCCGGTGACGCCGCCGGAGGCGTCGCCGTTGTAACCGAAGGACAGCACGAAATCGCATCGCGGGGTGTCCGCGGCGACGGTGAAGGCGCGGTGCCAGAACTCGCCGTAGAGATGCTCGGAGTGGTAGCACTTCACGCCCTGACCGCTGCCGATCCCCTGATCCACGGCTCCCCAGGCGGCGAGGAACGCCGCGAAGGTCCCGAGGTAGGCGGGCGCGATGCCGCCGGAGCCGAACGTGGCCGCCAGCCGCGGATATCCCGACTCGTCGGTGAGCCCCTTGGCCCGGATGGCCATGAGCCGATCCGCGAGCACGTCGAGCGCCTCGTCCCACGACACGGGCGTCCAGCCCGGATCTTCGTGCCGGCCCTTGCGGGGGTTGGTCCGCCGCATCGGGCTCTTGACACGTGCGGGGTTGTAGAGCTTCTGGATCAGGCCGTAGGCTCGGACACAGACCTTGCCGCACGCCGGATGTACGTGGGCGAGATCAGCGTTGGGCTCGACGCCGACGGCCACGCCGTCCTCGACGAGCACCTTCAGCAGATCGGGACCCGCGACACACTGGTAGCAGTACACGGGGACTTTCTCGACGGTGCCCAGGGTCGGCATCTCAGTGCGCGGCCGCGGCTTTGGCGACGAGCTTCTTGTGCTCGAGCGCCTCGAAGAACGCGTCGATCCGGTTCTTGATCTGGGCCTCGGCGTAGTAGCGCGGGTCTTCGAGGTCGGACTCCACGAGCAAGGTGGAGACGCCGAGCTCGCGGGTGAAGTAGTCGCGCATGTCGCCCTGGCCGGCCGAGAACAGACGACAGGACTTGATCGAGTGGATGACGAGCGCGTCGGCCTGCCACTCCTCGACGTAGCGCCGGATCTGCTGATAGCGGTCGACGATGGAGCGGTTGGTGAGGTTCTCGCGGAGCATCTGCTCGGCGATCGACTCGAGTGGCCGCTTCGGATCGTGACGGAAGCCCCACTCCCAGATGCCGCCGACGGTGGAGTACGTCGACTGCACGGCGACGGCGCCCCACTTGGTGAAGAGGTTGCGGAAGTTCTTGTAGTACGGATACGGCGGCGGGCCCTCGATCACGGTGCGGAAGCGCTCCTGGGAGAGCGGCCCCACCCCCTGCGCCACGAGTCCCTCGAACTCGACCACTGCGTCGTCGAAGAACTCGGCGGCGCCGGGCGTGCCGCGGAGCACGTTGATGGGGCCCATCATGTTGATGGAATCGAAGTACGCGTCGAAGGGGGCGGGATGGTGCTTGGTCAGATGCTTGCACCGCGCGTAGCCTTCCTCGGCCCGCGCGGCGTGGGCCAGGATCTCGCGCAGCTCGTCGATGTCGAACTTCCGGCCGGTGACCGACTCGCACAGCGCGATCAGCTCGCGGAGCTGCGCGACGACGTACTGCACGTCGGCCCCGCTGGGCTCCGGCGTGCGGGCGAACGGCACGTCCAGCATGAAGAGCTTCGAGCCGGAGATGTCGGCGAGGTGCTCGAACCACTTCACGTACACGTTGCAGCCGACGTAGTTGCAGACCGTGATCGTGGGGAAGGGGATGGGCGTACCCGGCCCCATGCCGCCGTCGAGGAAGAGCCCGATGTCGGCCTTCACGTAGGCGCAGTTGTCGCTGGAGTAGCCGGCCTGCTCGGCCTTGAGGATGAGGGGCAGCGACTTGTGGCGGATGGCGTTCTGGAGCGCCGTCACCTCGGGAAACATGGGCAGCACGTGGCACGCGCGCAGGAGCTCGACGCAGTTGCCGGAGATCATCAGGGCGCCCGTGGGCACGCCCTCCACCTCCGCGCGTCCGAGCTCGCCCATCCACGCCGCCATGAGCCGGCGCGACTGCTCGTGCACCCTCCCCTGGTACGCCCGTTCCGTCACCGCTGTCGCCATGACCTACCTCGCGCTATTCGAACAACATGGATTCGACGAAGGTCTCGATCTCGTTGCGCGTGCGCTCGAACGTCCACATCTTTTCCTCGAACTCGACCAGCATGTGCGGGATGCCTGCGCGCTCGAGCCCCTGCTTCATGAGCACGTAGTCGAAGAGCGCGGGCTCGCAGAACTTCGCGGGGGCGAAGATGACGGCATCGGCCCCGGCCCGGCGGACCTTCTCGACGAGGCCGTCGGCGCGGTGCTGCCGTCCCTCGTGCCGCGTGGAGGACGGGACCGCGCGGTCGACGTAGGCGGCGCCCAGGCGCGCGAAGGGGTCGCCGTCGCCGGGGACGTCGTCGACGAACCAGCGCCAGCCGAGCAGGAGATCGTCCTCGACGACGTAGCAGCCGGCCTCCTCGAGCACCTCGAGCAGGCCGAGGGGCGGCTGCTCGCAGAAGAGGCCCTCGAGGACCACGCGCATTCGGTCCTGGCGGCGCCCGCCCCGGGCGGGCAGCGCGGCCAGCAGGGCGTCGAGCCGGACGATCGTCTCTTCCGGCGGCGCCAAGGCGGCCGCGCGGAGAACGAGGTACAGCTCTGTGGTGGAGAGCTTCTCGGGCTCGGCGATGCGGAAGGCGTAGAGGGCACGCAGCCGCGCGCGCAGCCCGTTGTACGTCTCGATCGACTTCGCCAGCGCCGTCTCCGTCACCGCCAGGCCGAATTGGTCTTCGATCGCCGCGGCCAGTCGACGGAGCTCGCTGGCCGTGTAGGCCGCGACGGCGGACGACGTGGAGTTCTGGGGCAGATGCAGGTACTCGACGAAGGCCTCCGGGAAGTTGCGCTTGTAGATCGAGCCGAGGTTCCGGGCCACGTCGCAGATGTTGGAGAACACGAAGCCGTCGACCCCGGCCACGAGGCCCTGGAACCCCAGCTCGAGCGTCGACTTGGCGATGGAGCAGACGAAGGACTGGAACCGCGCGTCCGCGTGCGTGAGCTCCACGGACGTGCCGCCGCCCAGCAGGGCCAGCGGCAACATCCCGGCCGCGTGGATGATCTCGGCGGGCGCCCAGACGGGGTACGACGCGACCGCGCGGCCGCCGGGGTGGGCCAGCTTCCACGCGTCCGCCACCGCGCCCAGCGGTCGCGCCACGAGGTCTCGACATTCCGTGACGATGGTGTCAATCGCCATGCTCGTCTCCGAGTGACTCTGCGGGCGCCGTCCCGATGTCGGAGCGCTCCAGGAAGCCGTAGAGAAAGAGCGCCCCGACCTGGCAGGCGAGGGCATGCACGTCCTGGCTCGACTGGATGAACGGGCGCCGGCCGATGCCGTTGAGCATCCCCAGAAGGAGGTTCGTCGCCGAGAGCAGCTCATCGCCCGGACGGTCGTGTGGATCGAGCCGCCGCAGAGTGACCAAGCCGCGCTGCACGTACCCCTGGCGCTTGGCCGCGATCTCCGCGCGCTTCGGCTCGCCGAGCAGCTCGTAGTCGCGGTTGATGATCCTGAGCTCGTCGGGGTGGTGGAAGGCGAAGTCGAGATGGGTGCGGATCAGCGCGAGGAGCCTGCCCTCGGGGGTGCGCACCGCCGCCAGCGCCTCGTCGAGTCGCGCGAGCAGCATGTCGAGCGCGCGATCGAGCACGAGGAAGAGCAGCTCGTCCTTGCCGCCGACGTAATGATAGAGGCCGGCGAGCGACAGCCCCGCCGCGCGGGCGATCTCGCGCGTGGACGCCTGGTGGAAGCCCCGCCGCGCGAACATCCCGGCCGCCACCGTCAGGATCTGCGGGTACCGCGTCTCGATCATCACACCGGACCTCCGACCGAACGCTCGTTCCGTCGAGCGCACGGTACGTCGTTCGGGCGGGTGGGTGGAATCCGGCGACCGCATCATTTTCATGAGGCGTTTGACCAGGCGGGCGCCGATCAGGAGATCCGGGCGGCGAGATCGCTCACCAGGATGCACTCGTGCTCGCACCCCAGCGGGGCGTTGGCGCAGACGTCGCCTCCCCGGAGCGCGCAGCGGCCGTCGACGATATCGACGATGGCCTCCCGTTTTGGGCAAAAGGCGACGGACCGCAGGCTCTCGCGCAGGGCGATGGCGACGAAGACGAGCGCGACGAGCACGGCGGTGATGACAAAGATGATCATGGTGATGGCTCCTCGATCGCCGGACGGCGTCAGGCCGCCAGCGCCCGGCGCTCGACACTCTCGACGACGCCGATCCGTACCTTGCCCTCGCGCGCGAGCATGGCGACGAGCGAGACGACGGCGTCCTCCGAGAGCGCCATGCGGCGGCCGATCTCCGCGGGCGTCATGGATCCCCGCGCGGCGAGACTGGCGAGCAGTTCGTCGTCGATCTCGTCCCAGAACTCGCTCATCGTCCCGGCCCTCCGATGAAGCCCCGGTGCAGGGCGAATGCCACGGCCGCCACGCGGCGATTGAGCCGAGTGACCTACCGCGATGATGCGTTCGGTGGGCGACCGCGATGCTCGCCGGGACGAGGCCGCCCCAGTGGGGTGCCGGCGCCCGCGGCGGCGCGCGTGTCCGGGCGAGCAACTGCAGGCGTAACGCGTCGTTCGCCTGCGGCGCGCATCTTGCTTTATCGGCGCGCGTGACGCTGGCGTCGATCCCGCTCGAGACCGCACCAGGCGAGCGCCTGCTCCCGCTCTACCCGCGTCGGGAGATCCGGCGGCGGGTGCCTCAAGGGCGCCTTCGTCTTCGTCGCGGATCTCGTCCGCGCCCTCGCGCTCCCCGTCACGATCGACTTCGTCGGCCTGTCGAGCTACGGCGGCGGCATGGAATCGAGGGGTCCCGTCGAGCTGACGAGGGCACTGTCCGTGCCCATCGAAGACCGGGACGTCCTCGTCATCGAGGATCTGCTCGATACGGGCGAGACACTGGCGGCGCTCCTCAGCGACTTGTGCCGGCGCGGGACGTGCGCGCCGACTACGTTGGATTCACGGATGTCCGCGGATTCGTCGCGGGGTACGGCATCGATTACGCCGAGCGATACCGGGCGCTGTCCGATCTCGTGACCGGCGAGCACCCGTGGAGCGGGAGGCCCTCATGAATCCCTGGATCGTCGTCGTCGGGATCGTGCTCATCGCCGTCGTCTACGTGGCGCTGCCGGTCGGTCTCGCCATGTCCGCCCGCTACCGGCGCTGGAAGATCGTCGGCTGTCCGACCGCCTATCGCCCGACGGCGATCCTCGTCGGGCGTGCGGGCCTAGCCGAGGCGCTGGGCCTCCGGTCCTTGCGGCGGATCCGGGGCTGTTCCCTCTGGCCCGAGCGCTACGGCTGCGACCGCCGATGCCTCGCCCTCTCCGACGACGACATCCACGACGCCCCCTCGGTGTCGATTCCGACGCGGGTCGACGCGAACCCCCCGTACGAGCGTCGGCGTGGCCACATGAGGTGAGGGAGGAGCGGCCACGGTCGCCTCCGCCTATGCCGGCACGGTCAAGGACTACGAGGGCGACGGTGCGCTTCTCTATTTCGCGGCGGTGAAGAACGCGGTCAGGCCGCGCTGATTCGGCGGAGGCTCGCCGAAGGTCGGTGTGACGTCGCGTGCGGAGATGGACCCGGGATCGCCGCCCGCATGAGCGCACTCATCGGTCCCAGCGTGAACATCGCTGCCCGCCTGCTCAAGCAGGCACCGCCGGGGGAATCATCGCCAGTGGCGAGATCGTCGCGGCGTTGCGCAACGTTCCGCGCTTGGCCGAGGAGTTCCAGCCGCTCGACCTGGGCGAAAGTTCAGAGGAGACGGTGGCGCGAGGCGTAGGCGACCGCTTCGAGACGGCTGTGGACGTCGAGCTTGGCGAAGAGGTTCTGGATGTGGTTGCGGATCGTGGCGGGGCTCACGTGCAGGCGCTCTGCCGCCGTCCTGGTGTTGAGACCGATCGCGAGCAAACGGAGCACCTCGAGCTCCCGGCGGCTTAGCACACTGCCGGGGTCGACGCCGGCCTCCCGCTCCGCCCTCGCCGTCTGGCGCTCCTGGACCAGGGCCAGCAGCGCCTTCGTCGCCGTCACGTCACGGAACAGGTGTACGGTCAGGCTCCCGCCGGTTTCACCGTTCGTGGGCGCTACGAGGATGCTGACGTTGAGCCAGACAGGCTGGCCCGCCTTCGTCCGCGTCTTCATGTCGAAGCTCTGGATCGCTTCGCCCATCTCGATGAGCGTCATGACGTGACAGCCCTGGTGGCAGAGACGGTTCCCGTCATCGTCGTGACCGACGAAGACATCGCAGCAGGGACGGCCGATGACGTCGCGCCCCGCGTAGCCGAGCACCTTCTCCGCCGCGCGGTTCCAGAGGAGGATGCGCCCGTCGGGCCCGACCGCGCAGACACCGTCGCCGGCGTGGCTGAGCGCGTGCTCCAGAGAGCCGAGCCCCGTGTCGGGGGCGAACAGGCGGCGTCTGACGTTCGGAGCGATCTCGGTCATCGTTTCCTCCGCGGTGTGATCATGGGCGCGGTCACCACACCCGGAATCCTGGTGTCGTCAAGGCCGCGCGTTCTCGCCCATCACGGCCTCTGGTTCGCAAGTTCACGCTCTTGTCGGAAGCAAGGGGACTGCCAAAGCCCCGACATGTCGAAGTGCACGATTACCCGGGACGTTTCGTCGGGTCACGGACGGGATTGAAGGCGCTGGATGGGGCACGGAGCGAACGGTGGGGTGCATTCGCCCCAGGCCGTTCAGCCGATGGCACTACTCGCTGCGCGTAGCCAACGGGATTCGCTGGCTCCCGCCGCTCGTCCTCCTCGTCCCTGCTCCTCGAACAGACGAAGCGCTAGGGTCTGGCGCTGGCGCGCCCCTGGCCGCCCGGCGGCGGGCGCGGTCACCACACCCGCATCCCCGGCGACGAGAGCGGCGTCGTCGTGGCGAGCCTGAACAGCGTGGGCGCGTAGGCCACGACGATCAGCGCCACCGTGAGGGCGATCCAGGGGCGCCAGCGGTCGAGAAAGGCCGGCGCGTACTCGGGCCCGGATATCGCCTCGGCGAACGCGGGCACTGCCGGTGCCGGCGCCCGCCCCACCGTCGCCGTGAGGACCAGGTTCAGGAAATAGAGCATCGAAGAGATGAACAGGAGCGCCCCGCCGATGCCGACGAGTGGCAGGAGCACTTTCCAGTCGGGCTGCAGATAGGCGGCATGACCGATCGCGCTCCGCCGCGGCATGCCCCGGAGCCCGAGCTCGTGGAGGGTCGGGGAGAAGATCGCCATGCCGACGAACCAGAGCCACACCTGCGCGAGCGCCACACGCCGGCTCCACAGCGCACGGCCGACCAGGGATGGCACCAGCCAGTAGGTGATGCCCATGAACGTGAGCGTCACCGCCGTGCCGACCGTGAGGTGGAGATGCCCGACGATGTACGCGGTGTTGTGGACGACGAGGTTCATGTTGAACGAGGCGTTGATGAGGCCTCCGATCCCGCCGCCGGCGAAGAGGATCATCGCCAGCACCTGCGCGGCGACCGAGGGGTCGCCCCACGGGAGCTTCCCGAACCAGGCGATCCAGCCCTTGCCGCCCCGCGCGCGCCCCGCGCTCTCGAGCGACGCCACCACGGTGAAGAACGTGAGCAGGCTTGGAAAGAACACGGCGAACGTCAGGAACGCGTGCACCATCTTCCAGCCCTGATGGATGCCCGGGTCGGTGTACTGATGGTGGAAGCCGAGCGGTGTGGAGAGGACCAGGAACAGGACGAACGACGTCCGGGCGAGCGGATCGCTGAAGAGGCGCCCCCCGGCCTGCCGGGGAACGAGCGTTTCCCAGGAAATGTAGGCGGGCAGCAGCCAGAAGTACACGATCGGATGCCCGGTGAACCAGAACAGCGTGCGCGCGAGCAGCGGGTCCGTCCCCGCCGTGAGCCCGAGCGACCACGGGATCACGAGGAACAGCATCTCCGCCGCGATGCCCCCCGAGGCGATCGTCCACATGACGAACGTCACGAGCGACATGAACGCGGCGAGCGGCGTCCGCCCCTCGGGGTTCTGCGCCCGCCAGGCACGCCACGTGAGCGCGAGGTTGAGCGTGACGAGCCAGGTGCTGACGACCACCAGGGTGAGGCCGAGGTAGAAGGCCCAGTGCGCCTTCAAGGGAGGGTAGAACGTGAAGAGCACGGTCGCGGCGTTCGCGGCGAGCGGGATCGCCGCGAGCACCAGGCCCGCCACCATCAGCCAGAACGTCCCCCAGGCCAGGCGGATGCTCGCGAGCGGCCGGCCGAGGGAGCGGGCAGCGAGGAACGGCAAGAGCCCGCAGATGAAGAACGTGGTCCACACCAGCACGTTCAGGACGCCATGATAGGTGAGGCTGTGGTAGTGGGACCGGAGCACCGGGCCGAGCTTCGGATAGATCTCCAGGCCGGCGTACTCCAGCGCCTGGAACAGTCCGGTGGTCACGCCGCCGAACAGAGCCACGAGGGCCACGAAGACGTAGGCGGCGACGAGCCGCTCCTCGGAGCGGTTCATCGCTTGCGCTCCTCGACGATGATCGTGCCGGCCATGGTGTGGTGGGCGATGCCGCAGTATTCGTGGCAGATGATCGGGTACTCGCCCGGCGTGTCGAAGCGCGCCTGGGCGTGAGCGATCTGCCCGGGCAGCAGCATCACGTTGATGTTGTGCTTGGGCACGAGCAGGCCGTGGATCACGTCCTTGCTCGTCGCCCAGAAGTGCACCGTCGATCCGGCGGGCACCCGGATCTCCCTCGGCGTGAACGCCCAGATCTGCGCGGTCAGCCGCACCTCGTACTGGCCCGGCGCAATCTCCACGACGCCGGGCTCCTTGAAGAGCGGGTGCTCGGCAACCCGCTGGGGATCGACGCGGCCCTGGTCGCCGGGGAGATGAATGCCGGCGCCGAACGCGGTCACCCCGAGGGCGACCAGCATGCCCACCGGGATGGCGAAACTGGGAAGGATCCAGGCGAGCTCCCACAGATAGACGGTCGTGGAACGCCGCTCCAGCCCTCGCTCCATGGCTCAGCTCCGCCAGATCCGGAGGTAGGCGTTGATCCAGAAGACGGTGAGGATCGCCAGGTACACCAGGATGAACAGCAGCGTGCCCTTGGGGTTCTCGTGCTGGCCACCTGGCTCGTGTTCGTCCATGGATCCTCCCCTCGCGTGCTCAGCGCGACGGCTGTCATGATGGTGGCTCCCTCCGGCCGGGGTCACTCCTCGTATTGCCAGCGGTGGCGATCGCGCTCCCTCAGAATGTCCTGCGACGTCCACACCTCGGCGTCGGGCTCCTGGGCGACGCCCAGCGCGCGTCCGAGGTCGTCGACGATGTCCTGGTCGGGTGTGGCCGTGCTGCCGCCGACCGCCTCGTCGCCGGAATCCCAGGCGCGCATCCAGTCCCCGTCGAGGGGCGTGCAATGGAACATCATCTCCAGCACGTCGGCGGTGTCCGCGGGCGGAACTCCGTACGAGCGCGGATGAACGACGTGAGGCAGCGTCAGCATCAGTCGTGTTCCATGCTTTCGAGCCGCGCGTTTCGTGAGCTGTTTCATGACCGCCTCCTTGTCGGAACGTGTCAGCAAGGAGATTGCCAAGCCAGGACCGTCGTGAATCCGGCCCATTAGAGGCGTCTGACGGCACCGGCTGCAGGCGACAGATCCCCACGAGGGGCGCCCGCGCCCCGCACCCATCGCCACGCGGCGGCCGTGAGTGGAAGCGCGGCCGCCACGAGCGCGCCCACCGCCGCTACCGCCCAGTCATCGACGTGGAGCGGCGCGAGCCCGAGCACGCGCGCGGCCGGCGGCAGCTGGATCAGCAGGGCGGAGACGAAGACCGTTGCCGCGGGCACCACGGCGCCCGCGATCGTGCGCAGGCGGCCGAGCGTCAGCGTGACGAGCGCGCTCGCGAGCGTGAGCACGGCCAGCGCCACCGCCCGACCATGGTCCACGTCGCCGCTCTCCCGTACGCTCCGCACGTAGGTCGAGACGACAAGCACGGTGAGCAGCGTGCCGACCGCCGCGATCACGGCCCAGTCCGAGCGCGAGAAGAGGCGGTGCCGACGGCGCGGGAGGCCACGGGGGATCTCGATTCCGTCCGGTCGTGCCTGGAAGGCCAGCAGGGCGGTAGGATGGATGATCAGCTCCAGCCAGACGATGTGCGCCGGCAGGAACAGCAGCGGATAGCCGGCGAGCGGAACGACGGCCGCGCCGATGACCAGGGGGATGTGGATCATCAGCAGGTACGTGAAGCTCAGCCGGAGGTTCTCGAAGAGCTGGCGGCCCTCTCCGATGGCTCCGACGATCGTCCGGAAGTTGTCGTCGAGGAGCACGATCGCCGCGACCTCGCGCGCGCTCCGCGTGGCGCGCTCGCCCATCGCGATCCCGACGTCCGCCGTCTGGAGCGCGGGCACGTCGTTGACCCCGTCACCGGTCACCGCCACCACTTCACCCCCCTCCTGCAGCGCGCGGACGAGGCTGAGCTTCTGCGCCGGTGTTGCTCGCGCGATGACGTCGACTCCGAGAAGTGCGTACCCTAGGCCGTCCAGCTCGTCGCCGTTGATCACCGTCGGCGCCGCTCCGCCGAGGCCGATCTCTCGAGCGACGGCGGCCGCGGTGATCGCATGGTCGCCCGTGACCATGATTGTGTGGATCCCTGCCTCGCGACACGCGACGACGGCCTCCGCGACACCGTCCCTGACGGGATCGCCGAACGCGAGCAGGCCCGCCAACCGGTAGCCGGCGTCGGGCTCGGCGCCGATATCGTCGGCGCCCACCTCGACGGGACACCACGCGACGGCGAGGACCTTGCCGCCTCCGGCCGCCAGCTTCGCGACCCTCGCTTCCCACGCCTCACGCTCGGAAGGTGGGAGGAGCGTCCGCGCGATGATCAGCTCGGCGGCGCCCTTCGTGGCGGCGATCGTCCGGCCGTCGCGCTCCCGCGCCACCGCGGTCTCGCGCTTGCGGCCCTCGGTGAACGGGAACGTCCCGAGGCTGTGGTACCCGTCGACGGCGACGCCGGCGGCCGCCGCGGCGTCGACGACGACGGCGTCCAGCGGATCGCCGGCGGCCGGACGCGATGCGAGCGCGGCCAGCCGCAACAGCTCCGACCGTGTGCTCGGAGGATTCGGGACGGCCTCGAGAAGACGGAGGCGTCCCTCGGTGATCGTCCCGGTCTTGTCGGAGCAGAGACACGTCACGCGTCCGATGTTCTCGACGCAGACGGCCCGGCGAACGAGCGCCTGTCGTCGCGCGAGCCGATAGACGCCCACGCCGAGGAACACGGTGAGGACCATCGGGAACTCTTCGGGAATCGCCGCGGTGGCGAGGGTCGCCGCGCTCACGAGCGCGTCGAGCCATCCGAAGCCCTGGCGCAGGCGGACCCCGGCCACGACCACGCAGACGAGCGCTGCCGCGACGACGAGGAGGGAGACGAGACGATCGACGGCGGTCTGCAGCGGCGTGCGCGCGTGCGCGCCGGCCGTGGCCGAGCGCACGATCTCGCCATAGAGCGTCTCGGCGCCGGTGAAGACCACGCGGACCCTCGCCTCGTTCGTCAGGAGCCGTGTGCCGGCGAACACCCATGACTCACCGTCGACGAAGACCTCGTCCCGACCGTCGGCGTCGAGCCGGGCGGTCTCGACCGGCCGCTTGGGCACAGGGTAGGCCTCGCCCGTGAGCGCGGACTCGTCGGCCTGTAGCGCCTCACCGGCCACGACGATCCCGTCGGCAGGAAAGGCGACGCCGGCGTGGACGACGACGAGATCGCCGGGGACGAGGTCGAGGGCGGGGATCTCGAGGCTCTTACCGTCCCGGATCGCAAGGGCGCGCGCGGCGAGACGACTCTGGAGGCCGGCGGTCGACGCGCTGGTGCGCCGGTGGAGCACGAGATCTATGAGGACGAGGGGAGCGATGGCGGCCAGCAGGGTGAGCGACTCCGTGCGCTGGCCGACGCCCGCATAGAGGGCGCCGACGCCCGCGAGGAACCACAGCATGGGATCGCGCAGTGTCTCGCGCGCGATCGTGGACCAGGGGCGGGCCGGGGCGTCGAGGACGGCGTTCGGGCCGTAGTGTGCGCGTCGCGCGCGGACCTCCTCGGGATTGAGGCCTCCCGGCGATGATCCGGCGCCGAGCAGGCGGGCCAAGGGCAGCGCGCGCCGCATTTAGGGCGAAGGCTGGGCCAGCGCCTCCCGGATCAGCGACGTGAGGGCGGACGTGGAGAATGGCTTGGCGAGGTACGCGGTGGCGCCGGCGTCGAGCGCCGCCCGTCGGCTCGGCTCGGACGCGAAGCCCGTCACCACGATCACCGGCGGCGGCCGCTGGCGGGCACGCGCCGCCCGCACGACGTCGAGGCCGTCGCCGTCGGCAAGCCGAAGATCGGCGATGATGAGGGCGAGCGGGTCTCCATCGAGCGCGGCGAGCGCGGCCTGCCGGCTGCCGGCCGTGATCGTCCGGTACCCCTGGCGCCGCAGCAAGCGCTCGTACGTGGCCAGGAAGTCGGCCTCGTCGTCGACGACGAGCACGGCGGGGGTCATCGTCGCCTCAACGCCCCGCCGGCTCCGCCGCGGGCTCCGGGGATGCCACGAAGGCGCGGAGAAGATCGGTCTCGGTGATGATTCCGAGCAGGTGCTCGCCGTCGAGCACGGGCAACGCGCCGATCTTGTGGTCGACCATGATCCGGGCGGCCTCGCGGGCGTCGCGCTCGGGATCGATCACGATCACGCTGCGGGTCATCACACTGGCGACGGTGAGACGGGCGAGCAGGTGGTTGATCTCCCAGACCGACAAGCTCGTCGCCGGTGACGGCAGGTTCAGCCGGATGTCGCGGTCGGTCACGATGCCCTGCACCCTGCCGTCGTCGATGACGAGCAGATGACGGATCCCTTCCTTCAGCATCAGGGCGCGCGCCTCCAGCACGGGGGTCGTGCCGGGCACACTGATCACGATGTGGCTCATGAGGGTTTCCACTCGCATCACGTTCTCCCTTCCTGATCGATCGTGGCGTCCCCGTGCAGACGTCGCGCGACGAACAGCACGGCGTCGACGGCGGCCAGACGGTCCTGCACGTCGGTGTACAGCGTGAGCTCGGGACGCAACGCGGGCTCGTAGTCGAGGACGATGTCGGCGTCGATGCTCGCCAAAGGTTCGTGAACGGCGACTGCGCCGCTGTGGAGGCGCCAGCGCACCGCCCGCTCGCGCGCGGTGCAGACCTCGGCGGGGCAGACGAGCTGGATCTCGGCGAAGCGCGGGATCAGCGCGCGGGCCAGCTCGCGCCAGCGTCGCCGGTGCGCCGTAGCGTCCACGATGACGGCGACCCCGGCCTCCACGAGGAGCGTCGCCAGGCACACGAGCGCGCGGTGGACGAGATCATCGAAGATCGCTGCGAGCACGGGTCCGACGGCGTGCCGCAACGTGGCCGCGTCGAGGATGTGGACGTTCACGTTCCGCGCGGCCAGTGCCTGCGCGACGCACTGGGCGAGCGTCGTCTTGCCGCTGCCGGGCGGCCCGGTGATCCAGAGCGCCCAGCCATGCCTTGGTGTCGGCACGGCGCGCGATCCGGTGGCGAGCGTGTCGGCCAGCGCGGCGATCTTCTCGGCGCCGGCGGCCACACTGTCGCAGGTCGTGTCGATCGTGAGCTCGGGCGCCCAGGCACGCTCGTATTCGCGGTCGACACAGGGGGCGGTGGCCGTCCCTGCGCGCGCGTAGATGGCCGCGGGCGCGTTCCCCGGCGCGCGCAGGGCCTCGCGCTGCCGGCACACCGCGAGTGGGCACTCGAGCTGGACCTCGGCGAAGCGCGGGATCATGTCGCGAGCCACCTCTCGCCAGCGTCGCCGGTGCGCCGTCGCGTCCACGATGACGGGGATGCCGGCCTCCGTGAGCGTCGCGGCCATGAAGGCGAGCAGCCGATAGAGCGCCTCCCGCTCGCCGTCGTTGTAGGTGGGGAGCGGCGTCACGATCTTGCGAATGGCATCGAGCTCGAGGACCTTCACCGGCACGCCGTGTGCCCGCAACCGCTCCGCCGCCGCGCGGGCCAGCGCGGACTTGCCGCTCCCCGGCGGGCCGGTGATCCAGATCCCCCAGCTCATGGTCGTCTCGTGACCTTCATGGTGTTTCGGCGGCGCTCGGCGCCGTCTCTGCGAAGACAAGTGCAACGGAACGGCCAGATGCCGAGCGAATGAAAACACGATGTTGTGCCGCGACCGATGCGCCGGAGCGGGGACTCTAGACCCCGGTGGGGCACGGTCGCCTCTTTGCTGCGCGCTCGACATCCTCGAGGCCGCTCCGCGTCCACGCGGCAAATGCCTGTCATTACTTGGACGGCGGGCACCTCGACCGCTGTTCACGCTCGCGGCGTGGGTATGGTTGTCGTCTTGCACCTTGACGCGCATGCGCTGGATGCCATGAGAACCGCGAAGACGCGTCGGGGAGCGGGTCGCATCGACCTCGATGCGATGTTGTCGCGAGCCGCCGACGCGGTATTCGCGGTCGATGCGGGTGGCCGAATTCGATTTTGGAACCACGCCGCCGCGAAGCTCGTCGGCTACACGACGGGCGAGGTGATCGGTCGGCCGTGCTGCGAGGCGTTCGGCCCCGACCCGAGCCATGGCGAGACCCTCTGCTACCGCGGCTGCCACGCGACTCCGATCAGGCTCGGCGACCCCGTCCAGAACTTCGATCTGCGGACGCGCACGAAGACTGACCGCCCGATCCGCGTCAACGTCAGTGTCCTGGCGATCGTCGGACCTTCGCGGCGCCGCGCCGTATCCTTGCACGTTCTGCGCGCCAGGACTGTCTCCGCGCGCCCGGTCGTCGCCTCACCGGAGCACGTCGGAGAGCCCGCGCTCACGCCAAGCGCCGAGAGAGCGCCGCTGACACGACGAGAGCTCGAGGTTCTCCGCCTGCTGGCGGCCGGGATGAATACGAGGCGCCTCGCCGAAACGCTTCGCGTGAGCACGGCGACGGTCCGGAACCACGCTCAGAGCATCATGCAGAAGCTCGGCGTCCACAGTCGCCTCGCGGCCGTCGCTGTTGCCCACAGCCATCGGCTGGTGTAGCGCGCGCTCACACGCGCTCGAAGACCGCCGCGATCCCCTGGCCACCGCCGATGCACATCGTCACCAGCGCGTAGCGGCCGCCCGTTCGCGCGAGCTCGTAGAGCGCCTTCACGGAGAGGATCGCGCCCGTGGCGCCGACCGGATGCCCGAGCGAGATCCCGCTGCCGTTGGGATTCGTCTTCGCCGGCGGCAGCCCGAGCTCCCGGATCACCGCCAAGGCCTGCGCCGCGAACGCCTCGTTGACCTCGATGACGTCGAGATCGTCGATCGCGAGCCGGGATCGCTGCAGCACGGCGCGCACGGCGGGCACCGGGCCGATGCCCATGTACTTGGGCTCCACACCGGCGTGAGCGTAGGCGACGAGCCGCCCGAGAGGCCGGAGCCGTCGTCGCTCCGCCGTCTCGCGGTCCATCAAGACCACGGCGGCCGCGGCGTCGTTGACCCCGGCGGCATTCCCGGCCGTCACCGTGCCCTGCGGATCGAATGCCGGCTTGAGCTTCGCCATCGCCGCGAGATCGGCGTCGGCCCGCACGTGCTCATCGGTGGCGAAGGTCGTCGAGCCGCCCTTCGTCTTCACCGCGATGGGGAGGATCTGCTCGGTGAAGTAGCCGCTGGCGATGGCGCGCGCCGCGCGGCGCTGGCTCTCGACGGCGAAGGCATCCTGGTCCATGCGGCCGATCCCCCACTTCGCGGCGACGTTCTCGGCGGTGACACCCATGTGGCAGTCGTCGAAGGGATCGGTGAGGGCGGCGACGGTGGCGTCGATGATCTTGCCGTCGCCCATGCGCTGACCCCAGCGAAGCCCCGGCACCCAGTACTGACCTCGGCTCATCGACTCCGCCCCACCGGCCACCGCGACCTCGGCGTCCCCCAGCAGGATGATCTGGGCGGCCGAGATGATCGCCTGCAGCCCGCTGCCACAGAGACGGTTCAGCGTCAGCGCCGGTGTCTCGACGGGAAGCCCGCCTCTGATGGCCGCCACGCGCGCGAGATACATGTCGTGCGGGTCGGTGGGAATGACGTGGCCGAAGACGACGTGACCGACGTCGGCCGGCTCGACACGCGCCCGCGCCACCGCCTCGCGCACCACCGCGGCCGCGAGCTCGCTCGGCGGGTGATCCTTCAGGCTCCCTCCATACCGGCCGATCGCCGTGCGACCCCGCTCAGCACCACCCCCTCGCGGCTCATCGCCGGCCTTCCGTCGATCTCGGGTACTGCGGCTCCCAGCGCTGGGCCGCCACCGCCACGGCAATCGCGTCGTCGGAGAGCGACCGCCCGAGGCCTTCGTCGCGCGCGGCGCGCACGACGGCTTCGGCGATCCGCCCGGCGACGTGACGCAGCTCGCGGATCGGTGGATAGAGACGACCGGCGGCGAGATCGGCGTCGGAGACGAGGTCGGCGAGGCACTCCGCTGCGGCGCGGCACATGCCGTCGCTGACTTCGCTGGCCTCGGCCACGAGGGCACCGAGCCCGATGCCCGGGAAGATGAACGCGTTGTTGCTCTGCCCGACCTCGTGTGGGCGGCCGTCGAAGAGCACCGGCTCGAAGGGGCTGCCGGTGGCGACCAGGGCGCGCCCCTCGCTCCACGCGAAGAGGTCGTCCGGCGCCGCCTCGCACTGGTTCGTCGGGTTCGACAGCGGCAGGATCACCGGGCGCGGGACGGATTCCGCCATCGCCTGGACGACCGTCTTCGTGAAGGCGCCGCCCTGGCCGCACACGCCGACGAGGACGGTCGGCCTGAGCGCGCGAACGACGGCGTCGAGATCGGCGCCGGGCTCGACGCCCGCTGCGGAGGCCAGCGTGACCGGCCACGCGAAGGGCTGCTGGAACGTATCGAGGGGCTGGCCGCCGTGCACGAGCAGCCCGGTGATCTCCACGATGGCCACCGCGCGCGTCAGCTCGTCGCCGGCGAGCCCGGCCCCGGCGAGGGCATCGTGGATCGCGCGCGCGATGCCGATCCCGGCGGCGCCCGCGCCGAGGATGAGCACCCGCTGGCGGCCGAGCGGCGTGCCGGTGGCACGGCCCGCGGCGAGGATGCCGGCGAGCACGCAGGCGCCGGTCCCCTGGATGTCGTCGTTGAACGAGGGCAGAACGTGACGGTAACGATCGAGCAGGTCGAAGGCGTTCTGCTTCTTGAAATCCTCCCACTGGAGCAGCGCGCGCGGGAAGCGCCGGCGCACCGCCGTCACGAACTCGTCCACGATCGCGTGATACTCCGGGCCGCGCAGCCGCGGACGACGCCACCCGAGATAGAGATCATCGTCGAGCAGCGCCCGGTTGTCCGTGCCGACGTCGAGGCTGACCGGCAGCGTCTGGCTCGGGTGGATCCCGGCGGCCGCGCTGTAGAGCGTCACCTTTCCGATGGGGATGCCCATGCCCCCGGCGCCCTGGTCGCCGAGCCCGAGGATGCGCTCGTTGTCGGTGACGACGATGAGCCGCACGTCCTGGAAGGGCGCGTTCCCGAGGACCTCATGGATGCGTCCGCGGTGCTCGGGCGTGATCCACAGCCCTCGAGCCTTGCGGAAGATGTGACTGAACGCCTGGCAGGCGCGGCCCACCGTCGGCGTGTAGACGATGGGCAGGAACTCCTCCAGATGATCGCAGAGGACGCGATAGAAGAGGTGCTCGTTCCGGTCCTGGAGCGAGGCCAGCCCGATGTACTTCTCGAGCGGATCGCTCTTGCGGGCCAGGTTCTCCAGCACGCGCGCGGCCTGCTGCTCGATGGTGTTGACGGCGGCCGGCAGGAGTCCTTCGAGACCCAGGGCCGCTCGCTCCTCGCGGGTGAACGCGCTGCCCCGGTTGTACATCGAGTGGCTCAGCAGGTGCGAGCCGCGGTATGGCACGTCGGCCTGGTAGGCTTCCATGATCACAACCCCAGATAGGCTTTCTTGACGTGAGGGTTCGCGCGCAGCTCGGCCGTCGGTCCCGCCAGCACGACGCGGCCGTTTTCGAGCACATAGCCGGTGCTCGCCAGGTCGAAGGCCGTGGCCACGTCCTGCTCGACAACGAAGATCGTCGTGCCCTCGTGGTGGACCTTGCCGAGCGCGTCCACGAGGGTGTCGAGCATGATCGGCGCCAGCCCCAGCGACAGCTCGTCGAGGATGAGCAGGCGTGGCTTGGCCATGAGGCCGCGTCCGATCGCGCACATCTGCTGCTCGCCGCCGCTCATGCTGCCGGCCGCCTGGCGTCGGCGCTCGGCGAGGATCGGAAACAGCTCGTAGATCCAGCCGAGATCGTGCTCGATGCCCGCGTGGTCGCGACGCCGGTACGCGCCGAGCAGGAGGTTCTCGCGCACGGTCATGTGGGGAAAGAGCCGCCGGCCCTCCGGCACCTGGGTGATGCCGAGCCCGACGATCGCCTCCGACGACCGGCCCGTGATGTCGGCGCCGTCGAGGAGCACCCGCCCGCCGAGCGGGGGAACGATGCCGCACACGGTATTGAGCAGCGTCGACTTGCCCGCCCCGTTGCTGCCGACGAGGGTGACGATCTCGCCGGCACTCACGGAGAGAGTCACCTCTCGTAAGATCTGCACGGCTCCGTAGCCCGCGCTCAATCGCTCGATCTCAAGCATGGGCCATCTCCGCATACCGCCGCCCCAGGTACGCGGCGATGACTTGGGAGTCGTTGAGGACGTCGACGGGGGAGCCTTCCGTGAGCTTCTCGCCGTGGAAGAGCACGAGGATGCGGTCGGACAGATTCCGGATCGCCTTCATCACGTGCTCGATGACGATGAGGCTGACGCCACGATCGCGGATCCGCTTGATCAGCTCGACGGCGGCGTCGATCTCGGTCGGATTCAGTCCCGCCATCACCTCGTCGAGCAGGAGCACCCGCGGCCGCATGGCCAGCGCCCGCGCCAGTTCCATCCGCTTGCGCTCGGGCACGTTGAGGGCGTCGGCGGCGGCGTCGGCCCTGTGGGCGAGGGCCACGAACTCGAGCACCTCCGCCGCTTGCCGTCGGGCCACCGACACTTCACGCGAGCCGCCGCGCGCGCCGAACAGCGCCCCCACCATCACGTTCTCGAGGACGGTGAGGTTCCGGAAGGGCTTCACCACCTGGAAGGTCCGGCTCACGCCGAGCCGTCCGATCGCGTAGGCCGGCAGCGCGCCGAGCGAGCGGTCGCGGAAGCGGACGTCGCCCGCGGTGGCCGGCAGCGCGCCGGTGATGACGTTGACCAGTGTCGTCTTGCCGGAGCCGTTGGGACCGATCAGGCCGAGAATCTCGCCGTCGGCGAGCTCGAAGCTCACGTCGGACACGGCCGCCAGCCCGCCGAACTTCTTGGTCACCCCCCGCGCCGTGAGGATCGCCATCGCTAGATCCGGTACTCGCGCAGGTTGCGGGCCATGGCGCGGAATGAAAACCCGCCCGTCCGCAGTGCGTCCACGAGCCCCTTGGGCATGAAGAGCACGACGAGGATGACGATCACGCCGTTGAACAGCTCGGCGAGCGCGACGAGCTGAGTCGAGAGCAGCTCCGAGATCGAGGCCAGCACGAGCGCGCCGAGCAGCGGGCCCACGATCGTCCCCGCGCCGCCGAAGACGGCCATGATGATCATCTGGATCGTCGTGATGACCTTGAAGACGGCGTCGGGGTCGATGAACGTGATCCAGTACGCGAAGACGCCACCCGTCAGGCCCGCGAACATGCCGCTCAGCGCGAAGGCGATCGTCTTGTAGAGCGCGGTGTTGATCCCCATCGCGACGGCCGCGTCCTCGTCTTCCCGGATGGCGACGAGGCCGTAGCCGAACCGCGACGCCGACAGCCAGGTATTGACCAGGGTGACGGCGACCAGGATGGCCAGCATGAGGTAGAAGAACAGCAGGGGCGAGCGGGAGATCGGCATGACGAGCCCGGTGCCCGCGCCGGTGATCTCGAGGTTGTAGACGACCTCGCGCATCGTCTCCGCCACGCCGAGGGTGGCGATGGCGAAGTAGTGTCCCTTCAGCCGGAGGATGGGCAGGCCGATGACGGCGGCGAACGCCATGGCGACGAGGCCCGCGGCCGGTAGCGCGGCCGCCAGGGGCCACGCAGCCTTGGTGAGCAGGATACCCGTCGTGTAGGCGCCGATCCCGAAGAAGGCGACGTTGCCGAAGGAGGCGTATCCCGTGAACCCGCCGATGATGTTCCAGCTCTCGGCCAGGATGGCGAGCATGAACAGGTTGATGACGAACTGGACCATGAACGGCGAGAGGATTCCGGGCGCCGCGGAGAGGACGAGCAACGCCGCGAGCGCGATCAGGACGGTCGACCAGCGCCCGATCCGCACGCTCATGCGCGTCGTCCGAGGATGCCGGCCGGGCGCACGATCAGGATGAGGACCAGCAGCCCGAAGCTGATGGCGTTCGGGTACGCCGGCCCCAGATAGGTCGCCGTGAACGACTCCGCCAGCCCGAGCACGAGCCCGCCCACGATCGCGCCCATCATGGTGCCGAGCCCGCCGAGGACGGCGACGACGAACGACTTGAGCGTCAGCGCGCCGCCCATCACCGGCGTGATCGGAAACAGCATGCCCCAGAGTCCGCCGGCGGCGCCGGCCAGGGCGGCCCCGAGCCCGAAGGTGACGGCGTAGATGTGGGCGACGGGGATGCCGGTCAGCCGCGCGGCGCGCAGCTCCTCGGACGTGGCGCGGATGGCCCGGCCCAGGCGCGTGCGCTCGAGCAGGAAGAGAAAGGCGATCGAGAGCACGACCGTGGTCACGAAGACCCACAGCCGCACGTATGGAATGGTCAGCCCCGCGACGGCGAAGTTGGATCCGCCGTATGCGGGGGTGACCTGGCGCAGGTCCGACGACCACAGGAGCCGCGCCAGGTTGATCATCACCACCTCCACGCCGAAGGTGATGAGCAGGGTGAGGAAGAGCTGGGCGCGGACAATGAGGTTGAGCACGTAGCGCTGCAGGCAATAGCCGTAGACGAAAAGCGCGACGATGGTCAGCGGCAGCGAAAGGAACGGGTCCGCACCCCACAGCGTGAACATCCAGAACGTGAGATAGGCGCCCACCATGATGAGGGCGCCGTGGGCGATGTTCACGATGTTCATGACGCCCCAGATCAGCGACATCCCGAGGGCCATGATCCCGTAGAGGCCGCCGAGCAGGAGGCCGTTGATCAGGACTTGCAGGAGGAGCATGGCTACTTCCGCTCGCTCCACTTCGGCGTCGGATACAGGGGCTTGCCGACCAGCTTGCCGCTGGCGTACACGGGCACGACGTTACCGCTCTGGATCTGGACGACGACCTGATCGATGGCGATCTGCCCGCTGGCCTCGAACTTCACGCGTCCGTACAGCGTCTCGACGTCGAGCGCGGCCAGCGCGTCCCGGACCTTCTTCGGCTCGAGCGAGCCCGCCTTCTCGAGGGCGAACTTGTAGACGAGGACATCGGCCGCTCCGGAGGCGACGTGGTAGTCGGCCGCGTAGCCGAAGCGAGCCTGGAACTGCGTGGCGAAGTCACGCGCCGACTTGAAGATCTCTCCACCCACCTCCATGTCGGGGAGCCACGGCGTGATGCCGTAGACGTACTCGGCGGCCTTGCCGAGCGTCTTGCGAAAGTCGGCGGTGGGCGGGCCGACCGTGAACACCATCATGCGCGAGTTGAGATCGGCGGCCTGCGACTGCCGGATGAAGTTCAGCGCGTTCTCTTCGTGCCCGGCGACGAGGATCAGATCGGGGTTCTTGGTCTTGAGCACGGCCAGCACGGAGGTGAAGTCCTGCGTGGCCGGCTGGTATTCCTCATCGTAGACCTTGTCGAGCCGGGCCTCCTTCAGCCACCGGCGCGCGCCCTCGGCCACGCTGCGGTCGAAGGCCTCGTTGGAGTACAGGAGCGCGGCGGTGCGGACGGCCGGCGTCAGCTTCGTCGCCGCCTCGATGGCCGACTTGAAGTACAGCTCCGCCTTGGGCAGGGTGCCGAAGATGTACTTGTAGCCGCGGTCGAAGATCTTGCCGGAGGCGCCGCCGCCCTGCACCATCGGCACCTCGTACTTCTCGGAGACCGCGCTCGCCGGGATCGTGATGCCGCTGGAGTATGGCCCGAGCAGGAAGTTGACCTTGTCGGACGTCACCAGGCGGGTGAAGAGCCGGACGCTCAGGTTCGGGTCGCTCTGGTCGTCGTAGAGCTTGAGGCTGAGCTTGTAGGGCTTCCCTCCGATCCTGACGCCGCCGGCCTTGTTGACGGCGTCGACCGTGAGCGTGTAGGCGTCCACGTAGAACTTGCCTTCGCGAGCGTACTTGCCCGTCTGGGCGATCGCCGCCCCCAGCACGATCTCGTCGGCGGCCACCGCGAGGCCCGCCAGCAGGACCCCGCTGATCAGCGCCGCAATCGCGAGCCCGACGATCTTCGACCACCATCCTCGCGTATTCATCACCGGATCCCCCCTGGCGCCCCGGTCCGCAGCGCATACGAGCTCAGTACCTTCATGTAGTTGGCACGCTCGAACGCCGCCGGCTCGGCCACCGATCGATAGCTCATGCTGCCCTGCATCTCCGTGATCGACGCGTACTCGTGGGTCTCCATCCACTCGAGGACATCCGCCCGCACCCGCGCGAGATACGGGATCCCGCGCTGGAGCAGCGCTGACGTCAACATCGCGACGCGCGCCCCCGCCATCATGGATTTCAACACTTGGGCGGACCCGTGCACGCCGCCGGTCACCGCGAGGTCCGCGCGGACGTGGCCGTAGAGGATGGCGACCCAGTGCAGGCGCACCAGCAGCTCGTGCGGGTTCGACAGCGTGAGACGCGGCACGACCTCCAGGCGCTCGAGGTCGAAGTCCGGAAGATAGAAGCGGTTGAAGAGGACCAGGCCGTCGGCGCCCGCCGCGTCGAGCCGCCCCGCGAGGTTCGCCATCGCGCTGAAGGCGTGTCCCAGCTTGACGGCGACGGGAATCGACACGGTGGCCTTGACCTCGCGGACCAGATCCACATACATCTGCTCCACCATCCCGCCGGTCATGGCCGGGTCGGTAGGCACGTAGTAGACGTTGAGTTCCAGCGCATCCGCTCCGGCCTCCTCGATCCGCTTGGCGTAGGAGATCCACCCTCCGATGGACACGCCGTTCAGGCTGCCGATGATCGGGACGTCGACTGCCGCCTTGGCTCGTCGCACGTGCTCGAGGTAGCCGTCGGGGCCGAGGTTGTACGCGTGGAGGTCGGGGAAGTAGCTGAGCGCCTCCGCGTAGCTCTCGGCGCCGCAGGAGAGGTAGCGGTCGAGCTGGGAGCTCTCGACGTTGATCTGCTCCTCGAAGAGCGAGTGGAGCACAATGGCCGCGGCGCCGGCGTCCTCCAGCGCGCGGATGCTGTCGAGGCTCTCCGAGAGCGGCGAGGCGGAGGCGACGAGCGGGCTCGCCAGCGGGAGGCCGAGGTAACGCGTGCCGAGATCGATCATGACGGGGTGCCCGCGGTTCCGGCCGGCGCCGGCAGCGCGGCCCAGTGCTCGTAGAGCCGCCAGCGGTCCATGACCTCGTTTTGCGCCTCGTCGAGCAGCCGCTTGGCGGTCTCGGCATCGCTGTGGGCGAGCATCGCGTACCGCGTCTCGTTGTAGGCGTACGTCCTGAGCGGCAGGCTCGGCGCCTTCGAGTCCAGCTCGAGGGGGTTCTTTCCCTCGCGGGCGCGCTCGGGGTGGTAACGGAAGAGTGGCCAGTGGCCGGAGAGCACGGCCGCCTTCTGCTGCTCCATCCCGTGACGCAGGTCGTAGCCGTGGGCGATGCAATGGCTGTAGGCGATGATCAGCGACGGGCCGTCGTAGGCTTCGGCCTCGCGGAAGGCGCGCAAGGTCTGCACGTCGCTGCCGCCCATCGCCACGCGCGCCACGTAGACGTGGCCGTAGGTCATCGCCATCATGGCGAGGTCCTTCTTGCCGGTGGCCTTGCCCCCCGAGGCGAACTTGGCCACGGCGCCCCGCGGCGTCGCCTTGGAGGCTTGGCCGCCGGTGTTCGAATACACCTCGGTGTCCAGCACGAGGACGTTGACGTTGCGGCCGGAGGCGAGCACGTGATCCAGCCCTCCGTAGCCGATGTCGTACGCCCAGCCGTCCCCGCCCACGATCCACACGCACTTGTCGACGAGGGCGTCGGCCATGCTTGCGAGCGCGCGGGCCTCGGGGGCGTCGATCGTGCGCAGCCGCGCCTTCAGCGCGATGATCCGCTCGCGCTGCGCGGCGATCCCGGCCTCGGTGGACTGGTCGGCGCTGAGGATCGGCGCTCCAAGATCCACGACGGCGCCGTCGAGGCGCCCGAGCAGCTCGCGCGCGTGCGCGGCCTGCGTGTCGAGGGCGACCCGCATGCCAAGGCCGAACTCGGCGTTGTCCTCGAAGAGCGAGTTGGCCCAGGCCGGCCCGCGCCCCGCCGCGTTCGTCGTCCATGGCGTGGTCGGCTGGTTGCCGCCGTAGATCGAGGAGCAGCCGGTGGCGTTGGCGATCAGGGCGCGGTCGCCGAAGAGCTGGCTGAGCAGCTTCAGATAGGGCGTCTCGCCGCAGCCCGCGCAGGCGCCGGAGAACTCGAAGAGCGGCTCCAGCAGCTGCACGTCCTTGACGAGGCCGGCGTTGAGGGCGTCCCGCTCGGTGCCGGGCAGGTCCAGGAAGAAATTCCAGTTGCCGACTTCCGCGTCGAGGAGCGGGCGCAAGGGCACCATGTCGATGGCCTTGTGGCGCGCTTCGCTCTTGCTCTTGACGGGGCAGACCTCGACGCAGAGACCGCAGCCCGTGCAGTCCTCGGGCGAGACCTGCAGCGTGTAGCGCGCGTCCGCGAACTCGCGCCATCGCGCCGGCGCGGACTTGAAGCCCCCGGGCGCGCCCGCGAGCGCGGCCGGCGCGTACACCTTGGCTCGGATGACGGCGTGGGGACAGACCAGCACGCACTTGCCGCACTGGATGCAGATCTCCTCGTCCCAGGCGGGGATCTCGGAGGCGATGTTCCGCTTCTCCCACCGCGTGGTCCCGCTCGGATAGGTTCCGTCGGCGGGCAGTGCGCTCACCGGCACCAGATCGCCGTCGCCGGCGATGAGCCGGGCCGTGACCGCACGCACGAAGAGTGGCGCCTCGGGGGGCACCGGCGGGCGGACGTCGAAATCGGCCGTCGCGCGTTCGGGGATCTTCACCTCGTGGAGGTGCTGGAGCGCGGCGTCCACTGCGGCGAAGTTCCGGCGCACCACGGCCTCGCCGCGCCGGCCATAGGTCTTGTCGATCGCGTGCTTGATGGCGGCGAGCGCCTCCTCCCGCGGCAGCACGCCGCTGATGGCGAAGAAGCAGGTCTGCATGATCGTGTTGACCCGGCTGCCCATGCCCGCCTCCCGGGCGACGCGGGAGCCGTCGATCACGAACATGCGCAGCCCCTTGGCGATGATCTGCGCCTGGACCGAGCGCGGCAGGTGCTCCCACACCTCGTCGGGCCCGTAGGGGCTGTTGAGGAGGAACACGGCGCCGGGCTCGGCGGCACGGAGCACGTCGAAGCGCTCGAGGAACGAGAACTGATGGCAGGCGACGAACGTCGCCCGGTCGATCAGATACGTCGAGTGGATGGGGCGGGGACCGAAGCGCAGGTGCGACACCGTGACCGAGCCGGACTTCTTGGAGTCGTAGACGAAGTAGCCCTGCGCGTACGCGCCCGTCTCCTCGCCGATGATCTTGATGGAGTTCTTGTTGGCGCCGACCGTCCCGTCGGCGCCGAGGCCGTAGAAGAGGGCGCGGACCGTGTCGGGCGGCTCCGTTGAGAACGTCGGATCCCAGGCCAGACTCGTGTGGGTGACGTCGTCGTGGATCCCGACGGTGAAATGGTTCCGCGGCCGCGGCACCTGGAGCTCGTCGAACACGGCCTTGACCATCGCCGGCGTGAATTCCTTGGAGGCCAGGCCGTACCGTCCGCCCACGATGCGTGGGGGCGCCGCCAAGGGTGTGCGATCGGAGGCCCAGGCTTCGCTGACCGCGTTGACCACATCGAGATAGAGCGGCTCGCCGCCGCTGCCCGGCTCCTTGGTACGGTCGAGAACGGCGAGCGCGCGGACGGTCGCGGGCAGGGCGGCGAGCAAGGCTTCCGCCGGGAACGGCCGGTAGAGCCTGACCTTCACGATGCCGATCCGCTCGCCGGCCCGCCGTAACGCATCCACCGTCTCCTCCGCCGCCTCGGCGCCGGAGCCCATGAGGACGATCACGCGCTCGGCGTCGGGAGCGCCCACGTAGTCGACGAGGTGGTACGCGCGCCCGGTCCGACCGGCCAGGCGGTCCATCGCTGACTGCACGATGGCCGGGCACGCTAGGTAGTACGGGTTGGCCGCCTCGCGCGCCTGGAAGTAGGTGTCGGAGTTCTGGGCGGTGCCGCGAACGACCGGCCGCTCGGGCGAGAGCGCCCGAGCCCGATGGGCGAGCACGAGGCGCTCGTCGATGAGGGCGCGCAGGTCGTCGTCGCCGAGCGGCTCGACCTTTGCGACCTCGTGCGACGTCCGGAAGCCGTCGAAGAAGTGCACGAAGGGAACGCGCGACTCGAGCGTCGCGGCATGCGCCACCGCCGCCAGGTCCATCGCCTCCTGCACGGAGTTCGAGGCGAGCATGCCGACACCCGTGGCACGAGCCGCCATCACGTCGCTGTGGTCGCCGAAGATGGACAGCGCCTGCGTGGCGAGCGCGCGGGCAGCCACGTGGAAGACGGTCGGCGTCAGCTCGCCCGCGATCCTGTACATGTTCGGGATCATCAGGAGCAGACCCTGCGAGGCCGTGAAGGTCGTGGCCAGCGCGCCTGTCTGCAGGGCCCCGTGGAGTGCGCCGGCGGCGCCGCCCTCGCTCTGCATCTCGACGACGGTGGGGACGGCGCCCCAGAGATTTGGGCGACCACGCGCGGCCCACTGATCGGCCCACTCGCCTATGGCCGAGGACGGTGTGATGGGGTAGATGGCGATGACCTCACTGAGCGCGTAGGCGACGTTGGCGACCGCTTCGTTCCCGTCAACGGTGATCATCGACGCGAGGACCGGGTGCAACGATCTCGCCAGAGCCGATCAGGCGGCGTCTCGCTTGCGCGCGGTGACTTAGCTCACCTGGGCGATCGGGATGGTGCGAACGGCTTGAGGCGGGCGCGCCCCAGTGGGGTCCGGACGGGACAAGTCAGGCGAGCGCGGAGACGATGTCGTCGGTACCGAGGCGCGTACCGGCGACCAGGCGGTCGGCGAACCGGAGCAGCGCCGCGCGGGCGCTCCGCTGGGCGCCGAAGAAGAGGTAGTTGATCTTCGGATTCTGCGCTGTGGGCTCGTCGCGCATGAGGGGGCAGACCACGAGCACCTCGACGTTCCCCGGAAAGAGGCGCGTGAGGTACGCCACGAGCGCGTTGCGCCCGCTACCGCGGTCCACCCCCCGAGCGTTACCCGCCAGACTTGCCGCCGCCGGGTGCCGGAGTGAGCGCGGGGCACTGCTGCATCTGTTCGCGGTGTTGCTCCATCATGCTCTGCATGCGTCCCATCATCGCCCGCATCTGTTCCATGCCGCCCGGCACGGCGCCCGGTCCGTGCCCTGCGCCGCGGCCGGAGCCGCGAGCGCCATCAGGGCGACGAGACCCACACCTTCATGGATGACTCCTTGCGCCCGCGGTCACTTCCCGCGGACTGTCAGGACGGGGCAGGGGGCCGTGCCCACCACTCGCTCGGCCACGCTGCCCATGAAGAGCCGGGCGAGCCCGCTCCGTCCGTGGGTACCCATCACGATCACGTTCGCGCCGTTCGCGCGTGCCGTCCGGACGATGGCGTCGGCCGCCGTGCCCTCGAGCAAGAGACCGCGCGCGCGTGCGCCGGCGGTCCTGGCCTTCGCCACGAGCTTGTCGAGCTGCTTCTGACCATAGGCGCGCATCGAGCGCTCCATGTCGTCGTAGGTCTTCGGCGACATGTAGCCATCACCGACGAGCGGCATCACGGCCGGCAGCACGTGGACGAGCAGGAGCTCCGCCCGCTCGGTGCGGGCGTCGGCCACCGCCCGCGCGAACGCCGCCCGTGAGGCCGAGGAGAAATCGGAGGGATGCAGGATGCGCCGCGCCTTCATACCGGTAACACCGCGGCGGTCTTCGCTTCGGCGGTGCCGAGCGGCGGCTCGACGGGCGCGCCATCGGCCCGCAGCAGCAGGATCGGCGTGCTCGTCCCGCGCAGCACGGCCTCGGCGACGCTACCGAGGATCAACCGGCCGATGCCGCTGCGACCGTGCGTGGTCATGACGATGAGATCGGCCTTCGCGATGCCGGCCGCCTCGACGATCGCCGAGGCCGGCGGGCCGTACCAGACGCACGTCTCGACCTTGCGGATGCCCTTTCGCGCGAGCGCGGTCTTGACGCCTTCGAGGTACTCCTCGGCCTCGCGAACCACCCTGACTTGTTCGCCCGTCGGGTCGGCCCCCGGCCATGTCGATGCCTCGGCCGCGCGCAGGAGGACGAAGGTCGGCTTACCGCCCTCGGCGATGTCGAGCGCCTTCGTGAGGGCTTGCTCGGCCAGCTTGGAGCCGTCGAGCGGAACCAGCATCTTGTCGAGTTTCATCGCGCGCCTCCCGTGGATCTGCTCGGCGGGTCTTACAGCAACGTGGTTGCCAAAGAATGAAGACGCGCGAAAACAGGAAGTTACCGGGAAGCGCCGTGCGAACGTCTGGGGCGCCGCCTTCCCCGTGGGGCACCCCCGCCCCGCGGGCACGATCCCAGTTGTTCTGTAGCGCAGAACACGTGTCAATCATGGGGCGATGACGCCCCGTCCGGGGCGCTGCCGCCTCCGTGCGGAGTGTCCCTCGGTGACCGACCACATCGAGCGCACCAGAGAAACCAGGCAGTTGGCCGAGATCGATCGTCTGGCACGTCAGTTGCCGCCTGCCCCGAGCATCGGAGGGAAGGAGCAGAACGATGCAGGAGCTCATGTGGTACGCGCTGTCTCATGGAGTGACGAGACCGGTCCCGAGTCAGGATGTTCCGCTGTGGTTCGCGGCCCTCCTCGTGTTCGGACTGCTGTGGGCCGGCGCGCTGATCGGCTCAGGTGTGACCGAGTGGTACTGGAGCCACCGGAGGGACCTCCGCAAGAGCCTGATCGGCACGGCACGACTTCGGTAGGACGATGGCAATCTTCCGACTCTTCGAGTTCGTTCTCGTCGGCGCCTCACCCGGGTCGCTCTCGTCAGCGCGGTCGTCGTCGTGCTGGTCGTCGGCTGGCTGGCCGTTGCCAACGTTGGCTGCCGTCGGCCTGGGTGCCGTGGGGAGCGAGCTCTCGCATCGAGTGCTCGGCGGGCTGAAAAGGGCGGCGAAGGGATAGCGCTCTCGTGAGAGAGGAGGCCGATGATGGACATGCTGAGCACCGACTGGACCGATTCCGGAGGCCGCCTCGCCTTCATCGCGTGGCTCTTCATGCCCATCCTGGTGATGATGCTGGCGATGATGTGGGCAGAATGGCGTCGCGCCGGACGCGTGCGGCGGTTCCGGTGTCGTGACGCCGGAAGGGAGGTCGAGGTCTGGTTCATTGGGAGCGAGGTGCGCGCGTGCAGCGCGTTCGAGCCGTCCGGCGCGGTCGCGTGCCGCCGGGCGTGTCGCAACGCCGCCTATCGCCGACAGTGGGAGCCCGCGTTGTCGCGGCTCTTCCGACGCCCGCCCACGTCGGGCGTGGCGGCGTGAGCAGACGGAGGAGGTGAGAATGACTCCACCGGAGCAGACCGGCGCGGCCGCGCGGATGGCTCGCGCGGGCCGCGCGTAGCCGAGGCAGGATCTGGTCCCGGCGTGATGCTGGGACGACGCAGGCGGAAGTCCTGCGCACTCATGGGCCCGGATGGCGACGATCTCGCCCCGGGCCCGATGACTTCCAGGTGGTCGGCATCATCTGGTAGGAGGAAATCGTGGCTCACGAGCAAGGTGCTGTTCCGCTTCGACGCGCCCGACAAGGCGCCGGCGCTCGAAGGCGGACGCAGGGGGCCCGCGCACTTCGCGTGGCGATCGGAAACCCACTGGGGCGTGAGCTGGCCGCGGAGTTGTGGCGGCCTGACACTCCGGGCCCGTACCCCGTTGTTGTGTTCGCCGACGGCTGGGGCGGCGGCCAGGCGAGCCCGGACAACTTGGCGCTCGCGAGGGCGCTGGTGTCGTTCCGCGTTGCCGTCTGTCTGGTGAACCCCATCGGCGATGGCGAGCGTACTCGGGCAGAGAGCGCCACCGGGCGCGTCGACGACCTGCGGGCGGTGCTGGGCGCCGTGTGCCGAGGCGACGAGGTGGACGGAACGCGCATCGGAGTCGCCGCCGCCGGCGTCGGGGCGGCGATCGCCCTCCGGCTCGCCGCGGTGGATGAGCGGATCGGCGTGCTCGCCCTGCGCTCGCCAAACCTCGCGAGCGGGGAGGCGGAGGTCACGGGCGTTTCGGTCCCGACTCTTCTCGTCGTCGACGAGCGCGACGAGCCGAGTCGGACGACTGCGGAGATCCTGCTCCCACGTCTGACTGGCGGTCAGCTGGAGGTCGTGCGCCGCGGCGATCATCCGTTCGAGGACGCGGAGACCTTGGCGACGGCGCTGATAGTGAGTTGGCTCAAGTCACATCTGGCCTGCGCTCGAGAACTGAGGACGTGATGGTGATTCGACGGATCCTGCATCCTTCCGACATCTCGCGCGCCTCGGCGCCGGCGCTCGTCACCGCGCTGAGGATGGCGAGGGCGAACCGTGCCGAATTGCGACTGGTCCATGTCCTGGACCCCAACGAGGACGTGCGCAAGGCGATCGAGCGGGCGCTGGAGCGGCGCGCCGAGCGCGAGGCGCGCCGGATTCGCGTCGATGTCCACGACGGCGCCGTGACGTTGACGGGCACCGTGCACACGTGGGCGGAGCGCAAGTCCGTGCTCGCGGCCGCCCGCTTCACTCGCGGAGTGCGCAGTCTCGAGGACCGGCTGAAGGTCGAGCCGGTGTGAGGAGATGCCGATGAGCGCCGAGCCGGCGATCCATATCGAGGGTGAGATCGGCCGTCTGATCCCGCGCGGGCACGTCGCGATGCGTTTGAGCCGGGCGCTGCGCCGCCTGCCGGTCCATCCGGTGGCGGCGCACGTCCGGTTCTCCGACGTGAACGGTCCCAAAGGCGGTAACGATATCCGGTGCGTGCTGCTGGTGGTGCTGCCCCGGCGGCCGGCCATCCGCATCGAGCGCGAGGCCACCACAGCGCGTCTCGCGTTCGATGTGAGCTACGAGCGGATGCTCCGCCAGCTCGAGCGCTCCCGTGAGCGATGGCAGGACGAGCGACGACACCCCAAGAAGTACTACGCGGCGAGCAGACTGCAGTAAGTCGTTGTACGGTGCGGAGATGGCGCTGCGGGTCGTGATAGCCGCCGTCGTGGCGGGCGTTCTGGGGGCCTCCGCCGGGGGCGCTCGACCGGCCGGTGGTTCCGACGTCCGCCAGCTACCGTGTCGAGGTCTTCGCGTTCGATATCGGTCGGCGCACGTGAGCGCTCCTCCGACCTCTCTCGGCCGCGGCTCGATCAGCCGACATGCGTGAGGCCCGGCGCGGAGATGATCCGCGGACCCGGGCCTCTCTTGACCAGGAGCTTCGCGCTCCTGGACGCCCCGACATTGCGCCGGGGCCTTGGTCCTGCCTGCGCTGGCGTGCGCGGCCCCGGCCTCACCGGTCGGGGCCGCGCACGTCTCATCGGGTGGACTCTCCATCGACCTCCCTGACGGCATCATGGCCGTCACGCGTAGTACACAGCGGATCGCCATCCGACACAATGAGGCGGACGCGCGCTTTTCCTGGAGCAACTGCCGGATGTCCGGCGCTCCATCGCGTCACGCGACGCAGAGGGCAAGCCCGCGCCGGACCCTGGGCGAGCGCATGCGCGAGGGCGGTGTTGAGTGACTGCGTCGTGGTACCGAGCCACGGCGGGCTCACCCGGCCCTTCTCAAGCAGGTCCAGGGCGACCCGTCGCAGGATCTTCGACGGGATGGCATAGGCGACCCCGTCGCCGTTGAGCTCCGTGCCGATGCCGATGACTTCGCCGTCCAGGTTGACGAGGGGGCCGCCGACGTTGCCCCGGGCCGTCGCGGTATCGCTCTGGAGATGACCCGCGAGCGGACGTGGGCTCGCGGCCGTGGACGTGGCGATGATGATGCCCGCGGCCACCGTCCCTTCGAGCCCCAGCGGCGCGCCGACGGCGGTCACCCAGTCGCCGACCCTCACGCGCTCGGAGTCGTCGAGGGGCAGATGGGGGAAGAGCCCCGCGCCGTTCTCGAGCCTCAACACCGCCACGTCGCTGCGCAGGTCGAGTCCTGCGACGGTGCCCACCGTCCGATTCCGGCGGCTGGCCACGGAATCGGTCGCCGTCCATCCGTTCTCCTGCACGTCGTCGTCGGCGTCCAGGACCGCCGGGACGGAGAGGGCATCCGCGGCGATCGCGTCAGCGGCGGAAGCTGGGATGACGACAGATGCGGCCCGCGCGGAGGCCGCCACCTCGGCGAACGACGCGGGGATCGCCGGAGGCTCCGCGGCGTGCGTGAGCCGCGCCGGCCCCGGGCTGCAGATCAAGGCCAGCGCGGCCACCAGCGCGAGCGTCCGTCGAAGGACCACCTGCAAATTCTCGCTGGCCGGGAACCGCTCGCACGGGCAGTCGGGTACCCGACATCTCCCGCCGGGTCCGTGATCGTGCTCCGGATGACCGCACACGCAATGTGAGAGCACGCGCGTCCCGTGCGATATCCAGTGCCTGTGTCAACCCGGTCTCCGCCAGCTCCGAGCCATCGAGCGGAAACCAGAATCGTGTCGAGCTTCATCGCAGGCTCCTTTGGCTCGGTCTCGCGCGCTCGCCGGCCGGTGATACGTCCGGCAATGCGTATGCCGCGCCGAACCCGAGGAATTTCGCGCGGATGAAGCTGCAGGGCGAGGCGACCTCGCCCCACGTGGGGCGTGCCGTCCCTCGCGCGCCGACGTCGACAGGTGCGGAAGGTCGTGATTCTCGTGGGATCGCGTGTGGCGTCGCGGTTGCACATCTCGCGTCTCGACGCTGGCGGGGAGTCGCGCCGAATTCGAGACACCGAGCGCGCACTCGCCGCTCCGAAGCAAATGATCTCGAGCACGGGTCGCAAGGAAGCGTGCCCGGCGGAGGGCGATACAGAATGTTCGGCGTTTACTCCGTGGTGGTGTTGGTCCTGATGTTGGCGGGTGCCGGTCCCGGCTTCGCGGCGGACGCACAGCCGGTCCCGGCGAAGCACGGTCACGTGGCGCAAGGAGCGAAACCCGCCAATCCGGCGTCGGCGCCGAGCGCGCCCAAGCTCTCGAAGCAGAGCCCGGCGGCAGAGTACACACCGAACGTCCGGTTCCGTCTCCGCACCGAGCTCGGCGAAGGCAAGATGGCGTTCGTCGGTGTCGGCGGCGACATCGAAGGCATCGTGAACCCGACGCTGCGCGTGAACGACGGTGACGTCGTGCAGATCAGTCTCGTCAACAACGACGGCATCGATCATGATGTGGTCTTCCCCGATTTCAAGGCGGGCACCGACCGCGTGAATCGCAAGGGGGCGAGCAGCGTGACGGTGTTTCGCGCCGACAAGGCGGGCGAGCACCCGTACTTCTGCTCGCTGCCCGGCCACCGGCAGGCGGGCATGGAGGGCAAGCTCGTGGTCGGTGGCGTGAAAGGCCCGGTGGTGGCGCTGCCGCCGTCGATCAGCATCGTCCGGAATCCGGCCGATTTGCCGCCCCCGCTGCCTGTCGGACCACCGCGCACGGTGACTGTCGATCTCGAGGGAGTGGAGCTCGTCGGCAAGCTCGCGAACGAGACCACGTACAACTACTGGACGTTCAACGGCAAGGTGCCGGGGCCGTTCCTCCGCGTGCGCGTGGGCGACACCGTCGAGCTGAACTTCAAGAACCGAGCGGATAGCCGCATGATCCACTCCATCGATCTCCACGCGGTGACCGGCCCCGGGGGTGGGGCGGTGGCGACGCAGGCGCCGCCCGGCGAGACGAAGTCGTTTCGCTTCAAGGCGCTCAATCCCGGGCTGTACGTCTATCATTGCGCGACCCCCATGGTGGCGAACCACATCTCGAGCGGGATGTACGGACTGATCCTCGTCGAGCCTCCACAGGGGCTGCCCAAGGTCGATCACGAGTTCTACGTGATGCAGGGCGAGCTCTACACCGATCGCCCGTTCGGTCAGCGGGGCCACGACGAGTTCAGCGTGGAGAAGCTGCTCGCAGAGCGGGCGGAGTACTTCGTCTTCAACGGCGCCGTCGGCGCGCTGACGTCCGAGCATCCGATGAAGGCCAAGGTCGGCGAGACGGTCCGGATCTTCTTCGGCGTGGGCGGCCCGAACGCGACGTCCTCGTTTCACGTCATCGGCGAGATCTTCGATCGCGTCTACAACCAGGCGGCGATCGGCTCGCCGATGTCGACGAACGTCCAGACGACGACCGTCGCCCCCGGCGGCGCCGCCATGGTCGAGTTCACGCTGGAGGTCCCGGGCCGCTACATCCTCGTGGATCATGCGCTCTCGCGGCTGGAGCGTGGGCTCGCCGGCTTTCTCATCGTCGAAGGCGAAGAGAACCTCGCGATCTTCCACTCGGCCGGCCCGCCGAGCATGGCGGGGCATTAGGCGTGGCAGGCGCCGGTCGGGACGACATCCTCGCCGCCCTTCGCCGCGTGATTGATCCCGAGATCGGGATCAATGTCGTGGACCTCGGCCTCGTGTACGAGGCCGAGACGGGGGATGGTCACGTGCGGGTCGTGATGACGATGACCACGCCCGCGTGCCCGCTCGGCGAGTCGATCGCCGAGGAAGCCAGGACTTCGATCCGGCACCACGTCCGCGGGGTGAAGTCCGTCGCCGTCGAGCTCGTGTCGGAGCCTCCCTGGCAGCCGTCGATGATGTCCAGCGCCGCACGGGAGCGACTCGGTCGGACGTGACCGAAGCCGGGATGCCAACGTCCCTGCGACGGCGCCAGCGCGCGCGCCGGCCCCTCATCGCGCTGGGTGTGCTCTCGCTCCTCGGCGGGATCGGCGGCGGCCTCGCGCGTCTCGGGTGGCCCCTGCCGACCACCGCCGGTCTCGTGGCGTTTCACGGCCCACTGATGGTCGCCGGCTTTCTCGGCACCGTGATCGGCCTCGAACGCGCCGTGGCGCTCGGGCGCCTCTGGGCGTACACGGCGCCCGTCGCGACCGGGCTCGGCGCCGTCGCCCTCGCCGCCGGCGCGCCGGGCGGCATCTGGCTGATGACGCTCGGCAGCGCCGTCATGGTGCTCGTGTTCGCCGAGATCTTACGAAAGCAGGTGGCGCTCTTCACCATCGTCATGGCGCTGGGGGCGTGCTCGTGGCTGGCGGGCCAGAGTCTGTGGCTCGAGGGGTCGCCGATTCATCGCGTCGTCTTCTGGTGGGTCGGCTTCCTCGTGCTCACCATCGCCGGCGAGCGGCTCGAGTTGACGCGGCTTGTCCGTCTCGGCCCGAAGAGTCGCGCTGTCTTTCTGGGCGCGATCATCGTCCTCCTGATCGGGCTCGCCCTGACGCCGCTGGCGCCGGACCCGGGCGTCCGACTTGCCGGCGCGGCAATGGTGGCGATGGCGATCTGGCTCGGAGTCTTCGACATCGCCCGGCGGACGATCCGGACGTCCGGAGTGACACGGTTCATCGCGGTGGCGCTGCTCTCCGGCTATGTCTGGCTCGGAGTCACCGGGCTCCTCGCCCTGCGGTTCGGAGGCGTCGCGGCGGGACCGCAGTACGATGCGATCCTCCATGCCCTCTTCGTCGGGTTCGTCTTCTCGATGATCTTCGGCCACGCGCCGATCATCTTCCCCGCGGTGCTGGGAATCCGCGTCGCCTACCGTCCGGCGTTCTACCTCCCGCTCGGCTTGCTCCACGCCTCGCTCGTCCTGCGAGTGATCGGAGACTGCGCGCCGTGGCTTCCGGGCCGTCGATGGGGCGGACTCTTGAACGCCGTCGCCATCATCGTCTTCTTCATGAGCATGGTGTATGGCATCCTTGCGTCGCGCGCCGGCGCCGAGGCCTCGCTCGCGCAGCCGACTGGCGCGAGAGCGCCAGTCTCCCGGCCGGAGACACCATGACTGCGGATAGAAATGCCTCGACCGAACTGGAGGGTGTCGTCGCCCAGTCTGCGCTCGTGGAGTACCAGCCGGGCGCCGTGGTCAGTCGCACGCTGGTCAAGAAGGCGGCCGGCACCGTGACCGCCTTCGCGTTCGACACTGGGGAGGGGTTGAGCGAGCACACCGCTCCGTACGACGCGCTCGTGATGATGATCGAGGGGGAGTCCGAGATCTCCGTCGCCGGCGCGCCCCACCGCCTGACCGCCGGAGACTTGCTGCGGCTCCCGGCGGGCCAGCCCCATGCCGTCAAGGCGGTCACCCGGTTCAAGATGCTCCTCATCATGATCCGGGCCCCGGCGGAGGATCGCGCCGTGCCGTGACCTCAGGGACTCAACGAGACGGGGAGGGGACGGTGGGCATCCGCACCCGCCACCACATGTTCACCACGAAGAGGCCGGTTCCGACGAGCTGCCCCAAGCTCGCGATCGCGATCAGCGCGTGCAGGGCCGGCGTGCCGGCGACGCCGGCGCTCACCTCCGCGACCGCGCGCAGCGCCGTGGTGACGGTGATCATCCAGTAGACCGCCTCGGCGAGCGCGGGACGGTAGCGCGGGTCGTCCTTCGCCGGGCGCGGGAACATCCAGGTCGCCACACCCATGACCATCATCAGCACGAAGCCCACGAGCAGCAGGTGGACATGGGCCGTGACGAACAGGCGCGGTGGATAGATGCCCACCACGAACTGGGCGACGCTCACATAACCGCCGAGCCCCAGTCCGACGATCAAGAAGATCAAGCTCGTCTTGATGTAACGGCGGACCAGCGGCGGCACGCGCGCATCGTAGCATGCCGGCCACGGCGTGCCGCGCGTGCCGGGCGGCACCGCAAGAGGGACCGCGGCGGGGAGGCGGAGTCCCAGGTGGGACACCGACGGCGCTTCTCGACGTGGTAAGCCCGTGGAATCGCTGGCGGCTCCTGTGGCATCGCCCGTGCACCCCGCTTCGAACGTGAGTCAACGCTGAGCCGGAGGGAACGCATATGGACGGGATCTATCTCATCGGCGTCGTGGTTCTCGGAGGCGCTCTGTTTTTCTGGCGTCGTCGGCAGCGGCGGCTCACACTCACGCAACACACCCTGCGCTGCCCCGAGCACGACTGCCGAGCCAGCGTGGCCGTGCGCACCGATCCGATCGCATATCCTTCGGGCCGATACCTCGATGTGACGGGCTGCTCGTTGCACCCACCGACGTCGTCCGTCTCGCCAGCACGGAAGGCGTATTTCGCCGACATGTCGCCTCCCGAGCCGTACCTCGACGATGTCGGAGGGGCGCCGTGTCACTCGGACGAGATCGCGTGCCCCAAGAGCTGTCTGCGCGTGCTGAATGCGGCCGAGAGTGGCGCTGCCGGCGAGCCCATACGCTGCACCTCGGGAATGAGTGACGGTCTGGAATTGGTCCGACAGACTCAGAGCCCGGCCATCACGCGGGTCTTGTGGTACCACAGTGCCTGAGGGACGGCGGCACGCACAGCCGTTGCCAGGCACAGCCCCGCCCTGATGTTTCACTGAAGACGCGCGAGGTCCTCACGGGGGCGAGCAGCGCCGTCTCTATCATGAAGTCCACGCTGGAGCACACGCCACGCCCAACTGAGGCGGCGTTCGCCCCAGCGATTGCCCCCTTCCTCGCCTCCAGGTCTGCGTTTTTCTTGTATTTCGCTTTTGGCGAGGTGATTGCCGTTGGCTGGGCTGGTCCGATGAGGAGGGCTGAGCCATGTGGGGACCTTGGGAATGCCAATGTGTCCGGAGCTACGTGAGGAGGTGAGCCGCCTCAAAGTCGCTCGATGATGAGGTGCTCTCGCGAAGTGAGGAAGCGTCCGTCGGTCGCCTCAGCGCCACCCGGGTGCTGTTCCTCCCCCGCGCCAATGTACTCCGCCTCTGTCAGCGACGTCTGGCGGTCGCGCTCATCACCATGCTGACGACGATCGCGCCCCCCACGGTTACGCTGGGTGGGATGGGGTTAGTCGTTGGCTGCTGAGGCGCCAAAGGGGGCTGGATGGCGTCACGGATGAAGGTTCGGCTGCTGGGGACAGGCGGTGCCGCGAACGAGCGGCGACATCAGGCGTGCCTGCTGGTCGGCTGGGGGGACGAGCCGGGCGGGGGCCGGGTCCTCCTCGATACTGGTAGCGGGCTGGACGTGGTCCGTCAGCTCGTGGCAATCGGCTGTTCGCCGACCGCAGTGCAGGACATCTTCGTGAGTCACCAGCACGTGGATCACGTGGGCGGTCTGGAGCCGCTGCTTCTCTGGAGCGTGATGCGCACGCTCCGCGAGCACGGTTGCCCACCGAGAGAGGAGACGCGAGTCTATGCCGCGCCCCGCGTCGTCGCCGATATCGAGCGGCTGCTCGACGCAATCGCCAGCGTTGCCCCGCGACTGTTTGGCGGCAAGCTCCAGCTCGTCCCTGTAGCAGACGGGGCCACCGTCCAGGTGCGAGGAGGTGCCCGCTTGACGGCGTTTCTCGTCGATCACCAGCCTTCCGAGGGCGAAGCGATGGGATGTCTGCTGGAGCTGGACGGTGTCCAGCTCGCCTATAGTGGTGACACGCGGCCTGCATCCCGGCTCGTTGAGGCCGCCCAGGACATCGACCTGCTGATTCACGAAGCGGGTGGTCTCGACGAGCACGCGGCAGAGATCCACCGCCAGGGGCACTCGACGGCCGGCGACGCGGGCCGGGCCGCGAGAGTGGCGGGAGTCGGGCGGCTGATCCTGACGCACCTGCCGACCGAGGCGCTGGCGGAACCGATGCTGGCTGAGGCCCGGGCCGCGTTCAGCGGACCCGTCGAAGTGGCGACAGACCTCGCTCTGGTCGAGCCCTAGGCCGGGGAGCCGAATGCTCAGCGGATCTGGTGCTTGGTGACGAGACGGTGGAAGGTCTTGCGGTCGACGCCCGCGGCCTTCGCCGCCGCGGAGATGTTGCCGTCGTGGCGGTCGAGGAGGTCGCGGAGGTAGTTGGCCTCGAGCACCGCCAGCCAGCGCTCGCGGGCCTCGGTCAGCGGCAGGCCCTCGGCCGAGGTGGCGCCGCGATCGACACCGCCGGCGGCGGCGCCGGCCGCGGCCACCCGCAAGCTCTCCCGGGCGAGGACGTACTCCGGCAGGTCTCGCCGCCTGACGACGTCGCCGTCGGCCAGCGCGCAGGCGCGCTCCACCACGTTCTGCAGCTCGCGCACGTTGCCGGGCCAGCCGTACGCCTCCAGCGCGGCAAGAGTCTCGTCCTCGAAGCCGGTGATCCGCCCGTGGCCATACTTCTTGAGAAAGACGTGGGCCAGCAGCGTCACGTCCCCGGCGCGCTCGCGTAGCGGGGGCAGCCGGATCTCGATCACGTTGACGCGGTAGTAGAGATCCTCGCGGAACTGACCACGCGTCACCGTCTCACGCAGGTCGCGATTCGTGGCGGACACCACGTGCACGTCGACGTTGATGAACGAGGTCGCGCCCACCCGTCGCACCTGACGCTCCTGGATCGCGCGCAGGAGCTTGGACTGTAGCCCGAGCGCCATCTCGCCGATCTCGTCGAGGAAGAGCGTGCCCCGGTGGGCCATCTCGATCAGCCCGGGTTTCGTCTTGACGGCCCCCGTGAAGGCGCCCTTCTCGTGGCCGAACAGCTCGGATTCCAGCAACTGCTCGGGCAGGGACGCGCAGTCGACGGGCACGAACGGCTGGGAGGCGCGCGCGCTGTTGGCGTGAATGGCGCGGGCGATCAGCTCCTTTCCCGTGCCCGACTCGCCGACGACCAGGATGTTGGCGTCCGACCGCGCCGCCTTCTTCACCAGCTCGAAGACGCGGGCCATGGCGGGACTCCGGCCGATCACGTTCTCGAGCCCGAACGTCGCCTGGAGCTGCTGGCGCAGGTTCCGGTTCTCGACCTGGAGCTGCCGCTGCCGGAACGCGCGCTCGACCGCGACCTGGAGCTGATCGATGCTGAAGGTCTTCGGCAGGTAGTCGAACGCCCCTTCCTTGACGGCCGAGACCGCGGACTCGATCGTCGCGAAAGCCGTGATCATGATGACGGGCAGGGACGGGTCGAGGTCGCGCGCGCGCCGCAGCAGCTCGATACCGTCCATGCCCGGCATCTTGAGATCGGTCAGGAGCAGATCGGGTCCGTCGGATTCGAGGAGGGCGAGCGCGCGGTACGGATCGGTCGCGGTGAGGCAGTGATAGCCGGCGCGCCGCAGGATGCGCGCGCAATTCTCCACCATGTCGGGCTCGTCGTCGACGATGAGCACGGTCCCCTCGCTCACGCCGTGACTCCGACGGCCGGAATGGGAACCGACGGGAACGTCACCACGAATGCCGTTCCCTGCCCTGGTTGGGACTCGACCTCGATGGTCCCGCGGTGGTCGCACACGATACCGTAGGAGATCGACAGGCCCAGGCCGGTCCCGCGCGGCTTGGTGGTGAAGAAGGGGTCGAAGATCCTCGCGCGCGTCTCCTGAGAAATGCCGGGGCCGTTGTCCCGTACCGTGAGCCGCACGCTGCCGGCCCGAGGCTCCGTCTCGATGGCGACCTCGCCCCGCGATCCCAGCGCCTCCCGAGCGTTGGTGACGAGGTTCATCACCACCTGCTGGAGCGCGTTGGCGTCGCCCCACACCGCGGGCAGCCCGGGCGCCAGCCGCCGCACGATCGCGATGCCTTCCCTGGCGATTTGCTTGTCGACGAGCAGCAGCGTGTCTTCCACGACGCGGTTCAGATCGACGGGGCCCTGTTCGGCGGGCGCTTGCCGCGCGAACGACAGCAATCCAAGGACGATCCGCGCGACCCGCTGGGCGTGACGATGGAGGACCTCGAGATCCCGGCGGAGCTCCTCGTGGACCGGCTGGGACTCGGCGTCGAGCAGCATCAGCTCGATGCGCGAGCAGATGATCCCGATGGGGTTGTTCAGCTCGTGGGCGACGCCGGCCGCGAGCGTGCCCACCGCGGCCATCTTCTCGCCCTGGCGCGCCGACCGCTCGAGGCCGACGTGCTCGGTGATGTCCTCCACGAGCAACACCGCGCCGGCCGGGGCACCGTTCCGGCGCAGGCGGGTGCCCTTGAGGTTCTGGACCACGCGTCCCTTGCGGAGGCTTTCGTGCTCGACGCCTTCGAGCACGAATGTCTCGATGGCGCCGTCGAGAAGCTGGCGCAGGGAGGCTCCCCAGGGCTCGCGCCGGACCGCGGGGAACACCTCGAAGAAGTCGCGACCGAGGATCTCGGCCGCGGCGATCTCGTACCGCGTCTCCATCGCGTGGTTCCATGCCGTCACTCGACCGTCGCGATCCAGCGCGACGACACCCTCGTGCAGGCTCTCGACGACGCTGCGAATGAACTCCTCGCGCTCGCGCGCCTCCCCGGTCAGCGCGAGGACCTTCGATCGCTCGGCCGTCTCGACGTCGGCCAGGATCCCGACCCCGATCGCGGTCCCGGCCAGCACCAGGAGCCGGATGACGATGTCCGCCCTGTCGAGCGCGCCGACGGTCGACCAGATCACCGCGAGGTACGCGGCGCCCGAGCCCAGGGCGACCAGCGTTCCCCGACGGATGCCGTAGTAATAGGACTGCAGCCCGGCGATCAGGAGTAACGCCAGGAATAGCGTGCTGCGCGCGCCGCCGGTCAGGCGGATGAGCGCCAGCGCGAAGCCGAGGTCGATCACCACCACCCAGAAGTTCAGCCGCAGGAGCCGTCCGGGGCTGACCCAGAGCCCGGCCATGAGGGCCACGCTGTAGAGGAAGAACGCCAGCATCGTCACGGCGAGGGGGTCCCAGCCCGCCGGCCGCGGCGTCAGCACGATCCACACCCAGCCCGACAGGATGGCGAGCAACCGCAGCATCGGTAGCGCGAGAACTCGCGCGCCGCCGACGCGACGGGAGAGCGCGGTGAAGAACGCTGTCGGCATCGCTCCGATTATACCGGGCACGGTCGGCGTGCCGGCGCCGTGGGGCGGGCGCTCACCAGTGCGGCGCGCGCACCCCAGGGCGGCGGCCGCGATCGTCGCGCAAGCTCGTGAATTGACGGTCCATCGGGTCTGGCACCCCCGTTGCTCCATGCCAACGACATGATGGCGATGCTGAGCCCTCGGGTGACGGACGAAGCCGACGACGCGCTCTGCATCGACCTGATCCGTCGGGAGCTCGCGACGGGGTGGTCGTGCTGGCCGAGACTCAGCACGTCGGTCGGGGGTGGCGCGGCAGGCCGTGGTCCGCGCCCGAGCGCGCCAACCTCTATGCGTCGGTGCTGTTCCGTCCCCGGATCCCCCGTCGGGCCGTGAGCGTGTTCACGTTCATCGCCGCGCTCGCGCTCGACGACGCGATCGCGGCGGAGGGCGCGTGCGCCCGCATCCGGTGGCCAAACGACGTCCTTGTCGGCGGCCGGAAGGTAGCGCGCACGCGCTGCCAGGCCGCGCCGATGGGGGAGATCGCCGATTACGTCATCCTTGGCGTCGAGGTGAACCTCAACGTCTCCCACGAGACGGGCGCGACGTCCCTGCGCGAGGTGTTGAAGCGGCCGATAGACCGCAACGGCTTCACCGCGGCGTTTCTGAACCATCTCGAGCGCTGGCTCGTCGTCTACCGGATGCGTGGCGCGGCCGCGGTCCTCATGGCGTGGAACGACCGCGATACGCTGCGCG